>Ga0316191_10002176_pt1 | contig 14148 bp, 14 predicted proteins | sample Eddworburr2cm_MG_FD_204928 | JGI IMG/M metagenome (GOLD analysis project Ga0316191, IMG submission 204928) | Coastal sediment microbial communities from Maine, United States - Eddy worm burrow 2 cm | ecosystem: Environmental > Aquatic > Marine > Coastal > Sediment | place: USA: Maine...
TTGAGGCGATTCGAGAGTGTTCTTAAAGAACTTTTCCTAAGGTAGCGGCATCTGCTCGCTGTCTTCATGCCGCGCCTGCCGAAAGCTCGGCTGTGGCGTCTGGGTTCTCAGCTGTTCCAGCCAGATCACTCCGTCGTAGGGTTCACTGTTGCCCCGGGTACCGATTACATCCAGATCACCGTCGTGATCCAGTTCCCGCAGCAGCCATTTGTCGTACATGCCACGTTTGCGACGGGAAATGTCATGGCGAATCCATGCTCTGCTGTATTGTGCGCCGGGATTTTCGAACCAGGCGATACGCCCGATCGGGTCTGCTGCGCTGACATCAATGCCATCGTGGCCAAGCCAACCGCGCGGCATCACTGCTGAGCATCCTCGACAATGAAGCGCGCGCCTTGTTCGGCGATCATCACAGTAGGCGCATTGGTGTTGCCGGAGGTGATGGTTGGCATGATCGAGGCGTCAATTACCCGCAGCCCTTCAACACCGTGCAGTTTGAGGCGGTCGTCGACAACGGCAGCCTGGTCGCTGCCCATTTTGCAGGTACCCACCGGATGAAAAATGGTTGTGCCGAGATCGCCGGCAGCGCGAGCCAGTCCTTCATCACTGCGGTAATCCGGACCCGGTTTCCATTCCACCGGGTTGAATTGCTTCAGCGCATTGGCAGCCATGATTCGGCGGGTAAAACGCAGACCCTCTGCGGCGACATGCCGGTCTTCGTCGGTGGACAGGTAGTTGGGCATGATGGCTGGTGCCGCGTGCGGATCAGCGGACTTGATCTGGACGCGACCTCGGCTGCTCGGCCTTAGATTGCAGACCGAAGGCGTTATCGCGTTGAACTTGTGCAGGGGTTCACCGAATGCATCCAGAGATAGTGGCTGTACGTGCCATTCGATATTAGCACTGGTCTGCGAATCATCACTGCGGGCAAACGCGCCGAGCTGTGATGGCGGCATGGTCAACGGGCCGGTGCGTCTGGTGAAGTATTCGAGACCCATCAGCGCCTGACCGAATAAAGTGCGTGCGCGCTGATTCAGAGTGACAGTATTGTCGACCTTATAGATGGTGCGCACCTGCAGATGGTCCTGAAGGTTCTCACCAACCCCGGCCAGACTGTGTTCTATGTTGATCCCGTGCTGCTGCAGCAGTTCTGGGGGACCGATGCCGGAAAGCTGCAGTATCTGCGGGGAACCGATGGCCCCGGCGCTCAGGATGACCTCCCGGTGCGCGTTGAATATGGTGGCCGCGTCGGTGCCGATCGATAGCTCGACACCTGTTGCTCGACAACGGCCATTGCTGCGATCCAGCTGGAGTTTTCGGACATGGGCATGGGTGATGATGGTCAGGTTCGGACGTTTGCGCGCCGGATCGAGGAATGCCCGGGCCCCGCTCCAGCGGCGGCCACGGCGCTGGTTCATCTGAAAATAGGCGTTGCCAAAATTGTCACCCCGATTGAACTCGGCAATCTTCGGGATACCGCATTCTTCAGCAGCATCGCGCCAGGCGTCGAGAATTTCCCAGTTGACCCGACGCTCTTCGACCCGCAGTTCGCCGCCTGCGCCGTGAAACTCATCAGCGCCATGCTGATAGTCTTCGGATTGTTTGAACACCGGCAGCACTTCGTCCCAGGACCAGCCGCGATTGCCCAGTTGCGCCCAGTGGTCATAGTCGCTGCGCTGGCCGCGCATATAGATCATTGCATTAATCGAAGAGCAGCCGCCAAGCACTTTACCTCGCGCGTAGCCGATAGAGCGTCCGTTGAGTCCTGGGTCGGGTTCTATCTGATAACACCAGTCGGTACGTGGATTGCCGATGGTATAGAGGTAACCCACCGGTATATCGATCCAGAAATAGTCATCTTTACCGCCTGCTTCGATCAGCAGGACGCTGTGATCGGGGTTAGCAGAAAGCCGGTTGGCCAGTACGCAGCCGGCAGTCCCGGCGCCAATCACGATATAGTCGTAGGTAGTGTTCACGATGAAAACCATACCAGCTGGCGTAGTATTTGGGGCGAGGTATTTAATTGAGTAAGCAGAAAGGGCCATGGCACAAGCGAACTGGGTAACCGGCCTGCTGCGTGCGCAAGCATTTGATCACCCAGTCACCGAACTGGAGCTGATCGAGACGCACATTTCCTGGGTGATTCTGACCGGTCCGTTTGCCTACAAGATTAAAAAACCGGTGGACCTGGGTTTTCTGGATTTTTCTACGGTGGAAAAGCGCCTGGCCTGCGCGGAAGCAGAAGTTCGCTTGAACAGCCGATTGGCACCTGCTCTTTACCTGGGTGTTGTTGGCATCACCGGCGATGTATCAGCGCCAGTCATGGACGGAGAAGGTGTCGCGTTCGAGCACGCGGTGAAGATGCGCCAGTTCCCCCAGTCGGCTCAGCTCGACCGCATGCTTGAGCGAAATGCCCTGAAGCCAGAACACCTGGATGCCTTCGCCGAGCGACTGGCAGCTTTCCATCTGCAGGCACGCAGTGTTGCTGCGGATGAAGTTTTTGGCACACCGGCCGCGGTCTGGGAGCCGGTTGCCGAGAACTTCCAGCATATTCTCGACAGTCGCGTGCTGGGCGAGGATAGCCAGATAGTCGAGGCACTGCGGCGCTGGGCGGCGGACCTGTGGCAGTCGCTGAGCGCAGTTTTCGAGCAGCGCAAAAACCAGGGCTGGATCCGGCAGTGTCATGGCGATCTGCATCTGCGCAATCTGGCCTGGATCGACGAGCAGCCGGTGGCGTTTGACTGCATCGAGTTCAACCCCAATCTCAGCTGCATTGATGTGCTTTGTGACATCGCATTTCTGGTGATGGACCTGCAGGATCGGCAGCAACCGCAATTGGCGAATCGCTTTCTCAACACTTACCTGGAACACACCGGAGACTACCGGCAGCTGCAGGTGCTGCCGTATTACCTGGCTTATCGAGCACTCGTTCGTGCCAAGGTGACCGCGATCCGACTGGATCAGGCAGATCTTGGAGCTGCAGCTGCAGTCTCGGTGCGCGAGGAATTCAACGCTTATCTGCAGCTGGCCCGCAGTTACGGTGAGAGAGTTGCGCCGGTATTGATACTGACCTGCGGCTTGTCCGGCTCTGGAAAGACCACACTGAGCACGCCGCTACTCGAGCATCTGGGAGCAATCCGGCTGCGATCTGACGTTGAGCGTAAGCGCCTGCATGGACTCACCAAGCTGGAATCCGGTCGGGCTGATGTTGGTGAAGGGATATACGGCGCTGCGGCACACGCCCAGACCTACCAGCACCTGCGCTCACTCAGCGCAGCCCTGCTGGCAGGCGGTCAACGGGTCATTGTTGATGCAACCTTTCTGGATCCGCAGCAGCGCGCCCCGTTCCAGGACCTCGCCGCTGCCTGCGGCTGCGGATTCGCGATTGTTGAGTGTGTTGCGCCAGTTGCGGTCCTTGAGCAGCGCGTTACGTCACGTCGAGGCGATGCCTCGGATGCTGACCTGTCTGTGCTGCGGGACCAGTTGTCCAGGCTTGCTGCCGGTTCGCTGGTTTCTGCTGCCGAGCGTGCACTCACCGTGACCGTTGATACCAGCAAGCGGGTCGATGTGCCGCAGCTGGCGGACCGGCTGCTTAGTCTGATGGATGCACAACAGCCGTGAACAGGTTTGTTCAGTAGACGCGAACGCCGCCGAACTGGCGCCGGACTTTACGATCGAGCCAGAAGTAACCGGCCGCAAACCCGGCAATCAGAGCCAGCACTCCGGCAATGACTGCCCAGCTTGGTGGAATCCGGCTGCCGATCTGGGCCAGTTCCTGGGTTAACTCAGTGTTGGCAGCCTGCAGCGCCGGCAGTTCTTCGATCCCCGCATTGGCCCGGGTCAGGCTGACCTCGAGCGCTTCGATTCGACTTTGTGCACTGACGATTTCGGTTCTGGCCTCCGTGAGCCCGACCTGCAGCTGGGTGTTTTGCGCTTCGAGCTTCTCGGCGCGTCTCCGCCCGGGTTCCACGGTCACAATGTAGGCGGTTTTCACCCAGCCTTCTTCGCCATCCTCGGTGCGTACCCGGATCGACATCAAAGCACGCTCAAGGACTTCCAGGGCATCACCGCTGATCAGCGTTTTGAATGGGCGTCCGCTGGTCTCCTCTCCCTGATACAGACCCAGCCGCAGCTCGTCGGTGACATAGACGGTTTCGGCAATTGCACTCGAACCGATCAGCGGTGCCAGCAACAGCAGGGCGAGGGCGCTGGATCGGCGTGGCAGTGAAATAGTTGGCTGATTCATGAGTTCCCTGTCATGAAAACGTATGGTTGATCCGTGTTATCGGTCCACGGCGCGGGGTGCCTTTACGCCAGGCGAATCTGGCGAAGCGGCAAGATCGAACCATTCATCTGCTGATGCGGGTCCATAGCGCCGCAACCCGGTTTTTATCCGCGCCAGCGCACCAGGCGGGTAATCAGCCAGCTGCTGGGCCAGCGCTGCGGCGGCCTCCAGGACCTGATCATCGGCGGCAGTGTCAGTGGCTATGCCCAGACTTTTCAGTTCACTGCCGGGGAAGCGCCGCCCGATCAACGCTATCTGGTTGGCCAGCGCCTGGGAGTGGTGAAGTCGCAGCCAGGCCAGGTTGTAGGGTGCAGCCATACCCTGCTGCACCTCGCCGACCTGGAGAAAGGCATTTTCGCCGGCAATCAACAGATCAGCAGCCAGTGCCAGAGCGGCTCCGCCATTGATCGCATAGCGTTCCAGCGCACCGACGATTGGTTTGCGACAGTCAAAGATGGCTTTGTGGGCGCCGCGCCAGATGGATTGAAAATCAGCCAGCCAGTCCGGAGCCGGTTCAGCGTTGAAGGCCTTTAGGTCCAGCCCCGAGCAGAACGCGCCTTGCGCACCACGAAACAGCACGACATTGACCGCATCGTCGGCGTCGACCTCACGAAATGACTCTGCCAGCGCAATACCCAATGGGCCGTTGATGGCGTTGCGGGTGGCAGGACGGTTCAGGATCACTTCGGCCCAGCCGTCGTGTGACTCAATGATGACTTCAGACATGATCGAAACTATACCCCCGGTTGGGTTGTTGGGCGAGTTACCTTAAGGTTGCCAAAAAATGCTCTGGAGAGATCTGATGGATTTTGAGTTGAGTCAGTGTGTGGCCCTGCAGGCTGATGACCCGAAGGCTGCCCACAGCTTTTATACCGAGGTGCTGGGCTTCCCTGTGGACAGCGATTCCGGCATTCCGGCCATCGATGCAGGTCCGTTGACACTGTTTGTCGATGAAAAAAAACATTGTTCAGGATTACTGATGGAACTGCTGGTGGATGATGTCGAAGCGGCTCGCGGTTACCTAGAAGCTAACGGTTGCGAGGTGGTGAGCTGGAGTGGTGCCGGTCATGCATGCATCATTCGGGATCCATTTGGCGTGCACTACAATATATTTCAGCGTTGATTGCAGCGCCCTGATTTCCCGACCTCATCCATCCGCTCCGCCCACGCGGCTGTGGTTTATGCCCAGGCGGCTGTGACTTATGGCCCCAGCAAACGAGCAGGATCCAGCAGCTTTTCCAGTTCGGTGCGGGGAATGTCGGTCAGTTCTGCAGCAACATCGATTACCGGCCGCCCCTGCAGGTAGGCGGCTTTGGCGACCTGCGCACCTTTTTCGTAGCCGATCAGCGAATTCAGCGCTGTCACCAGAATCGGGTTGCGGCTGACGCTTGCTTGAAGGTTTGCGGTGTTCACGACCAGGTCACGAATCGCGCTGTCAGCCAGCGCCCGGCTGGCGTTGCTGAGCAGTTCAATGCTCTGCAACAGGTTGTAGGCGATGACCGGCAACATAACATTTAGCTGAAAATTACCTGACGCTCCCGCTACCGTGACGGTCAGATCATTGCCCATGACCTGCGCGCAGACCATCGCGACACTTTCCGGAATCACCGGGTTGATCTTCCCCGGCATGATGCTCGAGCCCGGCTGAAGGGCTGGCAGCTGGATTTCTGCAAGTCCCGCAATTGGCCCGCTGTTCATCCAGCGCATATCGTTGGCGATCTTCGTCAGGCTGACAGCCAGCGTCTTCAGCTGGCTGGACAACTCGACCGCGGTATCCTGAGTGGCTACCGCGACAAACAGGTTCGCGCTTGGCACGAAGCTGATTCCGGTGTGTTCGCTGAGATCTTGCGCGAACCGGTGCGCGAATTCCGGATGCGCGTTAACACCTGTACCGACCGCAGTGCCGCCCTGGGCCAGCTGCCGGAGGCGTGGCAGGGTGGCAGTGATTCGTTCCCGCCCCTGGCTGATCTGTTCCGCCCAGGCAGTCATTTCCTGTTCGAGACTCAACGGCATCGCGTCCATCAGATGAGTCCGGCCGGTCTTGATTGTTGCGGTATGCTGAGCCGCTTTTTCAGCTATTTCGTCGTGCAGCTGAGCGAGCGCCGGCAGCAGTTGTTCAGTGGTCTGCAGCGTCGCGCTCAGATGGATGGCAGTCGGAATGACATCGTTGCTGCTCTGGCCGTGATTGACGTGATCGTTGGGGTGAATGTCTGCACCTTTGCTGCTGGCCAGGCGGGCGATGACTTCGTTGGCATTCATGTTGCTGCTGGTACCGGATCCAGTCTGAAAGACATCTACCGGAAACTGGTCGTCATGATCTCCGGCGGCGACTGCGGTTGCGGCCGCTGAGATGGCCTGCGCCGCCACAGCGGGTATCAGCCCCAATTCGCCATTCACTCTTGCCGCACTGGCTTTGATCAGGCCAAGTGCGCGGATGAAGGCGCGCGGCATGGTCAGCGGGCTGATGGTGAAGTTGTTGATGGCCCGCTGGGTCTGAGCGCCCCAGAGCGCGTCTGCGGGCACTTCCAGAGTGCCCATGGTGTCTTGTTCCAACCTTACTTCCGGATCTTTGTCGCTCATGGCCTGCCTCGTTGCTCTGGCCGGCTCAGTTTGCGGTCAGCGAGGCGGCAGCGCCAGAAGCAGGGGAAGAAAGTACTCTGCGACCAGCAGAACACCGGCCCGACGACCGGCATAGGTCCAGGCGCATACCCGACCCGGCAGATGGTCGCCGTCATTTCCATACACAGCCAGCGGTGCCTGGTGACGCCGCCAGCGCGGATCAGTAAACAACAGCTCGGCCAGCGGTCTGCTGCCCAGACCCTGTAACAGGGGTTCGACCGCGCTGCCTGATGGCGTAATCGACCGCGCGAGCAGAACAGCGTTGCCGTCGACCCGCAGAGTGATTTCCCGGCTGTGGACCCGGCAACCCGGGGGGTTATCGATGAGGCGAGCCTCCCAGCAGCTGGCGCGCCCTGGACCTTCGTAGCGAACGTCAACATCGGGTTGCTGACCGCAGGTGGTGGCGATGGCCCGGGTCATTGAACCGGGCACATTGACCCAGGCCGACAGATTCGGCAAACGCTCGCGATCGAGTTGATATTGCAGCCGGAGGGGACTGCGCAGCGGATTCTGCGCCGGTAGATCTGCGTGCATGACTAACTTTGTTTCGGTGTGATCACACCCTGCGCGATCAACGCACGGCGAATGGATTCGATGCGCAGCCGGTTGGCGCATTGATCCCAGTAGCCGACTCGCGATGCGGAACGCACCGCGATGGCCTTCTCGATTGGACGTAACTGAAATTCGACATCGTCGACAAAACGCCAGATCAGCGTTGTTGCCTCGGCATTCAGATACGCGTCATCGTAGCTGATCACTGTGCAACCGCGTCGCGATTGCAGGTGTTTGAGCAATGCCTGCCAGGCAGTCGACGCATCACCGATGATCCTGAAAGGCGCAACATGTCGCGCCCCTGTGTCGTCGCTGCAGACACAGTTCGGCGAATCCGGACAGGGGGTGAGTAGATTCAAATCCAGTACTGGTCAATCTGACCAGCCGTCGAAACGCATGATTTCGCTCACCGGTTTTCTAGTCACCGGACCGAATTTGCCGAGTGGGTAGCCGACCGGGATCAGGCAGTAGGCGGCCATGGTATCAGGCAGGTTCAATGCCTCGGCAACCGCTTTCGGATTACCCAGGGCCAGGGTTGTTGGTGCAGCACCCAAGCCGAGCGCTCGGGCTGCCAGCAACAGGTTCTGAATGCCGGGCCAGATCGAACCGCTGCCCGCAGCTGCCATCGCCCCGTCGACCTTCTGACCGAACTCCATGCAGGCAATAATGAGTGCGGGCAACTCGTGCAGATGCTCCATCTGCCAGAGAACCGCGTGCATCATGCGGCGTCTTTTATCGACTGGCTGATGCGGCAGTTCGCCGGGATTGTCGACCATTGGACCAATGTAGGCTTCCACACCAATTCGGTTGAGATCGGCCAGCTTCTTTTTAACCTCGGCGTCCCGAACCACAATCCAGCGGGCATTCTGCATATTGGAACCCGAAGGCGCCTGGTTGGCAGCGTCCACCAGTTTGACCAGAAGCTCTTCGGCAACTTCCCGGGTATCGAGCCGTCGCATCGCCCGGCAGCTGTACATGGCTTCGAATAAACTCATCTCGTTGTTGTCATCACTCATCGGCTTGCACTCTTTGATCTGCCCAGTTCAAAGTTGAGGGTACTCGATGGAATTCAGGAAGTGGAGCACAGCCCATGTCCGAAAGCGTTTCTTTTGCCGATATTGAAGCAGCCGCGCAGCGACTTGACGGTCTGGCTGTGGTGACGCCGGTTATCGAGAACGCTGCATTGAACGCTGCCTGCGGTGGTCGGGTACTGTTGAAACCCGAGTGCCTGCAGCGCACCGGGTCGTTCAAATTCCGTGGGGCCTACAATCGAATTGCCCAGCTGGATGCTGCTGAGCTCGAAGCGGGTGTGGTGGCCTGGTCTTCGGGAAACCACGCCCAGGGTGTTGCCGCTGCTGCTGCGTTGCTGGGTACCCGGGCGACCATCGTGATGCCGCATGATGCGCCGCGAATGAAGCTGCAACGCACCCTGGAACTCGGCGCTGAGGTGGTTGGCTACGATCGTTTCAGTGAAGACCGGGAAGCGATCGCCCGGAACATTGCCCAACGCAGCGGCGCTGCCCTGGTGCCATCCTATGACCATCCCGATGTGATCGCTGGTCAGGGAACCTGTGGGCTGGAGTTTACCCGTCAGCTTGATTCGCTTGGGGTCACTCTGGATTCGCTGCTGGTGTGTTGCGGTGGCGGTGGTCTGATTTCCGGAGTCGCCACCGCGTTTGCGGAACGCAGTCCGGTCACCTCCTTATTTTCGGTTGAACCGGCAGAGTTTGATGACACTGCCCGCTCGCTGGTCGCCGGCGAACGACTGGCAAATCCAGCGGGTGCCAGGTCCATCTGCGATGCGCTGCTGGCAGAACAGCCGGGGGCGCTGACGTTCGCAATCAATCAGCAGCTGCTTAGCGGTGGCCTCAGTGTCAGTGACGACCAGGTACGAGCAGCGATGCGCTTCGCTTTTAAACATCTCAAACTTGTGGTCGAACCTGGCGGCGCAGTGGCCCTGGCTGCGGTGCTGAGTGGTAAACACGACTGTCGAAATCAGGCCGTAGGTGTTGTGATCAGCGGCGGCAATGTTGATGCTGCGGATTATGCTGCCGTGCTGCGGCAGACAGGTTGAGCCTGCAGCACTTAGCCTGCACCACTAGAGCTGTTTCAGGCAGGTGATTTCACGGGCCCAGTTGGTCCGGTGAGAAGGGGCGGCTGTGAAATTTCATGACGTTGCCCTAGATTCTGTTCGCCCGGCTGGCCAGTTCAATCTGCTGCTATCAGTTGACCTGTGAGAAGCGGCGCAACAACATGCGGGAACAGCTAGCACAGCGAGGAGAGCAGATGTCCGGGAACAACGCGCAGATTGAGTACTGGAATGGTCAGGCCGGTCAGACCTGGGTGAACGCTCAGGAGCGGATGGATGAGATGCTTGCCGGGCTGTCCACGACCACCATTGAGCGGGCGGATCCGCGGTCCGGCGAGCGGGTCATTGATGTTGGCTGCGGCTGTGGCGCCACCAGCATCGCGCTGGCTCAGCAGGGTGCCTCAGTCTGGGGCATCGACATATCCGAACCGATGCTGGCGCGGGCAATACAGCGTTCGGCAGACCTCGATAACGTCCAGTTCAGCCAGGTTGATGCCGCAACTGCGAGCCTCACCGCGGATCATCAGCTGATCTTCTCCCGCTTCGGGGTGATGTTTTTTGCTGACCCGGTGGCCGCTTTCAGCAATCTGGCGACCGCGTTGGTTCCCGGTGGCCGACTGGTGTTTCTGTGCTGGCAGGCGGCTGCGGCCAACGCCTGGGTGGCGCTGGCCGGACGGGCCGTTCAGCCGTTTCTGCCGGTCCCTGAATCTCCGCCGGACCCTAAGGCACCGGGACCGTTTGCGTTTGCCGATCCGGATTACGTACGCAGTATTCTGGAAACCGCCGGCTTCAGTGACATTCACTGCGACCCGATTGCTGCTGAGCTTAACGTCGGGGCGTCGCTGGATGAAGCGGTCGCTTTTCAGGGCGAAATCGGACCGGTGGCACGCGTTCTGGCGGAACTTGACGATGACCTCAAACAACAGGCTCTGGCGGCCGCCAGAGAGGCGCTGTTGCCGCATGTGAATGAGTCCGGCGTCACTCTGGGCGCTGCCTGCTGGCTGGTCAGCGCCCGGGTCTGAATTTATTGCGTCGGTTCAGCTGGCCAGCGCCTGATAGGTCGCGGCGACCAGGGATCCGCTGCGAGGATCGCCCATCAGGGTGGCGACCATTTTGTTCATCACATAGCTGATGCACATCCTTGAATCGCAGTCGATCAGGGCCAGCGAGCCACCCCAGCCGCCCCAATAGCAGACGTTTTTGTTGGGTCCGAGCGGCATCAGCTCACTCTGCAGCCCATAGCCCATGCCGAAGCGGATCGGGACGCCAAGCACCAGGTCGGTGCCATTGGTCTGCTCATCGAAGATGCGCCTGACTGTCTCTGGCGACACCAGATCGACACCAAATGCGCTGCCGCCACAGGCGATAGGAGTCTGAGCGCGAACCACTGAGCGGGCATTGCCGTGGCCGTTGGCGGCGGGAATTTCCGCTTTCCGCCATGCCGCATTGCGCGACCACAGCGCGTCAATGGGCGGGCTGGCGAAGGACCTCGCCGCCACTGAATCAGGCTCGGCGCCCAGCGCATCCTGGGGTGGTGCTTCCGGTGGAATCAGTTCGCCTACTCGAGCAAAGTGCGCTTCATCCAGCCCGATGTGAAAGTCTGCGTTCAGTGGACCGGCGATTTCATCCGCGAAATAACGCCCCAGACTTCTGCCGCTGACCCGGCGGACAATTTCGCCGATCAGGTAGCCCTGGGTGATCGCGTGGTAGCCGCTCTGGGTGCCTGGTTCCCACCAGGGTGCCTGGCTGGCCAGCATTGCGGTGATTTTGTCCCAGTTGTACAGGTCGTGTTCCGTAACCGGCTCTGCCAGGCCGGATAGACCCGCGGAATGGCTCATGAAGTGGCGGACTTTGACCTGGCTTTTGCCGTTGGCCGCGAACTCGGGCCAGTAGTCGGCAACATTGGCGTCCAGATCGACTTCGCCGCGATCCGCCAGCACCAGCAGGGTCAGTGCTGCCATGGTTTTGGTAGTTGAATAGACGTTGACCAGTGTGTCCTGTTCCCAGGGGGTGGTGCTGTTTTCGTCAGCGTAGCCACCCCAGAGGTCGACGACCATCTCTCCGTCAACGCTCACAGCGACACTGGCGCCTACATCACCGTGCTCTGCAAAGTTCTCTTCGAATGCGGCCCGCACGCCGGCAAATTTCTCATCGCAGATTCCGTCTATGGACATATTTCTCTCTCTCTCCGACCAGTGTCGTTCAACCAGACAGCATCGTCTTCGATTGGGTAGCGAAAGTCCAAATCCGGACGGTCACCTGCAACTGTTGCAGTTAAGGTGAAAAAGCCCGTTCGGGGGCTGTTTTGTTGCGTTGGCTCGGGTATCGTTTGCGCCCTTAAAAATCGGGCCGTAGCGATCAGTAAAGCAACGCTGTCGTTGGGTTCTGCCCGTTGGGACTTCCGATCGAGACTGAAACTGCGGCTGTCGCCGCCGACAAGGAGAGTTAATGTGAGACGTATTCAGGGTCTGGGATTGCTGCTGATGATGGTGTTCGGGGTCGGTGCAGCAGCCGACGAAGTGTATTTGAACAACGGATCGATGCTCATCGGTACCCTGGTCAGTGCAGAAGCCGATCTGGTGGTGTTTGACACCCCATTTGCCGGCAAGATCAGCATCAAAGAAGAGAACATTGCCCGTGTGGTTACCGACAGCACGGTGACGCTGAAGATGGAAGATGGGCGGATTCTGCGAGATCGGGAGATCGATAGCTCTGGTGGCCAGCTGGTTGCGCGTGGTGGCGGTGAGCCGGAAGTACTGTTTGCCGCAACCGATATTGAGCTGATCAACCCGGAACCCTGGCAGCTGGGCGATGGCTATAAGTGGTCCGGCGAATTCAGCGCAGCGCTGGAAACTGAACGCGGAAATTCGGATAGCGATGAGTGGGATTTTATCGGCAGGAGCGTCTGGCGCAGCCTGACGGATCGCTACACGATCCGTTACAACCAGGAAATCGACGAGAACAACGGCGATAAGACTACTGATAACTGGCTTGGTCAGATGAAATACGACCGATTCTTCAAAGGCGACACCGAAAACTACTGGGGTGTGAGTGCCCGCTTTGAGTATGACCGGTTCCAGGATCTGGATCTGCGGACGACGGTTGGGCCTTATCTTGGTCGACGTTTCCTCAACACCCCCGACCTGACAATCATTGGTGAGCTGGGCCCGGTCTACGTCGACGAGCAGTTTGATGTGGCCGAAGACAACGATTACCCAGGCGCGCTCTGGGACCTCAATGTCACCAGCGAAATCCTTGGTTTTGGCACCACCCTGTATCTGGAGCATGACGGCATCCTCAATATGGATAGCCCCGACGACCTGATTCTAAATACCCGTTTTGGTATCAAGATGCCGCTGATCCTCGGCTTCGAAACCAGGTTTGAAGGCTTGTGGGAATACGATGGCGGTGCCCAGGATGATGTTGACGATCTGGATGAAACCTATAATTTCCGCATCGGCTATACCTGGTAGTCAAACTCGCTGAGAAACAGATGCCAATCGGGGCGTTGAATCCTGCGCCCCGGCGGCATGCCGCGACAGAGCCCCGGTGTCTTTTGTCTTCCGGCGCCGAGCCTTAACGCTTAGTAAAGCCAATCTGTTCAGCTTCAGGCAGAATTAGCCCCGGGAGAAACAACAACTGGGAGAATTCTGATGGCGACCGTTCCAAAAGGTGGCACTGTGGCGGTGACGGGTGCTGCTGGATTCATTGGTGGCTGGGTGGTGCGCCGCCTGCTGGATAAAGGCTATCGGGTTCGTGCCTGTGTCCGCGACGTCAACGACTCCACAAAAGTCGATTTTCTGAAAGCCATGCCTGGCTACGCCTCCGGCCGATTGACGCTGCACTCCGCTGATCTGGATCAGGACGGGTGTTTCGACGACATCTTTTCAGGCGTGCATGGGGTTTGTCACATGTCACACGTCAGCGACTACGACGACGCTGACTATGTGCAACGGGTGTGCGATCACATCATTACCAGCGTCAACAACTCAAACAGCGTGACCCGGGTTGTTGTGACCTCAAGCATCGCCGCAGTGATGTCTGAAGTGGATCTGCAGGAATATGTGCGGCGTCCGGTGTTCTATGAAGATCGCTATCCAGACGAAATGAACCCCCGGCGCTCGCCGGCCAAAGGTCAGGGCTACTCCATCGGTAAAGTCATTGCTGAGCGGGCTTTTGCGGATGCCGCAGAAGCTCACGGCGGCTGGGATGCCATCACCTGCTGTCCGGCCGACAACGTTGGCCCGATACAATCTGCCCACCAGAAGAACATGGGTCCATGGCAGCACAATATTGAAACCATGCTGCTCGGTAAGTACTACCAGAATGGTGCTTACCGCCCGTGGATGACCGTAGACGTGCGTGATGATGCCGACTGTCACATTGGTCTGCTGGAGAGCGTACAGGTCAGCAATGGTGAGCGCTATATTGCCTGGTCGACCGATCAGCGCACCGTCGAAGACATCTGCGCCAGCATCGACAGGCTGCTGCCGGAACTCGGTTTCGCGGGGGCTGAACTGATAGATCCGTTTCCGGAACGGATACAGGCGAGGGAGGCGGAAATGCGGGCCATCTGGGCAGGCTGTGAACTTCGCAACGATCG
>Ga0316191_10002177_pt1 | contig 14147 bp, 15 predicted proteins | sample Eddworburr2cm_MG_FD_204928 | JGI IMG/M metagenome (GOLD analysis project Ga0316191, IMG submission 204928) | Coastal sediment microbial communities from Maine, United States - Eddy worm burrow 2 cm | ecosystem: Environmental > Aquatic > Marine > Coastal > Sediment | place: USA: Maine...
GACATTGCAGAGTGCCGGGGAATGATCAAAGGTAAATGTATCAAAAGAGAGGCTCTTTTTCTTTCAAAAGGTGCTTGACGGTCATTATCTACAATTGCATGCTGAAACGGCATCAAACGCAAAACTAAATATCTTTCAAAGAAAATGAAGGAGTAATTTATGGCAGGAAAATTTGTTATCACAAAAGGCAAGGACGAGAAGTATTATTTCAATCTCAAAGCCGGAAATGGGGAAGTTATTCTTACAAGCCAGGGTTACAAGGCCAAGGTCGATTGCATGAACGGCATCGAGTCCGTAAAAAAGAATTCACAGAGTGAAGGGAAATTCGAAATCAAGAAGTCGAATGACGGCAAAGAATATTTTGTGCTGACTGCGACAAATGGCCAAACCATCGGCAAGAGCCAGATGTACAAATCTGAAAGTGGCTGTGGCAACGGAATGAAGTCGGTGACAAGCAGCGCGGCGGATGCATCGGTTGCAGACGAATCGGATTAGTTCCTTCAAACAGTGCGGACAGGTGACCCCATTGCCGATGATGTCCTCTGATTTGGTGAAGAAGTTTTTCTAATCCTGATCAAGATCCAGCCCCCAGTGCTCTGCAACGGGAGACATCAAGGGATTCCGATCCCCCGGCCTCAACGACATAACTATAAGAATTTTATGGAGATGGTGGGCCCGCCGGGACTCGAACATGGAGACGTCGGATATGTCGGCCTGCTCAGGCTCTTGAGTCACGCCGCCCTGATTTGATCAATGTTGAGGGCAAATCATCATCATGATCCTTTGCTCTGCACGATAGAGCGAATAGTCTTTTTGGCGTTTTCAAGTTGTCGAACACGTTTCCACAATTTGTCGGTAGCATGGTCGTAGATTTCGAGTAATTCACTCCCGGAAAGCCAGAGGAGTTCACGCCGTTTCTTGAACCGACTGACCGTATCGGTATCCCACTCCCGATTCAACGCATCGATATCACGGTACGGAAACTTGATGAAGAACGTTTGCCACTGTTTGGGGTGGAGAGTATTTCCAGGTGCGCGTTTACAACACCAATCAGGGTGAACCGCCAGTGTCTCATCAAAAAGTGCTTCAACGATGGGGATCTGATTCTTGACGCTTTCAACAGTTCGACTTGCCTGCTGTACGTCATCGGAGAAATACATTGTCTCTGTTTCTTCGATAAACTCCCGTATGGCGGTCTCCCGATAATCTTCGCCCTCTCCCAGGCCACCACCGAAATCAATGAAATAGCCGACCTTTCTGCCTGTAAAGGTCTTTTGGAACAAAAAGTATACTTCGCCATCGTTAACAGCAAAGGGTATTACTCCAGCACCCATCTATTGTTCCCCTGCACTATTTCTATCGCCTGATATTTATTCTAGGCTGATCTGTGTTGTATGGAATTATAGGTCAGATACCTTCGTCGATATGTACAGTAACCTCTGCGAGTTTGGTGTCCATATTAGAGCCTCCTTATTCATGATGTTTCTGGTTCAATTTTGCAGTTTGAGATTTCTTCAATGCGAACGTTCGCATAAACGTGACGAAGATGTATTGAGCAAGATCAATAGCTTCATTAGGGAAGAGTGCGACATAGTGTCGCACATCTTAAAATGCTGTAGCCAAGATGGCAGGAAAATGCAGCAGGCTATCGGTGCCGAGGCGGGCTAGGATTGTATAATATAGTCGAAAGCAACTTAACATGCCCGAAAGTAAGGCACGCACCGGGCTGCTTTCAGGATTGTTGATCATATCATGTGTCGGAAAGGAGTTTTGTATTGACCACCGAGAATGTAAAACTCTCGTCTTTGTTCGCACCAGAACAGGTCACTTGCCACCTGGATGAAATGACGTGCCATGAAGCATTTCGCCACCTGATCAAGCTGATAGGAACAGGGGATCACACGGTCGATGTGGAGGATACCTATCAGCAAGTCCTCGCACGGAAAAGCTGTGGTATTGCGTTTGTTCAGCCAGGCATCGCCGTTATTCATGTTCGTGTCAAAGGCCTAGAGCAGCTGCGCATGGCTGTTGGTACCAGCCGCAAGGGGTTTCGCTGTGCAGCAAACGTCGAAGGGGTTACATGTGCAGCTGACGGCCTATCATCAGTAAAGCTGATTGTCATGGTGCTGGCGCCGCTTGATGATCCGACCGGCTATTTACGCAGTATCGCTGCCCTGACTCATGCCTGCCAGCAAGAAGGTTTCATAGAGCAGGTGTTCAGACAGGAAGAGCCGGAAAATGTCTGGGAAACGTTTGAGGAGGCAAACGAATATCTACCTGCTTACCTTGTTGCACGCGACATCATGAATGCAGACTTTTTATGTTTGTACGATACCGATACGCTCAGCCACGCAATAGACGCATTTTGCCGTCTGGGCGTAAGTGAGCTTCCAGTTATTGACAACGATGGAGACTTGGTTAGCATTGCTGCCGAGGATGAACTGATCAGGGTGTGCCTGCCGGAATATATTACCTGGATGGAGGATCTTACTCCGATCCTGAATTTTGAACCGTTTGCCGAGATCTTGCGGCGCGAGTCCCACGTGCCGCTGCTTGAAATCATGCAGTTCTCGGACCGTTATGCAACCGTTGACGAGGAAAGCCCCGCCATACACGTCGCAAAGGTAATGTTGCGGCGTGATGTCCATCAGGTCTATGTAACCCGGGACAAAAAACTCCTGGGTGTTATCACGATCCAGGATTTCATTCACAAGGTTCTGAGGGCATAGCAGCGGAGAGCAGCATGGTGCATGGAAACGAAGCTGAAGCACCCATGTCTGGCAGTGCGCTGGCGATCCGATTTGCAATACTCACTGCTAGCAGCGCGGTGGTCAGCGGGCTGGTCCATTTCGTATGGGGCTTGAATAACGCGCAAACAATCTCCGTTACCGTATTCCTGGTCATAATTCTGGCCACACTGTTTTTCTGGAGTTTCCGGTTGGCGATTGCGTTCATCGGACTACCCGCGCTCATCCTCACGAAAACTCTGGATCTCGAGTGTTTCCGTGAGCACTGTTCCCTGGAAGTGATACTGTTTCTGATTGGGATGATGGTGGTCGTCGGCGGATTGCGAGACCTTGGATTCTTTACCTGGATTATCCAGGCCATACTGAAAATGCAGGGAATGACCGGCCGGCGGTTTGTGCTGGTTTCCGCTGTGGCCTCCGCACTGTCTGCGTCTGCAGTAGACGAAGTGACCAGCATTTTGTTCATGTCCGCTCTGATATTCCAGGTTTGTGACGTGCTCAAGGTGCGCCCAATCCCCTTCCTGATCATTTGTGTGATGGCTACTAATGTAGGTAGCGCCGGTACCATGCTGGGAAACCCGGTCGGCATTCTCATCGGCAGCCGCGCCGGGCTGACATTTGAAGATTTCATGATCTGGGCCTTCCCGGTAATGCTGCTGTCCCTGGTCGCAACCATTGCACTGCTGCTGGTCTGGTACCGCAAGGAAATCATGGAGCTCGACGCGCGACTGAAACAACGGCGTGATCATGCCTTGCCCTTGGGACCCACGGTCGCCGTGCCTTTTCGCAGGGGGTTGCTGCTGATCGTCGGGACCATAGGCCTTGTTGCACTACATCATCGCATCGAAGTGTGGCTGGGGCTAGAGACTAATAGCGTTCTATATATGGCGCCACTGGTCGCTGCCGGCATCGTGATGATATGGCGTAGAGGACGTGCTCGCCATTATATAGAGCACGATGTTGAGTGGTGGACACTGCTTTTCTTCCTGATGCTTTTCGGTGTTGCAGGAACCCTGCAGTACACGGAAGTCACCACCGAGATCGCAACATCCCTGAAAAACCTGATTGGGGATGACTCTGTCGCCATGGTCCCCCTTGTCATGACCATGGCTGCGCTTGGCTCGGCCTTCATCGATAACGTCATCTTTGTTGCCGCCTTCATACCTGTCGTGCAGGAACTCATCGGTGAAGTAGCGCCGGTGCATCCATTATGGTGGGCGTTACTGTTTGGCGCCTGCTTTGGCGGCAACATCACCATGATCGGCAGCACTGCCAATATCGTGGCGCTCGGGATGATGGAAAAACGTTACCGAACCCGGATTAATTTTCTGGAATGGTTTCGTGTCGGGCTGGCAGCAGGTATTACTGCATGCCTGATTGCCTGGCTGGCTCTACTTGTGACAGGTCCAATCATGCTCGGTTCGCAGGGATAAGAAAACACGTCACATCTTTGGAGGCATGTCACCATCTTTTTGACTGCTCTGCGGATTATTGCTCATGGCTAAACGCAGCATCAGCGGGGTCATAAGTGTGGTGATGACTACCACAAGTACCACAACGGTAAACATGGTGGGGCCAACAACTCCAAGACTCTTTCCAATGAAGGCAAAGGCCAGCCCCACTTCACCTCTCGGCATCATACCGAAACCTACGGATACACGGTTAACATTGCCACGAACCCCGAGACCACTGATCCACTTTCCAATAACTGCGGCTGCAAGCACACCCGCAAAGATATAGATAACCTGCCAGTCGAACAGTGTTTCCAGTTTGACCTGTATACCCATCAGGACAAAAAATGCCGGGACGATTATTACCTCGAGAGGCGCAAATAATTCTTTAATGGTGTGCTTGTCTTTATGAAGGTCACCCCAGGTTTTGAAGTGGCTTTCATGCATCAGCAGTCCGGCGGCGAATGCTCCGACGATGGGCGATATTTGTACTATGCTTGCCAGACCCGCGAGAAACATAACTATGATAAACGAAACAAATAGCTTGGCCTCCAGCAGATCAAAGCGACGCAACAGCCTGATGAGTAATCTCAGAAAAGTGGGCCCAAACCCAAATGCGCAGATCAGGAATAAACAGGTACGGATAGTGGTGCGTCCAATGTCACCGATTTCGGCACTCCCTGCGACCGCAATACCCGAAGCGATAGCGAGCATTACCAGTCCCAGTATCTCGTCCATGACGGCCGCACCAAGTATGACCTGTGCTTCCCTTGAATGGTTCTGGCGTATACGGGTTAGCACCCGTGACGTGACAGCAATACTAGTTGTACCGAGTGTTGCAGCAATAAAAATATGCTCAACGTGTGAGGTGTCTGATGTAAGCAGGAAGATAACAATAAATCCAAGGAGCATGGGAGCAAAAGCCCCTATGACAGCAACTTTCAGAGAGTCTGCATCCAAACTGCGCAACTGTGCAATTACATAGGTACCAAGTCCAATATGGAACATAACGAACATTAAGCCAAAACGGGAAAACAAATCAGCTGCTTGAGAAAACTGCAGATACTGGATTCCACTGGGGCTGCGCAGCAAGTCAATAACTGCCTTACTGGATTCCTCTCCCAGTACCAGTCGGGCTGCTTCATCCCAAGAATGACCGGAGAGTGCAAGTCTCGCCATGTCAACGCACGTAGCCCCTTCGCGCAGTATTACCATGAGGTCATAGCCCCAAAAGTAAAAGAGGTTACCGATCAGTATTCCCATCAGGAGTTCGCCAAAAACGGTGGGCAGGCCTAATTTTCTTGCACCAATTCGGCCTAGCAGTGCGAATGAAAGGATCATAACGATCCCAAATATTAGGGAAGCAGTAGTAAGTTCCTCAAAGGCAGAAGTCATTGGCATGAGTTGTTAGTTCTTAATTCTTAATGAAAGAGCAAGGTGGCACCATAGATAGCTATACTAACAGTATCGGAAACTGTGCAAATGGTATTCTGCTCGAAACTGCCTGAGGGGACCATGTCTGTGATTCCAGAGAGTGCTCTCCAAATAATTGCTACGTTGTAACAGTTGGCGGTGAAAAGGAATTTCCGTCACGGGGTATTTTTCCATAAGTGACATCTCGTGGCGGCCTTCGGGCCGCAGTTTTTTTATTTGTACGAACGGCAAGTTCTGGCGTGCTCCGTGCAAAGGCGGCGTTTCTCGTGTGTTTTACCCGGCAATGTTGCACCAGCCGGAAGCGGGCAGAGCCGTCATGTTTGCCCCAGCCAAAGATTCCATTGGTTCTACCCCCGCCGTGATTCGTCCCCAGAATTCGCAGTTGCCGATGCCCCCCGCCACGACACACACCAAGGGATTCCGATCCCTTGATCCCGGCGCCATAACTATATGAATTTTACGCAGATGGTGGGCCCGGTAGGACTTGAACCTACGACCTTGTCTACTTGTGTTCCCTTGCGGTAGATCTCTATCAGAGCCATCTGATCGCATGTCACCTCAGTCTGCAGGCTGGCATAAATGTTATGCCACGGGGCCTGAGGGCAGTGTGTTCTATCTGACAGTAGGCAATGCATGGCAATAAAGGCCACTTTCGATGCATGCGCTCCAAGTAATGTGACTGTCGCGGTTCAAAACAGGCCCTTGCCTGTTGCGAGATAGTTGATGGCGTCTACCACCAGTGCAATGCCCACAAAGGCAAGGATAAATGGCATCAGAATGGCACTAACGCGATCAACCTTCTCGTTGATGCGAGCCAACACAGGGCGACTACGTTCACCCATAGTGATGGCTAACAGAGGGACTACCAGAAAGGGAAGGGCATATCCAATGTTGTACCCGATAATCACCAGAGCTGAATCTGCCATAGTGAGGTCGGCCTTGAGGATTTGATCGAGTGCGGCGAAGTAGGGTAACGCGAATGGCAGCCCAACGATATTGATGATGGCGCCAATGCCGAATGCTTTTATCGGTGTCAACTTTTCCAAATTGGATGCCGGTTTTTGTTGTTGCTTATCGCCGCGAACACCCCATGCGGCCCATAAGAGCAAGGTGCCGACTAGCAGGCTTAAAATGTAGTCGAAGAATGCTGGATTCGCCAATCGATCCATTATGATGTCAAATGTCAGCGCCAGTCCGATGCCAAAGGTTAAATAAGCGGTTGTATGGCCAAGCAAAGCAGCGATAGAGTTGCGCACCGGTTGGTCAGTGCCGACCGCGTATACCATGAAAGCGAATAAAACCGGGTTGACAATATCAGCCAACAAGATGGGGATGAGTACAGTAGACAGATGCAGCATAGTTATTTGGTGGCGTTATGGTTAAGGGGATGTGGTATAGGCTGCCGCCTGCGATTTAGGTTGTCAATTGAACGGCAAGTATTGGCTTGCGCCGTGTTAAGGCAGAAATTCTCAGTGGGTTCTACAGGGCGCTGGTAGATAATCAGCGATCGTGCAACAGAGGCAGATTTACGTTGCCGGTGCCCCCATCTATGAAATGCACCAAGGGATTCAGATCCCTTGGTCTCAACGACATAACTATATGTATTCTATGTGGATGGTGGGCCCGCCGGGACTCGAACCTGGGACCAAGGGATTATGAGTCTCCCTTTCTCCTAGCCATTGCTGCAGAAAGCAGAAGAAACGTAACTGCTTTTCCGTCCCCCCCCGTCGACCGAACTGCCGAAACCGAACATCGATACCGAACAGGTCTCAGGTAAGTTGAAGAAAAGGAAGAATTTGGGAAGACGAACCGATCTCGGACCGAACCGGATTTACCGAAATGCAGCTTTCGGCTCTGCGATGCTCGAGGTGTCATGTGTTGGTGGTCATGCAATAGCTGTTATCGTTCAGCTGTGATGGTAAGAGGATCCCGGACACTTTGTTTCTGGGTTAGCCCTTCTGCATAACGGTGTCGAATGTGATCAGTAAAAATCGATCGTGTGCAGACAGCATGGAAAATTGTGCATTTACTATGAAAAAAATGATTTGATTGTTCAGGTTATATTTTTTGAGTTGAATCTGGAGTGCCGATACAGGTGAGGCAGGGGCAGCGCAGGTCGCACTCAGTGCTGGGGCATCCCCGTGGTGAAAATGCCCGAGAGCGGGCCATTCTGGGCCAGAGGTTGGCGTTTCTGCGTGCAGCCCAAGCCACCGGGGGGGAGGGGCGCGATTCCGAACGTCGGTTTCCGGGGGCAGAGCGGTCGTTCATCGGACGGCCATCATCACGCCGGTGGTGATAACTCTACTACCGGGTACGGCCAAACTCGGACATGCAGCGGCAACAAAAAAGGCGACCAACGAATCAACGAAGGCCGCCGTGAGGAGAGTTAATCTGTTAAGCCGCTTTTTTTCTTCTGTTTAAAACCAATGCCGAGGAATGGGTTCTTGGGGCTTTATGTCAATCACCAATTATACCGAGCCATCAGCCTAGCATTTACATTATGTGACCTGACACGGGCTAGCACATCCTGTGAGGAATACATATTACTGTCGTACCTCACTAGCATGAGGTGGTAGCGATAATGGCAGAATTCAGCAGAAACAATGCCATATTCTTCTTCCAGTGCGGCTATAAGATTGTTGCGTTGCCTATACTCCAAGATCTCTGAAACATGCACAACAACTTCAATAGTATTCGTTACCTCATAAAATATAGGCAGATTTTGTAGGACTTGATCCATTCACAACCCCATCTATTGGTTAAATGAAATAATTTCTGGTTTTCTGGCAGGTAAGCACACTGTATTTCTTCATGTGCCTGCGCCATTGCGATTGACAGTTCCTCCGATGCTGCCGCGGTGCATGTTGAAAGTTTTTTATTGCCGCCGAACAAAGACCTGCATTCATTGCTCATCGTTGCCTGGCAGCATGATTGGGAATCAGAGGCATATCCTGTGCCATTCTGTGCAAGGAGAGGAAAATCATTCAGTTTGAAGCGGTAACGGGATTTGAGTCGAGTGCTAACGGAATCGGGACCGTATATTCTGTCGCTATTACCCGACTGTTAATCCATGGCGTTTTTTATCTAGCTGGTTTGACCAGCAATTCTCTGTCGCCATAAGTTGACACAACCAATCGGCCAGGGCAGGGCACACAGAGGGGTGACGTCATGCCCGTGATCGGAACGCCGGAGAGCGGGACACTATGGGCCAGAGGTAGGCGTTTCTGCGTGTAGCCCAAGCCACCGGGGGTGGGGGAGGAGGCGCGATTCAGAACGTCGGTTTCTGGGGTGCATGCTCAAACCAGCGCTGAAATCGCATCGACCATAACGGTACCGGTAATGAAGGGGCGGAGAGAGGGACCTCAAGGGAAAATAATTACTGTTTCGGCTTGTTAGTTGGTATTCATATTTTATGTGATGGGTATCAAGACAATTTCAACACGCCTGTTCAACGCACGTCCTTCAGGTGTGTCATTCGACGCAATAGGCTGTGACTCACCCATGCCGCGTGTTATGACACGCTGCGGGACCACTTTTTGCGATTCCAGGTAGCTTGCCACACTACCGGTGCGTGCTTTAGAAAGTGACAGGTTGTAGGCATCGGAACCGGTGCTGTCAGTGTAGCCATAAACATCAACATAGGTCTTCTCGAATTCGTTGATGACCAGGGCTACGGAGTCGAGTACCTGGTAAAAATCAGCGGAGATATTGCTGGAATTGGTCGCAAAGGTAATGCTGCCCGGCATATTCAGAATGATATTGTCATCATTTCGGGTGACACTGACCCCGGTGCTTTGCAACTGTGCCCTGAGCTTGTCTTCCTGCTTGTCCATGTAGTAACCGGCGCCACCACCAGCGAGTGCCCCGACCCCCATACCCAACAGAATGGCATTCCGGTTGTCTCCGGCAATGGCACCGATCAGGCCACCTGCGACCGCACCCATACCTGCTCCCAGTCCAGCTTTACTGGCTTGGTCTTCACCGGTGTATGGGTTCGTTGTGCAGGCGCCAAGGCCCAGCAGCAAGGCAAGACTGACAGCCAGTCGCGACTGCCTGCTAATTTGGTACGGAATGAATCTGGCTGAGGTTGTGCGCATTGTCTAGGTGCTCCTGTGTTTGCTGGTCATATCTTAATCAGATTGAGAGTGTGCATGAAATTAAAAGTATTCTTATGTGCTCGGCCCCACAGATATATACTTTAGTAGCTTAATGCTTATGTAGTGAACAGGTCGTATTTAAGGAATATACTCGCAAATGATCCCCCCCTTAATCAGAGGAACTCCAGATCTTTAGATTCTTAAGCAAAAACATTCTGACCGGATTGGTGACCATTCTGCCGGTAGTGCTCACACTTTATCTCCTGTACTGGTTGGCAGTATCGGCAGAGTCAGTGCTGGGCAACATGATCCAGTTGATGCTTCCAAAATCAATGTACTGGCCAGGCATGGGTTTGATCGCGGGACTGATTGCAGTCTTCGTGGTGGGGTTGTTGATGCATGCCTATGTTGTTCAACGGTTGTTTTCCAAGGTGGAACAGCTCCTCTATCACATGCCATTAATTAAATCAGTGTATCGTGCAATCCGTGACTTTTTTGATTATTTCTCCCCGACCAGTAAAAAAGAATTCGAGCAGGTAGTTGCAGTATCAATCGGCAATACAGGTATGCAGGTGATCGGGTTTGTTACTCAGGCGAATCCGGAGCACCTGCCAGAAGATTTTCGTGGAAAAGACAACATACTGGTATATATGCCATTGAGTTACATGATTGGTGGTTATGCGGTGCTGATGCCTCGTAGTGCGGTCCGCCCTCTGGATATGAGCATGGAGGAAGCAATGCGCTTCACGCTAACAGCCGGGGTAACCAGTGTCACCACATCTGATACAGATGCTGCAGAGGAAATGAAAAATACTGAAGAAAAAGTGGCAGGCAAGTGAAACTTGCTCAGGAGGCCCTTGTGCAGGCAGTACTCGCTAGTATGAAATGCCATTGTTACAGTTAGCGGAGTTTCTTCCTGCGTATAACTTTATGGTACGCATCCCCCGGGCAGGTCAACACATGATGGTCCAAGTGGCTGTCCAAAATATGCATTGGTGATTGAGGAATCTGCTGGATCGACGATACCGTTGCCGTTTAGGTCCAAATCCGGTGCTGACAGTGAGCCAAAAAGCGCCTTAATGATAGAGAAATCGGTCGGATCGACAATCCCGGGAGCGGTGTAGACGAAGTCTGTATCTCAGATATTCCCGTAAGTTAACCAGTCCTTGATTTGACTCAACAGGGTAATGCTACCAATATTATATTACGATTATGTTATGCAAGGAGGTTGTTAACCAGGTGGAGGGAAATGGCCAAAAAGCTGAATCACAAAGAACTGCAGAAGCGGGGTAAGGAACAGGAAGCTACCGAAGCGATGCAGTTTAGCCAAGATAAGCCCTTTGAGAGGCTTTTCAACCTCTCGCTGGATATGCTTTGTGTGGCTGGTTTAGACGGGTATTTTCGGATCATCAATGCAGCCTTCGAAACCACCCTGGGGCATTCTAGGGAGGTATTCTTAGAGACGCCGTTTATCGAGTTCGTTCATCCTGATGACGTGTCTTCAACCTTGGAATCGGTGGCACAACTGTCGACCGGTGCGCCAGTAACCTACTTTGAGAACCGCTATCGCTGCAAGGATGGATCATACAAATGGCTCGCCTGGACCTCTATGCCGATGATTGACGAAGGTTTACTGTATGCCGTTGCCCGCGATATCACTGACAAAAAGCGGTCTGAGGCGGAAAGACAGTATCACCAGCAAGAAATGGCACATGTTGCACGATTAAGTACCGCGGGGGAAATGGCATCGGGTATGGCACATGAGCTGAACCAGCCTTTAACTGCAATAACAAGTTATTGCGGCACCGCAGCATCACTATTGAGTTCAATGTCATCGCCACCAGCACAATTAGGTGAGATACTGGAACGGACCACCCAACAAGCACACCGTGCGAGTGAAATCATCCGGCATCTTCGTGAATTTATCAGTAAAGAGAACCTCCACAAAGAGCTTCTTGGTATTGATAAAATCATATCGAGCGTTCTGGAATTTCTTAAATTTGAAGTGCAGGAAGCCAACATAAAAATCGAGTTTTGTCCTGCCAGCAAGATTTGCACGGTTGAGGTAGACAAGGTTCAGATTGAGCAGGTATTGATAAATCTGGTGCGAAACAGCTTGGAGGCAATCAGTAACGCGAACATATCCAGCGGTCAGATTGTCTTACAGACCCGCGTATTACCGAATAACCTTGTCGAAGTTACCGTGGCTGATAACGGTCCCGGGGTCAACGCAGAGACAATCTACTCCATATTCGCACCATTCAAGACATACAAAGAAACAGGGATGGGGCTCGGGCTTTCCCTTAGCCGCACGATTATCGAGGCATACGACGGTAAGCTTTGGGTGGATAAAGATTATCAGGATGGTGCGCGATTCGGTTTCGAACTTCCTGTTATCGCGTAGAACGTTAGACTATGAGACTCTGGCAGAGCGATTACCTGCTTCCGTCATTGGCCTGCATAACAGAATGGAAAATATGAGCGGCAAGCAAAGTCGATAGAAAAATATGAACGTCCGTTTTTCTCTATAGTGGCCATTCAGAGCAGGAATTGATTCGTACTTAGTCATTGTTGTGGACGGTGAACATCGGCCACTTCCGGTCCTTCAGGCCGCGAATGCTAATGTCCGGTTGGGGGGGTCACAAATGAGCAGATTCAAACCTTATTCTTTCTAGTAGAAAAATACCTATTTGTTCCTGCCCTGCTGGATTCAAGTGGGGATCATTCTGGTAGTACATATTAATTCCATTATTTTCCATATTCCGGAGATGCTTCAATGGATTAAGCACTATTGCATTATTATTGTCTGCCAGACTGCTCCTAATTCCCATAATAAATGGATATTCTGTTTTACCTATTGCATCTGGATTCGAAAAGTGAGCACCTAAGTCTTTTTGATTACCAAGGTACTTACTGTGAACCTGTGATGCATGTGGAATTACAACTACATATGCAGTGCAGTCAGCAGGCTTACAGTATGCAAGCAACTTATTGAGTTGCTCTAGGAAGTACCCATATTCCGACCTATAGACATCAGTTATCGTAATCTGATCCTCAAGAATCTCTGGATCTGCCTGCAAATACAAACGCCATCTTTTAGTGTACTTTTCTACTGAAAATTCGGAATCCTTGACATTTTTATGAGTGTACTTTTCTACTGAAGATTCGGAATCCTTGACATTTTTATGGATGTTCATATCGGAAACTTGTGAGAGACGGTAGTTTAGATATGCAAGTGATCTCACGTATCGAATCAATGTCCAGTACATATTTCTCTGCAAAGAGAGCGTATTCCAATTGACCGGATACCTGATATTCATCAGATCATTCCCGACATATATCTGATAAATGAAGATTGATGGTTTGAAATCGAGAAACCTATGCGGAGCTATAAGAAGGGCCTCATTAATTCCCGTACCTGATATGCCCGAATTTATTACCCTGTATCCGTCAAGATTGTTGCGAAGCGTTACGGGGTAGCTATTATTGCCTGCAGTAAATGAATCACCCAACGCCAAGATTGTTGTGCTCTCGTCATCATCCAGAATGTTGTCCGGATTAAATGCCTGCAACTCAGGATTGTAAGTGTCGATAATTTGAAAGCGATAAACAGATTCCAAAACACCAATCATAAGCACGGTTGTTATAAGCAGGAATACAAGAACGTTACTAATATGCTTCATGCTGGATTAGCTCTCCTGAAATCTAAATGCAGGGAATGCTGTCAAGTATTACAGAACGGAATTCTATTTCATATCAGGCAAACCTAGATGGGGGTTGTCACACTTATCTACTCAACATGGAATTACTAAATGTAGAAGAATGTAAAAGATAATTTTCGCCGTCATTTAAGAGCGTGATAATAGGATGTGAAAATCAATTTCTACTTTACGGACGTTCAAATAAAGATGCTGAACTTCCGCTTTGGGTGTGCGCCGTGCAAAGGCGGCGTTTTCCAGTGGGTGAGAGGCCCACCCGGCAATGTTGCTCCAGCCGGAAGCAATCGGAGCAGTCATGGAGGTAACGAAGTGACTGAAGCCGCTGATGTAACGGATCATTTTAGATGATCCAGCGAGTGTACAGGCCGTAACGTGAGTGAACGCTGAGCAATCCTCGAAAAGGACGTTGCACAGGCCGACCCGACCACCCTTTCGGGGAAGGCTGACAGGACTGGGAGAATGAGCAAGGCAGTGCCTCCAGTCCCTGTGCCGGGGTAGTGGCGACAGCATGTACACAAGGAAAACGCACGCAACACGGGAAGCCCCTTGGCGTGGTGAAGGATGACCAACCGGACACCCGTGAGGGACAGGCCGGGCGCCTTGGGGTGGCGGAGAGGTTCGTAGTACCGGGGAAGCCGGGTAATGCCGGTGGAGGGAAGGGACCTTGGTTCAAAACAAACGCAGGACGTAGGAAAGGAC
>Ga0316191_10002178_pt1 | contig 14145 bp, 13 predicted proteins | sample Eddworburr2cm_MG_FD_204928 | JGI IMG/M metagenome (GOLD analysis project Ga0316191, IMG submission 204928) | Coastal sediment microbial communities from Maine, United States - Eddy worm burrow 2 cm | ecosystem: Environmental > Aquatic > Marine > Coastal > Sediment | place: USA: Maine...
CTGAAAGCGGAGACCTCTGAAGCCCTGACCTACGGACTTGTGTTCGAGCAGCCGTGGACCGACCGGGTCGATTTGCGCGTTTCGGCGACCTACTTCGACATCGAGATTGATGACGAGGTGGACACGCTGACTGCGCAAACGATTACTACAAGGTGCTACAACTCGATTGGCCTGGTGGACCCGACCTGCCAGTTCATCACCCGCGATCCGCGTGATGAAGGCGATGACACGAGCGGTGAAATCAGCTTCATCGAGGCGCTGCAGCAGAACCTCGGGAAGCAGTACGCCAGAGGCATCGACTACAATATCGATTTCAGCACTCAGTTCTCCGCAGTCGACTACGGCCTCCGTATCTTCGCCACGAAGTCGCTGGAGCAAACCGAGGAAGAGTTCCGTGCCACCGAAGTCTTTCTCAACGACGACCTCGGGGAATACGCCAACCCGGAGTGGCGCGTCAACCTGACCAACATCTTCGATGTCGGCGACTGGTCGTTCCTGTTGCAGTCTCGCTACATCTCCGAGATGATCTATGACGTACAGGAGCCGACAACCCTAGCGACCTCGGGCTTTTACACCTGTGTCCAGGCGGGCGATACGCCTTGTGAGCTCGACGAGACCATGGAAGACTACTGGGTCCACGACGTGTCCGCCGCATGGCGCAGTGATATGTGGGTGGTTCGCGTTGGCGTGAGAAACGTGTTGGACGAAGCTCCGCCGATCACGGACGACAACGCGTTGAGTGTTCTCGGCGGTATCGGCTACGACCTTCTCGGTCGGACGGTGTTCCTGAACGTCACCGTGGGCTTGTAATGAACTGAAGGCCACTTTGCGTCCGCCGCGGACGCCCAGGAGCCTGATGTCAAAAATGGGTCCGAGCAACATGCTCGGACCTTTTTTTTTAGCCCGCTTTTTCGGTAAGCTGGTGCATGATCATCGGAGATTGACATGCTGATTATTCGAACACTCTTTGCCGCGCTGATTCTGTGCAGCTTCCCTTTTGTGACGCTGGCGCAGCCTGCTCAACTGCCGGTAGAGGTATGGGCCGACTCGCTGCAGGTGCGTGATCTGGATATGTCTCCTGATGCGCAGCGCATGGCCATGCTGATGCGTCGGGAGCGCGGGGCGGACCCTGATCTGATCGTGTTCGATACCGACGACATCCAGGGCTCGTTGCAGGCGATCCAGCCAGAAGGATTGATCCCGATTGGGCTACGCTGGGCCAACGACGACTTCCTGATCGTCAACTTCATCTTCGAAGACGAAAATAAGGGCCGGCCGGTCTATCTGAGCCGGACTGCATCCTATGAGGTGACAACCGGAGAATGGACTTCACTGGTCCGTACCAAAATGCGGGCCGATATCCGCACTGGCGACCGCATGATGAACCGTCTCGGGATCGGTCGCGTCGTCAGCGTACTGCCCGACGAACGGGACTACGTGCTTGTCGCGCACACAGAGGAGCGGGGCAAGCCACCGAACTACTACAAGGTCAACCTGGAGAACGGTCAGCGTAGCCTGGTACTGAAGGGTAATACCCGCCTGCAAGATTACGTCTGGGACCGAGACGGCAACGCGCGCGGTGCGGCCGACTACGACGAGAGCGACGTGGCCATTGTGTACCTGGCGCGTGTTTCGCCAGAGGACGACTGGAAGGAAATCGGCCGCCAGCGCTCTGATAGCCGTGACCGCTTCGCGCTGCTGGGTTTTTTTGACCCGGAACAGCCGCACCTGGCGACCGTTCGTTCCGACGAACCGGGCGGCGACCTGACCGGGATATATACCGTGGATATCCGCACTGGCGAACGCGAGCTGGTCTTCAAAACCGAGCGTTACGACGCTATTGATGTTGTGCGCTCTCCCCGACTGGCTGATGGCACCAAGGTCGTCGGATACACGTACTCGAACGACAAGGGATACCAACGCTACTACGTCGACGAAACCTACGCTCCGCTGTACCGAGGCCTGCAACAGGCCTTTCCCGATCGCGACGTACGCATCGAGCGGGTGTCCGAGGACGGCAAGACGACACTGGTCTACACCACCGGACCGCAGGCGCCGGGGCAATGGTACCTCGTCAAGGACGGCAAGGTCGCACCGGTGATCGGAGCTTCCACAGAAATTGTCGGGGAGTCACTATCGCCGGTCGAGGTGTTCACCTACGAGGCGCGAGACGGGCTGGAAGTCTCGGGCTACGTGACCATTCCCGCTAACATGAAGGGCCCGCATCCGACCATTGCGATGCCGCACGGTGGCCCCTGGGTTCGAGACACCTACGGGTACGACCGCTGGGCCCAGATGCTGGCCAACCGCGGCTACGCAGTGTTCCAGCCGAACTATCGTGGCTCTACCGACCTGGGCAAATCGTTCTGGATGGCCGGCGACCGCAAATGGGGCCAGGAAATGCAAAACGATATCGAAGACGGTATACAGGCTCTGGTCGAGGACGGTATAGCCGATCCGAAAAAGCTCGCGATCTTCGGGTGGAGCTATGGCGGCTACGCGGCATTCGTCGCCGCGACTCGAAACAACGACCTGTTTAACTGCGTCGTGTCCGGCGCCGGCGTTTCTGACCTCACCCGGATTCGCCGAGGGATTTCAGGCAGCCGATTCCTGCGTCGCTATCAGAAGCCTACGATCGCCGGCGTCTCGCCGCTAGATCTGGCGGGCAAGGTCAGCGTGCCGATGCTGATCGTGCACGGCGACTATGACCAGACGGTGCCGGTCGAGCACAGCCGTCGCTTCGTCGAGGGCCTGGAGCAGGCTGGCGCTGACCATCAGTACATCGAAATCGAGGACATGGGCCACAGCCCGCAGTTTTTCGAGCAGAACATGCAGTGGTTCCCCGAGTTGTTCGACTTCTTCGACACCAAGTGCGGTTTCTGATCGAAGAGAATCCGCGAACTCGAGAAGAACAGGCACGGGAGCGGTAGGCGCCCCTCTTGCATGTTTTACTCGATGCGTCTGACGCGGTAGGACCGGTTGGAGACGTCGAATTTGATCGTCGGGTTTCCGGTCAGTTTTCGGCGGAACTCGGCCACCGCTGGCAGGGACTCCGGCTGAATCACTTCGACGATCTGGGTCTGCTCCCAGACCGCACCGTCTTCGGTATAGAAACGATGCCGTCCAACGTTGTTGCGCGTGATCCGAACGATGCTTGCTTCAAATCGTCGGGGCATCTCAGCTTGCTCGATTTCGCGCTGCTGGGGCTCCGGCGCGGCAGCCCAGTTTGGCGGCTGCTCTGTCGCTCCGCCCGATGGCTCGACAGCGGCCGGAGCATCCGGTGCGACCGATGCATCCGGTGCAACCGCTGCGACCGGTGCATCCGCTGCGACCGGTGCATCCGCTGCATTCGGGCCGATCGGCAGGTCCCCTGCGATGGGCCCCGCCTGATCTATCGAGCCGAGTGCCTCCGCGAGTCGATGTGCGGCGGCATCAAAACACGCCAAGCGAACGTCAGAATCGCGCAACTCCCGGCAACTCGCCGCATCCTCGGCCGCCAGTCTCAATGGATCTGCTGCAACGGCAGTTGCAGAAACGATATCCTGCGCCAGCACAGGTGCCGGCAGCACCAACAGCGAAGGCAGGAGTGTGATGCTGATGAGCTTGCGCCACGGCGACACACATGGTCTATCCGTCATGTTTATTTCCCGTCTGTCGTTACGCCGCTGCATTGTTGTCTTGAAGCAATATCCTGCCGACGGAGTCTAACAAGCTGTCTGAAACGTGTATACGGCCCGGTGGTTGTATGCCCCGAGCCCGCAAACATATCGTGTGTCTTGAGGGTGCACCCTTTCTATTTCTTCATGCGCTCATCACGTGTCAGTTCACGCGGGTGACGTGCTCGCCGGAGTCCATCGATGTAGTGGCTGATGGTGAGCAGTGGGTGGCGAAGTAACATTCGCGGCCCGGCGTAGCGCATGACTTCTTTGGCCTGCGCCCGGTAATGTGGCTTGTAGCAATGCACCGGACAATTTGCGCACGTGGGTTTGTCTTCACCGTAGGGGCACTTCTCAAGGCGTACTTCGGCGTAGTTCAGAAACGTGGTGCAGTCCTTGCAGAGCTGTTCGCCAGGGTCATGGTGGTCCGCACAGTAAATATCGACCATCTTGCTCATGGTTCGAAATTCGCGTTGCAGGTGCCTGGGTTTCGTTGCCACGTGTATCGGTGCCTGGGTCGAGGGGTCAATCGCCTAGGCTGACACACGAACACGCGTCATTCAATGCGGAGACAGTGGTATACAATACGCAACCGGGATAGACGATGGATACGTGCGATGGGTAATGGCGAAGCCCTCTTCGAAAATGCGGGCAAGAACACACACAACAAGGTTCTGCAGATTTTGCAGGGGATGGTTCCGACGGGTCGCGTCATGGATATCCCCAGCGGCAGTGGCGCCTTTTCCCGCCGACTTGCCGAGCTCGGCTACGAGGTAGTTGCCGCCGATGTCGTGAATCATGGGGACATTGAAGGTGTTGAATTCCATGTGGCGGACATGAACCAACCGCTACCATTCGCAGATGGCTCATTAGACTGCGTAACCTGCATCGAGGGTATCGAGCATCTCGAACGCCCATTCGATTTTGTTCGCGAATGCGGGCGTGTGCTCCGGGACGATGGTTGCCTCATCCTGACGACACCGAATACGTCGTCGATTCGTTCGCGCTGGCGTTATTTCCTGACCGGATTCCATAACAAATGCAAGTATATGCTGGATGAAACAGCGCCCAACCCCTTGCATCACATCGGCATGTTGTCGTATCCGGCATTGCGATACATGCTGCACACGAACGGATTCGCAATTCAGAAGATCGATACCAATCGCATCAAAGGAATCAGCTGGATCTACGCGCCGATTGCGTTGGTCCAGTATGTGCTGACGCGGCTTAATATCCGCAAGGCGAAACCGGCCGACATCAATGCCGGCCTTAGTAAGGAAGTACTGAGTCAGATGATGACTGTACCCTTGCTATTCGGAGAAGCGATGGTCGTGGCGGCGACAAAAGAAATCCTGTAGCAGATGAGTTTTTGGCCAGCCGTAGGAGCCTCGTTTCTGCATCGTCGGTTCTATTTTTAGTGATAGAATCCACGCCAGAACCTGCCACCTGACGAAGTCCATAGCATGAGCGAAAAAGGCGCACTGTTTAAATCATTCAAGTCATTCCGTAACAGCCTTCGGCGCTGGATACCGGGTGTATTCGTATTGGGCAAAGGCCTGACCCTGATTTACTCCAAACGCTCTTTTCTCAGGCAAAGCGGCTACTTCAAATCTGTCGCGCTGAAGCGGCCATGTCGTCTGGATGGTTCCCCGATTCCGTGGATGAACTACGGTGCAATCAATTTCCTCGAGGAGCGCCTGGGCCGTGACCTGGAAATATTCGAGTATGGCAGCGGCAACTCGACGATTTTCTTTGCCGGCCTCGTCAACAGTGTGACGTCGCTCGAATGCGATCATGGCTGGTACGAGTACGTCAAAGGCATTTTGCCGGACAACGCGAGCGTGTTGTTTTGTCCGATCGGTGATCCCGCCTACGTCGGCGCAATTGCGGAACAGGACAAGAAGTTCGACGTCGTGATTGTCGATGCGGAAGAGCGCGTCAAGTGCATGCTCAATGCCCCCGACTTCCTGACTGACCGCGGTGTGATAATCCTCGACGATGCCGCGCGCCCAGCCTACCGCGAGGGAGTCGATGGACTGCTCTCGCGAGGCTTTCGCGTTCTGCCGTTTGACGGCATGAAGGCCGGTGGTATCAATATCTATCGAACCAGCATTTTCTATCGCGACAACAACTGCCTCGGGGTCTAGCTACGGGGTGATTTTCGCAACCAAGGTCTATATGATACGCCGCTGCCAATAGCCAGATGATCTGAGGATTAGTAATGAAAAGAGTGTTATTCGGGATCCTGTTGCTGGGATTGTCGTTCACTGCCAATGCGCAGCGCGATTATTCGGGTACCTGGGAGTGGTCTATCAGCGCCCTTTACCAGGACTCCAAGAGCATGGGTAGTGAGAACGGCTCATCGCTGAAAGTGGACAGCGGCATCGGACTCGGTTTCAACGTCAGCTATTATCTGACGGACCACTTGTCGCTCGGCGCGGATTTCGATTTCCTGAAGCCCGACTACAGCGCGGTCCTGGTCGACGACTCGGTTGTGCCTGCCGAAACGACCGAAATCAATCACGAAGTATCGCAGTTCAACGGGCGGTTCAAGGCCAATCTTGATTTCCTGGACGGCCCATTCCGACCTTTTGTTGAAGCCGGCCTGGGATGGACCTATTTCGACTCCAACGTGGCCGATGGCCCGCCGATCGTCGGTTGCTGGTGGCATCCGTATTGGGGCTACATCTGCGATGGCTACTATCGGACCTTCACTGAAACGGCATTCAGCTACGGCATTGGTGCGGGCTTCAAGTACCGGTTTGTCGGCGATTCATTTCTGAAGCTTAGCGTCAACCAATGGCGGCTGGATGACATTGGTGCGGCCGGCGATGAAGATCTGACGGGTGCGCGTCTGGAGTACGGCTGGAGGTTTTAGGCCGGCAGCCGCGAGTCTTCCGACTCACAGGCGTGCCCATAACCTCACAATTCGTCTTCAAGGGGCAGGTGTGAAAAGAACCAGTCCTCGATGCGTTGCGTAAACGATGTTGCGGGTTGTGACTGCAGTGTCTGGTCGTCGGCAACCCAGAAGACCCTGCCATCGCTTTGCATTTCCAGGTGCCACGCATTCGCGGTGGAGAAATCACCTTCTAGCGCTGTACGTACCCTGGCATTGAACTGATCGCTTAATATGAGCAGGCCCATCTCTGTATTGATGCGCAGTGAGCGAGGGTCGAGATTCGCGCTACCAACGAACACGATGTCGTCGTCAATAATCAGTGCTTTTGCGTGAAGCGCGAGCGTCTTGCGTCCGATAGGAGTCAGTATGTATCGGTCGCGGTCGCGCGCATTCATGCGGACCTCATGCAAGTCCGCGCCCTGTTCCAGCAAGGTGTCAATGTGATTTCGGTATGCGCTGTGCGCCGAGAGGTGATTGTTTGAGCCGATGGAGTTAGTCAGTATGCGCACCTTGACACCGCGATCGAGCGCACGGTCGATAGCTCCCTCGAGTTCCGGCGTCGGAATCAGGTAGGCTGAAACAATTATGATTTCCGATTCGGCGCCGTCGAAAAGCTCGACGAGCTCGTTGGCAACCTGGATCGGCTCCTCTTCACGATTTTTCGGGTTGCCCTGCGGAGGCTCATCGGCGAACAGGATTGCCTTGCCGGTATCTGCCCTGGCCACGGCGTCGAGCCAATTTGCCAAGAGTTCGTCAGCCGACTCTTCATCATGAATATGCACCGACGCGTCGGTTACATGCCGCGCTTCGGCGAGCTGCGCCGCGGACGCCTTGTCGTGGGACAGGCTCTCGATCGGGAAAGACCAGCGATCGTTCCAGTAGTCGTCGAACGCCGTGCTGACTTCCTGAACGATCGACCCGCCAAGCAATAGCTCGAGATCGCGAAAATTCGACCCAGCATCCAGACCGAAATACTCATCCGCGATGTTTCGTCCGCCCACGATTGCAACCTGGTTGTCGACCACCATCGCCTTGTTATGCATACGATGATCCAGGCGTTTGAAATCCGCAAGGTTCAGAAACTGGCGCGTGGCAAACCCGCCCGAGCGTCGTTTAAAAGGATTGAAGACGCGGTATTCAATGTTTGGGTGTTCTGCCAGCGCGAGGATCAGTTCGTCTTCGTGAACCAGAAAAGTGTCATCGATCAGGATGCGTACGGTGACACCGCGATCTGCGGCTGCCACGACGTGATCCAGAACCATTGCACCAGCCGTATCGAAGTGCCACAGAAAAGTCTGAAAATCGATGCTCGTGGAGGCGCTATCAATGGCCCGCAGCCGCCAGTCAAGTGCGGTGGGGCCGTGATTTAGTAGTACATGCCAGTCCAGCTTACTTGCCGCGCTCACGTTATCCCAGAGGGTGGTGTGCGCGGGCGGTGCCGTATACTCCGGTGCAAGTTCGACCGGTTTGAGTGAAGTGCACCCGGTTGCGAATAGCGTCAAAAATAACAAAGTTCGCGGCCACGCCACGATTGCAGACAATCTGCGGTTGGTCATCAAGTACATTTCACGGCCCCCATGCTGATGCATGGTAATCGGAAATAACTGGCCGTGCTAATTGGGGTGGAGTGAGACGGTCGTCAAACCCCGAGCACCGGTCGAGGCCTTCGCCCCGACCGGCTGTGTTTCAAGGCTTACCTGTCAGAAACGGTATCCGACGTTGAGGCTGTATACCCAGGGATCGATCTCGACTGTGCCGATCTCCAGTCCGTCGACCGTCAGATCGGACTCGATGTTGATCCAGCGTACGTCCAGGTTGACCAGCCAGTTATCATTGAACATCCAGTCGGCGCCAAACTGCGTGGCGATGCCGAAGGAGTCGTCGAGACTCAGGCTGTCGCCCAGTGTGCCGAGATTTTCACCTTCAACAACAATGTTCGTGAATTTCTCACTGGTGAACGTCGTGAAATTGACGCCCAGGCCAACATACGGCTGGAATTCTGCATCTGGCATGAAGTGGTATTGCACAGAGAATGTCGGCGGTAAATGCTCGACCTCTGCAATCTTCGTCGAAAAGCTGAGCTGATCGACGCCATCGTCGATGGAAACAGCAGCTTTGACGTCATGCGTGAAAGGCCATGCAGCGAGGATGTCGAACGCCCAATTCGGTGTGAACATGTAGGTGCCGCTAAGCGTCAGGCTTGTGCCTGAATCAACGTCGAGCGCCAGCCCTATGGTCGTACCGCCATCTACAACGGTCTCGCTGAGGTTGTCGCTCTTAGGAGCAACCTGGCCCACACCGGCGCGGAAAATCCACTGGCCAGCTTCATGAGCAATTGCGGGCCCTGCGAGGGCAAGGCTCAATAGTGCGAAAGTTGAACCTACTAAAACGCGTTTCATTACATACTCCTTGATCAAAAAAATCATTCCCAAACGTAAAATCCCGTTTGGCGGCTACGCAAAACAGGATGGCGGCCATATCTCATCACGAACGGGATCAGATAGGTATAAGAAGTTGCGATAATTGCTTGCGGTGTGTGCGTATTGGAAAGCCTGCGGCATCCTGAAACGGTTTGTAATGCAATGCTAAACCTCTGCCGCCTTAGAACAGGCCGGCGCTTCCTGCGGAAACGCCGGCCTGCATTTCTCATTCTTTAAGCGCGCTTAGAACGTATATACGAATCCCGCCGACAGCATGTACAAGTCTTCGATGTCACTGATGTCGAAGGCCTCGTATTCCGCCCGAATCTGGAATGAACCCAGTTCGACAGCTGCACCGACGCCATACGCCGTGTCCGTGCCGTCATCTGATCCGGCTTCTATTCCGGCGATTGTTGCTTCGGCATCCCATGAGATGACGCCGAGTTTGCCGAAGAGTTTAATCGGACCGAGGTTGAAGCCCGCGACACCGAATACGTCCCAGGCGGTGACATCGACTCCGTATTCCTCGGCGGCAAACGTGACGGATGGCCCGCCAAGATCGACATAACCGGCTTCGATACCGAGCTGAATGACGGGCAGATCGAAATTGACTCCACCGAACGCTTTCCAGGAGAAATCATCCTCGTCGAACGTGAAACTGTCTTCCCCGATGGGGTCGCTAAAATCTGCTTTCAGCGTTGTATTGCCGACGCTACCGCCGAGGTAGAAGCCTGTGTCCGCAATCGCCGTGCCTGAAATAGCCAGTAGCGAAATGAGAACGGGCACAGCCAGACTGCGATGGATGGACTTAATCATATTGTGGATTTGCAACATTTTATTCACCTTTTTGCCACATGTGGCGTTTACCCAAACGATGTCAAGCGGTTGACGCAATGCGATTGCGATAACGTATTGACCTGTAAGCGAGCATACCGATCACGCAGTGTGCAATGACGGGATCTGGCGCACACTGTCGTGTTGTATTTTCGCTACAAATATCATAAGGAGGGTGAATCCAGCCTGAATGACACATGCCCCATGCGAAGAGGGGGAACGGCCAGACGCATGTATTATTGCGTTGGCAATTGAAAAAAATTCGGAGATGCAGAGCGATATGAGTTCGTTAAACAGAAGACAGTTCGTGTATGGCGCCGGAGCGGTACTCGGTTCGACGTTGATTGGTTGCGGCAGGCAGCAGGAACCACTGGCCGGACCGGGAGTGACGGTCTTTGTGAACGGTACGATTCTGCCGGTAGATGCCGCGTTCTCGGAGCATGCCGCATTGGCAATAGCCGACAATAAGGTCATTGCGATTGGTAGCCAGGACGATGTGCTCGCTGCGGTGGGACGTGGTGCAAAAACTGTCGACCTGGCAGGCCGAGTCGTGCTGCCTGGCTTCATCGAGCCGCATATGCACTTTGCACTGCTGGCCGGCATCACACGCGATTCCGAGAACCCGCCTGGCGGCGAATACGGGCGCTATTAGGACGGCACGCCGAACGGCGTGTTGTATGGGCAGTCGGCTTCGTCGGGCATCGTGTATCGCAACCAGCAGATCGCCAATCGAATGCAGTCGGGGTTCGTTCCTGCCGGGCGTGAGGTTGGGGACCAGGCGGCGGCTCTCGGTATCACGACGCTTTGTGACCAGGCCACCGGTGCACTCGCTGGACCTGCGGAACTCGATTCGTACCGCGCCATGTATGGCGGCGGCAGCATGAAGGCCCGCATTCGGGCGTATGCGTACAGCGAGCAGCCCGGTTGGGATGAAGCGGGCGTGCAGGCAGGGCAGGGCGATGCGCTGATGCGCGTCGCAGGCTGGAAGATCGTCGCTGATGGCTCGAACCAGGGGTTCACCGGGCGCCAGCGCGAGCCCTACTATACGAGAGACACGGTTGGCATTTTCTATGTTGAACCCGATGCGCTGCGCGAAATGGCGATTGACCGCGCGCAAAGAGGTTGGCCGCTTTCGCTGCATGGCAACGGCGATGCGGCGATCGACAGCATCCTCGATGCTGTCGAGGCCGTGCGGGACGAAGGTGTCGACGTGAATGCACTGCGCTGTCGCATCGAGCACTGCTCGATTTTGCACGATGATCAGATATCACGCATGCAGGCGCTGGGCATGGTACCGAGCTTCCTGATCAATCACGTTCATTATTGGGGGCACGTGATGCGCGACGAGGTGTTCGGGCCCGAAAAGGTTCAGCTGCTCGATCGTTGCCGCGCTGTAGAGGATGCAGGGCTGAACTGGGTAATGCACACGGATGCACCGGTTTCGCCGCTTGGGTCACTGCACAAGATTCGTGTTGCTGTAGAAAGGGATCTTTGGGCTGAGCCCGGAACTATCCTGGCGCCGGACGAGCGCGTCGACGTCGAGACGGCGATTCGAGCGGTGACACGCAATGCGGCATGGGCCTGCCATTCCGGGCATGAGATCGGCAGTCTCGAGGTGGGCAAGCTTGCCGACTTCGTCGTTCTCGAGGACGACCCCAGGCGCGTTGAAGCGACGGCCATATCCGATATCAAGATCAGCGAGACGTGGATGGACGGGGCCCAGGTGTATAGCGCCTGAGGAGTTTCACCGGCGGCCGGCGACTGACCTTGTGACCCGCTAATTGAGTCTAGCGCTTGTCGGCGCGCTCGGATTCCCGAAGCCGTTCCTGTTCGATTTCGATGCGTTTGAGCAGGCGTGCCTTTTTCGCTTCCAGCCGTGAGGTAGTCTCGTCGAGATCGGGGCTCGATTCCTCGGACAGGCGTTGGAGCTCGTCGTCGATAGACTCGAGTCTGATTTTGAGCTCTTCCACCGAAGCTACATCGGCTGCCTTGTCGAAGACGATCTCTTCTGCCTTAGGTTGTGCTGGTTTTTTCTGGCTGAGCGATGGTTCTGGTATGAATGCGCGGTCGACTGCGTAGACACGGGAATTCATGAAGGTCGGCGAAACAATTTCAATGTCGGCTACGTGCAGGGCGTCGAGCATTGATTCCCGTAGTCGGGACCGCGAAGAAATCAGGCTCTCGACATCTTCCAAGAGACCTGCGACGCGATACAGGATAGAGAAATCACCAAGTTCACGAACGTGGACAAAGGGCTCCTTGAGACCGCTCTCCGCCGCAGCCTTACACAGAACGTCAGCCACATCGGTACGCGGGACATCGTAGCCCAGAGAGACCTCGGCAGATATGACGGTGCCGGACGCCCGGACGACTTTGGTTGGCTGGGTTACCAGGTACAGGTTGGGTACTGTTACAAGGTCCCGAAATTCGGTCTGAATCTCCGTGTGGAGAAGACCCATTTCCGTGATGCGGCCTGTCAGGTCGCCGACAGTGACGAAGTCGCCCGGTCGCGCGCTCCTGATTGCCTTGAGCATGATGCCGGCCATGATGTTGCCGATGAATGTCGTAGACGAGAGTGCAATGGCCGCACTCAGAAGAATACCAAGCAGGCTGAGCAACTGGCCGCGAACCGCGTCGTTGACGGGCAGGGCCAAAACGACTGCAATGACGGCCGCCAGTGTCAGTGCGAGCATGATTAGTTGAAAGCGGAACTGGGCGTCCGGATTCTCGCTCCAACGCCGACGCAGCGATTTGTTGAGGAGTAACAGGATCGCTACTGAAACGACGGCGGTGACCAGCAGGGGAACGAAGCGCCACAGCGTTGTAATGACATTCTCGGGATTCATGGCCTGCAAATTCTCGAAAAGTAGGGCGAATATTGTACCGCCTTGGCATATACAGCGGGTCTCTGAATCGGCGCTCACCGCTTGCGGTAGAAATGAGCTCGATTGCATTACGAACAGTCAACTGAAACTGGCAAGTGTCAACGAGGCAAACTGAAAGACCGGATCCGTTGCTCGCATTGGGATATTATCGACGCATGTTCTCCTTCCTGGGAATCGCACTCGGTCTCATCCTGCTGATTGCCGGCGGCGGGCTATTGGTTCGTGGGGCCTCCGAAATCGCGGCAGGCTTTGGTGTCTCACCCATGATTGTGGGGCTCACGGTTGTTGGATTTGGCACGAGTTCTCCCGAGCTGATTGTCAACGTGGTAGGCGCGCTCGAGGGTGCTACAGGCATTGCGTTTGGGAATGTCGTTGGTTCGAATATCAGTAATCTGGGACTCGTGCTGGGTGCCGCCGCAATAATGAGCCCAATAGCGATACAGGGCGCCCTGGTCCGTCGAGAGTTACCGCTGCTGTTGCTGGTTACCACCATGATCACGGTAATGGCCCTGGACGGTCCGCTCGAAGGGAGGCCCGGAGTCCTCAGCAGAACAGATGCGATTGCACTGATGTTGATGTTCTGTATGTTCATCTACATAACGGCACTGGACCTGATGCGGCTGCGCCGTAATGATGCGCTGCTGGCCGATATCGAGGAAAGCCCAATCGTCAATACGCCTTCGAAAGGCCGATATTGCTGGCTCGTGGTCACTGCCGGGTTCGTATTGCTGTTTTTTGGGGGCGAGATGACTGTTCGCAACGGCATCGCATTCGCGAACCATATTGGAATCTCGACGACCATCGTCGGTCTGTTTGTTGTTGCCGTTGGCACGAGCATGCCCGAGCTTGTCACATCGATCATTGCCGCAATGCGCGGTGAATCGGATCTTGCGCTGGGCAACATCATTGGTTCCAACATCTTCAATTCGCTGATGGTTCTCCCGCTGAGCGGCGTTATCACGCAAATACCGGTACCGCATGGCGGCGTCAGTGACCTGCTCTGGTCCTGGGTGTTTGCGGTGGCACTGATCCCAATCTTCTTCTTCGGCAAGGCGTACCTGGGGCGGATTTCGGGTTTCGCATTTCTCCTGGCCTACTTCGTGTATGCGGCGCTGCGAATTGGTCATGCCTCATAGTGATGACGCTAAGCATGGACGGAATGGGGGGGTACTTGCATGCGATGGTTCCAGGTTGGGCTCGTCTCCGCAGCACGAGCCGCCTTTGGAAATTCGCTCATACGCGGAAGTGCCGAAGGCCAAATCGCGAGTCGGATCAGGCCTCCGTGCTTTAAAAGAAAGAGGCCATCGCGAGTGCGATGGCCTCTTGTTTCTTGCCGCTTTGGATCTGGTCAGGCGCCGGGGCCGACGTGCAGCACGCGCATCATCTCGTGGTCTTCATGCGAGAGGATGTGGCAGTGCCAGACGTAGCGTCCGGGCTTGTCGAATGTCATC
>Ga0316191_10002179_pt1 | contig 14144 bp, 9 predicted proteins | sample Eddworburr2cm_MG_FD_204928 | JGI IMG/M metagenome (GOLD analysis project Ga0316191, IMG submission 204928) | Coastal sediment microbial communities from Maine, United States - Eddy worm burrow 2 cm | ecosystem: Environmental > Aquatic > Marine > Coastal > Sediment | place: USA: Maine | collected...
TGACCGCTCCGAAATCAGCCGCAACCTCTTCCGGCATAAAACAAACCCGATCGAGGTCCGACGAGGTTGCCCTCGAAACGGCACTGAGCCTGCCGCCCGAGGCACTGACGTTGAGCAATTCCGCCCTGTCCGGGGAGAAAACCGCTGCAGGCCTGTTGACTCCCTTGCTGCAGCAGAACGGAAAACCTGTCGGCAGTCTGCTTGAACGAGGCGACAGGCTGTTGCTGCTAGGCGACATCGTATCTGCGCGGCAATTGTACAAACACGCCTTTCAGCAAGGCAATCAGAAGGCCGCCGCCAGGATTGGAAGCACCTATGATCCGCGTATTTTCGCGCAACTGGGTGTGCGCGGCATGAGACCGGACTCGAATCTCGCGCTTGATTGGTACAACAAGGCCATTGGCGCAGGTGACGAGGATGCAAAGCCAACGGCACTGTCGCTCAGAGCACAGATCGGCAACAGGACCCTTGAGCGAGCTGAGTAGAATACGACGCACCAGATCTGCCTTCACATTGAGCCGGTTACTTTTTTCGTCACTCTCATTCGTGGTGTTCAACTGCTTCCATCGACATCACGAATGACAACCGGCTGCATATGCTCAACGGGCATTTGCAGCTTTCTAGGGCGCAGGGTCAGGCCCATCGCGTTGCACGATCGCACCATCAAGACTGAAATGTAGCGGGAACAGCGCTGACAGAAACCGGAATATGATGCGCGCCGCCGACGCCCTGCTGAATGAATCGGAATGCAATAGATAATCCGTCCACATGCCTTCCAGCATAGCCAGGGTACCGTGTGTCGCGTCTCTGGCAATCTTGCCCGGATCGGGCAGTTGCTGCGCTGTGGTGATTTCAAGAAAGGCCTTGAAAATCAGGTCGCGCAGCGGTTTGTCACGCGTATCGCTGAACTGTGCGATGGATTTGTTGGAATGGGCCTCGCCCCGGAATGCAAACCAGATTTTCACCGTTCGCTGGTTCAGAAGTGCCTCGCCCAGATCACTCAGAATGACCGTTTCAAGAATCGCTTGTGGGCATGAAGAGGTCTCAGCGAGTTGATTGGAAAGCCTGCTGTAATAGGTCTTGGCGGCGTGGTCTGCCGCGGCCACCAGAAGGGCATTCTTGTTGTCAAAATACAGGTGAACCATACCGCGCGACAATCGGGCGCGATTGACGATCTCGCTAATCGACGTGCTGGAAAAGCCGATTTCCACTATTGAATCGAGCGTCGCATCGATCAGCAGCCGGCGGCTGTCTTCGCTGGAATACCGCCGCGGTTGCTGATCTTCAGCTGGTCGGTTGTGTGTGCTGTTCAACGTTTCGTTTGCCCGCAAATACAAAGGGAAAGATCGTGCACTTCGCACATTTCACAATCATAGGATGATTTGACTCTCAACCGCAATTGGATCATAAAATGAATGATCGTCCATAAATTCTACAGTTGACGTCAACTGCGTAGCAGGCCATCGCGTCAACACTGATTTGGTTTCTAACTGGAGTGCAGGTATGGCGGATGACAGCAAATACGCGGTGCTTTTTGAACCTGTGAGGATTGGTCCGGTTACGGCACGCAACCGCTTCTACCAGGTCCCCCACTGTTGCGGCCTCGGCCATTTGCGTCCGCGCGCGCATGCTGCCATGCGGGCCATGAAGGCGGAAGGCGGCTGGGCCGTTGTCAGTACCGAGGAAGCGGAAATTCACCCGTCTTCCGATTTGTCACCGTTTCCCGAACAGCGCATCTGGGACGATCAGGACATCCCGGCACTACGCCTGATGACAGACGCTGTGCACGAGAAAGGTGCGCTGGCCGCGATCGAGCTGGTCCACAACGGAAACCACGCAGCCAATCTCCTGTCCAGAGTCCCGGTGCTTGCCCCGTCCGACATGTCTATCGACCTGACCTATCCCAAGCAGGCACGCGCAATGGACAAAACCGACATAAAGGCATTTCGTAAATGGCACAGGGATGCCGCGTTGCGCGCAAAGCGGGCAGGCTTCGATGTTGTTTACGTCTATGCCGGCCATCGCATGACACTTGCGCATCATTTTCTGCTGAGTGAATACAATGACCGCACCGACGAGTATGGCGGCAGCCTGGAAAACCGCGCGCGTCTGACACGCGAGCTGCTTGAAGACACCAGGGAAGCCATAGGCGATGACTGCGCCGTGGCGTTGCGTCTGGCAGTCGATGAAATGATGGGGCCGGCCGGCATGCAGTCATCCGTCGAAGGCCGCGAAGTGGTAGAGATGCTCGCCGACATTCCCGACCTTTGGGATGTGAATGTGTCCAACTGGTCCAATGATTCGGCAACAACCCGGTTCCAGCCGGAGGATGGCTATCAGACGGACTATATCAGCTTCGTCAAGACCCTTACCTCAAAGCCGGTTGTTGCCGTCGGCAGGTTGGGATCGCCGGACCTGATGGTTTCCCTGGTGAAAAACGGCATCGTCGATTTCATCGGCGCTGCACGTCCTTCAATCTCCGACCCTTTCCTGCCAAATAAAATACGAGACGGCAGGGTTGAGGGAATTCGCGAATGTATCGGCTGCAATATCTGCGTGTCCTGTGACAGTCTCGGAATACCCATCCGCTGCACACAGAATCCGACAATGGGCGAGGAATGGCGGCGCAACTGGCATCCGGAAAAGATCGAATCAAAGGGACAAGAGCATGACGCGCTCGTCGTGGGCGCCGGACCGGCGGGTCTTGAGTGCGCCATGCAGCTTGCGAAACGCGGCTACGAGGTAACCCTCGCAGAAGCTGGAGATGAATTGGGTGGCCGGGTGACCCGCGAGTCGTCCCTGCCCGGTCTCGGTGCCTGGAAAAGGGTTGCCGATCACCGGACCTATGACCTTGCTCAGCGTGGCAATGTGCAGGTTTTTCTGAACAGCAGACTTGATGCATCCCACATTGGCGAACTGGGCATACGAAACGTGTTCATCGCTACCGGATCAACCTGGCGGCGCGACGGTATCGGCAGAACGTCCAGAGCGCCCGTTCAGATCGACGATACCGCGTCAGTCTTCACGCCGGACGACATCATGCAGGGCAGACTGCCGCCTGCCGGCCGGGTGGTCATCTATGATGATGACCAGGCCTATCTGGCGGGCGTGATTGCAGAACAGCTTGCAGTGCTGGGCAGAAAGGTCAGTTTCGTGACTCCGGCGAGCATTGTTTCTCCCTGGACCGTGGCAACCCTCGAGCAGACCAGAATACAAACCTCGCTGCTGGAAAAAGGCGTTTCCATCCTGCCCCATAAACAATTGAAAAGGATAGCTGCCGGAGCTTGCGACATTACCTGCACGTTCACTGGACAACATGAGACGCTGGCATGCGACGCAATTGTCCTGGTGACTGAAAGACTGCGTGTCAGCCGGCTGTTTGATGAATTGCGCGAGGCAGGCCCTGATGGCCTGGAACTGGCAACACTTGAACTGATCGGTGATGCGGCGGCTCCGGGCCTGATCGCTGACGCTGTTTACTCAGGCCATATGGCAGCCCGCAATTTCGAGAAGGACAAGGCTGAAATTGAGTCTGCGATTTTCCGGCGGGAGATCACCGCCTTGTCCGGCATCTGAAGGGGAGTTTCGACATGCAAGTATCAGTGGATCAAGCCGCAATTGCCAACGTCCATGAACTGGTAAAAGCCCGCCGGCCGGGCTTTGCACTTTCCGGGACTTTCTATACCTCGCCTGCCATCTTTGATCACGACATCAAGGCATTCTGGAACAAGAACTGGATCTGGGTTGGCCATGTGAGCCAGATTCCCGAGCCTGGAAACTTCTTCAGGTTCGACTACGCATCGGAATCGATTGTTGTTGTGCGGGACCGGCAAGGCAAAATCCATGCTCATCTCAATGTCTGCCGGCACCGCGGCTCGCGAATCTGTCTCGAAGCATCCGGGAAGACCTCCGTGCTGTCCTGCCCCTATCATGCCTGGACATATGATCTCGACGGCAGCCTGCGAACCGATCGTCAAATGGACGGGCAATTTGATCGCGCTGACTACAGCCTTTTTTCGGCCAGCCTGAAAGTATTCCAGGGCCTGATATTCGTGTGTCTTTCCGATCAGCCGCCGGAAATCGAACCGGCTTTGCAGCGGCTTGCACCGCTGACCAGGCCATTCGGAATCGAAGACCTGAAAGTCGTCCGCACCGCATCTTTCCCGGTGCCCGCCAACTGGAAACTGGCGCTGGAGAACTATCTGGAATGCTATCACTGTGCACCAGCACATAAGGAGTATTCACGTTCGCACAGCCTGAAGGACCCGGCATCCATGACCGACCACCTGCTGTCGACACTGGCGGACAATTCACGCCAGGCCGGTCTTCCTGCAGATGTGCTGAACGAAACCGGACCGGACGCGGAGAACCTGGGCAGCGATATCTACTACCGGCGGTATCCGCTGTATCCGGGCTACAAGACCGGATCGCGTTCAGGTGAACCCGTGGCTCCGCTGCTGGGCGATATCACCCGCTATGACGGCGGAGCAACGGACGTGATGATCGGCCCGTTGAACAGCTTTCTGGCTTATGCCGACCACATTGTCGGCTATCGTTTCATCCCCAGAACACTGCAGGAAACCGACATCCAGGTTGTCTGGATGGTTCGCGGCGACGCCGTCGAAGACCGCGACTACTCAATCGAGGAACTGACCTGGCTATGGGATGTCACGTCGCGCGATGATGAACGGATCATCCGCTACAATCAGGAGGGTGTAAATTCGACTGCATTCAAACCCGGCCCGCTGTCGAACATGGAATGGGGCATCGAAACCTTCTACCACGGCTACCTGCGGCGTATCACTGGATAACACCAGGCCGAGCCGGCATCATCCACTATTGCGAAGACCGGCGGCAATGCCGTTGATGGTCAGTTGAATTCCCCGCAACACCTTCGGGTCCTGTGACTGGGCCCGGCTCAATTTCATCATTTCGACCTGAAGATGATTGAGCGGATCGAGATAGGGGAACCGGTTCTGGATGGACCGGTTCAGCAGCGGATTGCGTTCCAGCAATTCGTGCTGACGGCTGATGCGCAATACCGCGTCAATGGTCGACTGCCACTCCTTGCGGATGCGTCCGTAAATGGTTTCGCGCAGCGCTTCATCCTCGACCAGGTTGGCATAACGTCGCGCAATCGCCATGCTGGATTTGGCCAGAACCATGTCCATGTTGGACAACTGGGCCCGGAAGAAGGGCCAGCTATTATAGAGCTCGGTCAGCTTGTCTGTCGTGTTCTTCGGGTCAGCGGCAAGCCACTTTTCAACGGCAGCCCCAAAGCCATACCAGCCCGGCAGCATGACCCGGCATTGCGCCCAGCTGAATACCCACGGAATTGCCCGCAACGCGCGAATGTCGCGGGTCTTTGCGCGCGACGCAGGTCGTGAACCGATATTCAGTGTCGCAATCTCGTTGATCACCGTGGACGACCAGAAAAAATCCTCAAAGCCGTCGGTCTCGTAAACCAGGTCCCGGTAGGCAGCATAGGCATAGGCCGACAGATCTTCCATGATCTCCATCCATTCAGACGGAACGGCATGCTTGTCAGGCTGTTCCAGCGATGCCTCCAGCGTCGCTGCAACCAGTGTCTCCAGGTTGCGCCTGCCAAGCCATGGATTCGAATACTTGCTGGAAATGATTTCACCTTGTTCGGTGACGCGAATCTGGCCTTGAACCGCGCCGGCCGGCTGGGCAAGAACAGCTTCGAACGCCGGTCCGCCGCCGCGGCCCACCGAACCGCCACGACCGTGGAACAGGCGCAGCCGAACCCCATGCCGGCCCAGCAGCGCGACAAGACCGGTTTCGGCCTTGTACAGTTCCCAGCCCGAGGTGACGAAACCGCCATCCTTGTTGCTGTCGGAGTAGCCCAGCATCACTTCCTGCACGCCACCGAGATGATCGACCAGCCTGCGATAGGCGGGGATGGATAACAACTGGTCCATGATCTCGGTACAAGACCGCAGGTCCTCGATGGTCTCGAACAGCGGTACGATGTTTATGCTGCCGGTCCCTTCGGGCGTTATCAGGCCTGCTTCCTTGAGCAGGATCGCCAGCTCCAGCATGTCAGACACACTGGTGGTGTTGGAGATGATCGAGGTGGTGATGGCGCGAGCCCCATAGGTCTTGTGTGCGTCCTTCGCTGCCTTGAAGATAGCCAGCTCCTTGGTCGTCTCCTCGCCATAGTTCCAGTATGGTCGCAGCAGCGGTCTGGGCCGCATCAGTTCCAGGGCAAGAATGTCAACTCGTTCCGGCTCACTCATCGCCAGATAATCCATATCCGGATCCACCGCGGCCAACAGATCAGCCACCGTGCGCTGGTGTACGTCCGAATTTTGCCGAAGGTCGAGACTGGCGAGATGAAAACCGAAACACTGCACGGCACGGCGCAAACTGCTCAGCCGGCCATTGGCAATCAGTTTCGAGCCATTGTCGCATAACGAACCATACATGACATCAAGATCAGCGATCAGGTCATCAGGCAGCCCGTAAGGCGAATACCCGCCATCATCAGTGTCCGATATGGCACCTGTCAGCTTGTGCCGGGTCGCCATGACGCGACACCTGATCAGCAGCGACGCCAGCCGATACGGCTCCTTCTCCCTGTGGGCCGATTTGTCGGGTGACATTTCTGCCAATGCAAGCACTGCGTCAGACACATTGGACACCGTGGTCGCAATGGACAATTCGCTCTGCAACCGGTCGAGTTCCTCCAGATAATAATCCAGTGCCGCCTCGGTCTGGAGTCGCAAGGTCTGTTGCAGCACGTCTGCGGTTACAAACGGGTTGCCGTCCCTGTCGCCACCAATCCAGCTGCCCATCTGAATGAACTTCAGCGATGGTATCGCCGCGCCGTCCAGATGTTGAACCAGCGTTTCCTCCACCTGCTTGTGCAATCGGGGCACTTCAGCAAGGAAGGTGCTCTTGTAGTAGGAAATGCCGTTGGTGACCTCGTCTGCCACCGTCAGCCTTGAGCGGCGTAGCAGGTTGCTTTGCCACAATGTCTCGATGGCAATGCGCAACTGCACTTCCATGGCGTCGAGTTCCTGCGCGGTATGGCGACCGCGCTCACGCTTTTTCAGCAAGTCAACAATGTCGCTTTCCCAGTACATCGTCGTTCGCCGGCGTACTTCAGTAGGATGGGCCGTCAAAACCGGTGACACCAGGGCGGTCCTGAAGAATTCCACAAGCTGGCTGGCGCTCATGCCGGAGCCTAGGGCCGTATCGATAGCACGGCTCAATGACCCTGCCCTGGGCGGGGAACCTGCCAATTCGTGGTGATGCGTGCGCCGGATATGATGCTGGTCTTCGGCAATGTTTGCCAGATGCGAGAAATAGCTGAAGGCACGGATAACCTCCACCGCCTGCTCCGGTGTGAGTTGCTGCAGCAGAGCCTGCAGTTCGTCATGGGATGGCTTGTCATCCGACCTGTGCAACCGCGTTGATGTCTGTCGAATGTTCTCGACGAGATCAAAAATCTCATTGCCTTCTTTATCTCGGACACAATCGCCCAGCATCCGTCCGAGCAGGCGAATGTCTTCCTGCAAAGGTGCATCCTTGGAGATATCACGTATCTGAGTGTCTTGATTGGCGAACGCGGCGGTGGAAATGACTTTATCCTTTCAGGCAGGCTGGATTTGAGGATGCTTCTCATCAGCAGGCAAAGCAACGGCAATTGCGTCGCAGTGCAGCAATACAATGCCATTTATGCTGCAACGCAGCAAGCGAATGATTTCTAGTTGCCTGAACATGAAGTCGGCATGAAATCAGCATAAAATCGGCAGTGTCCGCTAGATGTCGCCGAGTGCACGCCAACTAATCACTGCCCTGGAGACCGCGAATATAGCAATTGTCAGACAATCGTACCTTGTTCCGGTGAAAGACTTGCGCCACACTTTCAGCGCGAGAGCCGTTCAATCGCACCAACAAATAACAAAAAACCGACCCTTGTTTGTGTGTCGGATTGACCAAGGGAGAATTAAAACCATGCTGAATCGCCGTGTATTGAGTAAGGCCGCCATGTTCGCACTGGCGGGATTCATGACAGCCGCTGCAGCCCTGCCGGCGGCTGCCGAGTATCCCGACCGTCCTCTGACGCTCATCGTGCCGTGGGGAGCAGGAGGCGGCACTGATGCGACCGGCCGCATGATCGCAGGCTTGCTGAAGGACGAATTGGGTCAACCAGTCACTGTCGTCAACCGGACCGGCGGCAGTGGTGTTGTCGGTCATTCAGCGATCGCAAATGCGCCCGCCGACGGCTATACCATTGGCGTCGTTACCGTTGAAATCGGCATGATGCACTGGGCAGGTCTGACCGAGCTTACCGGCAAGGATTACACCCCGATCGCCTTGTACAACTACGATGCCGCAGGGTTGCAGGTGCGCGCTGACAGCGAGTGGAAGACAGCCAAGGACGTGATAGATGCCATCAAGGCAAATCCCGGCAAACACAAAGGGTCAGGCACGGGTCAGGGCGGAATCTGGCATCTTGCACTGGCCGGCATGCTGAACGCCGCTGGCGCTGATCCGTCTGCCGCCCCCTGGGTTCCGTCAAAGGGCGCAGCTCCAGGTCTGCAGGAACTGGTCGCTGGCGGCGTTGACGTGGTAACCTGTTCTGTCGTGGAAGCATCCGCGCTGATAAGTGCCGGCAAGGTCCGGTCGCTGGCGGTTATGGATGATGTCAAACTGGGCGCTTTTCCAGACGTGCCGACGTTGAAGGAAGCCACCGGAAGCGACTGGAAAATGGCCGCGTGGCGTGGTGTGGCAGGCCCGAAAGGCATGCCCGATGAGGCAACCGGAAAATTGACCGTAGCACTGGAGAAGGTCTGGCAGTCTGCCGAGTTTCAGGAGTTCATGAAAGGTCGCGGTTTCGGTCTGGTGTGGAAACCGGGCGCAGACTTTGCCACCTGGATGGAAGACAGCGACGCGTCATTGGGACAAGTGATGAAGGCCGTGGGCCTGGCCAAGTAGCTGACCGGTTAGCGAGCTTTTTCGAGAAGAAAGGTTCGTTGTGTCTGCAACGTGCCTTTCTTTTCTGAACGCCTTCACCGGAAACGGTGAAGGCTGCCAGCTCCAAAAAGGAATATTTCGGTCATGCGCTTCAATGACAGCGTGTTTGGCGTGATCCTGGTTGCTTTTGCAATTGCCGAGATCGCCTATACCAGCACATTTCCCAGGCTGCACGGACAGGACTTCGGGCCAGATCTGTTCCCCATCATCATTGGTGCGGGACTTATGCTGTTCGGTGGCGTTCTGATTGCCAAAGGCTGGGCACAAAGGTTTACTCAACCCATGCTGGTTCTCGGTGACTGGGCGCATGACTCCGCCAATGTCGTCAACGTCGTCATTTTGCTTGGCAGTGTCGTTTTCTATATCGCGTTCTCAACCTGGCTGGGATTCATTCCCACCGCCCTTGTAATCCAGTCAGTGCTGTTGATCCGCCTCGGTTCCAGCCCGCTTGCGAGCATAACAATTGCCGCAATCTCCACCATGCTCATCCACACCCTGTTTGCAAAAGTCCTGCTGGTCCCCCTGCCCTGGGGTTTGCTGTTGCCGGTTGCATGGTGAGTTAGCCGCATGGAAACGGTCCTCAATGCACTGGCGCTTATTACAGATCCCTACACGCTGGGCGTGATGGCGCTGGCGGCCATGTTCGGCCTGTTCGTCGGCGCCATTCCGGGTCTCACGGCCACCATGGCAACTGCCCTGCTGATCCCGTTCACCTTCTTCATGGACCCGGTTCCAGCCATTGCAGCCATTGTCGCAACGGTGGCCACGGCAATCTTCGCCGGCGACATTCCCGGTGCCTTGCTGCGCATTCCGGGCACCCCGGCGTCCGCCGCCTATTGCGACGAGGCCTATGCCATGACCAAAAAGGGGCTCGCCGAGCGCGCCCTCGGCATCGCGCTTGTGACATCGGTGATCGGCGGCCTGGCTGGATCTGTTGTGTTGTCTGTCAGCGCACCGGCGCTTGCAGAATTTGCAATTCGGTTTTCGTCATATGAATATTTCTGGCTTGCCTGCCTGGGGCTGTCGTGCGCCGTCATCATCTCGACCGGCTCGACCATAAAGGGATTTGTCTCCCTGCTGATCGGGCTTTTCATTGCCACCATTGGCATCGACGGCACCGCGGGACACCCGCGCTTTACCTTTGGCAGCATTGAACTCATGGGTGGCGTGAGCTTCATCCCGGCCATGATCGGCATGTTTGCCATCTCTGAAGTGCTGCGCTACGTGGCCTCCACGCGCACCGTCATCGTGGTGCCGCAGCAATCCGTCGGCAGCATTTTCTCAGGCCTTGGCGCGGTCCTGTCCAAGTACAAGTTCAACATCATTCGCGGCAGTTCGATTGGCGCCGTGGTGGGCATACTGCCCGGCGCCGGCGCGGATATCGCGGCGTGGATTTGCTATGCCATCTCCAAGAAGCGTTCAAAGGAGCCCGAGAAATTCGGCACCGGCCATCCCGAGGGACTGGTTGATGCAGGTGCTGCCAACAATGCCAGCCTGGCAGGTGCATGGGTGCCGGCAATCGTGTTCGGCATCCCCGGCGATTCCATAACCGCCATTGTCATCGGCGTGCTCTACATGAAGGGCATGAACCCGGGCCCAATGGTGTTCATCCAGAACCCGGAATTGATCTATGCCGTGTTCATTGCCTTCTTCATTGCCAATCTGGCCCTGCTGCCGCTGGGGTTCGCGGCAATCAGACTGTCGCGGCAAATCTTGCGGATTCCGCGCCGCGTACTGATGCCGCTGATACTCATGTTCTGCATGGTCGGTGCCTTTGCGATCAACAACACGGTCTTTGGCATTACGGTGATGCTGGTGCTTGGCATCCTCGCCTACCTGATGGAGGAGAACGGGTTTCCGGTGGCCCCCGCCATTCTCGGCATTGTGCTTGGCGGCATGGTCGAGGACAATTTCATGGCTTCGATGATCAAGGCAGACGGCAGCCTGCTCGGGTTTTTCTCGCGCCCCATTGCGGCAACGCTGGGCGTCATCACCATCTTGTTGTGGCTCACGCCGATCCTCGCTGCCTCGTGGAGATATCTGCACCGGCACAAAAATCGGCCGGCCCGTCTGAAATCAGATCCCTAAAGCGTGTTGCGCTCAATATGGCCATGACTTAATCGCGTTGTCCCTGGATCACCCGGTTGAGGATCATGGCGCAGAACAGGATGGCAAAGCCTGCCAGAATACCCTGCCCGACAGATGAGTACTGCAGTGCTTCCAGCACATCTTCCCCGAGCCCCTTGGCACCGATCAGCGAGGCCACAACCACCATGGCCAGGGACAGCATTATGGTCTGGTTGACACCGGCCAGAATGGACGGCGAAGCCAGCGGCAGGTCAACCCGGGTCAGCAGGTACCATTTCGACGCGCCATAGGCGATTGCGGCTTCGCGCACGGCTTCCGGTACACCGCGCATGCCGAGCACCGTAAGGCGAACAACCGGTGTGCCGCCGAAAATCATCGTGGTGATGACTGCCGCCGGTTTGCCGACACTGAAGAAGGCAATCACCGGGATCATGAACACGAACGACGGCATGGTCTGCATGAAGTCCATGATCGGTCGGATGACCGCATAGAACCGCGGGCGCCGGGCGCAAAACAGCCCCAGTGGAATTCCAAGAATAATCGATATGCAGGCTGCCGTGCCCAGCAGGGCCAGCGTTGTCATTGCCTTTTCCCAGAAGCCGAACAGGCCCATATAGGCAAGGAACCCGCCCGATGCCAACGCGGCCAGAAATCCGGCCGACAGCCAGGTCAGCAGAATAATGAAGCTGGCGATCACCGGCCACGGCGTGGCAACAAAAAGAACCTCGAGGCCATCCAGCACAACCCGGATACCATAGCTGATGAAGTCGAACGCCCATTGTCCGGACGAGCGCACAAACTCGAAGAACTGCTCGACGAACTTGATTGCGGTCAGGCGGATGTTGACGTCAGTGGGAAAAACAGCGAGCCAGGACACCGTGCCGGGAAACGCGAAATGCACAATGCTGACAGCGAGAATCAGCAGTACGAATACGGCACTTACACCGGTTCTGAGAGTGTCCAGTCCGAAACTGATGGAGCGGTCGGAAAGCCATTGCGAAAAACGGCTTTCAAGAGCCGGGTTGGCCATCACGCCCTCGGCAGCCTTGACCACAACCAGCATGACCAGCCCGAACAGGACGATCCAGGCCGCATTGGCTTCCGCCACAACTATCTCGGCCTGGATATCGCCAATGGCGGTTTCCAGTGACTTGATGGTTCGCCTGAACACGTCGACATTGTCAGCGTTTTTACTGATCGCAGCTTCCAGTTGCTGGTGACGGAAAGCAAGCGTGCCCTCGATCTGCGCAATCCGGTCGCGGGCATCCGCGCCAAGATCACCGAAGCTGCCGCGCGCAATCTGAATGAAAGCAAAAGTCTCCAGGATAACGAACGGCAAGCCCCAGTTCCAAAGCCCGCGCATGCCGTACCAGATCGGCCCCAGCAGTGCCGCCATCATGTTGAATGTCCAGGTAAAGCCTGCCCTGGCCCCGATCCGGGCAAATTGCTGACGGTAGTAATCAGGATTTGTCTCCACAAACTGCCTGATCAGTTCGTCGCGATTTTCCGCGCGATTTTCTGCAAGCTGCTCTGACGACTGGTTTGCAATGACCGGATCTGTGTTCATCATGATGTCTCCGTGCCTTCGACCACCGTGCGCAGCAGGTCTGCCCTGGTGATCACTCCGACGCGCGCGCCTTTCGCATTGACGACCGCGACCGGATCTTCAGAAACGATGGCATGGTCAATGAGTTGTTTGAGCGATGCATCCTGGGCAAAGGTTTTGGCGGTCTTCTTCAAGCCGCCATGCGCCGCTTCAAAAGCTTTCAAGTTCTGCATGACGGCATGCGCGCGCACGACTTTCAACCGGGATATCCCGGCAACGAAATCTGCCACATAGTCATCACCCGGATTGAGTACGATGTCTTCCGGCGTGCCTGTTTGCACCACGCGGCCATCACGCATGATGGCAATGCGGTCACCGATACGAACTGCTTCATCGAGGTCATGAGTGATGAACACCGTCGTCTTGTTCATCTGCGAGGCAAGCTTCATGAACTCGTTCTGCAACTGGCGCCTGATCAGCGGGTCGAGCGCGCTGAACGGTTCATCCATCAACAGGATTTCAGGATCTGCTGCCAGTGCCCTGGCCAGCCCTACCCTTTGCTGCATGCCGCCGGAAAGCTCATGGGCAAACTTGTTGCCCCAGCCGGTCAGCTCCACCAGGTCAATGGTGCGCTCGGCAATTTCAAGACGTTCGTTCTTGTTGATACCCCGGATCTCCAGCGGCATCGCCACATTGTCGAGTACCGAACGATGCGGCATCAGGCCAAAATTCTGAAACACCATCGAGATGTGTTCGTTGCGATACTTGCGCAGCACATCTGGTGGCATCGCCATAATGTCTTCGCCATTGACGATGATCTGTCCGGTGGTCGGTTCAAGCAACCGGTTGATGTGACGCACAAGTGTGGATTTGCCGCTGCCCGACAATCCCATCACACAGAAGATTTCACCGGGTCTGATCTGCATGCTGGCATCGGCAACACCGATGACGCAGCTGTGTTTTTCCAGCACCTGCTTCTTGGTCAAGCCATTGGCCTTGATATCGGCAAGCGCGTCGAGCGCATTGTCACCGAATATCTTCCAGACATTGGAAATCTCTATGGCATATCCGCTATTTCTCATGGGAACGACCGATCCAATATTGCAGGTTTTATACCAAAGGCAGTAACTATTGACCTATTTGATGGAGACAAATCCGTTCACTCTGGCAGGCGCGGTGCGCAGCACTATGCAGGTCGCATCGGGCAAGCGCCGCAACACACCAGATGGACGGATTTGGCCCACCGAAGGCCGGTATTTCGCGCCCGCTGGACGTCGTTATGTTCCACTTGTGGTCAACCAGACCACGGCGCGAAGCATGCCTGGCCAGCAAACGGGAAAAATCGGTCAAATGGGTCAATAGCTACTGCCTTTGGTATTAGTGGACCGGTGCCCGCCCCCGCCGGGCACCGGAAAGTGGTTTGTGAGACCCGGACCTTACAGGCCGAGCCAGCTGTCTACACGATCTGAGTTGGCAGCCACCCATTCCTTGGCAACCTGCGCAG
>Ga0316191_10002180_pt1 | contig 14141 bp, 14 predicted proteins | sample Eddworburr2cm_MG_FD_204928 | JGI IMG/M metagenome (GOLD analysis project Ga0316191, IMG submission 204928) | Coastal sediment microbial communities from Maine, United States - Eddy worm burrow 2 cm | ecosystem: Environmental > Aquatic > Marine > Coastal > Sediment | place: USA: Maine...
CCGCGTCGGCGTGGTCCTTGGGACCAGCACCTCGGGCATCTACGAAACCGAGAATGCCTACGCCTTTCTGGAGGCGCATGGCCATGTGCCGGCATCCTACAACCTGCCCGGTCAGCATATCTGGGTCGCGACGGCGCGCTTCCTGAAATCCGAACTGGGACTGGAAGGCCCCTGCTACGTGATCTCGACCGCCTGTTCATCGAGCAGCAAGGCACTCGCCAGCGCACAACGACTGATCGCGACCGGCGTGTGTGATGCCGTATTGACCGGCGGGGTGGACTCGCTCTGTCGTCTGACCCTGTACGGTTTCAAGAGTCTGGACATCATGTCGGAACAACCCTGTGCGCCGCTGGACCAGCATCGCAACGGCATCAGCCTCGGCGAGGGTGCCGGACTGCTGCTGCTCGAAAAGCCACATGACGCATTTTCAGACTGCGTACACCTGCTGGGCTGTGGTGAATCCTCTGACGCCCATCACATGAGCGCCCCGCACCCTGAAGGCAAGGGTGCCGTCATTGCCATGCGCGAGGCACTGACCCAGGCCAGCATCAGGGCGACGGATATCGACTACGTCAATCTGCACGCCACCGGGACAGTGCTCAACGACCGTGTGGAAATGCTGGCCATGGGGCAGGTGTTTGACCCCGACGTTCATTGCAGCGGCACCAAGGGACTGACCGGTCATACCCTGGGTGCCGCCGGCGGCATCGAAACCATCATCACCTGGCTAAGTCTCAGGCATGGATTCAGACCCGGCACCTGCAACCTGAAGCAGGTCGATGCAGCCTTTCACTGCAACATTCAGCGCGACAGCGAAACGGATGTCCCGGTGGCCATCACCATGAACAATAATTTCGGCTTCGGTGGCAACAACACCTCCGTGATCCTGGGGTGGAATCATGACTGACGCCGCCGCGCAGTCCACACCCGTCGCCATTCTCGGCAGCGGGCTGTGCATCCCGGACGAGGACATCGCGCGCACACTCGGGTTTGCAGAAGCCGGTGTGGACGCGTCGATCCTTTCGCCCATGCTACGCCGTCGAACCAGCAATGCGACACGGGTGGCGATTACCGCCGCCGGGCGCGCCGTTGCGGCTGCCGGGTGCAACCCCGGGCTGCCCGCTATCTTTGTGTCCGCTGTCGGTGAAATGCAGGTCACTGACAAGCTGTGCCGCTCGATCACCCGGCAGGAATTTCCGCTGTCACCCACCCTGTTCCACAACTCGGTACACAATACCGCGGCCGGTTACTGGAGCATGGCCACTGGCAGCATGGCCTCCATGCAGGCCATGGGCGCTCTGGATGATGGCTTCGCGCTTGGCCTGCTGGAGGCATGGTGCCAGTTACAAACAGTCACGGAGCGGGTGTTGCTGGTCGTCTTCGACGAGACCATGCCGCTACATCTGTTGCCTGACTACGCCTGGAAGACCTGCGCCTTTGCCCTGGTACTGGATCGTGACAGCCGCGACCGTCCGCTGCTGCACCAGCCCTTTCAACCCGCCGTGACTGACCCTGATCTGCCGGTTACGGAGTTCCCGGCGCGTAACCCGGCCATGGCCTGTCTGCCACTGTTCCAGGCACTACGACAGGTCGGCGGTGCTAAGCAGCAAGTCGTCTTGTCTTCGGGGACACGTCCGTGGCTGGTCGAGATGGTGATGCCATGACAGCGGCACACAGCAATTTCGAACAACTGCTGCCGCACCGACCACCCATGCTGATGCTGACCGCTGTGCTGTCGCAGGGTCCGTATGACATACACTGCAGCAGTGTCATCGACGCACATAACCCGCTGCTGCGTGACGGGCTGTTCCCCCCGACAGCCGGGGTGGAGCCACTGGCGCAGGCCGCGGGCACCCTGCTCGGGACACGGTCGCCCGGCAACGCGCTGAGCGCTGGCGCCATCGTGCAGATAAAATCCTTCCACGTTGAGCCGCTCTGCATCCCGGAGGGTGCAGAACTGCATATCCATGCCCGCTACCAGGCCGGCAGTGACGAGGCGGCATTATTCGAGGGTGAGGTAACTTTCAATGCACAGTGTTTTTTCAGCGGCACCCTGATGATTGCCTTACTACCCGGGGAGACTGCATGACACGCAAGGCCCTGATTACCGGCGGCAGTGGCGGCATCGGCGGCGCCATCGCCGAACGTCTCGCCGCGGATGGCATGCAGGTATGGATTCACTACCGCAGCAACCGGGACGCCGCTCAGCAGATCGCGGACCGCATCACCGAACACGGTGGCAGCGCGTCGACCCTCGGTTTTGATGTAAGCGACCGGGAACAGTGCCAGCAGGCGCTGGATGAACTGCTTGCCTGCGAGGGGCACATCGACGTCATCGTCCACAATGCCGGTATCACTGCAGATGCGCCCTTCCCCGGCATGGAAGAAGAGCAGTGGAAAAGTGTCATCGACACCAGCCTGCACGGTTTCTTTCATGTCACCCGGCCGCTGATCATGCCCATGATTCGCCAGCGCTGGGGACGCATTGTCAGCATCTCCTCCATCGCTGCCCTGCATGGTAATCGTGGACAGACGAACTATGCCGCGGCCAAGGCAGGGCTCATCGGCGCCACCCGCTCACTGGCGAAGGAAGTCGCGAGCCGTGGCATTTGCGTCAATGTCGTTGCCCCCGGCTTTGTGGATACCGGCATGATCAAGGATATCCCGCCGGACCTCATCCGGGATGTCGTACCCATGCAACGCGCCGGCACTGCCGCTGAAATCGCCGCGGTGGTGGCGTTTCTCTGTTCTGAGGATGCGTCCTACATTACCGGCGAGGTGATCAACGTCTCGGGCGGCATTATCTGATGGCGCTCGCGGACTATGATGTCATCGTGGCCGGCTCCGGACCGGCCGGCTCGACCGCTGCCGCCCTGCTGGCGCAACAGCAGCACAAGGTATTGATGATCGAGCGCAGCAGCCACCCGCGCTTTCATATTGGCGAGTCCATGTTGCCGCTGAGCACGCCGGTATTTGACCGCCTTGGCATCACCTGGGACAGCAACCAGTACCTGCGCAAGAACGGTGCCGCGTTTATCGATGAAAACAGTGGTGAACAGGTGCGCTTCTGCCTCAACGCACAGTATCAACCCTACCAGGTAGAGCGTGCCCGCTTCGACCAGATGCTGGTCGACAACGCGCGACATCACGGCGCCCGATTGCAGCAACAGGAGTCGGTTACGACTGTCGAACTCGATGCTGACGGCGTTCAGGTGGGCACCGATCGGGGACGCTATCGCAGCCGCTACCTCATCGATGCGACCGGTCGCAGCACCTTCATGGGCAGAAAGCAGTCCACAATCGAACGTATCGGGAATCTCGGCCGCTTTGCGCTCTACACACATTACCGTCATACGAATTCAGCAACCGCCCGGGAGCTGTACGAATCCGGTGACATCAAGATCCTGATGGTCGACATTGGCTGGATCTGGATTATTCCTCTCATCGATCGCCGCCTCAGCATCGGGCTGGTAGTACAGAAGGCTATCGACAGGTCTCGGCGCGGCGCCGCACTGTTCGAGCACTACTGCAAGGCTTCTCCCTTCCTCACTGCAGTGCTGGCAGGCGCTGAACAGGAGACCGAAGTGCGGGCCGAGGCGGATTTCAGCTTTACCAACACCCGACGCCATGGCCAGCGTTATGCCTGTTGCGGCGATGCCGCCGGCTTTCTCGACCCGATCTTTTCCTCCGGGGTTTTCCTGGCGGTTACCAGTGCCGAAAGAGTCGCCGACCGGCTGCACCCGGCACTGGCAGCCGGCACCGAGGGCGACCCGGCGCTGCACGCTGCTGACGATGACCACTACACCCTCGGATTCCGATCCATGCAACTGTTCGTGGAACGCTATTACCAGAGCGACATGGTGCACCACCTGTTCTTTGCAGCCGACCGCAGCGACACCATAAAGAACGACATTGCGGCGTTGCTATCGGGCGATTTGTGGCGTGACGACAATGACTTTCAGCGCATGTTGCTGGCCGGCCGGCAAAACAGGACGCCGTAGTAGTGGCTTCCAGGTGCGATTCGTGCCGGGGACGGCGCCCACCCCCGCACCAGTAAATAAACCTGTAGGATCGCATCCGCGACTATTTTGCTGAAATTCTCGCCTGCAAAGTGCGCCTGCCGACACAATCAGCGCGACAAACGGGCAGGATTCACGCCCTGGCTCCACGCTCACGGGGCAAGCGACCACGCCGGGCGCCTTGTTTTGCAAGGGCTTTCAGATTAGATCGGCGACAAGGTTTTAACCGGGCCGGAGATTCGCGATAATGCCGCCCCAGCGAAGCGAACTCGAGACACAGGTGTTGCATGGCAAACGAATACGAAGATTTAAACAGCAGCGGCAAGTGGAGCCCCGGCCGTACCAAGGGACTGATGGTGATGGTCGCTGTTATTACAGCCATCGCCATATGGCTGGTGCCGGTCGACGACAAACAGGCGCCACCGTCGCTGCCTTCCATGCCGTCCTCACCGGAGTCATCCGAGAAACTGGCACTGCCGCCGGCCGGAGAGACAACCGAGTCACTGACACTGCCACCAGCCGGAGAGGCAACCGAGTCACTGCCGCCAGCCGGAGAGGCATCCGAGGCACTGCCGCCAGCAGAGGGAAAGTCCGAGGCACTGGCTCTGCCACCGCCACCGGGCGGTATTGCCACCGTTACTAACGGCGGCGACGGGGCACGGGCCTTCATTTATAAATTGCGCGCCGATGGCGCCCAGCCGGATGCGGATGTTGTTTTCGCCGAGGCAGAGCGTATGCAAGGTGAGGGAAATCTGCTGGATGCCTACCTCCTGTACCGCTTCGCTGCACGCCACGGCCAGGCACAGGCAGCCCTGATCCTCGGCACCCAGGCCGATCCGGCCTACCATGCGGCAGCCAGCAGTTATTTGCCAGAAGCGGAACCGGCCCAGGCTTACAAGTGGTATAGCGTGGCAGCGACAGCTGGCAACGACGAGGCTACTGTGCGCCTGCAGGACCTGCACAAGCGCGTGCAGCAGGACGCCGCGGCCGGTGACGAGCAGGCCCGGCGCCTGTTGCTACAGTGGCAATAATTTTCCGGGAGATTGTAATCATGAAGAAACTGTTACTTGCGCTCGTCATCGCCATAACACCACTACCCGGAATGACTGCCGCTCCAGTGGCTGGCAGTGACCGACCGCTGCTGATGGCAGACAAACAGAGCCTTTACCAGCGTGTGCTGTCCGCACCCGGTGCCCGCATCACCCGCGAGCCGGGAGGCAAGCCGGGGGCCGAGGTAGTGCCGTTTACCGCCTTTTACGTGTATACGCGTACTGAAACGGCTGGCAAGCAATGGATCGAGGTAGGCACCGACCGTTTCGGCAGTCGCGCGGGCTGGTTGCCCGGTGCCGATTGCATCGAGTGGAACCACGGACTGACAGCCGCCTTTCGCGACCCGACGGGGCATGATCGGGTACTGCTGTTCAATGACAGCGACTCCCTGCGCCAGCTTGCCGGGCAATCCAGTCTGAAGACCTATCAACGGCTCTACACGGAGGCAGTGCAGGGACAACCGTCCAAGGACTCGCCAGTGGTTGCTATTCAGCCGCCCGGCTACATCGACATTCGTGAAGATTTCTACCTCGTGCCGATTCACCGTTACGAGGATGTCTACCTGGGGAGTGAGAAAGCGCGCATGCTGCAGGTATCGAGTGTTCCCCTCGACAGCAAGGCGGGTAGCACCACCCGGGCCGGGGCCGGCAAGCGCGGCTACACCGCGGGTCTGGTATTCGTCGTCGACTCCACCCTGTCGATGCAACCCTACATCGAGCGCACGCGGGAAGCCGTGACCACGATCTTCGATACCCTGGGCAAAGCCGACCTGCTGGGGCAAATGAGCTTCGGCCTGGTGGCCTATCGCGACAACCTGTCAGCCGCACCCGGGCTGGACTATCTGGTGCGCACCTATGTTGACCTCGATGAAGGCCGCGATGCGGCCGGTTTTCTCTCGCGCCTGAAATCGCTGCGTGATGCCAGCGTCTCAAGCCGGGACTTCACCGAGGATGCCTATGCCGGCGTGAAGCAGGCAATCGAGGGAATCGACTGGGCAGGCATTGACGCACGCTATATCGTGCTGGTGACCGATGCCGGGGCACGCGAGGCCAATGACCCGCTGTCCAGCACCGGCCTGGATGCCGCAAGCCTGCGGCAAATAGCCCAGCAGAAAGGCATCGCCATTTTTGTGCTGCACTTGCTGACGACGGCCACCATGCCGGACCAGGTCGCGGATGCCGAACAGTATCGCCAGCTGGCGGACTTCCCCGGCATCGGCAGCCTCTACTATGGCGTACCCACCGGCGACGTCCAGGAGTTCGGCAAGGTGCTGGACGCACTGGCTGGCCAGATCACCGGGCAGGTGCAGACGGCCGCCACCAACAAGCAGATGCCTGCACCTGTACCGGCCAGCGACAACGCGCAGCTGGCCGAGCTGCAAGCCCGGGTGGCGAAGCTCGGCTATGCGCTGCGCATGCGCTATCTGCAGAAAAGCAGCGACGGTGAAGTGCCCAATGTGTTCGACGCCTGGTTGCTGGACCGCGACTTCCGCGATCCCGCACGCAGCACACTGGATGTCAGGGTATTGCTTACCCGCGACCAGCTCTCGGACCTGAGTGACGTGCTCACGCAGGTGCTCGAAGCAGCGGAAGACGGGTTGCTGTCACCGCAGAATTTTCTCAGCGAATTGCAGAGCATCGCGGCAACGGCAACGCGCGACCCCGAGTTGCTGGGCGCCACCACGACCACCACTGCGGGTAGCGGCAACAGCCTCGCGGACATGGGCTTTATGCGCGAGTACATCGAGGACCTGCCCTACACGGGTGAAGTGATGGGCCTGTCACTGGATGACTGGCAGAGCTGGTCCACCCAGCAGCAGATTGCCTTCCTGCATCGACTCGAGGAGAAGATCAGCTATTACCGGGCGCTGCATGATCACACCGACCTCTGGATCAGTCTGGGTGGCGGGCCGATCAACGGCGACTCGGTCTACCCTGTCGAGCTGGAACTGCTGCCCTGATGCTGGCGAGTCCCTGCACGACGTGAGTACCGAAACCAGCGCGACGGCCGAATCCAGGCATTCCACCATCTATCTGCTGCGCGACGTGGTCAAGAACCGTGAAGCGAAGGGTGTGGCCTTCCGTCTCAGGGTTCCTCACCTGCACATTAACCGTGGCGAGAAAATTGCCGTCATTGGTGAATCGGGCAGCGGCAAGTCGACGCTGCTGGATATGCTCGCCTTCATCCTGCAGCCATCAACAGCCGGCTCCTTCCGCTTTCGTCCCGATGACGACAAGGAGCCCAGCGACGTGGACGCCTGCTGGCAGGCTGACAACCTCAACATCCTTGGCGACATGCGCAAGCGGCATATCGGCTACGTCATGCAGACCGGTGGCCTGCTGCCGTACCTGACGGTGTACGACAATATCAACCTTTCCCGCAGCGTCGTCGGCCTCGCGCGGGACGGGACGATCGAGCACCTCGCCGAGATGCTGGGCATCGCCAACCAGCTGAAGAAGCGACCGGATGCCCTCTCCACCGGCGAGCGGCAACGCGTGGCCATCGGTCGCGCACTCGCCCACCGCCCCGCGATCGTGATTGCAGATGAGCCCACCGCATCACTGGACCCGTACGCGGCGGAGAATGTCATATCCCTGTTTCTCGCGCTGGCGGAAGAATTCAACAGCACGGTAATTCTGGCCACGCATGCCTGGCGCCACATCAAGGAACTCGGCTTGCGTCGACTGGCCCACAGGACCACGCATTCCCAGGACCGCAAGCTCACCGAAACCGTGGTACACGGCTGAGACATGTTCGCAAGCCTGTTCAAGGTGTATAGCCTCGCGACCCGTGACTATCTCCACGAGTGGCAGATGTCAGTGTGTTTCATGCTCGGGCTGGCGGCAGTACTCGGTCCCATGATGGTACTGTTCGGACTCAAGTTCGGCATTGTCGGCGCCATGATGGATCAACTCATCGAGGACCCCGGCAACCGCGAGATCCGGCCCATTGGCAGTGGCCGTTTCGACCAGGCCTGGCTGGAGAGTGTCCGCGGGCGGCCGGATGTCGCTTTCCTGGTGCCGCGCACGCGCAGCATTGCTGCGACCATCGAGTTGTCCAGCACGCAGGCATCCCGCATTGTACCGGTCGAGCTGATTGCTTCCGCCGCGGGTGATCCGCTGCTTGCGCAGGATGAGCCGTTGGCGGAAGGCTTCGACCGGCTGGTGCTGTCGCGCAGCACGGCTGCAAAACTGGCCGTCAGCGCAGGTGACATGATCGATGGCAGTCTTGCGCGGCGCTATCGCGGCGCGCAGGAGCGCGTACACCTGGATTTGAGCGTTGCGGCGGTAGCATCGGAACAGGCGTTCTCGCGTGACGGTGCCTTTGTCTCGGTGCAGTTGCTTGAGGCCCTGGAGGATTTCCGCGACGGGCGAGCAGTACCTGAACTCGGGTGGAGCGGCTCACCGGCGGAGACCGAACGCAGTTACCCGGGGTTCCGGCTCTACGCAAATTCCATCGATGACGTGGCGGGATTGCGCGAGGCGTTTGCCGACATCGGCGTCGACGTGCACACCCAGGTGGCCGGCATCGAACTGGTAAAACGTATGGACCGGAATCTGACCGCCATCTACTGGGCGATCGCCATTATCGGCCTGGTGGGATTCTCGCTCTCGCTGGGCGCCAGCCTGTGGGCCAATGTCGATCGCAAGCGTAAACAACTGTCGGTGCTGCGCCTGGTGGGATTTCGCACCAGCGATATTGTCTGGTTTCCGATGGTACAGGCGCTGTACACCGCCGTGCTCGGCTGGGCGCTGGCCGTGTCTATCTACTCTCTGACCGCCTGGATGATCAACAGCATGATGGCCGAGCAGGTGGAAGCGGGACAACTGGTCTGCCGGTTGTTGCCCGTTCACTACGCCATTGCCCTGGGACTGACCTGTGGTGCCGCGGTGCTTGCGGCGGGACTGGCGGGCATGCGCTCGGCGCGCATTGAGCCCTCCGAAGGTCTGCGCGAGCTGTAATTTACAGGAGCGGTGTGAATCCGCGCACTTGATGGCCATCAAACAGACCCTGGCGATCCCCTTGAGAGTCATATTGACCGCGTACGGCTTCCTGCAGTTTGCCGTCCAGGTGCTGTGGCTGGGTAAATGGCAGCTGCCGCGCGTGCTCGACACGCGCACAGACAACCCGGATGCTCGCCGGGATGCTTTGCACATCACCCATCGCCACGTACTGCGCTACCTCGCCACACTGGACTTTCTGCGCCTGATCGAGTTCAGATTCGAGGGCGCGCCACATCGGCAGTCCTGCATCATGGTGGCCAACCATCCGAGCCTGCTGGACTTCATTGCTCTACTACGGGACCTGCCAAACGCGGTTTGCCTGTACAAGTCACGTTCTCTTGACAACCCGGTGCTATCTTCCTTTGTCCGGCTCGCCGGGTACATCGAGGGCATGGATGGCACAGTCAGTGCAAACAAGCGCATCATCGCTTCCTGCTGCGAACGCCTTGCGCAGGGTCACCACGTGGTGTTCTTTCCCGAAGGCACGCGTTCGGAGTCGGCGTCAACACTGCTCAAATTCCGTGCAGCAGCCTTCCACGCCGCGCTCAAGTGCCAGGCTCCGGTACAGCCGGTAGCCATCCTTTGCCAACCGCTGTTTCTCGGCAAGGAGCAGAGCTGGATCGATATCGCCCTGCATCGCAATAGCATGACGATCCGCTACCTGCCGGTGATCCATATCGATGATTTACCGCAAAATGCGCAAACGGCAAGTGGACTTGCGCGTGCTGCCAGGAAAAATATACTGAGCGCCCTGTCCGAGATGTCAGCGGCAAACCCGGGGCAGGACGCCAGTTGCTGAAAGGCTGTCAGGTATCAGTCTTGCTGGTCTTTTTCCCGGTGATCATGGCCTTAACCAGGTGTTCATTATGCAAACGACTCGCCACAATCACGCCGCCAATATGCAGAACAATAAGCAGCAACATAATGTTTGACGAGACTTCATGCAGTTCCTCCCAGAATTCCTCGGCTGCTTCATCTTCATCGTGTCCCTTTTTTTCTTTCCTGTGGCCACGGTGGTCGTCATCGTCATCGTCAGCCCGGGCAGCACTGACAAGGGTCAGTGCAGGGATTTCTCCCGCCAGTGGGCCAAGCCCCTCCTCAATGGCATAGACCTTGAGTCCGCTCACAGAAACAATGAAAAGACAGATTAACATGGCGACCATCATCCAGCCGCCCGCCGGGTTATGACCGACATAATGTTGCGGTTTTCTGGCAAGCAGGCCTTTCAGGTAGTGGATAAGTGTCCCCGGTGAGGTCACGAAATCAGAAAACCGCGCATAGCGGCTACCAATAAGCCCCCAGACCACCCGGAAGGCTATAAGCCCCAGCACTACATAGCCGGCATAGATATGCAGATTGCTTTCCTCTTCGCCGCTCAGGTAGGCAATGGAAAAAGCCAGCACCAGGCTCCAGTGAAAAAGCCTGACCAATGGATCCCAAACACGTATTTCCTTACTCATCATATTAACCCTCGATAATTACAGCATTAGGCATGCTATTGAGGGTAATTATGTGTATTTTGTGCAATTAATCATCGCGCCAAGGCCATATGCCGCATCGTATGGGACATATGTCCGATAGCATAAACCACTGTTTTTGAAGAGTTCATGATTATGTACCGCAAGTGGAGCAAAGAAACCGTACTGATTCTTGTATTTGCCATCGTGGTCATCGCCAGTGGTGCCGATCTGGTGGCCGATCTCTCGCATGGCGCAGACACCGAACACATGATCAAGGAAGCGTTCATCGTCGGTCTATCCATACTCGCCATTGGCTGGCTTATGTGGGGACTGCGCCAGCAACGGCTCGAGATCAGGTCGCTGCAGCAGGAACTGGACGCCGCAAACAACTTGCAACTGCAGCCAAAGAAATATGTGCTCGAGGCACGCAAGAAACTGGGGAACGTTGTGAGCCGGCAATTCTCGGAGTGGCTACTGACAGGCAGTGAGACAGAGGTTGGCTGGTTGCTTTTGAAAGGTCTGAGTCTCAAGGAAATAGCACTGCTCAGAAGCACCCAGGAAAAAACCGTCCGGCAACAAGCCTCATCTATCTATAAAAAAGCGGGCGTCAGTGGTCGACATTCTTTTTCAGCGTGGTTTATTGAAGATATTCTGTAGCTATTCAGCACACCACAGAGGCACGGAGTACACCAAGGAGTTTCATCATAATAATTGCTCGGAAATGACATAAAAAGACAGCATTCTGATGTATCGGGTTATGCCATTGCCTGGAGTTAATTTAAAATACACTCCCCGTGTTCTCTGTGTCTCCGTGGCGAATAGTTACGATATTCTTCAAGTTCTGCTAACCGGGCACGTTATACTTCTGCCGCCCTATGACACAGTCATGATTCATCCAGACCTTTAGGAGAACCCCGATGCATAAAATTCAACGCCCGCTGGCCTGGCTGCTTTCCGCCCTGCTCATGCTGATGCCGGTCATGAGTGCGCAGGCAGGCATGCTGGATACGGATACACTGATCACAACTGGCCAGTCACAGCAATCAATTGCCGGGCTGCAACAGCTGCTCGAGCACGAGGATGCACAACGGCAACTGCTGGCACTTGGCGTCAGTCCGGACCAGGTCAGGGAGCGCGTTGCCAGCCTCAGCGACAGCGAACTGGCTCGCATCAACCAGGGCATCGACACCCTGAATGCCGGCGGCGACAGCGTGCTGGGTGTGCTACTGATCATCTTTATCGTGTTTGTCATCACCGATGTCATCGGCGCAACGAACATCTTCCCGTTCATTCACCCGGTGAAGTGAACCTGTATGAACTGCACGATGAACACCCGTCGGCTGGCGGGTGTTCTGCTGCTGGGACTACTGTTACTGGGCTGCAGCAACGCGCACCAGACCCGTGCGCTGCTGCAACAATCGCCCGCGCAACTGCCCGCCACAACCGAACTCGAAAACACGCCCTTTAATCCACAGCAGCGCTACCAGTGTGGACCGGCCGCGCTGGCAACCGTCCTGCAGACGCATGCCATCGAGGTCAGTCCGGAGGAACTGGTCGATGCCGTGTACATACCCGCGCTGCATGGCAGCCTGCCTGAGGAAATAACCGCAACGGCACGCCGCTACGGACTGCTTGCCTATCGTCTGCAACCCTCCCTCACCGACCTGCTGAACGAAGTTGCCCGGGGTAACCCGGTGCTGGTCTACCAGAATCTCGGCCTGTCGTGGCTGCCGAAATGGCACTTCGCCGTGGTCGTCGGTTACAGCCTGCCCGACAATGAACTGGTTCTGCGTTCCGGCACTACGCGGCGCGCGCGTAGCACGCTGTCCAGCTTCGAACGAAGCTGGTCACGCGGCGAGTACTGGGCAATCGTAATTCTGCCCCCCGATGACATGCCGGCAACTGCCCGGCTGCCTGACTACCTGCGTGCCACCCGCGACCTGGAACAGACTGCCGGCAGCGAGCAGGCCCTGCCCGCCTACCGGGCGGCCACCGTGCGCTGGCCGGACGAGCCACTGCCGTGGCTGACGCTGGGGAACAGCGACTACGCACGCGGCGATTACGCGTCGGCAGAACAGGCCTTCAGGCAGGCAAGCCGTGTTGCAGCACACAAGCCCGAGGGATGGAACAACCTGGCCTTTGCATTGCTGCATAATGGCTGTCCGCAGCAAGCCCTGCAGGCCGCGCGTTGCGCCGTACGCATCGCGGGCGATGATCCGCATTTCCTGGAAAGCCTGAATGAAATCCATACCGCGGCCCAGGGCACAGACGCGTCACATTGCCAGGCGATCAATTGCCCATGACTGGCACGTGTCCCCGGGATTAACCCGGTGTATATTGCTAATGATGAACGAGATTCCCGAAACCAGCCTGAATGAACACAGCACACTGGTCAGCATGGCGGCCCTGGTTGTCAGTGCACTGGAATCCTATGGACTGGACTACCAGCCGGTTCTCGTGGAAGCCGGTCTGGATGCGGACAAGGTCTATGACCCCTCCGAGCGGATAGCGACGCTCAAGTACAAAAGGCTCTGGGACCTGGCTGTTCAATATACTGGCGACCCCTGCTTCGGGCTGACGTATGCGGCCTACATTCAACCCTCTTCACTGCATGGGCTGGGGCTATCGTGGATAGCCAGTCATTCCCTGAAAGACGGACTGCTACGACTGATTCGGTTCCAGAAGATTCTTGCCACCGATATGGTTCTTGCGCTACGCGAAACAACGGCAGGATATTGTATATACGACACCGTCGGAAGAAAGGCTGACCCTTTTCAATTTCCGGCATCCGCATTCGATGCGCAGATTGCCACCGTCTTTAAAATTTGCCAGATAATGCTGGGGCCTACTGCCAGACCCATCCGGGTGTCATTCGATCACAGCGAGCCAGCCTGTGCTGAGAGATTCGAACGCTTTTTCGGTATACCCGCGAGCTTCAATGCCAGCGAAACAGCCATTGAGTTTGACAGGGGTCTTTGTGAACTACCGTCGACATCGGCAAATCCCGAACTGACCAGGATTAATGACGAGGTCGTTATCGATTATCTCAATCAATTCGAGCAGGATGACATTGTGACCCGGACAAGAAAATATATTATCGATCTGCTGCCATCCGGCGTGCCCAGGCAATCGGTTATTGCCAGGGAACTCAATCTGAGCCTGAGGAGCCTGCAGAGAAAACTGGCACAGTCAGGCACCAGTTTTAGCGAGGTATTGAACCAGGTACGCAATGAAATGGCGTGTCACTATTTAAGATCGCACAGACACCAGGTCATCACAATCGCCTACCTGCTCGGCTTTTCCGATCCCAGCAACTTTTCCCGCGCATTCAAGCGCTGGAATGGCGAATCACCGTATCATTACCGGCAAAAGAGCCTGCAGCTACCCTTGACGTAATCTGATCAGCGCCTTGCAGTATCCGACTCGAACGGCACGTTCTATATTGCTATCCCGGGATATCTGCTCGTGTGTGGAACGGCGCTTCAGGCCACGCCAACCGCATGCTGCAGGTAGGACACGACTTGCCGGTTGAGGCCCAGTTTGCTGGCAAGCTCCTGCATATAGCGCCGCTCGGCATCCGTGTCGACATTGATGGCCATCAGCGATGC
>Ga0316191_10002181_pt1 | contig 14133 bp, 11 predicted proteins | sample Eddworburr2cm_MG_FD_204928 | JGI IMG/M metagenome (GOLD analysis project Ga0316191, IMG submission 204928) | Coastal sediment microbial communities from Maine, United States - Eddy worm burrow 2 cm | ecosystem: Environmental > Aquatic > Marine > Coastal > Sediment | place: USA: Maine...
GGTGTAGCGGTCAGTTTTCCTGTCGCTTGATGCTCGTTATTGCCCCTCGGCGACAATTGCGTCACAATAACTGACCGACCGTACGGTCAGTTTTATTACTTCGAGAAACCAGGTCATGCAAGCACTTGCAGCAACTGCCCCAACGGCCCACCAGTCCGCCGGCGAACTCGCCATCCTCGACGCCGCGGTCAGGCTCTTTTCCGTGCACGGCTACGATGGCGTTTCGATGCGGCGGATCGCCGAGGAGGCCGGCGTCAGCAAGGCCAACATTTATCACCACTTCGCCTCCAAGCAGGCGCTTTATTTCGCGATCATGCGGCGCAGCGCAGAGGAATTGACCGCGCTGCTCGAGAACCTCGCCGAGGGCAAGGGTTCTTTCGAACAGCGACTGCAGGTATTCGCCAGCGCGCATCTCGACCACCTTTTCGATAACCAGGCACGGGTTCGCCTGGTTCTGCGGGAGGCTTTTTCGGGCGACGAGGAAAAGAGCCGGGCAGTGGTGGAACAGATGGTCGGTGGTCTGGTCAACCGATTGATCGCCATATTCGAGGCGGGCCAGCGAGCCGGGCTGTTGCGCGACGATCTTGATCCGGGTCTGTGTGCCCACTTGCTGATGGGTGCTGACCTGTTTTACTTCCAGGCGCACGGCCTGCTGCAGCAGATTCCGGAGGCGGGTTTCGCCCGGCAGCCGGACCGGTATTCGAAACAGATGATCGACGTGTTGTTGCACGGCATGCTGGCACAGCCAGCCGAGGGGAGGGTCAAATGATGATCTTCTCAGTGCGTGGCAGAAAGCGCGTGGTGCTGGTTTGCGTCCTGGCCCTGGCTGTTTTATCCGCCTGCGGCAAGGAACAGCCGGCTGGAGAAGCCGGCGAGGGGGCACGCAATGCCGTTACGGTGACCGTGGCTGTAGCGCGGCAGCAGGAAGTCCGGGTAGAACTCTACTCGGTTGGCCGCATGGTCAGCCGGAACACCCCGCAGCTCGCGGCGGAAGTCGATGCCCGCGTGGTGGAAATCCTGGTCGACGAGGGTGAATCGGTAGTGCAAGGAGAGGCCTTGGTTCGGCTCGATACCACGGCCCTGGAGTTGTCACGGCAGGAAGCCCAGGCGGCGATTCAGCAATTGAATGCGAGCATCGCCAACGAACAACGGCGTGTGCAGCGCTACCGTGACCTGAAAACCCGTGACGTGATGCCACAGGAACGTCTGGACGACGCCGAAGCGCAGTTGGCCGTCTACCAGGCTTCCATGGCCGCGGCTGAGGCCCGCGTGGCGATCGTCGAGGACCGCCTGCGCAAAGCGCAGCTGGTGTCTCCGGTGAACGGTGTGGTGGAGCGGCGTCATGTTTCGGTCGGCGATTTCGTCAAGGTCGGTACGCCGTTGCTCACCGTGACGGACACGCAGGCCCTGCGAGTTGAGTTGCCGTTCCCGGAAACCGTTGGCGCGCAGCTGCACCTGGGGCAAACGCTTTACCTGGAAAGCCCGGTGGCCCCCGGCGTGAAAGTCGAGGCGCGGGTGGGCCATATCCGTCCCCAGGTTGGCATGATGAGCCGCGCCCTGGTGGTGATCGCCGATGTCATGAACCCCGGGCCTTGGCGGCCTGAGGCCACCGTGGAGGCCACGGCCGTGGTCGAGCAACGGCCCAACGCCGTGGTCGTGCCCCTTTTGTCCGTGGTGCAACGGCCGGCGGGTAACGTCGTGTACCTGTTGCAGCAAACCGGTGACCGGCAAACGGTGCAGCAGCAAGTGGTCGAAGTCGGCGCGCGCCAGGACGGCTGGATCGAGATCAGCAGTGGTATCGAACCCGGCACGAAGCTCATCGCCGAAGGGGCGACCTACCTGAGTGACGGCGCCCTGGTGGCGGTGACAGAGGAGCAGCCGTGAGCGATACGCCGGCTCCGGCGCGACCGGACACTGTCCGGTCCGATCCCGCGCTGCAGCGGGCCGGCAAGAGCCTGCCGGAGTTGTCTATCCAGCGCCATGTGTTCGCCTACATGTTGTCGGGGGCGCTGTTGCTGTTCGGCGTCATCAGTTTCGACCGCATCGGCGTCGACCGCTTTCCGGAGATCGACTTCCCGATGATATCCATCCGCACGGTGCTGCCCGGCGCCAGCCCGGAAATCATCGATTCCAGCATTGCCAACGTCATCGAGACCTCGGTCAACAGCGTCCCGGGTATCGAACACATCCGTTCCACGTCCGCGCCGGGCGTCTCGGTCGTCCTGATCCGGTTCGGGCTGGACAAGGACGTCGACATCGGTTTCAACGAGGTGCAGGCCAAGATCAACCAGGTGTTGCCGCGTCTGCCGAAGGAGGCGGACCCGCCGGTGGTGGCCAAGGTGGAATTCGGCTCGATGCCGGTCCTTTGGCTGGCCCTGACCGGAGACCGGACCATCCAGCAATTGAATGAATATGCCCGCAACGTCATCAAGAAGCGCCTGGAGACCATCGACGGGGTGGGCGAGGTCAGCCTGGGCGGGGAGCGCGAACGCACCATCCGGGTCAACCTCGACCCCGAGCGCATGGCAGCCTTCGGCATCGCGGCTAACGACGTGATCGGAGCCTTCGCCACCGAGCACGTGCGGCTGCAAGGTGGGTTCCTGGTGGGTGGCGAGCAGGAAAAACTGGTCCAGCTGGACCTCGAATTCCACAACCCGCGTGAACTCGAGGAACTGATCGTCGCCTATCCGGAAGGCGCACCGATCCGCCTCGGCGACATCGCCAATGTCGAAGACGGCCTGGCGGACCGCCGTGAGTTCGCCAGCTTCAACGGTCAGCCGACGGTTGGGCTCGGCATCATCAAGGTGCAGAACTCGAACACCGTGGCCATCGTCGATGAGGTGGAGCGCCGTCTGCAGCGGGACATCCTGCCGGAACTGCCGCCCGGCCTGCAGCTCGAAGTCGCTTTCAGCGACGCCGACCTGATCCAGGACATCGTCAGTGCACTGGAGGAACACATTGTGCTGGGTACGCTGCTGACGGCCCTGGTGGTGTTCCTGTTTCTGAAGAGCCTGTCTGCGACGCTGATCATCGCGGCCGCCATCCCGGTGTCGCTGCTGGGCGCGGTCGCCGTTATGTATTTTTCCGGCTTCACCTTCAATACCATGACCCTGCTGGGCTTGCTGCTGCTGATCGGTATCGTCGTCGATGACGCCATTGTGGTGCTGGAGAACATCTACCGGCAGCGGGAGTTGGGCAACCACGACACGGCGCAGGCGGCCATCCAGGGCAGCCGGCAGGTGGTTTTTGCGGTGCTGGCCGCGACCCTTACTCTGGTCGCTATCTTTGCCCCCGTGATTTTCATGGAAGGCATCATTGGCAGCTTCTTCGAGTCCTTCGCGGTGGTGGTGACGGTCGGCGTGCTGGTCTCGCTGTTCGTTTCGCTGACGCTGACGCCGGCCCTGTGTTCCCGTCACCTCGGTTTTTCGGACCAGCACGGTCGCTTGTACCGGGTCATCGAGGGACGCTTCCGCGCGCTGGACCGGGCCTACCGGAACCTGGTGGCGGCCAGCCTTCATCGGCGTTGGGCCGTGGTCGCGGCGGCCGCAGCTGTCGTCATCCTGAGCGGTTTCATCTTCGCCTGGATCGACAAGGGCTTCATGCCGGAAGAGGACGAGGGGCGCTTCATGATCACCGTGAAGGCGCCGCTGGGCTCCAGCATCGATTACACCGAGTCCCGGGTCCGCCGGGTCGAATCCATAGTGTCGGAGTTCGAAGCCGTCAGCAGTTCCTTCGCCACCATCGGCGATGACCAGGCACGCCAGGTCAGCCTGGCTACGATCATCGTGTCGATGGTGCACTGGGACGAGCGCTCGGTTTCTCAGAGGCAATTGATGAATAGCCTGCGCGATCGTTTCACGGAGATTCCAGGCGTGCAGATTTTCGTCACCGAGATGCCGATCGTGGGCGGTCAGCGCGGCGAGCCACTGCAGTTCGTATTGCTGGGCCTGGACCTGACACGCGTCGCCGAACTGGCAGAACAGTTGAGGCAAAGGTTGGACCAGGTTCCGGGGCTGGGCCCGCTGGACCTCGATCTGCAGCTGGAACTGCCGCAACTGGAAATGGAGCCGTCGCGCGAACGTCTGCGCAGCCTCGGGCTGACCACGCGCGACGTGGCGCTTGCCGTCAACGTGCTGTCCGGCGGTTACGATGTGGCCCGCTACAACGACGATCCGGGTAACGGCGAGCGCTATGACGTGCGTCTGAAGGCCGGGGAGGGCAGCCTGAGGCAAGTGCCGGATCTCAGCCGCATTCACCTGCGGACGCCGAACGGGGAGCTGGTGCGTCTCGACAACCTGGTGGTGATGAAACCGAGCGAGGGACCGGCTGTGGTTTCGCGCTATGACCTGCAGTACTCGGCGAACTTTCTCGGCACGCCGAAGATGGCGGAGGCAGCAGCCATCGACACCGTCCTGAAGGTCTCGAAGGAGATCCTGCCGGCGGGTTTCACGGTGCGTATGACCGGCCGGGCCGAGGAATTCGGCAAGACGGCGAAGTACATGATGTTTGCCTTTGTCACGGCGATGATCCTGGTCTACATGGTGCTGGCCAGCCAGTTCAACTCCTTCATCCAGCCCCTGATCATCATGGTCGCGCAGCCGCTGGCGATCATCGGCGGGGTCGGCGCTCTGTGGCTGACCGGCCATACGCTCAACATCTACTCGATGATCGGCCTGGTCCTGCTGGTGGGCCTGGTGGCAAAGAACTCCATCCTGCTGGTCGACCTGACCAACCAGATGCGCACCGAAGGCCTGGGTATCGACGAGGCCCTGCAGGAAGCCTGCCCGATTCGGATGCGGCCGGTGCTGATGACCTCGGCGACCATCATTCTGGCCTTGTCGCCGGCGGCGTTCGGCCTGGGCGCCGGGGCCGCCACCAACGGGCCGCTGGCCGTCGCCGTGATCGGCGGCCTGGTCAGCTCGACCCTGCTCACCCTGGTTGTCGTGCCGGCCGTGTATTCGCTGGTCGAGCACCGCGTGCAGCGATTCCGGCGGCACGCCCATTGAGGTAAGCTGACCCGCAAGGCCGACGCCCATTCAACGAGGAGGAAGGCATGGCGGGTTTGTACTTCGAGGAGTTCGTGGTCGGGCAGGTGTTCGATCACGCCATCCGTCGCACCATCACCGAAACGGATAACGTGCTGTTCAGCACCATGACGCACAATCCGGCGCCGCTGCACCTGGACGAGGAATACTGCCGGGAACACAGCGAGTTTGGCCAGCGGGTAGTGAACAGCTGCCTGACGCTGAGCCTGATGGTCGGCATCTCGGTCAACGACACCACGCTGGGCACCACGGTGGCCAACCTCGGTTGGGACGAAGTGCGCTTTCCCAGGCCGCTGTTCCATGGCGATACGGTGCACATCCAGACCGAAGTACTGGCACTGCGTGACAGCCGTTCGCGCCCGCACAACGGCATCGTGATTTTCGAGCACCGGGCCTTCAACCAGCGCGATGAACTGGTGGGGGTCTGCAAGCGCACGGCTCTGATGCTGCGCAGGCCCTCTGCATGAACTCGCCTCACCCGAATCCGATGCGCTCCCTGCTGTTCGTACCCGGCGACAGCGAAAAGAAGCTGGCCAAGGCCGATGGCATTGCCGCGGACGTGCTGATTTTCGACCTCGAGGATGCAGTGGTCACCGAACGCAAGGCTGCGGCGCGCGGCCTGGTGCGGGAATACCTGGCCGCGCGGCCGGACCACCGGCGCCAGCAGCTATGGGTGCGGATCAACCCACTCGACCACGCCGAGGCCGGGGCCGACCTGGGCGCAGTGATGCCCATGCGGCCGGACGGGATCGTGCTGCCAAAGACCCGCTCGCCCGAAGATGTCGAAGTGCTCGGGCAGCGTATCGGTCACTACGAGGGTGAGTACGACATGCAGGTTGGGTCGACGCGGATTCTTCCGGTCGCCACCGAGACGCCGCAATCCCTGTTCACCCTGGGCGAGTATGCCCGCTGCCGCAAACGCCTGGCGGGGATCACGTGGGGCGCCGAGGACCTGGCCGCGGCGGTCGGGGCGACGGCAAACCGGTACGCTGACGGCAGCTGGACCCCGCCATATCGAATGGTCCGAAGCCTGTGCCTGTTCGCGGCGCACGCCGCCGGGGTCGAGGCCATCGATACCCTGTGGGCCAACTTCCGTGATCCGGCGGGACTGGAGGTGTCGTGTGCCGAAGCCCGGCGCGACGGCTTCAGCGGTAAGCTGGCCATTCACCCCGACCAGGTCGAGGTCATCAATCGCTGCTTCACGCCGAGCTCGGAGGAAATCGAGCGGGCCCGCCGTATCGTCGAGTTGTTCGAAGCCAACCCCGGCGCCGGTACGCTGGCGCTGGACGGCAGCATGCTGGACCTGCCACACCTCCGTCAGGCGCAACGTATCCTGGCGCTGGCGGCTGCCGACTGATCAATCGCACCCAGGAATTCCACCCATGAAAGCCATTTTAACCGCTCTGCTGTTTGCCGCCCTGGTCTGCCTCGCCGGCTGCCGGCGGCCTGACCCGCCGCCCGCCGTCGATATGGCCGCGATGCGCGCCGCCATGCAGGAACACACCGAGACGCTGCTGCTGATCCATTTCAAGCTGGACAACGCGCTCAAGGAGGTTTCGGCCGCGGAAGCCCAGGCAGAGGAGGGCGGTTGCGCCACCGTCGGCTACCATGCCGCGGACGCCTACCGCGAACTGCAGGCGGCAGACGAACAGCTGCTGGAGCTTGGCCGTGAGTTGCAGGAACTGGTCAACCTCGACGCCGCCTCGGCCAACCGCAACTGATACTCCAAAGCAATCCGGGCAGTCCTGCAAAAGCGACGTTCACCAGGAGGATGAGCATCGCAATAAACTGACTCCGCTCAGTCACTCGCCGCGGCAGTGGACATCAATCATGCGGACAAACAGCGAACGGGCCGGGAATAACTCAACCCGGCCCGTTGCGGATTTCATCCAATCCTGGAGGTGGCTTGCCAGGCCCAACCGATACCGGGACAAGGCCAATCCGGTTATTGCGTACGGTTCACCAATACCCTATGGTTTCCTGCGACCAATCTGCAAAGCGTAGTCCAATGAAAAATAGCATTTCCGAGTTTACTTACTCCGGATTTCTGTCACTTGCCCTCGTTCTGATGCTGTCGTGGCCAGTTGCCGAGGCTGCACAAGATGGATGTGACGTATCGGGGGATTATGCTTTTGTCTGCGGCCCGAAAAACGCTGAAGACCTCGTACTGGTTCCTGACACAAAATGGATAATAGCGAGCGGAATGGCCGCGGATGCGGCAATCTACCTCGTCAATTCAGAGCGGAAAACCTGGACTGAACTCTACCCGGCTGACGCACCACGCGCTGTGCAGGACATGGAAACTTACGGCGCTTGTCCCGGCTCACCGGACCCGAACAATTTTGTCACGCACGGTTTGAGCCTGCGGCCTGGCGCTGGTGGACACTCGACGCTGTACGTCGTCGCGCATGGTGGGCGCGAAGCCATTGAAGTGTTTGATGTGGACGCGAGTGGTGGGGAGCCGACACTAACCTGGACCGGATGCATCATGACGCCGAATGGCATGGTGGCCAATAGCGTTGCGTCGCTTGGTGACGGTTCATTGCTCGCGACTATTCCCTTGCATACGGGCATTTCCATCAGCGATGCGCTCGCCGGAAAGCCGACAGGCGGGGTTTATGAATGGTCCCCGGGTGATACGGGGTTCACCCTGGTTCAGGGTACTGAGATGCCTTATGCAAATGGCATTGAGGTGTCTGCCGATGGACAGGAATTCTACGTTGCCTCATCTGGATTGTTCAGGGTCACGGCTTTTTCGCATAGCAATCCTGCGACGCTGCTGCGAACCACCGAGCCCTTTGCGTTCGTGCCCGACAATCTGCACATGAGCAGTGACGGACACCTGATTACCGCGGGTCTGAACCTCGAAGACCCGGTGTGTGGAAAAGTGAAGCAATCTGAAGAGTTTGATCTCGAGGTGTTCGCGAGTTGTCCGCGACCGTTTACCGTATGGGCTATTGATCCACGATCGATGCAAGGCAGTGCGCTCGCAAGTGGTCCGGCCAACGAGCACTTCAGCAACATAACGACGGCGCTGCCAGTGGGCGGTGAGCTCTGGATAGGGACCTTCGCAGGTGACCGCATCGGCTATCGTTCACTGGAGCAAAGCGATTAGCAAATGTGTTTTCGGGCAGCCGACCCATACATTGGGAATTCTGGCAATATAGCGTTTGAATTACCTATACTCTTCACGACATAAGGTGCGCGTCCCCCGCGATTGTCTTCGAATTATGCGACAGGGGTGCGTCCAACCCTCTCTCCACGAGATGCATCTCTGCATGCAAGGAAGAACGACATGAAACATCTGAAGAACTCTATGAAGCCGCTGATCGGTCTTGTGATCGTGGCCGCCTTTGCGGGCCTGGTCGCCTGCGGACAACAAGAGCAGGCGGCAGCACCGGTCGCCCAGGAGCCGGAAAAGGAAACCATTGTCTGGAAGCTCGCCCAGACCTGGGGAACGGGTTTTCCGATTTTTGGTGACGCCGTTATCACCATGGCCGATTTGGTCAAGGAAATGTCCGACGGCGAGATGGAGATCCGGATCGACTCGGCGAACAAGCACAAGGCGGCATTCGGGATCCTGGACATGGTCAATGCCGGCCAGTACGAAATGGGCCACTCCGCCTCCTACTACTGGAAGGGCAAGGACCCCAGCATGATGTTCTTCACTACCATGCCGTTCGGGATGATCGCCCCGGAACAATACGCCTGGTTTTACTATGGTGGCGGCATGGAACTGATGAAGAGGGTGTACGCAGACCACGGGGTTTACTCCTTCCCCGGCGGCAACACGGGCAACCAAATGGGCGGTTGGTTCCGCAAGGAAATCAATACCCTGGACGATTTAAAGGGGCTCAAGATGCGTATCCCCGGATTTGCCGGAGAAGTCCTGTCCAAGCTGGGCGTGGTGGTGACCAACATCGCCCCCGGGGAACTGTACACGGCCCTCGACCGCGGCACGATCGATGCGCTGGAGTGGGTGGGCCCGTCGCTGGACCTGAACATGGGTTTCCAGAAGATCGCGCCCTACTACTACACCGGTTGGCATGAGCCCGCCACCGAACTGCAGTTTCTGGTGAACAAGGATAAGTTCGACGCCCTGCCGCCGCACCTGCAAAAAATTCTGACCATCGCCATGCAATTCGCGTCCTACGACATGTACGCGCGCTCTTACCACGAAAGCGCGGTCAACTGGGCATCGATCGAGAAGGAGTATCCGGAAGTCAAGATCCGTACGTTCTCCCCGGAGATCATCTCGGCGATGAAACAGGCCAACAAAGAACTGCTGTCCGAGCATGCGGCAAGCGATCCGGTCTTCAAGGAGATCCTCGATTCGCAGACGGCCTACCTGATAATGGCGCGCAAGTGGACCGAGATTTCCGATTACGCTTATCTCAAAGATAACCTCGAGTAGTTCAGCCCCAGGTCCCCCGGCTAGTGCCGGGGGACTTTTCGCCAGGGCCTGAACGCGTGCCATGCTGCTGAAGCTCGAACACTATTTCGACCGCTTTTCCGACGTGATGGGTTGGTTGGCCGGCGTGCTCAACCTGATCATGCTGCTCAATGTTTTCTACGATGCCATCGCGCGCTATTTCTTCAATACCGGCTCGATCGCCCTGCAGGAAATGGAGTGGCATCTGTTCTCCATGGTCTTCCTGTTCGGTATCGCCTATGCGCTCAAGGAGGACGGCCACGTCCGTGTCGACGTGCTGTACGATCGCTTTTCACCGCGCTGGAAAGCCATCGTCAATATTGGCGGCATGTTCCTGCTGCTGCTGCCGCTGAGCCTGTTGGTCATCGAAGGTTCGGTCTGGTACGTGCACGAGGCGTTCACGTCCGGCGAGATCAGCGGTGACCCCGGCGGCCTGACGCAGCGTTGGTTGATCAAACTGGTGATTCCGGCGTCGTTTGTTTTCCTGGTGGTCTCGGCGATCGGCTTCCTGCTCCACAATGTCAACGTGCTGAGGGGTGTTGAGATTCTGCCCGAGCACCATCACAAGGAAGACTTGCTCTGATGGCGCGCCCGGTCATCCACCCAGCGGTGCACCGGTCCCGGGCCTTCATCGGCGCGATCCGGCGTTCCGGCAAGCAGCCGTTGGCCGAACATTCAATGCCTGCAAACCGGGGGGGCGGCGCATGACCGGCTTGATCATGTTCGCCGTGGCGCTGATCATGCTGTTGCTCGGTTTTCCGGTGGCCTTCACCTTCGGTGGTGTGGCGGTTTTTTTCGGGCTGCTGACCGAGGGGCCCGAAATGTTCTCCCTGATGCCGCACCGCATCTGGTCGATCATGAACAACACCATTCTGATGGCCATCCCCTTGTTCATCTTCATGGGCATTGTCCTGCAGAAGTCGAAGCTGGCCGAGCGCCTGCTCGAATCGATGGGTTTCCTGTTCGGCGAGATTCGCGGCGGCATCGCCATTTCCACGATTCTGGTGGGCGCCTTGCTGGCCGCATCCACCGGCGTGGTTGGCGCGAGTGTCGTGGCCATGGGCGTCATATCCCTGCCGGTCATGCTCAAGTACAACTACGACAAGCGGCTGGCGTCCGGAACGATCTGCGCCGCCGGCACTCTGGGGCAGATTATTCCCCCGTCCATCATCCTGATCATACTGGGCGATGTGTTCCAGGAGCCGGTCGGCGACCTGTTCAAGGCCGCGCTGTGGCCCGGCCTCTCGCTGGTCGGTGTCTACGTGGTCTACATCGTCCTGGTCACCCTGGTGCGCAAGGATCTCGCGCCGCCGATCAGGCTGGACCAGATGTCGGGCTCGAAAAGGCAGCAGGTCGGGAAGGCAGCGCTGGCGGTCATTCCGCCGCTGGTGCTGATTACGCTGGTGCTCGGTTCGATTCTGACGGGTGTGGCGACCCCGACAGAGTCGTCCTCGGTGGGTGGCGTCGGCGCGATCATACTGGCGGCTCTTTACCGCCGGTTTTCGATCCGCATGGTCTGGGAGAGTTCGCTGGAGACCGTCAAGATCACCGCCATGGTATTCGCCATCCTGATCGGTGCCACGGCCTTCTCGATGGTCTTCACCTATACTGGCGGCGACTGGGTCGTGGAAGAGTTCATGCTCGGTCTGCCCGGAGAAAAGTGGGGCTTTCTGATCCTCTCCATGCTGATCATCACGGCCCTCGGTTTCTTTATCGATTTCGTCGAGATTTCCTATATCGTGGTGCCCATCCTGGCGCCGATCGCCGCCAGCCTCGATATCAACCCGGTTTGGTATGCGATCCTCGTCGCGATGAATCTGCAGACTTCGTTTTTGACCCCTCCTTTCGGCTTCAGCCTTTTTTACCTGAAAGGGGTGGCGCCACCCGAGGTCAGGACCACCGACATTTATGCCGGCGTCGTTCCATTCATCATCCTGCAGATGATCGTGCTCGCCATCCTGGTCGTGTTCCCGCAGTGGTTTGGTTTCTCGGCGCACTGACCGGAGAAATGTTTATTGGAAACCTATCAACTGGTCAAAATCGCGCTGTCCGTCGGCATGGTGGTGCTGCTGTCGCTTATCGCCGAGCGTTCCGGGCCCCGGATGGCCGGTATCCTGGCGGGGTATCCGCTCGGCATTGCCATCGCACTGTTTTTTATCGGCTATGAAATCAGCCCGGAGTTCGCCGCGCGCAGCGCGGTATTCACCCAGGCGGGGCTCATCTGCAACCTCTGCCTGACCGCCGGATACCTGCTTGGGCAGAGACTGCCAGGGTTTTGGGGACTGCCGGGGGGCAGCGTGCTCGGGGTGGCGGCTTTCCTGCTGGCTGGAAACCTGCTGCAGTGGGTGCCGGGCGAATTGCCTGTGCAGCTTTCGTTGACGGCACTGGCCATCGCTGCGTTTTCCTTCGCCTATCGTGCGCTGCCGGAGCAGCCCGTGCAGCGCCGCCCGATGACCCTGGCGGTCATGCTGCTGCGCGGTGTGATCGCCGCGGCTATCGTCGTGCTGGTCACCGCATTGGCGCACGTGTTGCCCGACCGTTGGGCGGGATTGCTGGCTGGTTTTCCCTTCACCATGTATCCACTGCTGCTGCTGATGCACCTGGGTTACGGCCCGCAGGTGGTGGTGGCCATCGTCAAGCACTATCCGGACGGGTTGGGCTCACTGATGGTCTATGCGCTGGTCGTGGCGCTGAGCTATGTACCACTCGGCATCTACTGGGGTACGGCGCTCGGTTACCTGGCGGCGACGCTTTACCTGGGGTTGTTTTTTGGCATCAAGAGTTGGTGGTTGCGCAGACGCTTCGGGGGGGTGGCAGGATAAAGGGGCCAGAGCAACAAGGCAGCTAACGGGACTTTTGTTTGGCATCCAACCGTGAGATATTGCGCCGCTCTTGCAGTAGGCTTTCAAGGGGAATGCATAGGATGCACCTGCGACACATTTGGTTTGAAGCGCTGAGTACACTGGCCGCTTCACTGTTACTCCTGGCTGGTTGCGGCCCAAGCGACGAGCGAACTGAAAGCACCGCCCAACAAACCGCTCAGAAACTCGTCGTGGAGACGACTGTGGACACCGCAGCAGGGCAGACACATTATAGTGATGCTCCTGAGGGTAGGCTTCCCGGGTCGGTGCGTCCGCAGGCCTATCGCCTGGATTTGGTGCTGGATCCACGCCGCGACGATTTTTTCGGCAGCGTGGAGATCGATATCCAGATGGCCAAGGCTTCCGACCATATCTGGCTGCACGGAAAGGACCTCCGGGTCAGTGACATCAGCGCCTGGCTCCCCGATAGCAAAACGGTGCCGGCTGAGTACAAGCAGGTGCTGGACAGCGGAGTGGCCAGAGTTGGTTTCGCAGAGAAGCTACCCGCCGGCAGCTTGACGCTGCGCATTGAATATGGCGCCGATTTCGATCGCAACCTCGCCGGCCTGTTCAAGGTAGAGGAGCAAGGTGATGCTTACGCGTTGGCGAAATCGGAATCTATCCAGGCGCGCAACTATCTTCCCGGTTTCGACGAGCCGGGCCTGAAAGCCCCATTTGATATCAGTCTCACCGTGCCCGCGGGCTACGCCGCGATCAGTAATGGTGCCGAACAAAAACGGGAGCCCACGCCCGACGGCATGGAAAAAGTGACCTTTCTCACAACCCTGCCGATGCCCACTTACCTGTTGTCGCTGTCGACCGGTCCTTTCGATAAGGTAGAGCGCCCGGCTATTCCGCCGAACAGGTACCGCTCCGAACCGATTCCGCTGCGCGGTTTCGCGCGCAATGGCCGTGGCGAGGAGATGAATTACATTCTTGATATCACCCCGCGGATGGTTGAGATTTTTGAAACGCAGCTGCAGCGTCCCTACCCATTCGAAAAATTGGATATCGTCGCTGCACCTCAGTGGCCCAGTGGAGCCACCGAACTTTCCGCGGCAATCACCTATCGAGAACAACGCATCCTGGTGGGCGACGCACCGGCACCCGGCGCGCGTCTGGCTCTACTCGAGGTGCACGCCCACGAGCTCGCACATATGTGGTTCGGCAACCTGGTCACTCCACCATGGTGGGATGACCTATGGTTGAAGGAAGGTTTCGCCACCTGGGCCGAACCTCTGGTCCTGACCCTCTTCGACCCGGAAGGTGGACATGACATTAATGCTGCGAGCGCCGCGATCAGCGCCATGCAGCTGGATTCCCTGGCCACTACCCGTGCGATTCGCGAACCGGTTATCGACAACAACTCGATCCGCGATGCCTACGACGCGATTACCTATTCCAAAAGCCTCGGTGTCATCAATATGGTGGACCACTATTTCGGTGCGGAACGCTTCCGCCCGGCGTTGGGCCGCTATATAGAGAATTTCGCAGGCGCCGTGGCTGACTCTCCGGCCTTTTTCGAAGTGATTGGCAATGAAACCCAGGCTCCGGAGCTGACGGAAACTTTCCGCACCTTTGTCGAGCAGAAAGGAGTGCCGCAGCTGGATTTGGAAGTGGACTGCGTGACAGAAGGCGCAGCCGAATTAAGAGTTCGTCAGAGCCGCTACAAGCCGCTGGGCTCCGCTATTGTCGATGCGGATCAGCACTGGAGTATCCCGTTCTGCTACCGAAGCAATGGCGATATTGAGCAGTGCCAGATGCTGTCAGGTGCGGAGCAGGCGGTCGAGATCCC
>Ga0316191_10002185_pt1 | contig 14118 bp, 17 predicted proteins | sample Eddworburr2cm_MG_FD_204928 | JGI IMG/M metagenome (GOLD analysis project Ga0316191, IMG submission 204928) | Coastal sediment microbial communities from Maine, United States - Eddy worm burrow 2 cm | ecosystem: Environmental > Aquatic > Marine > Coastal > Sediment | place: USA: Maine...
CCGGGAAAAGGGGACAGATTTATTTTCTCGAAAAATAGACCTGTCCCCTTTTATGGTTATGTGGTGGTGCCCGCACGGGAGTCTTCATGGCATTAAAGCCGAAAATCTATAAATCAAGAATCACGCTATCTGATATCGACCGTGACTATTACACCACGCTGAATTTAACGATCGCCCAGCATCCTTCAGAAACACTTGAGCGGATGATGGTGCGTGTTCTGGCATTTTGTATTAATGCCAGGGAGCAGCTGACGTTTACAAAAGGGCTTTGCGCAGTGGAGGAACCCGACATATGGGCGCGCACACTGGATGACCAGATTTCCTTATGGATCGATGTCGGGGAACCGGCTGTGGAAAGAATAAAAAAGGCCACACGCCTTTCACCTGCAGTCAAGGTTTACAGCTTCAATTCAAAATCGAATGTCTGGTGGGAGCAGGGCCGAACAAGGTTCAACGAGCTGCCGGTATCTGTATTTCAGTTGCAGTGGAAAGATGCGCAGTCACTGGCGGCGCTGGTGCAGCGGACGATGGATGTGTCCGTCACCATTAGCGGCGATTCTGCCTATGTTGCCGCTGCTGCAGGGGAATGCGAGGTGTCCTGGGAGCCGCTGCAGGTTTCATAGTCGAAAATTTCAGAATTTTTGTAGCCGGTTACAAATAATCGCAAACGCCCATCGCAGCGGTATTGAAATAACAGTTCAGACTTTTTCCCCTTGTGGCTGTCGATGCTTGTGGAGCGCTGCCCGGCCGGCGTAAGCCGGTACGTGTTGCGGATCAATCGGGAAACCAGCCAGATGCGTGGCGATTTTTCAATGAGTCCTAACGACTCAAGATGCACTAGAGTATTCCCGAGGCAGGGAGGAATGACACCCGACTGATCATGCGCAAGTCTTTCCAGGCAATCCATTTCGTGATTATCAGGCACTTTCATGATGACCCTTGTTCATATAACGGGACTGTCACAGCAACCCAGTGCAGCAGGCTGTGTATTACCGCAGGCATCACACCTGCCCCGTAGCTTGCATATGACGCGCTGGCCGCTCACAGAAACTTGATCGAGACCTGAAACAGTCGCTCCACGTCGGCGATTTTGCGTTTGTCTGCAAGAAACAGTATGACGTGATCATCCGTCTCAATCACCGTTTCCCCGGAAGGGAAAACCAGTTTGTCACCACGGGCAATGGCGCCGACAGTCGCGCCCTGTGGCAACGGCAATTCCGCGATGCTGCGGCCAACAACCAGGGAAGTCGCACGATCACCATGAGCGACAAGCTCGATTGCCTCGGCGGCGCCCCGTCGCAGGGAATGCACCGCAACCACGTCGCCGCGACGAATATGCGTCAGTAACACACCAATCGTTATCTGCGCCGGGGAGATGGCGATATCTACCGCGCTCCCCTCGGCGAGTTCGGCATAACTCGAGCGGTTGATAATGGCTACCACCTTGCGCGCACCCAGGCGCTTTGCGAGCATGGCGGAAAGGATGTTCGCTTCATCGTCGTTGGTTACAGCACAATAGATATCTGTATTCTCGATATTTTCCTGTTTCAGCAGGTCCTCATCCGCAGCATCGCCGTGAAGTATGATCGTCCGGCGCAGTGATTCTGCCAGTGCGTGGCAACGCACCCGGTCAATCTCGATGATCTTGACGAGATAATCCGACTCAATCGTTTCGGCCAGCCGCTTGCCAATATTGCCGCCGCCGGCGATGATGACCCTGCGGTTGCGTTTGTCGGACTGTCGAAACACGCTCACCAGGGTGCGGATATGCTTGCGAGCGGCCAGGAAGAAGACCTCGTCGCCGGCCTCGATCACGGTCTCTCCTTCTGGGACGATGGCACGGTCATGGCGAAAAATTGCGACAACACGGGTTTCCGCAGTAGGCATCGATTTGCTCAGCGTGCGCAGCTCGTTTCCTACTAGCGCCCCGCCTGACTGTGCCTGTACGGCTACCAGCTGGGCCTCACCATTGGCAAAGTCGAGTATCTGCAAAACTCCCGGGGACGCAATCAGATGCTGGATGAACGTGGTAACAAGTTGCTCGGGACTGATGATGAAATCGATCGGTACCGCCTCAGGCATGAAGAGCCTGGGATGTGCCAGATAATCCAGTGACCGCACCCGCGCCAGCCTGATGGGCGTGTGAAACAGGGAATGTGCTACCTGACAGGCAATCATGTTGATCTCGTCACTATTGGTAACCGCCAGTATCATATCGGCATCCTCGATTCCGGCCTGCCGCAGTACATCCGGGTGCGACGCATGGCCGACTATGGTGCGAATGTCGGCCAATTCCTGCAACACCGCCAGCAGCCGGGCAGATTTATCGACCACGGTGATGTCATTGGCTTCACTGGAAAGGCCTTGCGCCACGCTGCTGCCTACCTGGCCTGCTCCCAGGATGATGATTTTCATGCCAACTCCGGTCTCATGCGCGCACGCTCAGTGCCGCCAATATGCGGGCAGGAACAGGATCAACAGCGTGAAGACCTCCAGTCGTCCTACCAGCATGCCGAAAATGCCCAGCCATTTGATCACCGGGCCGACCGTGGCAAAGTTGAGCGCGACCTCGCCAAGACCGGGGCCTAACAGATTGATAGTGGCGACCACGGCACCGAAGGCCGACTCCAGATCGAGTCCGGCCGCCATCATGGCAACCGTGAGTAGCAGGGAAGTTACGATGTACAGCACGTAGAAACCCCAGACTGAAAAAATCACTTCATCCGATACCGGCACATTACCCACCTTGACCAGGGAAACAGACTGGGGATGGGCCAACTGGAACAGTTGCCGCAAGCCCAGCTTGGCGAGCAGCATAATGCGCAGGACCTTGATGCCGCCCGCCGTTGACCCGACGCACCCGCCCGTGAACGAGAGGATTACCAGAATCAGTGGAATGTGCAGCGGCCACACGGAGAAGTCAGCCGTACCAAAGCCGGTACTGGTAAGTATCGAGGCCACCTCAAACGCCGCATAGCGAAATGACTCCGTGGCCCCGGAGTAGGCATCGGTCCAGTACAGGCTTGCCGCCACAAACAGCGTCGCCAGCACAAACAGCATGCCATACACCCTGACCTCGGGGTCGGCGCCGTACGGCTGCAGGGAAAAGCGCCGCCACGCCATGAAATGGATAGCGAAATTTGCGCCGCCGGCCAGCATGAAGACGATGGCAATCATCTCGATGAGCGGGCTGTCGTAGTGACCGAGACTCGCGTCATGCGTTGAAAACCCGCCCGTGGCGACGGTTGTGAATGCATGCCCCACGGCATCGAAGAGCTCCATACCGGCAACCCAGTATGCCAGGGCACAGGCTATAGTGAGCGAGAAATAAATGGCCCATAACATGCGCGCCGTTTCCGCGATTCTGGGTGTCAGCTTCTCATTCTTTGCCACACCGGATGCCTCCGCCCGATACAACTGCATACCACCCACACCCAGCAAGGGCAGTATTGCGACAGCCAGTACGATGATGCCCATGCCACCGAGCCACTGGATCTGCTGCCGGTGGTACAGGATGGATGGCGGCAGCTGATCCAGCCCGACCACGACAGTTGCACCGGTGGTGGTGAATCCGGATACCGATTCAAAAATCGCATCGGTCACCCCCAGATGCAGTCCGAGGATAAATGGCAGTGAGCCGACAACGCCAAGCAACACCCAGAACAAGGTAACAACGAGAAATCCGTCGCGCACAGACAACTCACTGGCCTGTTTGATGTTGGGGTACCACAGGACCAGTCCGGCCATGGCGGTTATGAGCAGGGATTCAGCAAAAATGTCCCACTGGCCGTCGCCGTATAGCAAGGCGATGCCGATCGAGGGTATGAAGCCCAGGCTGTAGAGCAGCAGCAGGATGCCAAACAACTGTGTTATAGCGCGCCAGTGCATACGGGCCTGAACCCCCTTGAAGGGCTGACAATCAGAAAGAGTGGGGCTTACTCTGTCTCGTTATTTCAATGGGTTTTAGAGATGATGAGCAATCAGGGCTGGCAGCCCAGAAAAACAGCGCTTGCGTTTCACTGCCAGGTGCATGTTAGCGGAAAGATTCACAATGGCGGTATAGTAGCGGAATTCCTGTGGCAGGACATGCAGATTATCCGCAGCGCAGCAGCAGGGTCACATAAAAAAGCGTAAAAATTTTACCGAAATATTATTCCCAGAAGGCCTTTAACAAGGTCATGATTGTCAAACCCGGCAACCGTATGCGCTTCCGCAACAGAAAACTGCCTATGCAGCACGCCACCAGGAATCGTAGTGCCGATTTTTCAGCGGCTTTTCAGCCGCTGGCCGACGCTGTCGGTGTCGTTCTGGCCAGCGTTGGTCTGGCTTTTCCGATGCACCGGCTGAAACGGACGGGGAACCTGCATACGGATCACATTGCCTGTTACCCGGCCGAACGACGTGAACGGCACATGAATAACCCAAACGGCAAGATTCTTGTCTTCGAAAATGAAACGCCGATTCGCAAGTTCCTGCGCATCAGCCTCGAAGCCCACGGCAACTTTATACACGAATCCCGTCTTGGCAGGGATGGCAGCTGCGTGCCTCCATGCAGCCCGACCTGGTGATACTCGATCTGGGACTGCTGGATATGAAAGGCAAGAATTTCTTTCTGCGCTTGCGGGAATGGTCCCAGGCACCGACCATCGTACTGTCAGTAATTGCCGCAGAAATCGAGAAGGTGCTGGCGCTCGACGCCGGGGCCAATGACTACGTGACCAAGCCGTTCGGGATCAACGAACTGATGGCACGCATCCGTGTCGAGCAGCGCAGCAATGAGGAAATCTTGACCAGCCAGACCGTGTTTGAGGAACAGGGCCTGCCTGTGGACCTGGCTCACCGCGAGATTTATGTCGACGGGGTTCGTGTGCATTTGTCAAAAAAGGAATACGGCCTGCTGCATTTATTGATAGTCTCCCACGGGCGGGTACTTACCCATCAGCAGATTCTGCGCGAAGTATGGGGACCCAACCGGCAAAACGAGACCCATCATCGGCGGGTGCTCGTGGGCCAGTTACGCCACAAACTGGGCGACAACCCTGCACGGCCAAGGTGTATCGTCACCGTGCAGGGGGAGTGGGCTACCGGCTTGCTGTCCATGCGCCATAACAGTGGAAAAAAACAGGCAGACATGAGGCGCTTACTCAAGCCGAATGGTCAGAAAGCATGGCTGATTTATGCCAGCACGAGCCTCGCTCTCTGCGCTGGACTCCTCAGACGATCCGTGAGACAAGCATGCGCTTCAAACTGAAAAATGGTCTGGATATTCCGATCGCCGGCGCTCCGCACCAGATTGTAGATCAGGGGGCTAACATATCCCGTGTCTCCCTGCTCGGGCGTGACTACCCGGGATTGAAACCCGTACTAGCGGTCGAGGAGGGTAACCGGGTTGCACTGGGCCAAACCCTGTTCACCGACAAGGATCACCCGGAAATTTCCTACACTTCACCGGCGAGCGGAGTCATCTCGCGGATCGTGCGCGGTTACCGGCGCGCCCTCGAAGGCGTGGAGGTCCAGATCAATGGTGAAGACGAATTGCGATTTAACAGCTTCTCGCCAGAGGAACTCGACGGACTCCCGGCTACCGGGGTCCGCGAAGCCCTGCAACGCAGCGGCCTGTGGACCGCACTGCGCACCCGGCCGTTCAGCCAGGTACCGCCGGCGGACGGGATACCCCAGGCCATCTTCGTTACCGCCATGGACAGCAATCCCCTGGCGGCTGATCCCCGGGTGGTCGTTTCAGACTACCGACAGGATTTTGTGCACGGCCTGCAGGTCGTAGGGAAACTCACCGAGGGTAACGTGTGGATCTGCACGAGCACCGGGGGTGATATCCCCGTGGCGAACGGGGGCCGTTTCAAAACGGCAGTGTTCCAGGGACCGCATCCCGCCGGTCTGCCCGGAACCCACATTCATTACCTGAACCCGGTAAACCTGGAGCGGACTGTCTGGTATCTGAACTACCAGGATGTCATCGCCATCGGGCGCCTGTTCACCACCGGCCGGATCTGGACGGAGCGGCTGGTGGCTCTGGCCGGACCCGGGATCAGGCGACCGCGGCTGGTCAGAACACGCCTCGGGGCCAGCCTGAGTCAATTGCTGCGGGACGAACTCATCGAAGAGGAAGTTCGGATTGTGTCGGGCTCAATCCTTTCCGGCCGCAGGGCGGCAGATGCCGCCGCGTTTCTTGGCCGGTATCACCTTCAGGTATCGGTGTTGCGCGAAGGCCGCGAACGGGAATTTTTTGGTTGGCTGGCACCGGGACTGAACAAGTTCTCGGCCTCCAATGCCTACCTGTCCGCCTTTTTCCCCAGGCGCAAGATGGCGATGACGACGACGCAAAACGGCAGCCCCCGGGCGATGATCCCGGTGGAGGCCTATCAGCGTGTGATGCCCCTGCGCCTGCTGCCGACCCAGCTGCTGCGGGCAATACTGGTCGGTGATACGCTCGCGGCCCGGGAACTCGGTTGCCTGGAACTCGATGAAGAAGACCTGGCGCTGTGTTCCTTCGTCTGCCCGAGCAAGTACGACTACGGCACCGCCCTGCGGGAAACGCTCAACCGCATTGAGAAAGAGGGCTGATGCGCGCACTACGCCGTTACCTGGACCGACTGCAGCCGCTCTTTGATCGAGGCGGCCGTTTCGAACAATTCAGTGCCGTGTTCGAAATGGTAGACACGCTGCTCTACACCCCCGCCGATGTCACCCGCGACGCCCCCCATGTGCGCGACGCCATGGACCTGAAGCGCTTGATGATTTTCGTAGTGCTGGCGGTCACACCCGCACTTCTGGTCGGTATTTACAACACCGGCTACCAGGCAAACCTGGCCATGGGGCAGCTTGGTCTGAGCATGGTGCCGGGCTGGCGCGGCGACCTGCTCGGCCTGTTCGGCATCGGCTTCTCGGCCGACAGCATCTGGGCCTGCCTGGTGCACGGCCTGCTGTACTTCCTGCCGATCTACCTGATCACCCTGATTGCCGGTGGCCTGTGGGAGGTCATGTTCGCGGCGGTACGCAACCACGAAGTCAACGAAGGTTTCCTGGTTACCTCCATGCTGTTTTCCATGACCCTGCCGCCGACCATACCGCTATGGCAGGTTGCCATCGGCATCTCCTTCGGCGTGGTGATCGGCAAGGAGGTATTCGGCGGTACGGGCAAGAATTTCCTGAATCCGGCACTCACCGGCCGGGCCTTTCTGTTTTTCGCCTATCCGGGAGCCATGAGTGGTGAAGCGGTGTGGACGGCCCTTGATGGCTATACCGGCGCCACACCACTCGCAATAGCGGCCGCAGGGGGCTTGCCGGAGCTGCATAACCAGAGCATCACGTGGGCACAGGCATTTCTGGGCCAGATCTCCGGCTCCCTGGGCGAGACATCCACTTTGGCCTGCCTGCTCGGCGCGGCAATGCTGGTATTCACCCGCATTGCCTCCTGGCGGATCATGGCAGGTGTCTTCATCGGCATGGTCGGGACGGTGCTACTGTTTAATACTTTCGGGAGTGACTCCAATCCCATGACCTCCCTGCCCTGGTACTGGCACTTCGTGCTCGGGGGATATGCCTTCGGCATGGTGTTCATGGCCACCGATCCGGTATCGGCCGCCATGACCGACGCCGGGCGCTGGGTCTATGGCCTGCTTATCGGCGCCATGGTCGTCCTGATCCGGGTTGCCAACCCCGCCTTCCCGGAGGGGATGATGCTTGCCATCCTGTTTGCCAACGTCTTCGCACCCCTCATCGACTACGCAGTGGTACGGATCCATGTCAGAGCCAGAGCAAGACAAGCCGGCTAACGCGGGTGCTGCTTCCGCCAACGACGGGGTAGGCCGCACCCTGTTTGTGGCGCTAGTGCTGTGTGTCTTCTGCTCCCTCGTGGTGTCGGCGGCAGCGGTGGGTCTGCGCCCGCTCCAGGAAGCCAACCGTGCACTGGATCGGCAGCGCAATATCCTACTCGCCGCCGGACTGTACACCCCGGAACGCAAGGTGGCCGATCTTTTCGATCGGGTTGAGTCACGCTGGGTGGATCTGTCGAGCGGGCGTTTCGTCGAGACCCCGGACAGGGACGCACTGGAGGAACAGATCAGCATTCCCCGTTCGCGGGACATCGCCGGAATCAAGACCCGCCCGCGCTACGTCGAGGTGTACGTGGTGCGCGAGGGTGGGGAACTGCACACGATTATCCTGCCGGTCCAGGGACTCGGCCTGTATTCGACGCTGCACGGCTTCGTCGCCCTTGCTGGTGACGGCAACACCGTGCAGGGAATCCGCGTTTACGAACATGGAGAGACACCCGGTCTGGGTGGTGAAGTGGATAATCCCCGCTGGCTGGCTTTATGGCCGGGTAAACGCATTTACGATAGCGACAGTAAACCACGCCTGAGGGTAGTGAAGGGTGGTGTCGACCCGGAATCCAGCGATGCCGCCTATGCGGTCGATGCCATTACCGGTGCCACGCTCACCAGCCGGGGAGTCAGCCGGATGTTGCAATACTGGTTCGGCGAAGACGGTTACGGCCCGTTCCTCGCGGGTGTACGCAAGGGAGAGGTTTGATGCAAACAGAAGCGAAGAAAGCGCTGTTCGACCCACTGGTGGACAACAACCCCGTTGCCCTGCAGATCCTCGGCATCTGCCCCGCGCTGGCGGTAACGACCTCATTGGCCACGGCATTCACCATGGCAATTGCGCTGACCGTGGTACTGGCCTTTTCCAACCTGTCCATCAGCCTGATACGGCAGCACATTCCCAACAACATCCGCATCATCGTGTACATGATCGTGATCGCCTCGCTGGTGATCGTGGTTGACCAGTTCATCAAGGCCTACGCCTACTCTATCAGCAAGCAACTCTCGGTGTTCGTCGGCCTGATCATCACCAATTGCATCGTGCTCGGCCGCGCCGAGGCCTTCGCCTCGAAACAGCCGCCCATGTTGAGTTTTCTCGACGGCATCGGACACGGCCTCGGTTTCAGCCTTGTGCTGATGATCATCGGCACGGCCAGGGAATTGCTGGGGTCGGGAAAACTGTTCGGCCAAACCATCCTGCCGCTCATCAAGGAGGGCGGCTGGTATCAGCCCAACGGCATGATGCTGCTTGCGCCCACTGCGTTCTTCCTGATTGGCCTGCTGGTGTGGGTAGTGCGCACCTGGAAACCGGCGCAGGTTGAAAAGCCCGAGTACCGGATTCGTCAGGTCCACCGCACGGAGGTCCTATGATGAGCGAGTACCTGAACCTGTTCATTCGCGCAACCTTCGTAGAAAACCTGGCGCTTAGCTTTTTTATTGGCATGTGTACCTTTCTGGCAATCTCCAAGAAGATCACGACGGCCATCGGACTTGGTCTCGCGGTCACGATGGTGCAGACCATCACCGTGCCCGTTAACAACCTCATTTATCACTATCTGCTCAAGCCCGGTGCGCTGGACTGGCTGGGTTATCCGGATGTAGATCTGCGTTTTCTCGGCCTGATCAGCTACATCGGCGTGATCGCCGCGATCGTGCAAATCCTGGAACTGGTGCTGGACCGCTTCTTTCCGTGGCTCTACACCGCGCTCGGTATATTTCTCCCGCTGATCACCGTGAACTGCGCCATCCTGGGCGGCTCCCTGTTCATGGTGGAGCGGGAATACGCTTTTGGCGAGTCGGTGGTATTCGGCTTCGGCAGCGGACTGGGCTGGGCACTGGCCATCACCGCACTGGCGGGAATTCGCGAGAAACTGAAGTACAGCGACGTTCCCGATGGCCTGCAGGGACTTGGCATTACCTTCATTACAGCGGGCCTGATGTCGCTGGGCTTCATGGCATTCTCGGGTATGCAGCTATGAGCAGGCAGCCTTCGCCGTATGCATCGGCGCCCATGATTAGCACGACAATGGAGGCGTTTTGATCGAGATCGGACTTGGGGTGGGGATGTTCACTGCCGTCGTGCTGGCGCTGGTTGTCATCATCCTGCTCGCTCGCACCTGGCTCGCACCTACCGGCGAAGTGGCCATCACAGTAAACGAAGAGAAGACCTTCCGCAGCCCGGTCGGCATCAAACTTGCCGACGCTCTTGCGCGCGCGGGTCTGTTCGTGCCTACAGCCTGCGGCGGCGGGGGCACCTGCGGTCAGTGTCGCGTCAAGGTACTGGGGGATGACTCTGCCATCCTGCCCACAGAGGCGACACACATCACGCGCCGCCAGGCGGCGGAGGGCGATCGCCTGGCCTGCCAGTTAACCGTGCGACACGACCTCACCGTCGAGGTGCCCGGCGAGGTCTTCGGCGTAAAGCGCTGGGAATGCACGGTGCGCTCTAACCGCAACGTGGCCACCTTCATCAAGGAGCTGATCCTCGAACTGCCGCCGGGCGAACACATTGGCTTCCGCGCCGGTGGCTACGTGCAGGTGGAATGTCCGCCCTATACGCTGAAATATAGCGATTTCGAAATCGATGAGGAATTCCGGGACGAGTGGGACCGCTATGGCTTGTGGCATTACACCGCCACAACCAGGGAGCCGGCGATACGCGCCTATTCCATGGCTAGCTACCCGTCTGAGGACGACATCGTCATGCTCAACGTGCGCATCGCCACGCCTCCGCCGGGCGCCCCGCCCTCGGTGCCACCGGGTGTGATGTCCTCCTATCTGTTCGGGCTGAAGCCGGGCGACAGAATCAGCGTTTCCGGGCCCTTCGGAGAGTTCTTCGCCAGGGACACCTGCCAGGAGATGGTATTCGTGGGCGGTGGTGCAGGTATGGCACCCATGCGCTCACACATCTTAGATCAATTAAAGCGGCTCGGCAGCACCCGGCCGATGAGCTTCTGGTACGGCGCCCGCAGTCGCCGCGAGATGTTCTATGTCGAGGAATTCGATCGCCTGCAGGAAGAACACGAAAATTTCCGCTGGTCCGTCACGCTCTCCGATCCGAAGCCGGAGGATAACTGGAGCGGTTACCGTGGATTTATTCACCAGTCCCTTTACGAACACTACCTGAAGGCCCATCCGGCCCCGGAGGCGTGCGAGTATTACCTGTGCGGGCCGCCCATGATGAATACGGCGGTGATCCACATGCTCGACGAACTCGGTGTCGAGCCGGAAAATATCTTGCTGGACGACTTCGGGGTGGGTGGGCGATGATGGAATTCCTGTTTACCACCATCGTCGTGCTGCTCGCCTTCGGTGGCATGGCTATCGGCGTGCTGGCCGGCCGGGGGCCCATCAAGGGCGGATGCGGCCGTACTGGGGGCACCTGCGATGGTCACTGCGCAAGGCGCTGCGAGCATCACGGCAAAGACGCTAAAGATTGAGGACATGGAATGACCATGGTTAAGGATTATATGTCGGCGGGCCTGGTGACCCTGTCCCCGTCCACCGGCATCCTGCAGGCTGCACGCCGTCTGGTTGAAAAACGCATCTCCGGCGCGCCGGTGGTAGACCAGCAGGGGAATCTCGTGGGTCTGCTGTCCGAGAAGGACTGCATGCGCATCGCCCTGCACGCGGGTTACCACAGTGAAGCAGCGGGTACAGTGGCGGAATACATGCATACAGAGGTCAAGACGGTGGATGCGGAAAGGAACATAGTGGACGTGGCCATGATGTTCATCGAAGATGACTATCGACGTTACCCGGTGATCAAGGATGGCCGGCTGGTCGGGCAGATCAGCCGCAGGGATGTTTTGCGGGCCCTGGCGGATCTTTCCTGACGACGCACGCTGCATAATTGACCGGCCAATCCGCTGCAGGTTGCGGTAATTGCGGAGGTACAAGAGGATGGACAAGATGCTGGAGCCACCTACCGTGGCGGATTTGATGATCCGGGACGTGCATACGGTGACCCCGGATATGTCCCTGGAGGAGGTGATTTCCTTCCTGGTGAAAAAGCAAGTCCCCTTCGCGCCGGTGGTGGAAAGACGCGATCACGGGGACGAACTGCTTGGCCTGATCTCGGAGAAGGACTGCCTGGGCTATCTTTCCAACGAACTCTTTTACGGCAATCCGGACATCAACGTGCGCTCGATGATGCACAAGTACCCCCTGTGCGCCTCGCCGGAGAGCGATATCTTTGTCATGGCCACCATCTTCACCCAGCACACCTACCGGCATCTGCCGGTCGTCAGAGACAAGCACCTGGTGGGTGTCATCAGTCGAAGGGACGTACTGAAGGCCATGCACGAATTCTCTTTGGCCGTATGTCGCGACAAATCCAGGAACAAAACGCACCTGGATTTCCATGAACTCGCCAATCTGCGGTTCATCATCAAGTAGTCCGATCAGGTCAGGGATTGGAATATCATGGTGCAGCTGGATAAATAGCAAAAGCCATGCGCTTCGCTTCAGTATAAAAAGGCAAAACCGGAACGGCGGATACCGCCACAAGACATTGCATGCGAGGGGTAATCAGGATTTTGCCTTCTGTTCGCCCGACCGGATAGTTCGGCTGTGCTATCCCGGACTGAGGCCCAGCCTCGTATCGTTAACAAGGATTCCACCGGAATCCTGCGCCATTCCCGGCAACTTCAGGCTGATATTCAGCATTCCCTTGCTCAGCGCGTTCACGATATCTGCCAGTGTGACCCCGGTCTGCAGATCGAAGACAATTCCCAGTGATTCATTCGGTTTGATGCCGTCCTGCATGGCATCAGCATCTTCCGGGTTGCGATTGGCGGCCTCGCAGGTGCAGGACTCGTGACACCGAACCGGTGCAGACTGCTGGCTCCCCGTACCGGTATCGATAGCGCATGCCTGGGTCATAACCGGACCCGTGCCCCTTACGCTCTGCACAGAGATTGAAAATGTGTCGCCGTCCTCGAAGTAAATATTGGAAATAGCGCAGGGAACCGCAGCCTGGTTGTGAAAGGTGAGCATGATCCGGCGCTCGTGAATGTCGATTATGTCCATGAAGAAATCTGCATCAGCAAGGCACTCGTTTTCGCTGCCGTTTCCACTAACGGGCTTGAAGCGGAGCCTGATACCGGAGACCGGCCGGCAACCGCCGGCCGAGAACAAGAAGGAACGCGGAGTGCTTAAAAGTCTGGTTCTGGACATTTCATATAGATATAACGGCTTGTCATACATGCTTTTCTGTACAGTTACTGTGTGAACCTAGCATGCCCAGGCGGGTACGACTATTGTGGTTACTACGTATCCAGAGCCTGTTTTATGGCGCTGCGCTATGGCGAACAGGGTTCAAGAAGGGAATGAACCTGTACCTCGTTAACTGTGAATACGGCGGCTGCAGAAATAGACGGGGCCCGCCGGTCGGATTCGTTATACTGCTCTAACCACCTACCACTACCGCGAAACCTGCAACACCTGCACGCCCATGAAATATTTCCTTGCCCTGCTCATCGTGATTCTGGTTTCTGCCAGCCTGGTATTCCTCAAAAGCGAGGAACATGCCAGCGACGAACCGATCACCGGCCTGCCCTGGCAGATAGATAACCTCCCGAATGGAAATACGCGGGTGTTCGGGATCACACTCGAACAGACCACGCTTGGCGAGGCCATTGAGTTACTGGGTGATGACATGGATCTCGCGATCATTGCAGCACCTGGCGAGGCCGGCAGCCTGGAGGTCTATTACAGTCACTACTCTGCAGGTCCGATCACCGGCAAGCTGATCCTGGTCGTGGATATCGCCCCGGACGTACTCCTGACATTGCGCGAACGGGCATTCCATGACGGCGGTACCCGCCGCTACCACCTGCATCCCGATGACCTCCCGGTCGCCTATCGGGCGCCGGTCAGCATCATCACGTTCCTGCCCAGCTTCAACCTTGACGAAGATATCGTGCAAGACCGGTTCGGCACGCCTGCCGAGGTCATCCAGGCCAATGAACAGCAGAAGCACCTGCTCTATCCGGACAAGGGTCTGGACCTCATCCTGAATGCCGATAGCAAGGAACTGCTGCAGTACCTGCATCCGCATGCCTTCAACGCACATCGTTTACAGTTGCAGCGGGAATCCGACGCGGGAGAATAGCGGGTTAGGAGTCCACAAGCTCGTGGTGCTTTTTCAACTTGATGATGACAGACATGATGGCGACGGAATCCACGGAAAAACACCGAAGAAAATAATACCTGTTAGCAACTTTTCCGTGTCCTTCCGTGGATTCCGTCGCCATAGAGAAAACCAGCACTCAGG
>Ga0316191_10002186_pt1 | contig 14118 bp, 9 predicted proteins | sample Eddworburr2cm_MG_FD_204928 | JGI IMG/M metagenome (GOLD analysis project Ga0316191, IMG submission 204928) | Coastal sediment microbial communities from Maine, United States - Eddy worm burrow 2 cm | ecosystem: Environmental > Aquatic > Marine > Coastal > Sediment | place: USA: Maine | collected...
TTTTAAAGGCCAAGTACGATCGTATGACGCAAGAAGAGATTCGATATGAACCGTATAACATCGATACGGACTATCGGGCGCTTATTGTCAGCTATGGCACCATGAGCCGGGTTTGCAAGACGGCCATTGACAACATGAAGGCCGAAGGTATTGAAGTGGCCATGATAAGACCCCAGACTCTTTTTCCCTTTCCCATAAAGCCGATAAGGGCGGCGGCTGCAAAAGACGGTTGCCAGGTCGCCATAAGCTTCGAGTTAAGCATGGGGCAGATGGTTGAAGACCTAGAGCGAAGCGTTCAGGGGAAATGTCCGGTTCACTGGCATGGAAAAGCCGGCGGTGAAATACCGACACCTGAAGAAGTTATCGATGTGGTTAAATCCTTTATTAAATAAACAAGCACAACAAAATGACGATGAATAGCAATAAATTAAAATAACAGTGTGACATACGACTTCAAGCATGACAGGTATCGAGAAAGAAAACATCTCATATCACATAAGGAGTAGATATAATGGCAAAAACATATAAGAAACCCGAGGCCCTTTCCGAACAGGTTACCCATTACTGTCCGGGTTGTACCCATGGTGTTATTCACCGGCTACTGGCTGAAGTCATCGACGAGCTGGGTATCCGCGGCCGCACGGTCGGCATTGCTCCGGTTGGGTGTGCTGTTTTGGCCTATAATTATTTTACATTTGACTTTCAGGAGGCGGCTCACGGTCGAGCACCGGCAATGGCCACCGGTATTAAAAGGGTTCGGCCCGACCTCATTGTCTTTACCTATCAAGGTGACGGCGATCTGGCAAGTATCGGAATGGGAGAAATTATACATGCCGCCAACCGGGGAGAGAAATTTACCGCCATATTTGTTAACAACACCGTTTATGGGATGACCGGGGGGCAGATGGCGCCGACAACGTTAAAAGGTCAGCGTACCACAACCTCTCCTGCAGGACGTGATGTCGAGGATGTCGGCATGCCTATCAAGGTTGCCGAACTGATCTCCGCCTTGGAAACACCTGCATATATAACCCGACAAACGGTGATAAAACCAAAGTATATTGTCAGGGCCAAAAAAGCGATCAAAAAAGCCTTCCAGTATCAAATGGACGGCCGATGTTTCAGTCTGGTGGAGCTGGTCAGCACATGTCCGACCAACTGGGGGCTTACACCTGTAGAATCCATAAAGTGGACTGAAGAGAATATGCTTCCCTATTACCAACTGGGCGAATATAAAACACCCGATGAAGTTGAGGAGGACTGAATGCAAAGCGAAGTAATGTTTGCCGGTTTTGGGGGTCAGGGAATTCTGTTGATCGGAAATATCCTTGCACATGCTGCCATGGAACAAGGTTTCGAGGTGGCGTGGGTCCCTTCTTATGGTCCGGAGATGCGGGGCGGAACTGCCTATTGCCTCGTGGCTATCAGTGACAGGCCCATCGGCTCTCCGATTATCAGAAACCCGATGCACCTGGTGACCATGAATCGTCCTTCTTTGGAAAAATTTGCACCCATGGTGAAGCCAAAGGGTGTTGTTGTAATCAACAGTTCATTGATCTCTATCCGTGCAGGACGAGATGATGTTGATGAACTCCTGGTGCCGGCCAATGATATTGCAAAAGATCTCGGGAGCACGAAAGTTGCAAATATTATCGCACTGGGTGCTTTTGTCGCTCGCAGCAAAATCGTCGATTTTGAAGTCCTGCGCAAATGCGTCCAAGAACAATTTGCTTCCAGAGAAAAACTTATCCCGATCAATATGGCGGCGCTTGAATCAGGGGAAAAGGCCGCCCGGTTGAAGTAAAACACAAAATTCCAAGCGAATCGAAAGAATCAAAAACCAATGAATATTGAATAAAGAGGATTGACGTTTTAGAGACGTCGATTCGCGCCGGTGTTTTGAGATTTTTAGAAGACATTGGAAGAAGTTCTTAAATCTTAAAAGAAGAATTTCATTATTTGCCGTCAAAAAAATATTGCTAAAAAATATGAAATTGTCAGTTCCGGATTACATATCATCCATAAAGTCGTATGTGCCTGGAAAACCCCTTGAGGCGCTTGAAAGGGAATATGGTATTGTTGATTCCATAAAGCTTGCCTCCAATGAAAATCCTTTGGGGCCTTCTCCCAAGGCTGTTGAAGCCATCATACATACCCTTGAAAAATTGCACCGGTATCCTGATGGAAGCGGTCATAATCTTATACAAAAAATTTCAGAACATATCGGGGTGTCGCGGCAAAATATCGTTTTGGGGAACGGTTCCGACGAAATTATCGGCATGCTTGCCTGCGTATTTCTTCAGCCGGGCGAAGAGGTCATTCTGCCGCGGCCGTCATTTCTCATGTATGAAATAACGTCCTGCAGCGTTGGTGCAACACCGGTATTTGTTCCTTTAAAATCGCTTTCCATCGATCTGGAAAAAATAACAGAGAAGATTACATCCAAAACCCGAATGGTTTTTCTTTGCAACCCCAATAACCCCACGGGAGCCATTATTTATAAAAATGATTTTGAAAAGTTTCTGAAAAAAATTCCGCCCGAAGTCATCATTGTGGTGGATGAGGCCTATATTGAATTTGTACGGGATCAGAACTGTGCCGGAAGTATTGACTATATTGACGACACCCGGCCTTTAATTACGCTTCGCACCTTTTCCAAAGCTTATGGTCTGGCAGGACTTCGTGTCGGCTATGGCATTATGCCGAAAGAAATAGCCAACCTGCTAAATAGGGTCCGGCTTCCGTTTAACACCAATTCACTGGCCCAGGCCGGCGCCTGTGCAGCACTTGAAGACACGATTTTCTTAAAAAAGACACTTGCATTGGTACATGAGGAACTCGATTTTCTATACGATGCGCTTAACCGGCTGGGCATAAAATATTTTCCTACACAAACCAACTTTTTCTTGGTGGACGTGTGTAAAGATGCTGATGAAATTTACGAAAATATGCTCCGACAAGGTGTTATTGTCCGCTCCATGAAATCCTATGGTTATTCCAATTATATTAGAATCAATGTCGGACTTCATGAAGAGAACGTCCGTTTTGTTAAGGCTCTTGAAAAAAGTTTGGTTTGAAAAATATCGTTTTCAGATAATCCCTGCTACAGAAGGGCCCCAGACAACGGCCTGCTGAAAATCGGATCAAATGAACTGCACCAGTTCGCCCAGTAAAATTTCGGAGATTCAATGCCCGGCGGTCCCATGATTTCATAACGCTAAAACAATTCAAATTTTCTTTTGAAACCACTGCTGATTACCATAGACGGTCCTTCGGGAGCCGGAAAAACAACCATAAGCCGTTTGCTGGCTGATCGTTTGGATTACAAATATATCGATACCGGCGCTCTTTACAGAGGTGTTGCCTTGGCAGCCATATCAAAAGGCTTGAGTCCCGATGACGATTCAGCTTTAAAGAAGCTTTGCAGCACCCTGAAAATAGAATTTATACCTGGAGAAAAAGGATTGCGGCTTATATCAAACGGCTTAGATATTACCGATCACATCAGGACGCCTGAAATATCGATGTTTGCTTCGGCGGTTTCTGCAAGGCCGGTTGTGAGACATTTTCTTTTAGATTTGCAACGGCATCTGGGCAGGGAGAAAAAAGCCGTGTTTGAAGGACGCGACATGGGCACTGTGGTATTTCCGGATGCTGATGTGAAGTTTTTTCTGGATGCTTCCCAAAAAACCAGAGCGCTAAGGCGATATAAAGAATTAAAATCGATAAGCCCTCAGCCATTAGAAGCGGTTGAAAAGGATATGAGACGCAGAGATAAAAATGACAGCACCCGAAATTTAGCGCCCTTAAAGCCAGCCGAAGATGCAATTCGAATAGATTCAACCGATCTTTCCATCGAAGCTGTTGTTGACCGGATGTTGACCGTTATCGAGAATATCATTTGATAGTCATTAAAAATCAATTTTTTTCATCCTGTTAGCGTTGTTGGAATTTTTTCTGCGGAATTCGTTCCATCAAACAATTTATTTAAAATAATCATTGTTTTTTGAAAATGAGTCTGATACCAAATGCGGTTATGCTATACCTAACAAGTGATAGTCAAAAAAAATAGTCTAGGGGGTATTTTATTTAATGGAAAATTCTGAAACAAACGATTCAACCAAAGATTTAAACCGTAATGATTTATCTGATGATTCTCAGGACACGACGGACAATTCGTCAGATGTTCATGAAACAAGCTTAAGTGCTGAAGAAACGCCGGAAACCGGGGGTAGTTCGGAAGAATCAGACGTAGAAGCTGCACAGGAAAAGGCGTCGATATCAGCCGACACGGCGGATGAAGGTACCGTATCTGATGATTCTCAGGACACGACGGACAATTCGTCAGATGTTCATGAAGCAAGCTTAAGTGCTGAAGAAACGCCGGAAACCGGGGGTGGCTCGGATGAAGTTCAACGTCCAAGTGAAGAAACGAAAGTGGTTCAAAGTTCGGAAGAAAGCATGGACACTCTAATGAGTATGTACGAGGAGAGCTTCAAACGTTTTGCCGAAGGGGAAGTCGTTACCGGGAGGATCATTTCCATAGACAAGGATTATGTTCTTGTGGACATTGGATACAAATCAGAAGGACAAATCCGAATCCAAGAATTCAAAGATGAAAACGGCAATTTTTCCGCCAATGTGGGAGATAAAGTCGATGTGATGGTGGAATGGTGGGATGATGACGAGGAACGCGTCATTCTTTCCAAAGAAAAGGCGACCAAAGTCAAGGTCTGGGAAGAGATTAAAGCTTCTTACGATGAAGATGGAACAGTGGAGGGCGTAATTATCAATCGTGTTAAGGGCGGTTTCTCTGTGGATATCGGTGTTCTTGCCTTCTTGCCCGGTTCACAGGCGGATTTGCGTCCCATACGCAACCTCGATGAGATGGTTGGAAAGACATTTACTTTTAAAATCCTGAAGTTTAATCAAAAACGGAGCAATATCGTTCTGTCGAGAAGGCTGATTCTTGAAGAGGAACGCGATTCCAAACGGACGACAACCCTATCTGCCATCCACGAAGGCAAAGTCGTCGACGGCATCGTAAAAAATATAACAGAATATGGTGTCTTCGTTGATCTTGGCGGTGTGGATGGTCTTCTCCACATTACAGATATATCATGGGGACGGGTCAAACATCCCTCAGAACTTTTTTCAGTTGGCGACAATATCACCGTAAAGATTCTAAACCTTGATATTGAGCGGGAGAGGGTTTCGCTTGGAATGAAACAACTTACCGAGGATCCCTGGCTGACTGCTTCAGAAAAATACCCCATCACCTCCCGCGTTAACGGAAAGGTTGTCAGCCTGACGGATTACGGTGCATTTGTGGAATTGGAAGAGGGTATCGAGGGACTGATCCATGTTTCTGAAATGTCGTGGACCCGAAAGATTCGTCATCCTTCCAAGGTTGTTTCCGTCGGAGAGGTGGTTGAAGCTGTCGTACTTGATATCAAACCTGAAAGCAGACGAATTTCTCTGGGAATGAAGCAGGTTGTTCCCAACCCCTGGGATGTCATCAGTGAAAAGTATCCGGTCGGCACAACGATTGAAGGCAAAATCAAGAATATTACTGACTTCGGCCTTTTCATCGGAATTGGTGAAGGGATTGACGGTCTTGTTCATATTTCCGATATTTCCTGGATAAAACGAATAAAACATCCTTCCGAGGTCTATAAAAAAGGTGATGTGGTTCAAGCCATCGTATTGGATATCGAGAAGGAAAACGAAAGGTTTTCACTGGGAGTCAAGCAACTTCAGGAAGACCCTTGGAAAACGGTCGCCGAACGGTATGAAGTTGGAAAAGAGATTGCAGGCACGGTAACCAACCTTACGGATTTCGGAGTTTTTATAGAACTCGAAGAAGGTATAGAGGGTCTTGTTCATGTGTCTGAAATTAGTAAAGAAAAAATAAAAACCCCCATCGGGAAATACAGTATCGGCGATGTCATCACCGCCAAAGTTATGAATATTAACAGTGATGAAAGACGAATCGGCCTTTCAATTAAACGGCTTGAAATGGAAAGTGACCAAAGCTTGCTGAGCGAATATGTCAATAATATTAAACCCGCAACTTCAACTTTCGGAGAAATCTTGCGCGAAAACCTTCAGGAAAAGTTGAATGGGGAATAAATTTTTGCGTGTTCTTTCTAAATTGTAAGGTGCTCGGCTTCAAAACTTATGTAAAAACATTATGTTTTCTCGTAGGCATCCATATCTTTTTTTTATACTGATCTTTTCATCTGTTGTTGTTTCGGCAATGGTGGCAATGACCCTTTTGTTCACCCTGGGGACAAGGGACTCTGAGTTTGAATTTGGAGAAAAAGTCGGTATCATTGAGATAAACGGCATTATTGCGGATTCTAAAAACACGCTGGATCACCTGAAACGTTTCCGCGAGGATGACGCCATTAAGGCCATCGTAATCCGGATCAATTCTCCGGGAGGTGCCGTAGGTCCTTCCCAGGAAATTTTCAGGGAGATCAAAAAGACATCGAGCACGAAAAAGGTGGTGGCTTCCATGGGCACGATTGCTGCTTCCGGAGGCTATTACATCGCGGCCGGTGCAGATGGGATTGTCGCAAACCCCGGGACCATAACCGGGAGTATCGGTGTGATTATGGGGTTTACAAATTATGAGGATCTGCTCCAAAAAATCGGATTGGTTCCCGTTGTTATCAAAAGCGGTGAATACAAGGATATCGGATCGCCGGTAAGAAAGATGAAACCCGAAGAGAAGAAAATCTTACAGGATTTTGCACGGAAGATACACAAACAATTTATCAGAGATATTGTTCAGGGCAGAAAGATGAAGCCGGAAAAGGTGAGATCCCTTGCAGACGGGCGCATTTTTACCGGGGAAGAGTCTAAAGAATTGGGGCTGGTGGATCGTATCGGAAATTTGGAAGATGCTATTGAATGGGCCGGCCGACTGGGCGGGATCAAAGGTAAGATTTCAACGGTTTATGCAAAGGAGAAAAAATTTTCTTTGTTAAAATATATTACGGATTCATCTGCGGACACTTTATTAAAACCGATACTTGATCCCTTCTTGTCTGCGGATTATATATATCGACCCGAAAAAGGCCATTGAAAACACTTTAAAGTTATTTCAGAATCATTCGGTTCCATACAATCTGACGTCGATTACGATTCCAAAATTCCGGGTTAGCCGGTTTGTCTTTTTTGGAACGCTTTAAGCTCCTGCCGTTAAAATTGGAAAATTCGTCCTCCAGAGACGGATAAGCCGATGCATCCCATCCCTTCGTTTCTCACGGTATTCTTTACTTTCGCTCCATCAGGGTTCAAGAAAAACAAAAGATAAACAGTTGTTAAACAGGGCGCTTCGCTTTGTGATCGGTTTTTATTTTTTACGTAAAAACACTCACATCACCCAGACCTTCCCGGATGATTTCTGGGAAATCGTCGATTAAGGATATGACACTTGATGGGTGTCCCGAAACCGGTCCGCCATCAATAACCACATCGATTCTACGACCAAAAAAATCTTCGATAAGTGACGGGTCGTAAAAAATTGTGCCGTCCGGCATTGTCGCACTGGTAGTAATAATCGGATTTTCCAGCGCTTCCACCAGCGCCAGACAAATTATATTATCCGGTACGCGGATTCCCGCGGTTTTTCGCTTGGTCAGCATGATTTTGGGAACCAACTTCGAACCTTCCAGCACAAAAGTGTATGGACCGGGCAGAAGACGTTTCATGGTTTTATAGGCATAGTTTGAAACTTTAGCGTAGTTGCTGATATTTTTTAGCCCTGAACAGATAAAACTAAACGGTTTGGTTTGATTTCGCTGTTTTAACTGGTAAATTTTTTCTATCGACTTTTTGTTCATGATATCGCAGCCGATTCCATAGTACGTATCGGTTGGGTAGGCGATAATGCCGCCTCTTTTGAGTATTTCAACAACCTTTGTCAGAAGTCGTTCCTGGGGGTTTTTAGGGTTTATTTTAAATATCATGGCAACGTTTTTTTACATCCGCCGGCGAATGGCTGTTCACCTTAATCTGATGTTATCAAATCATTTTTTGGGTTAATTTTGAGCCCTGGGTTGATGTTTGTGGATTTGGTTCGAATAATCTGGATGCATTATCTATTACGAATATTGACATAATGTCAAGGCAGTGATTTCAAATATCCGATTAATAAGTTTGATCATTTAAATGGATTTCAAAAGTTACAACACATGATGAAATACAGTCTAATAAAGATTGCAAAAGACAAATCTATTTGTTATTCGTCTTCGTAAAAACCTTAAATCTGAAAAAAATACCCAAACCGGATCGGCTGGAGATGGGAAACAGAAAAAAACGTATCAATTGCGTAACCATCAAAAAGAACTAAAGATATAGGTCTTAATAAGTTTAAGGTTAATGGGGGAATTCATGAAAAATGTGCCGCCCGAAGAGGCTTTTTCTTTTGACGATGTTCTGTTGCTTCCGGGATATTCTGATGTATTGCCGCTCGATGTTGACACCAGAACGCGTTTAACAAAAAATATTGATTTAAACATACCCCTTGTCAGCGCTGCGATGGATACCGTAACAGAGTCTCGCACAGCAATAAGCATGGCACGCGAAGGAGGAATCGGTTTTATACATCGCAACTTGAGCATAAATAGTCAGGCTGTAGAAGTTGACAAGGTGAAAAAATCTGAGAGCGGAATGATTGTTAATCCGGTGACGATTCATCCGGATCAACTCGTCCATGAAGTGTTGAACCTTATGGAAAAATATCGCATTTCAGGGGTTCCTGTAACCAAGGAAAATCGGCTGGTGGGTATCGTAACAAACAGGGACCTTCGATTTGAAACAGATCTCGAAAAAAAGATTTCTGAAGTCATGACCAAAGAAAACCTTGTTACCGTTTCTGAAGGGATTACTCTGGAAAATTCTAAAAAACTGCTTCATAAACATAGGATAGAAAAGTTACTTGTGGTCGATGATAAAGATCGTTTGATCGGTATGATAACGATAAAAGATATTGAAAAGATTAAAAGATATCCTAAGGCATGTAAGGACTTGCTGGGTAGACTCAGAGTCGGGGCCGCAGTGGGTGTCGGACCTGATATGGAAGAACGTACAGATGCTCTTATGCAGGCAGGCGTTGATGTAATTTTGATTGACACCTCCCATGGACATTCGAAAAATGTAATTGAAGCTGTAAAAAACTTGAAAAGTAATTTCAAGGACATTGAGCTGATTGCAGGGAATGTCGGTGAAATGGAGGGGGCTGAAGCGCTGATTAATGCCGGTGCCGACGGCGTTAAGATTGGGATCGGACCCGGTTCAATCTGCACCACACGCATTGTGGCCGGTGTCGGCGTACCACAGATCACCGCCATCATGAACTGCAGACCGGCTTACCATAAAACAGGGGTTCCTTTGATTGCTGACGGCGGTGTCAAATTTTCAGGGGATGTCACCAAAGCCATTGGTGCCGGTGCCCATGTGGTGATGATCGGCAGCCTTTTTGCCGGCACCGAAGAGAGTCCGGGTGAACTTGTTATTTATCAGGGCCGTAGTTACAAGTCCTATAGAGGTATGGGATCCATTGAAGCCATGCAAAAAGGAAGCCGGGACAGATACTACCAGGGAGAAGATCTTCAGGGCGACAAACTGGTTCCGGAAGGTATCGTCGGCAGAGTTCCTTACCGAGGTAATCTGTCGGACAATATTTTTCAGCTCATTGGCGGATTAAAGGCAGGTATGGGATACGTGGGGTGCCGCACGCTGGATGAGCTCAGAGAAAAGGCCCGCTTTATAAAAATAACCGCCGCAGGCATGCGTGAGAGCCATGTCCATGACGTGATTATTACCAAAGAAGCGCCAAATTACCGCCTCGACTAGCTTCCCATTTGAAACATGGGTCTTTTCCCCCATGAGAGAGCTTCTAAACGCAAGGCATCCATTTGCCTCGTTGAAAAAAAATGCCCCATTCAGATAATCTGATTTTTTACGGCGCATTTCCCCCAGCTTGCTGTGGGCGCTTCAATGCTCGTTGCCCTCGTCGGTTAATCAAGCTGGAATGCTCCGATAATGACAAGCTCGCAAAAAGTCTTTTGTGAGCGAGCAAAACAGACTTTTTACGAGACCATCAACAATAGATCTAAAAAAATGACGGATAAAGCAGCCGATTTCGTACACCTTCATGTTCACACCCAGTACAGCCTTCTGGACGGCGCCATTCGGATTGATCGCCTGTTAAAGCGCGTCGCTGATTTTGATATGGATGCCGTGGCGATCACCGATCATGGCACCATGTTCGGAGCCTTGACGTTTTATGAAAAGGCCAACAAAGCCGGAATAAAACCGATTATAGGTTGCGAGTGCTATCTGGCTCCAAGAGGCCTTAAAGATAAAACTTCGTTGGATAAAAGTGGACTTTCACATATCATTCTTCTGGCCGAAAATCGGGAAGGCTATCGCAATCTATGCAAACTATGCACCATTGCTCAACTTGAAGGATTTTATTACAAACCCCGCATCGACAAAAAAGTATTAAAACACCATAGCAAAGGACTTATCGGTCTATCCGCATGTCTTCACGGTGAAATCCCCCGCTTGATTCAAGGAGGCCGAATTGATCAGGCGGATAATGCCGCGCGCTTTTACCTGGATGTCTTTGGTGAAGGAAATTTTTTCCTTGAAGTTCAAAACAACGGTATCGATGTTCAGGAAACGGTGAACCGGGCACTTTTGGATATGAGCCAAAGGCTCTCCATTCCACTGGTTGCTTCAAACGATTGTCATTACCTCGACAAAACGGATGTTCGTGCCCATGATGTTCTTTTATGCGTGCAGACCGGCAAGACGGTGCATGAAACCGACCGCCTGAAGTTTGGAACCGATCAACTCTATTTAAAGTCCAAACCTGAAATGTATGACGCTTTTAGGGATTATCCGGGTGCGCTTGAGAACTCCGTGAACATCGCTAAACGCTGCGATCTTGAATTCGACTTTAATTCATATCATTTCCCGAAATTCGATGTCCCATCGGATCATACCGTAGATGAAATTTTCGAAAACATGGTCAGGGATGGATTTAAAGCTGTATTACAGCGGATAAAGTCAAAGAATCCTGATATTGATGAGAAACTTTATGTTCACCGCATGGAGAATGAAATTAACCTCATAAAATCCATGGGGTTTTCAGGGTATTTTTTAATTGTGGCTGATTTTATCCGCTATGCCAAGCAAAAAGGTATTCCTGTTGGACCTGGAAGAGGGTCGGTTGCAGGAAGCCTTGTTGCCTATTCTCTTGGAATTACGGATCTGGACCCCATTGAACACGGTCTTATTTTTGAGCGTTTTCTCAACCCTGCCCGTAAAAGCATGCCGGATATTGATGTCGATTTTTGTATAAACGGCAGGGAAGACGTCTTTAAATATGTGATTGAGAAATATGGTGGGGGTGATTTTGTCGCCCAGATCATCACATTCGGAAAGCTAAAAACCCGGGCTGTAATTCGAGACGTGGGCCGTGCATTGGATATACCCCTTAATGAAGTGGATGCCATTGCTAAAATGGTGCCTGATGTATTGAACATAAGTCTTGATAATGCGCTTGAGCAAGAGCCGAGACTTAAAGATCTGGCAAATAAGAAACCGGAAGTTGCCGACCTTATCAGTATTTGCCGCGTATTGGAGGGGCTTCCGCGGCATGCCTCGACACACGCAGCCGGGGTGGTCATCGCAGACCGGACACTGACGGAATATATGCCCCTCTATAAAGGTAAAAAAGGCGAGGTGGTGACCCAGTTCGACATGAAATGTGTTGAAAAGATTGGTCTAATAAAATTTGATTTTTTGGGTCTTCGCAATCTGACGGTGATCGCAAATACCCTTAAGCTTATTGCCGCACAGGGCGGCATACCTCCCGATCTTTCAAGCCTCGATTTTAACGATCCTGCCACCTATCGTCTTCTCGCATCCGGAGAGACAACCGGCGTGTTCCAGCTCGAGAGTTCCGGGATGAAAGATTTATTGGTGAGATTGAAGCCGGAGTCCTTTGACGAAATCATCGCACTGGTTGCCCTGTATCGGCCCGGACCTTTGGAGAGCGGAATGGTCGATGATTTTGTGGACCGAAAGCACGGCAAAAAAATGGTGGAGTACATTGTCCCACAGCTTGAACCCATTTTGAAAAAGACGTACGGGGTTATCGTTTACCAGGAACAGGTTATGAAGATCGCCGGAGATCTGGCCAATTATTCCATGGCCGAGGCCGACGATCTGCGGAAAGCAATGGGGAAGAAAATTCCTGAGATTATGACCATGCACAGGGAACGGTTTATGCAGGGGGCTACCGATAACGGCATTCCGTCTGACAAGGCCGGAAAAATATTTTATCTCATGGAAAAATTCGGGGGATATGGATTCAACAAATCCCATAGTGCGGCATATGCGCTGATTGCTTATCAGACCGCTTTTCTTAAGGCTCACTTCCCCGTGGAGTTTGTGGCGTCATTACTCACCAGCGAAATGCATTCTACGGATGGTGTTGTGAAATATATTGCCGAATGTCGCAGTCAAGGCATTGAAGTTCTACCTCCTGAGATCAATGAAAGCGATAAGGCGTTTACCGTAAGCGGATCAAAAATTAGATTCGGACTGGCAGCGGTAAAAAATGTTGGTGAAAATGCCATTGAATCGATTATCGAGGCAAGGAATAATGGCAAGTTCTCTTCGCTGTTTGAGTTCTGTGAACGTGTGGACCTTAAAAAGGTTAATAAACGGGTTATTGAAGGTCTGATAAAATGTGGTGCGTTTGATTCCACAGGGGACTACCGTTCCCGAATGATGGCGTCTTTGGAGGACTGTGTAGATTACGGCCAGAGACTTCAGAAAGAAAAGGCAGATCCGCAAATTGGGTTGTTCGATCTGCAGGCAGACCACCATGCCATTAACTTGCCTAGCATGTCCAAAATCGACGAATGGGATGAGAAACAGCTTTTAACATTTGAAAAGGAATCGCTTGGGTTTTATATTACCGGGCATCCTTTGAGCGAATATGAAGACATTCTGGAAAAGTTTACGAATACAAACTCATCGACCCTGAAGGAACAAAATGATGGTGATTCCGTGAGGATCGGCGGTATGATCAGAAACACCAAAATTATAAAGACCAAAAAGGGCGATTTAATGGCTTTTGTTACCCTTGAGGATCTGCATGGCTCTGTGGAAATTATCATCTTTTCCGATCTTTATGCCAAAGTTTACGATCTTTTAACCGAAGACATCTCCATCTTGGTTCGAGGGCATCTGCAAAAGGATGAAAACTCGGTAAAGATATTGGCAGATACGGTGATTCCCATGGATAAAGCCGAGGAAACATGGTCCACAAGCATCCATTTTAATCTTGACATTACCCGCACTGACAAAGCATTACTTGAAAAATTACAAAACATATTTAAAAGGCATCCAGGTTCCTGTCGAGGTTACGTTCATCTGCTGAACCCTGAAAAAACAGAGACGATTATTGCTCTGTCTGACGCTAGGAAATTAAAGGTCAGTTCGTTATTAGTCCGTGAAGTGAATCGGCTGCTCGGATACAATGCTGCTGAAACCATCTGTGAACCGGCTGAATCTTCTTCGAAATCAAATGGTTATAATGGGAAACGAAGAAGCAGGAGATAAAAAAGATCTCTGCAAATGGTTCATGGTGATCTATAATTTTATTCCTCGCAAGATAACCACATTCAGACAATCTGTTTTAAAATTGTGTCAATCCCGCAAGGCGTACCACAAAACAAACAAGGATAGTAAATAACAAAATGAAAGTTCCCCTTCTCGACTTAAAAGGTCAATATAGGGTTATAAAAGATCAAAGCGTTTTATTTGAAGAAGAACTGAAATTACTTATCTGTATTTTATCTCCTTGCCGGGCCGTAGATGTCAGACATATCAAAGGTTTTGGAAGTGGATGATACTTGCACCTTTTGGTAAGCGATCTCAGGAATCTAAAACCCCAGTATTTGTGTGGCCACCATTATATATCACCACCAACCTCTTTTCCACTTTTTGACCATATCACAAATTTCGGATGTTCAAATATAGACATAAGAATCGAGACAACTATGACTTGGTGATAGGGTATTG
>Ga0316191_10002187_pt1 | contig 14116 bp, 9 predicted proteins | sample Eddworburr2cm_MG_FD_204928 | JGI IMG/M metagenome (GOLD analysis project Ga0316191, IMG submission 204928) | Coastal sediment microbial communities from Maine, United States - Eddy worm burrow 2 cm | ecosystem: Environmental > Aquatic > Marine > Coastal > Sediment | place: USA: Maine | collected...
AGGCGGATGGGTCCGGTGGTGCCCGGCAGGGCGTAGGAAACCACATCAAAGGCAAACCGTGCAAATACGTTTCCGCCAGGGATATCCAGGTTTCCGGTCAGGGCCCACAAGGCAGTAATCCCCGTAACCAGGGGGGTGAGCGCGGGTGTCATGTCAACGGCAACGCCCCAGTGTATGGACGCTGGTTTGCTTTTAGCGTATAGCTCTGCCGCCGCCTGGATATCCTTGGCCGGTACCCCGGTGATGGCTTCAACCCTGTCCAGGGGATAGGTATCAACCTCCCGGCAGAATTCATCCCATGCCGTGTGGCACCTGACGGTATCACCGTTGGTCAGCACCACCTCCCATTGGCCAGACAGGGCCGGGCTGGCTTTGCTGTCCCGGTAGGTGACATCGGTCGTATCCCAGATGACCGGCCTGGCGTTTATCGTATCCCATGCCGCAAAATTGCCATGGGAACCGGTGTCGTTCAGGTCGTCTTCCCTGAGCAACTTGCCGGTGTCCTCCCGGATCAGATGGGCACCGTTGGTCCATTGCTTAAGGAACTGTTTGTCGTGAAGGTCCTGGTTGATGATGACGTTAAGAAATCCCATGACCAGGGCGGAATCGGTTCCGGGTCTCAATCTCAGGTGGTGCTTTGACCGGGAGGCGAACCAGGACAGTCTGGGATCAATGCAGATGATCTTGGTTCCTTTTTTCATAAGATCGACGATCCAGTGGCCGAATTGGTTGTCCGGACATGTGGCATGGATGTTGTAGCCCCAGATAATCATGCACTCCGGGGGAGTGTATCTCGGATCCTTAAACCGGTCCGGGAACCACTGGGCGGCGTCGAAAACAGCAAAATCACCCTGGACGGTGATAACGGCGGAAAGGCGAGGCCCGTAACAGGCCTGGCCGGTAAGGCCGAACATGACGTTGGGGCTGCCATAGGCATAGGCCAGCATGCAGATCCATGGATAAATATCCCGGCCTGTACCCACATTGAACACCATGCTCTCCGGCCCGTGTTCCTCCCTGATTTTATTCATTTTTTCTTCAATCAGGTCAAAGGCCTCGATCCAGGTGATGCGCTGCCATTTGCCTTCACCGCGCTTGCCGGTGCGTTTGACCGGATACCTTAACCGGTCCGGGTGATCGACATACTGGGTCATGGCAAGGGCCCTGGCGCACAGGCGTCCTTGGTTCATGGGATGGTCGGGGTCTCCCTCGATCTTTACCAGTTTCCCGTCCTTGATGTGGGCCAGCACGCCGCAGCCGCCGTGGCATCCGGGGCCGGGTGACCAGGTTGTTGTTTTGACGATGTGGCTTCCTTGATCGTTCACAATAATTACCTCCAGGCTGTGTGGATGATGCTAGATCAATATCAGGGCCGGATCATTTCGTCAATAAACGTAGTTTCAAATAATAAGTGCAACAATCATAGTCAACCTGCGTGTCTCCAATGCTTACCGAAAAACACCATATTTGGTGTTGCACTTATGAGTTGAATTCAGGAGCATATTTTGGATTAATAAGTAACCCAATTTTCATAGAGTAATGAAAACGGAGGTTGAGCTTATAGCGTGAAATTAATCTGATGGGTTATCCACGGTACACCGTTTCGACGAGCGGTGGATGAGTATCTTCTTGATGTCGATCATTCCATTGTGGCAGTTTCCAGTTTGCACTATCAAAACAAGCCTTCGATAATTGACCTAAGTCGAAAATCGAAGATTTCATCAAGATTGACGATCCCTTCCAATTGAAGGTTATGTAACAAAACCTGTAATCGTTTCAAGAATTTTGGAATTTTGAACACCACAACATATAGTGGTAGAGAATACAATGGATTTTTGTTCGATTGCGGCTATTAGTCTACAATGCATGAATTTTGTGGAAATGTTCTGCCAATCTGAAACAAATCGCCTCCAAAACGGTCGATATGCTGGTCAATATACTGTCACATGCAGGTGTTCATGTGGAGCTTGTTGCAGATCAAGCAGCTTAAGTAAGTGAGACGAAAGAAAAGTTATAAGCAGAGCATTAAAACCCGGGAAGTTTTTCTTATCATAGCGCTATAAACAAAACTTGGCTTTTGGCCAAAATGCGAGTGGCTGGGAAAGCTTGTCAGATCAAATTAACTTATTAGAAATCAATGAAATTAATGCTAATCGAGGGGTGGTTTTAAGGAAAATCAGATTGGGACCGGTATATATTCAGTTGGGCGAGTTTGATTATGTCATCAATATCCTTTTAAGTTCTACCGGGACATTGGCTTCAGGTGCGGGTATCCACTGCACCGGTACCAGGCGCTTGCTCATCGCAACCGTGCGCTTTATCTCCCAATCGCAACGGGTTGAGTTTACCGACTGCGGGGTGATGATGAAGATAATGGTGTCGGATTTCGCGATAAGGTCGCCAAGGCGTGCCTCCCAGTCCTCAGCCTTGGCGATATTGTGGCGATCGAGGTAGGCATCGAAGCCTGCATACTTCAAAGCAACGGCAAGATATTCTGCAAAGTCACTCGCGTCAGCTCGGGCGTAGGAAATGAATACGCGAAGTTGATTGGCCAAGTTCGAAACCAGCTCCTCATTTGATTCTTTCTGTTCGGCCATTGGGATACTCAATCAACAAAATCAGCGGCCACCAGCAGAGGTGGCCCTGGCCCCTTCCAGGGGTCATCCTCATACCTCCAGCTCTGCTGGTGGTCGCTGATGTGCGCCTGGCATGGCGCACTTACCGAGCTTCCGGCGCAAGTCGGAAGTCATAAAATGCCCGCCGTTACCGGACGGAAGGGCGACGCCAACAAGGCAAGGGCAGTTTCCAGAAATGGGGCGTCTGAAGGAAGCATGAGGCAGAACCCATGTACGTAGCGAACAGCGAACCAACTATATGGCAGCGGGGAGGAGGTCGAGCAGGCATGGCAGAGCGAGACCTAATATCCGGAGAACCGAACCGAAGTGAAGTTGGACGGCATATGGGGAGGTGGTGCGTCTTACCCAGGGAAGCCTTCCTGTGCTGATATCGATTGTTGCCAAAGGTATCATAAAACCGAACCGAATAGGCGAACCCGAAGCGGGGCAGGGCACAGAAGGTGGCAGATTCACGGATAGTACTGATGACTCAGGGCCGATGAAGCCTGGTAACAGTGTGGAGGACAAAACCCTGACGACCGGAAAGACAGGACGTCGTAAGAATGTATAGGCCGGAGAACCCATTGCAAGACGATGGTACGATTGATCCTACCCTATACCGATACGGTACACGGTCAAGTCTGGACATGCCAAGTATCGTCGTGGGAATGTGGGAAGCCGTGGACGAAAGGCGATGGTGACAACATTGAGGAGCCGAATTAGCGTTGCAAAGAAATTACAGGAGACCAGAAAACCAGGAAAAAAAAACGGGGGTGCTTGAAACAGGTACGTTTTAGGCATCCGGTGTCCATTGTCAAGGACGACTTGCAACCCGGTAATCTTTAATGCAGGACAGTCACGGAGGAAAAGTGAAACATGTAAAGGTGTTAGAACGGGTCTATGAACCGAGACGGCTGCGAACGGCATGGCGACAGGTCAAACAGAATGCCGGGGCAGCGGGAATAGACCAAATGACGGTGGAAGCGTTTGAGCGGCGCAAGGATGAGCTTATAGCAGTTATCCATGAGAAGCTCAAAGCCGGCATCTACCGGTTCAAACCTGCTCGAAGAGTGCTGATACCCAAAGAGGGCAGCGCAAAAAAGCGCAAGTTAGGCATACCGGTTGTAATGGATCGGGTGGTCAATCAGAGCACCAATCTGGTATTTCAAGAAATATTTGAGCCGGATTTTAGCAGATCCAACTATGGGTTTCGCCGAGGCCACAGCCAGCGCCAGGCCATTTACCATGTCCAAATGATTGTTAAAGAGGGCTATGAATGGTGCGTGTCGATTGATCTGGCAAGGTTTTTCGATGAGATTCCCCACAACCTGATTTTAAAGCTCATTCGCAGGAAGATCGCAGATGAGCGGCTTGTAACGCTGATTGCAAGAGCGCTAAAGGCTGGAACAATGGTTGACGGGAGATTGGAAAAGACGACCAAGGGTTGCCCTCAAGGGTCTCCGCTATCGCCGATGTTGTCCAATATCGTGCTAAACGAACTGGACCAGGAGCTGGAGAAAAGAGGCCATCGGTACTGCCGCTGGGCAGATGACTTTGTGATTTTGTTAAAATCTGAAAGAGCTGCTATGCGGGTAATGGAAGGAATTACAGGCCATCTGGAGAACAATTTGGACCTTCCAGTAAATAAGGAGAAAAGCCAGGTGGCATTGGTCAAGAATGTTACCTTCCTTGGATTGCAGATCCTGCGGGAAAAGATCAGGGTGAGCAATAAAGCCCGGCTTAAGTTCAAGGCCAAGATCAGGGAATTAACCCACAGGAACAATCCTTTATCAATGTACCAGGTCACTGAAGAGCTCAATGTGTACTTGAGGGGCTGGGTCTCTTATTTCAGAATTCAGGAATTCCGCACGCCTTTCAGGGATCTTGACGGCTGGATACGTAGCCGTCTCAGGTCGATGCAATTGAAGAAATGGAAGAATCCGCGGAAGTTCCAGAGGATGATGATAAGAGCCGGGTTTAAGTCCCAACAAGCGCACAGGGTCTGGGTCAAGATGAACAAATGGCAATCGGTGAAGCGCAGAGAGGTTCGATTTGTAATGGATCTCAAGTGGTTCAGGAAGCAGGGATTGATCTTCTTGCATGACTTTACACAGAGACAACAACCTCTTGAATTAATGTTCAGTCGCTGATCGAGGAGCGGCTTACCTGGCCGGTACGAGCCGTTCTGTAGGGAGGGGGTAGCTGTATGGCTACCTCCTACCAGATTTGTTTCCTAATAATTCGATATCATTATTAATTCCAGATAAGGCTGACATCGTTGCACCGCTTAATCAGAAATAACTACTGCCATCCCAGCAATGCGTACAAACCTTCTCTTTCGGTAGCCCGATCGCTTCCACAAGATCTTCCAGTCGCTGGTATTCTAAGGTGGTCAATTTCAGTCGTTTTCTTATTTTTTCTACCATGGCATTGTTTTTTTCCGACCCGGCGGTGGCGTAATCTTCCAATTTTAATCACTTCGTCTACCTTTTTCTTGACAAATTCAATTTTATACCGCATGCATAATTAAACTGAAAAACGACGTAATGACCTGATGCCGCTGATTAAATGTGTTAGATCCAAGAAATCCTCACCATGCTTAACCCTAAAACTTTACTGAAGGAGGTTATTATGACTGAACGAAAAATGGGAAGACGCGAATTCATGAAAGTCACCGGGGGGGCTATCGGGGCCACCATGATCGCAGGTCCCGGTGCTGTCTTCGCTGAGGCCAAACCGGGAGCGCAAGTCGATGCCATGAAAATTACAACCGCCACGGCCACCATGGATCCGGTCAGACCGGAGGTGGCCAGGGTATGCGCTAGTGCCTTCAAGCAAATCGGCTGGGATGTCGCCGCGAACCCGATCGACTACAACCTGAATGTTCAGAAGGTGATCATGGAGCATGATTATGACATGTGGTTTGTGATGCTCTCCGGGGCCTCGATTCGGATCGACCCCAACGTGTTCATCTATCAGGTGCACCATTCTTCGCAGTATAAAAAGGGTGGCTACAACTGGTATGGCCTTAACGATCCCGAAATCGACAAAGTGGCGGTGGCCCAGCAGCAAGAAATGGACATCGAGAAAAGGCGGGAAATCGTCTTCAAAGCCCAGGAATTATGCCATGAAGCTCAGGCCTTGACAGCGGTTGCCTATATGCAGATGACCACTGCCTATCGCTCGGACCGCATCAAAAACGTGGTCCCCATGCTGGGTGAAGGTACCGGCAGTTTCTGGACGGACGTCAACATGGAGATCGTCAAGGGTGACGGATACGTCCGGACGGCCCGGCCGACCCCTTTGAAGATGCTGAATCCGGTAGCGGTCAAGGATACCACCGAATTCATGGAGCTTCGAATGATCTATGATCCGTTGTTCAGGGTCGGTCCCGACGGCAACATGGTCCCCTGGGCGGCAGAATCTTACAAGGTGATCGATCAGTTGACGCTTGACTTAAACATCCGCAAAGGAATGCTTTGGCACGACGGCCAACCGCTGACGGCCGAAGACGTCAAGTTCACCTTTGATTATTGCACCCAGTGGAAGCATCCCTTTTTCTATCAAATCTTGAAAAGGGTCGAAAATGTCGAGGTCACGGGCAAGCATTCCGTGCGGATTAAACTGGCGGAATCTTACGCCCCCTTCATTCCCAACCTGTTGGGCGGCATGTTCCTCATTCCCAAGCACGTCTGGCAAGACATTCCCGAAAAAGTGGATGTGAGCGATCCCCTCAACTATCCCAATGAAAAACCCGTCGGCAGCGGTCCGTTTAAACTGGAATACTGGGACCGGGGCCGGGAATTTAAGGTATCGGCCTTCAAAGAGCATTTCAATCCGCCCAAGTGTGAAGGCATCATCGGGATCGTCTACGGCTCCCATGATGCGGTCGCCGCGGCCATTGAAAAGGGCGAATGCGACCGCAATCGTTACATCCTCAAACCCAGTCTCCTGCTGGATCTGCAAAAGGTCAAGAACGTGGTCGCCAAAGGGTATCCCAACCATGGCTTTTATAACCTGGGCTACCATACCCGCAGGCCTCCTCTGAACGATCCGGCCTTCAGAAAGGCCATCGCTCACGTCATCCCTAAAGATTTAATCATTGAGGCCATTTTGTCCGGCTTGGCGGATCCGGGTGGTTCAGTGATTGCACCGGCCAATAAATTCTGGCACAATCCGGCGGTTAAATCCTACCCCGAGGACATCGAGAAGGCTAAAAAGATCCTGGCCGAGGCGGGCTACACCTGGAAAAAAGGCAAACTCCACTATCCAGCATAGTTCGATGTATCGCCTGCCAAGTATGGAGGCGGCCTGAACCTTCCGGTCGCCTCTCCCTTCAAAAGAGGAGAAAAAAGGTGCAAGAATATATCATCCGCAGAATTTTATACACCATTTTGACGATATTTGCGGTCGCCACCATCCTTTTTTTTATCTTTCGGGTGATGCCCGGCGACCCCACCGCCCAGGTGATCAGCCCGGCCCTGGATGAGGCGGCCCAGGCCAGATTAAAGGAAGCCTTCGGGCTGGACAAACCTCTAATTGTTCAATATCTGTTGTATCTAAAAAACATCGTCACCTTGAACTGGGGCCGGTCTTACACCACCCAGCATGAAGTGTTCAGCATTCTCAAATACCGTTTTTGGAACACCATTTTTCTGATGGGGGCCGCCATGTGCTTTACCTTGGTGGCGGGTGCCGGCCTGGGTATGGTCATGGCCTGGAAACGCGGCAGCAAGCTGGACGTGGGTGCCACCGTGAGCGCTCTGGTCCTCCAATCCGCGCCGCCGTTTGTCACCGGTATCCTGTTTTTAATGATCTTAAGCTACCGCCTCGATCTTTTTCCCACCGGCGGTATGGCCACCCCGGGCATGCGACTGGCAACCGGAATCCAAATGCTTTTCAGCAAGGATTTCCTACACCACCTGGTGCTGCCGACCATTACCACTGCCTTTTACTATCTGGCCACACCCATGCTGATCATGCGCGATTCCATGCTCGAGGTCACGGGCAGCGATTACATTGAGCTGGCCCAGGCCAAAGGATTGTCCCCCAACAGGGTCATGATGAAGCATGCCGCCCGCAACGCACTCTTGCCGGTGTTTACCGTCTCATCGGTACTGATCGGGTTCGCGCTGGGCGGGCAGGTCATTGTCGAACAGGTCTTCTCCTGGCCCGGCATGGGTCAGTTGATGGTTGAGGCGGCCTCCTCGCACGATTACCCGGTGGCCCAGGCCACCTTTTTGCTCTTGGCAGCGCTGGTCATTTTCTTGAACCTGGTGTCGGATATTTCCTATTGTTATCTCGATCCGAGGATATCGGTGGGTGGAGGAAAACATTAATTCTGCTAAGGACACTATTACAAGTTGGGAGCTTCCCCCCAAACTGTCGAGTGCCTCAAGGTCGTGCGATTGGAATGATGGAATACTGGAATAATGGAATTCTGGTTTTGCGGGGATGGAATGTGTGAGTAATGCTATCCTCAGTCCAGCGATTCATTGTAAAGTGGATAATATCCTTGAAGAACCAACATTACAGCATTTCACTATTCTATAAATCCATGATCGAGGAAAGCATTTAGGACTTAAAAACATCATATATTTCTAATGGGTTGAAGAAATTTCGAAACGTAATCGACTCAAAAGGGAGCCAATAGAATGAAACTGGAAAGCATAAAAGACTTTTTTGTTACCCAGTACGGAATTATCACAAGCAACCGTTTCGGGATATTCGGGGCTGCCATCATTTTATTTTTCGGTGTCGTCGCATTGCTGGCACCCTGGATCGCCCCCCACGAACTTTGGGATTCGCTGCGGGATTCCAACGGCAAGTTGGCCATGCTGCGCCCGCCGTCGTTGGAGTTTCCGCTGGGCACCACTGCAATGGGCCGCGATATTTTGAGCCAGATGATCTTTGCCACCCGGACCACCTTCCTCATCGGGTTGGTGTCCGGCTTGATTTCCATCGTTATCGGTGCCAACATTGGACTCTTCTCAGCTTTTTATGGCGGAAAAGTTGACGAAATCCTGATGCGATTTACCGATATTGTCTACGGTATGCCTTTTTTGCCGTTTTTAATCGTCCTTATCTCACTTTTCGGCCGCAACATTTGGTTCGTCATCATCGCCATCTGCTGTATCGTCTGGCGCACCTCGGCCCGGGTGGTTCGCTCTCAGGCCCTCGCCATCCGGCAGCGACAGTTCATCTTGGCGGCCAAATCCAGGGGCTGCAGCAATTTACGCATCATTTACGGGCACATCATGCCCAATATTTTGCCGCTTTTACTCCTCTATACCTCTTTTAACATCGCCTGGTCGGTTTTAGCCGAGGCCGGGGCCAGTTTTTTGGGATTTAGTGATCCGGACAACCTCACCTGGGGCGGTATGCTTTACAACCTCTGGATTTCAGGAAAGATCAGAACCGCCTGGTGGTGGTTCGCCTGGCCTTCGATCTGTATTATCCTAATGGTCAGCGCCCTGGTATTCATCTCGCGGGCGTACGAGGAAGTGGCCAATCCACGCCTAAAACAGCGATAGCGGAGATAAAACGATATGATTTTAGAAATAGAAAACCTCAAGACCCATTATCAAACAGAGAAGGGCGTCGTCAAGGCCAATGACGGTATCTCTTTATCCATCGATGAAAACGAGGTCGTCGGCCTGGCCGGTGAATCCGGTTGCGGCAAATCGACGCTTATCCGGACCCTTATTCGTCTGGTTCCCAAAAGCGCTCACGTAACAGCCGACAAAATGGAGTTCAAAGGGCAGGATATTCTCTCCATGCCGGACAAGGATTTCCGGGAAAAAATTCTCTGGCAGGGGATCGGCCTGGTTCCCCAGAGCGCCATGAACGCTCTCAATCCGGTCTACCGGGTTGGGGACCAATGCAGCGAAGCGATCCAAGCCCACACCGATTACAATAAGGCTGAATGTGAACGGATTGTCGAAAAGCTTTTTGATGCGGTAGGCCTCCAGGCCGGTATGATGAAAGCCTACCCCCATGAATTCAGCGGGGGTATGCGCCAGCGGTCCATGATCGCCATGTCTTTGGTGTTGAATCCGGCCCTGGTCATCATGGATGAACCGACTACGGGGCTGGACGTTTTGGTTCAGGAACGGATCCTGAGAAACATAAAGGAAATCCGCAAGATGTCCGAGTCGTCAGTATCCATATTGCTCATCACCCATGACATTTCCGTCATCGCCGAGATGAGCAATCGCATCGGAATCATGTATGCCGGCCGGTTGATGGAATTCGCCGAATCAATGGAACTTTTCAATGATCCCTATCACCCTTACACGTTGGGTCTTAAAAACGCCTTTCCCAGCATTCAGGCCCTCGATCGGGAGCTCATTTCCATTCCCGGTTCGCCGCCGTCTTTACTTGGGGACCTTCCCGGATGCCTCTTTTCGTATCGGTGTCCCTTCGTTATTCCCGAATGTGAAAAAGCAAGGCCGCCGGATCTGGAGATAAAACCGGGCCATTTTGTGCATTGCATTCGAACCGATCATGTAGAAGAATTTCGCAAATTAGCAGGAGATAAAAAGACATGGCAATCCTCGAAGTCAGCGACTTAAAACAATATTTCTATCTCGAACCCACTTTCCTGGCTAGACTGGTGGGCGGCAAGAAACCAAGAGTCATCAAGGCCGTCGATGGTATGAGCTTCTCCATGGAGCCTGGCGAAATTTTGGGACTGGCCGGAGAGTCAGGTTGCGGCAAGTCCACTTGCTGCCTGGCTATCGCCAAACTTCGGGAACCGACCGGCGGTATCATCCGGTATAAAGAAAGCGACATCGCCGAGATGTCCAAAAAAGAAATCCGGAATTATCGCAGTGAGGTTCAACTCATTTTCCAGGATCCCTATGAGTCACTTAATCCGAGGTATACGGCCTTCGATTTAGTGGCAGAGCCGCTGCGGGCGCTTACGGATAAAAGTAAAGCAGAGATCAAGGAAAGAGTCAACGAAACCATCACTTTGGCCGGACTAACACCTGATGAGTACAAAAACCGCTATCCCCATCAGATGAGCGGAGGGGAAAGACAGCGCGTCGGTATCGCCCAGGCACTGGTTCTGGAGCCCAAGCTGGTCATTGCCGATGAGCCCCTATCGATGCTGGATGTATCCATTCGTGCCGGAATATTGGATCTCATCAGAGACCTGTCCGAGCAAATGAATTTTTCATGCATCTATGTTTCCCACGACCTTTCGATTCTATCCAACATCTCAGAGCGCTTGATGATCATGTATCTGGGCAGGATCATGGAACTGGGTGTGACCAAGGAAGTGATCACCGATCCCCATCATCCCTATGCACGGGCCCTTATCGCTGCAGTACCGATTCCCGATCCCGCCTATAAAAGGCCCATCCCTAATATCAGAGGTGAGGTCGCACAGCCCATTGATCCGCCGCCGGGCTGCCGTTTCCAGACGCGCTGTCTGCAGGTCATGGACGTATGCCGGGATACGGAACCACCCCTAAAAGATGTAAAACCGGGGCACGCTGTCGCATGCCACCTATACTGATACGTTACTTTATAAATTCGCAAAAGTTCGGCCACGAAGACACGAAGACACAAAAAAAGAATATGAAATTTGAACTTTTGTCAAAAAGAGAGGAATCTATTGCTGCAAAATTGTAGATGCGGCAATTGCGGTACATTAGCTATTAGGAGCTGGTAAGTGTCTTGGTTTTCTTATCAATTTTAACGTAACTCGTATAAAAGCGGCATCAACGTAATTATATGATAAACTTTGTGTCTTAGTGCCTGTGGCAGAACTAATACCAAAAACTCTAAGTGGAAGGGTTTAAAATGAAAAGGACATTAAATTTTGTTGTTCTGGGCAGTGGACACGGCGGCAGGGCCGTCTGTGGACAGATCGCTGAGAAAGGATATCCGGTTGTTATGTATGAGCCCCTGGAGGCAACTGAGGATTTTCTGAAAATAAAAGCAGAAAAGGAAATGTTTCTAAGTGGGGATATTACCGCCGGCGGGAAGCTTCGCGGCGCAACCATGGATATTGAGGAAGCTTTACGAGACACCGATGTTATCTTGGTTGTTGTCCCTTCTTTTGCCCATAACCCGATCTTTAAAAAAATGGTCTCCCATCTCAAAGACGGCCAGCATGTCATCATCATTCCCGGAAATTACGGCGGTCTGCGATTAAAAAAGATGATGACAGATCTCGGGGAAAAAAAAGAGATTACAATATCCGAAACGGTATCGCTGCCATACGCATGTCGGATTGCGACGTATAACACCGTCATGATCTATAAGAAGAAGTCCCGCCTGAAAATTGCCTCCTCTCCCAACCGGAATAACTCGCAAGCGCTCGACATTATGAATGATCTCTTTGGGGACTATGTCCAGTTCTTTGCCGGCGAAAATTTGCTGGAAGTCGACCTTGATAATCCCAATCAGACCCTCCACCCGCTGCCGGTGCTTTTAAATTATGGCGATATCGAAAGGAATCCGGAAACCTTCCGGCATTACATCGATGGTATTACACCGCTGATTTCCGAAAAAATGATGGACATGGACGAAGAACGTCTTTCCATCGGCAGGGCCTTTTCGTTGAAGCTGGCATCAACGATGGCGCAATTGAAAATGTACTACGGCCATAATGACACCCAAACCTATTATGAATATTCAAACAGTTCTGAAAGCCCTTATAAAGATGTCATTGGGCATAATGTCAGAAGTCGATATCTGACGGAAGACGTTCCCGGTCTAAATGTTCCCGCTTTGCAACTGGCGCAAAAAGCAGGGGTTGACATACCAATTATTGAATTGACGATCCGATTGACTTCGTGGCTTCACGACGTGGATTATATTGCAACCGGAACGACGCTTGAAAAACTTGGTATAGCGGATAAAGAGCCGGCGGAGATCGTCGCTTTGACGTCATAGGGGCTGTTTGGCTTTAACCTGGGATGGCAAAAAATCCCGAATCCGCTTATGCAAAGTGCTCCAGTGATTTTTCCTATGGAGTCATTGATTAAAATTTGGGATACTGGATTGCGGCCTCCGGCCCGTAGGGGCCATACGAGCCTGCGCCCCGGAGGGATTTAGGATTTGTAGAATCGCTACGTTCTACCAATTTTTTATACCCAGTATTCCAATATTCCATTATTCTCTCCGAGGCGTAGGCTTAGGCTCTACGAGCCGGAGGCCATCATTCCATGCGGCTTAACAAGGGAATGGCCGCAAAAAACGCCGGGATTCAAATAAATTTTAGAAATTTCGATACATTAAATTAATGGGAGGACAAAATGAACATTTTAGTGGGATATGATAGATCCAATGTTGCCAAAGAGGCATTGGCACTGGCAAAGAAATATGCAAAGGCCTTTGATGCGAAAATTTTTCTGCTGACTGCCATGGCGCAAGGTCCTGATTTGCAGCTCGAAGATATCCAAAGGGCTGAAAATGAACTGGACCGGGTAGGGAGTTCCTTTAAGGAAGATGACATTCCATGTGAGACGCATGCCGTCGTTAGTGCTCTAACTGCCGGCGAGGTCCTGGTTCAATTCGAACAGGAAAACGACATTGATGAGATCATTATCGGTGTCAGAAGACGATCAAAAGTCGGTAAATTGCTTTTCGGTTCGAACGCCCAGTATATCATACTTCAGGCGCAGTGCCCGGTGGTCGCGGTTAAATAAAAATAGGTTCAGGGATTAAGGCTCAAGGCTTAGGGCTCAAGGGGATGAGTTCTATGTTCAGAGGTTGAGAGGTTCAGAATTCAGGGACTCAATGCTCAGAGCTCTTTTTGAATCTGACCCGATGATTTCTGAGCTCTGGTCTGCCACGCTGGTGCCAAGGCACGGCGGGAAGAAAAACGCGTGAGAATAAATTGATAGCCTGCGCACAAATTCAACGAAAGGAATATAACGCTGAACCTTGAACCCTGAGCCCTAAACCTTTTAACCTATATTGTAGCCAAGGACCACAGACATGAAGATCACGGCAGTTGAGCTATTTCACATATCCATACCCTTTGCCAAACCATATAAATTATCCCGGGTCTACGGTACCCGCTATGATGCCGAAGCCGTCATCTTCAAGGTCCATACGGATGAGGGGATTGTTGGTCTGGGTGAAGCCGATCCTTTAAATCCATTTACCGAAGAAACCCCCTCCGCCGTGATGGTTGTGACCCGGGACCATATTGCGCCTCAGCTGATTGGTCGGAACCCAACCCACATTGCAGCCATTGAATCCAATCTGGATGTGATGGTACATGGGAATTTGCTGGCCCGCGGAGCGGTTAATATGGCGCTATTTGATATTGCCGGCAAAGCCAATGATATTCCTGCCCACATGCTACTTGGAGGGCTGAATCAATCAAACTTGCAGTTGCTATCCCCCATCGGGAGCGGGACGCCGGAAGAGGATGCGGCTTCAATTCAACAGCAAATCGAGGATGGATACAAAACGGTCATGATCAAAATGGGTGCCCTGTCGATCGCCGATGAAATTCAACGCATGATCGCGGCCCG
>Ga0316191_10002188_pt1 | contig 14110 bp, 15 predicted proteins | sample Eddworburr2cm_MG_FD_204928 | JGI IMG/M metagenome (GOLD analysis project Ga0316191, IMG submission 204928) | Coastal sediment microbial communities from Maine, United States - Eddy worm burrow 2 cm | ecosystem: Environmental > Aquatic > Marine > Coastal > Sediment | place: USA: Maine...
ACTCCCGCCATTGCTGTCATCAGCCCGCAGGTTGCAATAGCGGCGGAAGATGCCGGATTAAGCGTGCAGGCTGTGGCTAAAGCCGCTAGTTTTGACGCCATGCTAGATGCATTAGCCGACTACTTTATTAAATCCGGAGCCTGAACATGTCTCTGCCTGACCTGATCCATCGACCTCGCCGACTTCGTAAAAATCCGGCAATTCGCAGCATGGTCCGTGAAACCTCACTAAGCCCAAGCGACTTTATCTATCCTGTCTTTGTGGATGAAACGATCACCGAAGCGGTCCCCGTTAAAAGTATGCCCGGTGTATCACGCATTCCACTCAGCGATGTTGGGAAAGTAACCAAGCAGACAGCCGCCCTGGGTATCCCGGGTATTATCCTTTTTGGCATTCCTGCAGAAAAGGATGCCACCGGTTCTGGCGGCTGGGATGCGAATGGCATTGTCCAGAGAGCCATCAGAGAGGCAAAGAATGCTTCGCCGGAGAGTTATGTCATTGCCGACACCTGCTTCTGCGAATATACCGATCACGGCCACTGCGGCGTACTTGATGGTCACGAAGTTGATAACGACGCCACCCTTGCCAACCTTCAGAAGGAGGCAGTCTCTTATGCAGAGGCAGGTATCGATATGGTTGCTCCATCAGGCATGATGGATGGCATGATTTCTGCCATTCGGGCAGGGCTCGACTCATCCGGATTCAGTGATCTTCCGATCATGTCCTATGCCGTTAAGTATGCATCCGCCTATTTCGGCCCTTTCAGGGATGCAGCCGACTCCACACCGAGCTTTGGTGATCGTGCAAGTTACCAGATGGATCCTGCCAACAGTCGTGAAGCGCTCCGTGAAGCGATGCTCGATATCGAAGAGGGCGCAGATATCCTGATGGTGAAACCGGGCTTGGCCTATATGGACATCATCCGCTCAGTGAAGGATGCCACCGATCTACCTGTGGCCGTTTACAATGTCTCCGGCGAATATGCGATGGTGAAAGCGGCAGCTGAAAAGGGCTGGATTGATGAGAAACGTGTGGTTCTGGAAACTATGCTCAGCTTTAAACGCTCAGGTGCAGATATCATCCTGAGCTATCATGCACTGGACGTAGCCCGCTGGCTGAACGATGCTTAGACCATGAGTGATAACAGAGAGAACAAAGAAGCGGAAAACGCTCCTGATCTGGTTGAGACTATCGCAGACATAGAGACCTCCCCTGCTCCCAAAGAGGAGCCGAAGAAGCACTCTAACAAACTACCGCTTTTCCTGCTTTTTATTACCCTGCTTGTGGCGGGCTATATCTTTGCCCCCCAACAGCTGAAAGATGAACTTGTTAACAGGGTCGGCACGCTTCTTCAGGCAGAAAAAGGTGCCGTCTTCACAAAGCCGGAGGTAACCACTCCCCCTGTTACTCAACCGATGCCTGAAATGGCCGAGATCGAAGCGATTGTCGAAGTTGAGGAGCCAGCAGCTCCTGAGACCATAGCTGCCAGCAGTGATGAGGTGAACCGGATGCTGACTGCAATGGAGAGTCTGCAAGGCGAACTCAAATCGCTACGTCGGGAGCAGCAGACTATTCAGGAGACACAGCTCTCACTGCAAAAAATGCAGTTGCGCACCCGCCTGCGCTGGATAACAAATGCAGCCAACCATCTTCCACAACTGCAACTGGCCTGGGAGGAAGCCGTCCTCATGCCTTCATTAAGTGGCAGCGAGCACGCTACGGCACAAAAGATGCTGACACTGGCTCAGCAGCGATTGCAGGACCTTCGCAGCTGGCAGCAGCACCTGCAAGCCCATGCCGACTCACTTGCAACACCTGAACATGAGAACATCATCCCCGAATACGAAACCCCATGGTTAGGCTGGGTTCGTGACTACTTTTCAATCAAAGCAGCATCTACAACAGAGCAGCAACAGAATGAACAACTTCGTCAGCAGTTGCTTAATATCAGCCACAACATTGAGCTTGAGCAGTGGCCGGACGGAAAGAGCTGGCAACAACTGCGGGCAAAACTACAACTGAAACTCGCCAAGGCTGACGGAGCCTCCTCAGAAGCTGTTGAGCTTGGACTTCCTGAAGACTTTGAAGCCATCAAGGCAGACATTGAGCAGTTACGTCAAACAGCAGCAACGTGGCTGGAGGGGCTCTCATGAGGCTCTTTATTTTACTGCTTCTTGCACTTGGCATTGCTATGCTGCTCGCACTCGTTCCGGATGTTTCCGGACAACTGTTGCGTATTGAGGCATTCGGATGGGTGTTTGAGACACGACAGGGCGCCTTCATCACCGCGCTACTGGTTCTGCTTGCCACTTTATGGCTTCTTCGCCGCATCATTGCTGCCATCTTTGCCGGCCCGGGACAGCTCTGGCGCACGCTACGAATGGGTGGCAAAAAGCGTCGTGAACAGCGTCTCAGAGAGGGTGTTGCCCAGTGGCTGGATATGCGTGAAGACCAGGGCAGTAGAGCCTTCCACAAATCACGCGGCATCATTCCGGAGTGGGCCACCAAACTCCTTAAGACGCTGGCCACACCAGCCAAGGATCAGGTTGTAGCCAACCCTGATGATGACCCGCTCAACATAGCACTGGCAGCACGGATCGCGACAGATCCAAATGCGCCTGCAAAAGCGGATAACGCTACTCAAAGAGCGCACCTGGAAGCATGGCTGGCCGTTCATCCGGATGCGCCGCTGGCTGTTTCAAGGCTGGCAGCACTGGCGGAAGATGAAGGGGACTGGGTCACAGCGTCAAAACTTCTGGAAGCGTCGTGGAAACAGGGTCAGCGCTCTGCCTCCAGCATCAAGCCTCGACTGGCCCAAATCTATATTCATCTTGCAGAACAGCAGCCTGATGCAAGACAGAGTCACCTGCGTAAAGCCCAACGCCTGGCACCTAATAACCGTGATGTGATTGTTGCGCTCGGCCATGCACACGTCGCAAACCAGGATTCTGAAGCTGCAAAAAAACTCTGGCTGAACTACCTTCAAGAGCACAACGATTTCCAGACAGCTGCCGAGCTATTTGCCTTGATGCGTTCAGAAGCGCTACAGGTATTTCAGAAACTGGACAGAAAAGACTCTGCCAAGGTTTATAATGACTCAATGCTTTGGCTACAGGCCAGTCTGGCACATCAGGCCGGACTCAATGGCCTGGCCAATGAGATCATGGACCAGCTACTGGAAAAAACCAGCAACTGCATAGCGCTTCAGAGCCGTGCCGACTGGCATGCTGAGGCAGGTGAATGGGAGCAAGCCGCTCGCTGCTACCAGCAGGCACTGCAGTGTCGCTCTGACAACAGTGAAAGTTCGTCAACATAACTAACATCGTCTTTTTTCAACCATGACAGAAAAGCGTGTAGACCCGGAGTCTGTAATCGACTGGCAGCAGATCGACCCCCCTATTGAGGGGAAAGCTGTTACCTTCACTTACACTGAACAAATCAGTGCTGATATTCCCGAGCATGTGTACGAAGGCTTTCTCATCCGATTCAACGGTAATTTGCGCGCCTACCGCAACAGCTGCCCCCATATGGGCTCGCCATTGGACTGGCTACCCGGCCAGTTCTTCTCAGCGGATGGTAGCCAGCTTGTCTGTCACACCCATGACGCACGTTTTAATCCGGCTGACGGAGGATGCATCTCCGGCCCCTGTCCACATGGACTTTCAGAGCTCCCCTTTCGAACAGACAGCAACGCTGTTGAAGTCCCGTTAATCTTGAAGGAGGAATGAATAACGCTGCGTCGCACTGTTTGGGGAACAGCCAGTGAAATAGCTCCTGGCCTAGTAAGGCACAACCTTGCCATCAAAGGCGATGAAGCTTCCGGCTTCGTAGTCATCAACATTTTCAATCACTCGACTCATTCCAGCCACCGAGGTTTCTATATCAATCAACCCGGTCTGATGTGTCATATCGGTAACTACCCACCCCGGGTGCAGAGTAATCACCTGCACACCTGCATCGGAGAGATCAACCGCCATCGATTTGGAAACTATGACCAACCCCGCCTTGGCGGCCCTGTAGGCATAGGTTCCACCACTGCCGTTATCTCCACTTGATCCCATCTTGGAACTGACATTTGCAACCACGCCCTTGGCCTTGATAAGACGCTGCTTCAGATGTTTCACTACGCGCAGTGGACCGACACAATCGATATTAAACACCTCCAGCATCGCCTCAGGAGTAACATTCTCAAGCGTCTGTCCATCTTTGCCCGGACCATAAATACCGGCATTGTTGATCAACAGGTCTACCTGCTCCGGCAGGCTCCCCTGAGGCAGAAGATCAATCCCCACATCCCATTGAATCAGGTGAAGTTTTTCTGATGAGATATGCTCCAACTCCCCGGGATCTTTGCGAAAACATGCCCATACTGAGCATCCCGCTTGCAGATAGTGCCTGACAAAACCCGCTCCAATTCCCCGATTTGCCCCTGTAATCAGTACATTCATCGCTACTCCCTTGCTCTGTCGAGGTCTGTTAATGGATTCTTAACATCAACTACGGCTACACTTGGCCGATGGTAACACTAGCCTCAGAAAACGGTTCCGGGCAAAAGCTTTGGCACGGACTCTGGCACTGGCTCAAAGGGAGTTGGACAGATCGAATGCTTCTGCTGATTTCACTGGCAGGAATCCTCTATGCCTGGCAATGGATTCATACCGAAGTAAGTGCGGGCCCTGCCATGGTAGAGATTTATCATGATGAAGTGCTGCTGGCCCAATATTCGTTCCCTGAACCGGGAAAAAGTATTCATTTTGATGCAGAGGGAGAGTTGGGCATCTCCGAAATCATCATCGACTCAGAGGGCGTTCATTTTTCAAGCTCTCCATGCAGAACACAGTATTGCATTTCAAATGGCCGCCACAGTGAAGGCGGTGAGATCATCGCCTGTGTTCCCAATCGTATCCTTATCGCCATCAAGGGAAGCCGCATCAACGGCAGCCACTATGATGCTATGGTTGAATAGATGCTTATGAGCAGGTCCGCTCCTCGTCCCTCGCTGCCCGCACTTGAGCATAAAGCTAAATGGCTCAGCCTGCTTCTTCTTGCAGTAAGCCTGCACGTTTTTGAAGCAGCCCTTCCAAGTCTCGGCCCGTGGTTTAAGCCCGGACTTGCCAACATCGCCACCCTGCTTGCTCTCGCCATTCTCGGGCCAAGTGCGGCAGCCATGCTGGCTATCTGGCGCGTTATTGTGGGGAGCTTTCTGATCGGAACACTCTTAACGCCCACCTTCATCATCAGCCTGGCTGGAGGAGTCGCTGCAGCCATAGCTATGCTCACTGCATGGCGGCTGTTGCCGGGCATCACACTGATCGGCGTGAGCCTTATCGGGGCACTTGCCCATATGACGGTTCAATTTTTGACCGTTGAATCGCTGTTTATTCATCAACAGGCACTGTACTATTTGCTGCCGCCGCTACTGCTGCTCTCAGTCGTTACGGGCTGGGTTAATGGTGGATTGGCGGCCTATATTGTTTCGCAGTTAAAGGAATCGGATTGAAGATCGAAACTGAAAAAAAGCGTTTAAGTGTTTCATTTGCGGCATCCATGGCTGCCCATCTGATGCTTGCGCTCTTCATTACGCTGGCCCATACAGACAGGCCAATTCCAAAGAAGCAGCCACCACAGGTAATGGATGTCGTACTGCTCGATCCGGAAACAACGCCTAAAAAAGCTCCCTCCAAGGATGCAAAAACCATCTCCAATCGAAGTGCCGAAGGTGGCAGCAGCAAAGCGAAAGATCGCCGAACGCGCTCGGCCAAGGCTCCAATCACCGGCCCACAGCAGAAGAAAAAGCCGGATCCGGTCATGCCTACACCGCCAAAACAGGCACAGATGCCAACGCCTAAGCCAAAACAGCGCACCCGAACACTGGCCAAGCGCGACTTCAAACCTGACTTCACGCTTCCGCCTGAAATGCCGAAGAAGCCAGCCAAGCAGTTGACCAAACAAGACATGCAGAATATTCCGCTCAGCAACCTGATGCCCTCAAGCATGGCGCTGGCTGAACTCTCCCGTGATTATGAGCGGGAACGGCGCATGAAACAGTTTCTCAACCGGGAGGCCGATATCCCTGTAAATACCAGGGAGGCCAAATTTGCACCCTATATGCAGGCGATGGTCCGCTCACTCGAAGAGCAGTGGCGTCCTGGCGGTCAGTCTGACTTTAAGAAATATTCCGAGGAGGCGCGCAGCCTGCTGATGCGCATCACCATCGAAAGCAACGGCTCTCTGAGCAATCTGGAAATTCTGCAGCCAAGCCCTATTGCAGCGCTGAATGAGAGTGCTATTGCAGCCATTCATGCAGCCTCGCCTTTCAAGCCGCTACCAAGCTCATGGGGACTGGACCGGGTTCATATCCCGATCATCTTTGAGGTGTTTGAGGATAAATTTGTCTTCCGAACGCTGTAACAAGCTGCTGAGCTGGTATCGCAGGGAAGCCCGAAAACTACCCTGGCGAGAGACTGCTGACCCCTACCGCATCTGGATCTCGGAGATCATGCTGCAACAAACACAGGTGAAGACGGTCCTGCCTCGATACATTACATGGCTGGAGCAATTTCCAAACATCGATTCGCTGGCCTCCGCACCACTTGATTCTGTTCTAAAAGCATGGGAGGGATTGGGCTACTATCGCCGTGCCCGTTTCATTCATCAGGCTGCCGCTCATATCGTGGAGAAGCATGGCAGCATTTTCCCTCAGAGTTTCAATGAAATCATGGCACTACCCGGCATCGGTCGCTCCACTGCTGGCGCAATTGCATCCTTTTCGTTTGGACAACCCGCACCCGTATTGGATGGCAATGTCAAACGGGGGCTTAAACGCTGGCATGGCAATCCTGAAGCTACGGACAGGCAGCTCTGGGCATTTGCCCAGAACGCGATTGATGATTCGGGAAGCCCCGCAGACTGGAATCAGGCAATAATGGAGCTGGGCGCAACCATCTGCTCATCACGCAGCCCCGACTGCTCGAATTGCCCGGTGAGCCAACATTGCATCGCTGCATTTCAGCCGGTTGATTCAAATAGCAGCAAAAAAGTGGCTGTTAAAGATGTTCACTGGCAGGTAGCACTATACACCTGCCCGACCAAAGGCATCTGGCTCACTCAACGCCCGGATTCCGGCATCTGGGCCAGTCTATGGGCTCCGCCAATCACTGAGCTGAAATCACCGCCGGAAGACAAACCGTGTCATGTTCATGCACTTACACACCGAAGAGTGCATCTCTATAGTAACACCATTGAGAATGATCCTGTTGGAGATGGCCAGTGGTACTCCAGCCTGAACACTGTTGCACTACCAACTGGTATTCACCGTCTACTGGAAAAACATGGAGTTCATCTATGAGATTCAAACACCCTTTTATCGCCTTGGCTCTTGTTCTTTGCTGGTTGCCGGCCTACGCCGCGGCTTCAGACTCCAGCATGGTGGTTACCGCCCACCCCCTGGCGACCAGAGCCGGCATTGAGATGCTTAACAATGGAGGCAATGCCTTCGATGCAGCCGCTGCAACCGCACTGGCACTCGGTGTTGTTGAACCGGCCAGCTCAGGCATTGGCGGTGGCGGTTTCTTCATGCTCTACATCGCCAAAGAAAATCGCTATGTGATGATTGATGCGCGAGAGGCCTCTCCGATTCTGGCAGGGCAGGGCAAAGTTTTTCAAAATATCTCCAGTATTGATGGCCCTGCCGCAGCAGGAGTGCCAGGCCTTGCTGCCGGAGTCGACCATCTGGTCAACCGCTACGGAAAACTGCCTCGCAAACAGATTGTTGCGCCAGCTGCAAAACTGGCTCGTGATGGCTTTATTGTGACTCCCCGCCTTGCGGGCATGATCCGCTTTCGCCGAGCCGGCTTTAATGACACCGCACGAACCATATTCGATAAGAAAGAGGGTGAAACCATCCGGCAGGTTGCTCTCTCCGAAACCCTTAACCGCTTTGCACTGAAAGGGAAAAAAGGCTTCTATCGGGGGCAGATCGCAGGGAGGCTTGTGGCAGACATCAAGCGTGCCGGTGGCCTGATCCGAGAGGCTGATCTGGCGAATTACCGCATCAAGGAGCGGGAGCCTGTCACCTTTGACTGGCAGGGATACCGATTCATTTCAGCGGCGCTCCCCTCCTCCGGCGGCATGACCTTGGCACACATCTTCGGTCAGTTGAAAAAAGACAACCTCAAAAAGTTAAACCGAAGCGACCGCATTCACCTGCTCACCGAAACCATGAAACGTGCCTACCGTGACCGTAATCGCCATCTGGGCGATACCGACTTTGTTGAAATTCCAGCTGATTATCTGGAGAAGGCTCGACTCAAAGAGCTGCGCAGTAGCATCGACATGAAGAGGGCCACCCCATCAGATGAACTTCAGGGCGTGGGCGAGATGGGTGGCGGCATGGATACTACCCACTTCTCCATTATTGATCGTGAGGGCAACATGGTCTCGGCAACCCTCTCAATTAACTATCCATTCGGCTCCGGTTTCGTTTCTTCATCGACCGGCATCCTGCTTAATGATGAGATGGATGATTTTGCAGTCATTCCAGGCGAGGCGAACGCCTATGGGCTGGTACAGGGGCAGGCCAATAGTGTAGAGCCCGGAAAGCGGATGCTCTCCTCAATGACCCCGACCTTTGTCATCGGTCCGGATCGCACCTTTATTGTCGGCACACCCGGCGGCTCGCGCATCATCTCAATGGTACTGCTGGCATCACTCGGCTTTGCACTGAACGAATCGGAACCGGCGACATGGATCAACAATCCCCGCTACCATCATCAATTTCTTCCAGATCAGATTCAGCATGAGAAGGGTGCATTTGATGAAAAAACTACCACTGAACTGAAACAGCGAGGCCATCAACTCAAGCCGCTGAACCGTAGCTACGGCAATATGCATGCGATCTTGCTGAATCATAAAACCGGCAAGCTGACTGGCATTGCAGACCGGCGTGGTGAAGGTGTCGCCATGAAAACAGACAAAGGATTAAAATAACCGTGCTTAACAAACTTAAAGCCATGTGGAACTCCGACTCCAAAGATAAATCTACCAGCAAAGAACACGATATCTCACTGGCTGTTACCGCCGTCATGGTCGAGATCATGCATATTGATGGCAAGCTGGAAGAGGCTGAGCATAATGAAATTATTGTTGCTGTTGAGAAGCGCTTTGGACTTCCAACCAAAGAGGTTCATGAACTTGTTGAGAAGGCCAAGGTTGAGAAAGCCAATGCAACCGATATGCACCGATTCACCTCACAGATCATCAAACACTACTCAACTGAAGAGCGAATCGATTTCCTGAAAGATCTCTGGCAGATCGCCATGGCTGATGGCCATGTTGACCCGTATGAAGAGCAGTTGATTCGCCGTACAGCCGAATTGATCGGGGTTTACCACAAAGAGTTTATTCAGGCGAAAATCGCTGCGCGAAAAGAGGGTTAGCCATATAGACCCATGCACCAAAGAAACCGGTAATTATTTCCTTTTTCAGAGGCGCATAAGGGGTGTTACATTTAATTAAATAAAAAAGGGGCTGAAATTTCAGCCCCTTTTTGGTTTATTGTTAGATGCACTCGCTCCGGTAGAGACAATCGCCAATACCGCAATTCGGAATCTGCTGGAAGCATGGGCTGTTTCCCTCACCTACCTGAATGGCATGGATGATTTCAGGCTTTTTCATTTTGCTCAGACCTTTAAGACCCAGGTCTTTGGCTGTCGCTAGCAATGCTGTTTTTGTAACTGTACTCATGATGTGAATCATCCCCTCTTATTATATCGGCGGCGGATCATCATCAAAAAAACAGATCAAGCAAGGGATATGTGTGTGATGTCGCAAAACTGATCATAGCAGTGACTCAACAACGCCACACCAGCCTGCCGCCAGATTACCTCGATTATAACCGCCTCCGCCCAGTGCAATGAGCCGCCCCTGACAGAACTCATCGGCAATATTGCGAAGGGATTCCGCGGCATAGGCATGAGCAGCGGGTGAAAAGCGCATGTGGGTGATTGGATCGTTTGCTATCGAGTCCGCTCCGCACTGAAAGATGATAATCTCAGGTTTCGCGGCCCGGACATGTGCCTCCGCCTCCGGCCAGACGCGATCAAACTCGGCATCATCCGCACCCGGAAGTAGTGGCAGATTCAGCTTGGTGCCCGCAGCTTCTCCCTTCCCTGTTTCATCTGAAGAGCCGGTGCCAGGGTAGAGATAACGACCATCCTCATGAATATCGACAATCCACAGATCGGCATCCGACTCAAAGGCGTAGAAGACGCCATCGCCATGATGTGCATCGATATCGACATAAGCGATTCGCTTCACACCGTAGAGAAGCCTGAGCACCTCGATCAACACACCTGCATCATTGAACACGCAGAATCCGGCAGCCATATCACGCCTTGCATGATGAAGCCCTGCAATAGGGATAAAACAGCGCGATGTTCTCCCGTGCATCACTGACTCAACTGCGGCCAGACCGGAACCCACAACAGTAGCTGCTGCTTCATAGACTCCTTTGAAGGCTGGTGTATCACCATAATCGAGAACCCCCTCCCCTGTTTTGGAGAGTGCTTTTACCCGCTCGATATAGGTGGATGTGTGAAAACGATGGATGAGCTCTTCAGCTGCTTGGGCAGGATCTGCAATGGCAACCCTTTTATCAAGCCCTCGCCGGATCGCCTCGCTCCAGAAGGCACCCATGCGGTCCGGGCCAAACGGATGCCCCTCGCCAAAGCCGTAGCGGGCAAGAGCCTCGCCTATATAAACCTGTACCGGAGAACCGGGGTCGCCTGCTGTTGTCATGAGGTTAGTCTAGCAGATTGGAATTAGACGCAGATGGACACAAATTTCACTGGTTTCGCCAAGGCAGATGTTCCTCATCCGTGGAAATGCGCGTCCAACTTATTGGCTTTGGATATAAAGGAGGAAGAGATATCCGCAGAATCCACCCGCCAACAGTGTCCCCTCAAGCCGATTCACCTGCCCATCTGAGCGAAAACCGAAAGCCATCAGAAAGAGGGCAACGGAAAAAGCAAGCATGATCGGGAAATCGCGAAGCAGTGCATCAGCTGCAAAGGCCTGCGGATGAATCAGTGCCGGCATACTCAACACCGCCAGAATATTGAACATATTGGAGCCGATCACATTACCGATCGCCAGGTCATGTTCGCCCTTCAACACTCCCATGATGGAGGCCATCAGCTCCGGCAGACTGGTACCAATCGCTATAATCGTAAGTCCGATCACCAGATCGCTGATGCCAAACATATGCGCGATCTCAACAGAGCCCCAAACCACAATCCGGGAACTGGCAATCAGTACGACCAGACCAACGACAAACCAGAGAATCGATCTTTTCAGTGGCATATCCGTAGGAATAACATCGTTATATTCATCTTCCAGCGGATCATGGCGCTCTTTTAAGCCGAGTCGGGTCAGCCACCAGAGCATCAGCAGCAGCCCTGTCAGGAGAATAACGCCATCCATCCGGTTAAGGTCGCCATCGACCATCAGAGCCAGTGCAAGAAACATAACCAGAAAGAGAACAGGTATCTCACGCCTGAGTGTTAACGACCGTACGGAGAGCGGTGAAATCATCGCGGTAACACCCAGCACCAGCCCGATGTTAGCAATGTTTGAACCCAGTGCATTGCCGATACCGAGATTACTGTTGCCCTCGGAGGCCGCCAGTGCAGCCACCAGCATTTCAGGAAAAGAGGTGCAGAGACTGACGATGGTCAGGCCGATAATCATCGGAGAGATGCGAAAATAGCGGGCGATAGAGGCTGCACCATCGACAAAGCGGTCGGCACTCCAGGCCAACAAAACAAAACCGGTCGCTACAGCCAGAGATGCAAGCAGCATCACTCCTCCCTGTTAATTAAACACTCTCTTCAGGCTCATTTTCCGCAAGCAGGTTCTTTGCCAGCAACGCGTGTGGAGATGGCTCAGCAGGCAACTCAATAATCACCTGATGGCTGCTTCCGGGCGCAACCGTGATCTCTTCACCACTCTTGGCGCTCCACATCTTCCCTACCGTAAACGTCTGGTTGCCACCTGCAGAGACCAGCTCCACGGAATCGCCCACCTCGAATTTATTTTTAACAATGATCTCAGCGCGCTTGGTCGCCCTGTCGTAGTTGATCACTTCGCCGACAAAACGCTGTGCAAAGAAGAGTGAGTTTCCGGTCTCATAATTCTGACTCGCTGAACTGCGCTTGCGGGTATAAAAACCATCGGTGTAACCGCGATTTGCCAGAGAATCGAGCTGGAACATCAGCGACTTATCAAATGGGCGGCCAGCCACGGCATCGTCAATGGCTTTTCTATAGACCTGCGATGTACGTGTCACATAGTAATGGGATTTCGTGCGCCCTTCGATCTTCAGCGAGTCCACACCAATATTCACCAGTCGCTCCACATGCTGTACGGCACGCAGATCCTTGGAGTTCATGATGTAGGTGCCATGCTCATCCTCGAATATCGGCATCTGATCATCCGGGCGGTTCGGCTCGGTCAGGGTATAGACCTGATCAGCCAGCGGATGCCGCTCAATACCACCGCAATCTGAAAACAGCTGAGGATTCATACCATCGAGCACCTGAATCGGGATCACATCCCCGGAGATGTCCTCGGCGGCATTCTCCATGCCGTACTCCCAGCGGCAGGCGTTGGTGCATGAGCCCTGGTTGGCATCGCGGTGGTTGAAGTAGCCGGAGAGCAGGCAGCGCCCTGAATAGGCGATACAGAGTGCACCGTGAACAAATACCTCAAGCTCGATATCAGGGCACTGCTGGCGAATCTCTTCCACCTCATCAAGTGACAGCTCCCGCGACAGGATAATCCGGGTGATGCCGACCGACTGCCAGAACTTCACAGCCTGCCAGTTCATTGTGTTGGCCTGCACGGAGAGATGCACCGGCATCTCGGGCCACTTCTCACGCACCATCATGATCAGGCCCGGATCAGCCATGATCAGTGCATCCGGCTTCATGTCGATCACCGGCTGCATATGTTCGAGGTAACGTTTCAGCTTGTTGTTGTGTGGTAGCAGGTTACTGGCCACAAAAAACTTTTTACCCAGTGCATGCGCTTCATCAATGCCGGTCTTCAGATTCTCCAGCTGAAAATCGTTATTGCGCACACGAAGGCTGTAACGCGGCTGCCCTGCATAGACCGCATCGGCACCAAACTCGAAAGCATAGCGCATATTCCTGATGGTTCCGGCCGGAGCCAGTAGTTCGATATCTCGCTTCATGCTCGCTCCATGGATGCTTCGATATGGGCTACTCGGATGGGTGCAGGTGGATGTGAATCATGAAACGCCGAGTAGAGCGGATCAGGCGTCAGCGTACTCGCATTATCCTCATACATCTTCACCAGTGCTGAGATCAGTGCCGCACCATCACTGTTATCGACGGCATAATCATCCGCCTCGAACTCATGTTTGCGTGAGAACCAGCTTGAAAGCGGCCCCATCCAGAAGAGGAAATGTGGCAGCGCCAGTGTAAAGAGAATCAACAGGGCGTGATTCGATGCCTCAGGCACACCAAGCGCCTGATAAAACCAGAGTTGACCTGCGAGCCAGCCCAGCAGCGCAAAACCGGCCAACGAGGTAGCAAACATTGCCGCCATACGCTTCTTGATATGGTTGCGCTTAAAGTGACCCAGTTCATGAGCCAGTACTGCCTCGGTCTCACTCATCTTAAGCTGTTTCAGCAGTGTATCAAAAAAGACAATGCGTTTGGATCTGCCGAAGCCTGTGAAATAGGCGTTTCCATGGCTGGAGCGTTTAGAGCCATCCATGACAAACAGCCCATTACTCTCAAACCCGCATCGGGTGAGCAGCGCTTCGATGCCCGCTCTGGTTTCACCCTCCTCCATCGGTTTGAACTTATTGAAGATTGGCGCGATCAGGGTCGGATAGGCCCACATCATGAAAATGGAGAAGCCTGTCCAGAATGCCCAGGCCCAGGCCCACCAGAGTGTTCCGGCCGACTCCATCATCCAGAGAATAATAGCCGCCAGCGGCGCACCGATCAGAGCCATCAACAACGCCCCTTTCAACAGATCGATGACAAACAGCTTGGGGGTGATGCGGTTAAAACCAAAACGC
>Ga0316191_10002190_pt1 | contig 14106 bp, 15 predicted proteins | sample Eddworburr2cm_MG_FD_204928 | JGI IMG/M metagenome (GOLD analysis project Ga0316191, IMG submission 204928) | Coastal sediment microbial communities from Maine, United States - Eddy worm burrow 2 cm | ecosystem: Environmental > Aquatic > Marine > Coastal > Sediment | place: USA: Maine...
GCGCTGGCATTGAAGGCCGGCGGGGTGGGCTACTACCCGAAGTCCGGCTTTATTCATGTGGATGTTGGGCCGGTGCGGGCCTGGCGGGGCTGAAACCCGGGTCAGCGAACCTCTTCGCTATGCCAATACCTAGTGTCCCGTCCCATAAGTTCGTAGCGTTTCAGAGCGCCCCAGATACACCAATGCAAGGCGCAGGTGCGAAGGCATAGCCAGCTCTGTCAAGCAGCTGCAACGCCGCAGTGGCGTATCTGGGGCGCTCCCGACGGGCAAGGCGATAAGCGCCCATTCGCGGTGTTGGGCGCGCTTGAATGAGCGCAGGCTAGTCCTGCGCCCGCCCGCCTAGCGCCTGGGCGCTTCTCGCCTTGCTGATATGCAACGAACTTGTGGGACGGGACACTAGGGACACTCGCTCAAAAGCTCCAGAGCGGTTTGCGCGTCGACAAACTGGACGCGCAGGCTTGCAGTTGTGAGCGGTAGTCGTTGGACCGATTCTGGACTCTGCGCGCGGCCTGAAGCAGCCATTGCTTGTTGCGGTAGGTCCTACGCTCGTAGCCGCCGTGCCCTTCGTGGAATGCCAGATACTGGTTGTAGGCATCGGATTTTGCGATGCCCAATCGTCGATTGCTTTGATGCCCATACCAACCAATGAAATCCACCGCATCGTCAAAGTCGTCCCGATCTGCGCCACTGTTTCCTGTGCTCTCTATGTACCATTCCCAGGTTCCGTCAATTGCCTGGGCATATCCGTAGGCCGAAGACGGTCGTTTCCACGGAATCACCCACAACAGTTTGCGCCGCTCCGGGCGCGCGTCGTCCTCGAACGAGGATTCCTGGTAGACAATGGCCATTTGCACATGGACCGGCACGCCCCATCGTTGTTGGCTGTCCAGCGCAGCGCGATACCAACCGGTTTTCTCCTCGAATATTGCACAACTGTTGTTGGGATTACGGGGCGGATTGCTGCCACAGGCGCTAAGCCACACAAGCGCGACCAACGATGCCGAAACCGCCAGGGCGATTTTCCCTGCACTCATTGGGCGCCAGCGCTTGGCTTTGTTTCCGTTTCGACGCATGACCTCAGTCGGTTCCCCGGAGAAATTCAGTTGTTGACTGGGGGGCCATCATAGCAAGCAAGCAGCAAAGACCGAATCCATGACGACGGTTCGCGAAAGTCTGTTGTCAGCGGAAGCAACCGGTTGCAGCTCGAACGTTAATCAGCACCCCACATGAGGTTGACGAACGCGACCTGAAAACATGCAAGAAGGGGCGGTCATCCACGGACACTTTGATACGCCTCCAACGCAGACTGCCGGCTCATTTTCAGATCCACCAGCGGTGGCGGGTATCCTGATGGCGGTGAACCGTGAACCCAGGGCGCATGGCAAACGGCCGGTGCCTGGTCAGCCAGTTCGGGGATCCACCGCCTGATGTACCGACCCTCGGGATCGAATCGTTCGGCCTGTGTCACGGGATTGAATATCCGGTAGTAGGGCGCGGCGTCGGCACCGGTTCCCGCCACCCACTGCCACCCCATGGTGTTGCTGGCCAAATCGGCATCCACCAGCGTATCCCAAAACCAGCGCGCGCCCGCGACCCACGGCACCCTGAGATTCTTGGTGAGAAAGGACGCGACCAGCATGCGAACCCGGTTGTGCATCCAGCCCGTCGCCCATAACTCCCGCATCCCGGCATCGACGATCGGGATGCCTGTCCGCCCCTGCTGCCAAGCCTCCAAATCCAACTCATGACCTTCACGCCAGGGGAAATCGACAAAACGCGGGTTCAGGGGCTGATCGGGTGTGTCCGGGTAGTGAAACAGGAGATGATGCGCAAACTCACGCCAGCCGATCTCCGACAAGTAGCGTTCCGCACCCCCATGCCCCGAATCGAAGTCCGCTTGGCGTTCCAGGGCGTCCCGCAGTGACCAGAGTACTTGCCGTGGGCTGATCTCACCGAAATGCAGGTACGGCGACAGTCGTGAGGTACCCGCGGTCGAAGGAATGTCACGGCCGATCTCGTAGCCAGCCAAGGCCTGAGACAGGAAATCAGCAAGGTGGGCCTGGGCACCGATCTCGCCCGGCGTCCACATGGGACGAAAATCGCTGTGCCAAGGGATTTTGGGCTCAAGTCCCAGCGCCGCCAGCTCTGTCTCGCGCTCGGCTTCGACAGTGAAATCCGTAAGTCGGCCAGGTGGCGCATGTGGTGCTTGCTCGGGCAACCTCGTGCGACACCATCGCCAGAACGGCGTGAACACCCGGTAGGGCCCCCCCGCCTTCTTGGTTGGCTGCCAAGGCTCGAACAGTAGATTTCCCGGATGACTCTCCACCGCTACGCCCACGTCGGACAACCCTGTCTTGATCTTGGTGTCGCGTTGGATCGTGGCGGGTTCATAGAGCCGATTCCAGTGCACCTCGTCCACATGAAAACGGCGAACCATCGACATCAATGTCGCCTGGGTCGGACCCTGTGCTATCAGCAGGTTACCCCCAAGCCTTCTCAGGGCCGCCTGCAGCGCCGCAAGGCTGTGATGAAGCCACCAGCGACTGGCCGCACCGGGTTCCCAGGGTGACTCCTCAGACGGTGAGTGGATGTACACCATGACGACCCGCTCACAGTTTTGCAGAGCTGCTTGAAGCGCCGGATTGTCCGCCAGTCGCAGATCGCGCCGAAACCAGACCAATGCCGTTTTCATAATTTCACAGCCCGGTCCTATGAAAATAACGAGAGCGGTCGATCATACATCGCGTCACAGAAGTTCACCCCGTGAGAACCTGGATTTCAGGTCGGCGGCCTGACGCCGGATCTCCGTCTGCGTCGACACGGTGAGGCGATCCAGACTGCGCCACTGGAGGGCAGCACGAGGATGCCGGGAGAAGCGCGTCCGATGCTCCAGCAGAAAATTCCAGTACAGCGTGGTGAACGGGCACGCCCTTTCGCCAGTGGCTTGACCAGGATCGAAGCGACATCCCTGGCAGTAGTTGCTCATGCGTTGGATGTACTTGCCACTGGCGACATAGGGTTTGGATGCCATACGCCCTCCGTCCGCATACTGTGACATGCCCAGGGTGTTGGGCAACTCGACCCACTCCACCGCATCCACGTACACCGCCAGGAACCACTCGTGTACAGCCCGTGGCCGGACACCCAGCAAGTTCGCGAACAGTCCGGCCACCATCAGTCTTTGTATATGGTGCGCATAGCCGGTTCGCAACGTTTGTTTGATCACTTCACTCAGGCAACGCATTTGAGTCTCGCCCGTCCAGTACATGGCGGGCAATGTGGCATGGGCACCCAACGCATTGTCGTCCAGATAGCCAGGCATGTGGCGCCAGTAAAGCCCTCGGACATACTCCCGCCATCCCAACACCTGGCGAACAAACCCTTCCACCGCCTCGATCGGTGCACGACCGGCTCGATGCGCTTCCACCGCCGCCTCCACCACTTCCCGGGGCGAAATCAACTTGAGATTGAGGGAACTGGACAAACGCGCATGGTAAAGATATGTCTCGCCCTGCCACATAGCGTCTTGATAGCGCCCAAAACCGCTGAGGCGGAAGTCGACGAAATCATCGAGCGCTATCCGGGCCTGGGCGGGTGAGACAGGCCAATCGAAAGCGACCTGTTTGCCGGGATGGCCGGGAAAACGCCTTTCCACCAGATCCAACACCTGGCGGGTGTTTTGATCCGGCTCGAACGGAACAGGCCGTGCAATCTGCCCTGGCCCATCGCGCCCGAACGTGCCTCGATTTTTTCGATCAAAGTTCCACATGCCCCCTGCCGGCGTCTTACCATCGGGCTCCATCAGGATGCTGAGACGGACCCGCAAATGGCGATAGAAATGCTCCAAACGGGTGGATTTCCGCCGCTCGGCCCATAGATTGAAGTGATTTATCGAGATCAGGAAATGCCGATCGGGCACCCGCTCGCAATGGACGCCAGAGTCCGCGAACACGGCTTCAAGCATGGCTTTGACCCGGTAGTCACCCGGTCTGACCATACGCACATCGCGGGGTGCAAACGCGCGTAAATCCGCCCTCAAAGCGTCCCCTAGTGTCGATTCGGGGTGCGAATCCAGGGTCCTGTACGCCACCCTGCGACCCAGTCGCCTCTGATCGTCGCGGAAGCGGCGCATGGCCGCCAGGAACAGGGAAATGCGTTGTTTGTGACTCCAGACGTGAGTGGATTCGCTCGCCACTTCCGCCATCCAGATGCAATCTTGATCAGAGTCGAATCCGTCCAGCGCGGCGCTTTCTCGATCGAGCTGGTCGCCCAGGACGACAACCAATGTCCGAACAGCATTCATATGCTCAAGTTGTGTAAGTGCTTAGCGCGCAAACTACCTGACTCGTCAGGCTTGACGTTTCTTCCACCCTCATTGGGGGTCTGATCCCACACCGGAGTGGTCTTGCGTCGCTCAAGCCGGTCTCCGGCGCACTGTATTTGGAAATAATCAATTGCATCGAAGAGGCCAGCGCGCCAAGTCCACAACACTATCCGCACACCTGCGACTTACGGCCCACGTGTTCCAGAACGTTCTGAACGCCATATCGGGCACGGTCAGTCAGGCTGTAGACCTGGGCTACGCTCGTAAAGCGCCATATAGTTGACCTGAAGGTTGCGGCTAAGGTGGAAGCTGCGGTTGAACGGATTGACCCGAACGCCAACCTGGCGCTTCAGATGGAGTCCCGAATCTTCCAACCAGTCCTTCAGCTCGTCTGGTTTGACGAATCGCGGCCACTGGTGGGTTCCGCGCGGCAGCCAACGCAATACATATTCAGCGCCGAAGATTGCGAACAACCATGCCAGAGCAGTGCGGTTGATGGTTGAAACCACCATCTGGCCACCGGGGCGGACCAGCTCGGCACACGCCTCGAGGAAGCCGCCAAGATCGCTGACATGCTCAACCACTTCCATGTTGAGCACGATATCGAAACGTTGGCCGGAGGCCGCCAGTTGTTCTGCCGTAGAGTTCAGGTAGTCAATACACAGTCCGGACTCGTTGGCGTGTCGGCGGGCGATCTCCACGTTGCGTCCGACCACGTCTATGCCGGTAACTTGAGCGCCGGCCCTGGCCATTTCCTCACTGAGCAAGCCGCCGCCGCATCCTATGTCGAGAACGGTGCGACCGACTAGAGAGCCGGGAACTTTCGCGTCTGTAAGAACATCGAGAAGGTAGCTACTGCGAAATCGGTTCAGCCCGTGCAGCGGCCAGAATACGCCCTGTGGATCCCACCAAGCACTGGCGAGCCGTTCAAACCGAGCGACTTCCTCCGGATCGACCGAGGTTGACGCTGAAACATTGCGATTGGCTTTGAATTCCACAGTTGCGGCAGACTGGTTCATTCTATTACCTACTGCTCTCTAATCGAGACCGTACTGGAGTTTCGGCGTCTTCTCGTGCATTGAAAGCCCGGAATGCATGTGCTCGACCATGAGCGTCAGATCCAAGAGGCACCCGGAGCTGCACTCTCTACCGTGTCACACTGTTCTATGCCCGCCGCGGCGCCGCCAATCTCCATCAGATTATCTCCTGACGGTACTGACCTGAAAGCGCGCTGTCCCGCATCCGTATTCGTGTTGGAGTCGACATACACCACGACGGTTTTAGCGGGTAACACCAGCGACAGCGTGACGATAAGCAGAGCGGAGAGCGCGATGCCAAGGGGTGCGATGCGAAAGAGAATGTGGAGCATGGGCCTGACCGTCCGGTTCTCGATCCGCCACAACGCGAACCTTATGCCCGGAGAGGCTATGCATCCCTCAAAGCCATGTCAAGCTTTTGTATAGTTTTTGCGTAGCGTTTTACAAGTTTTTTCGATTTCGTCTAGCTTTGTCTAATGACGCAGTGACGAGCCTCCGGCGTCACAGGCCGTGGACATTTTGAGAATCTCGGTCAGAATCTGGGCGCGGGACGCCAAGTCGGGGGCTTCGAGCAGCACTTGCTTCTCTTCCGGTGACAGTGGCAGATTGCCTGCCAGACTGTTCACGAGTTGCCGATCCGACAGCTGGGTCAAGCCGGCACGTTCCAACTGCGCGGAGTGGCTGGAGCAAAAACTCGCCGCCTCCTCCAGAAGGTCGGAACGCTGGACTGTAATCTGTGCAGCATCATCGTAATCGTGCTCGAATGCGCTCCAGTCGATGGAAAAACGCCGATAGCCGCGCGTTGTCGCGAGGGATTCCAGCAGTCGGAAACGGCAAACGCCCATCAATACGAGCAGGATCCGGCCATCACCTGTCTCGGTATACGCCGTGATCCGACCCGCACTGCCAACACCCGACAGTGGGCCGTCCGGCGACTTGGGATCCTCGGGCTGCACCATGCCGATCATATGATCGGTTCTCAGCGCGTCGGTCACCATGTTCAGATAGCGGGACTCAAAAATGTTGAGCGGGAGTTGGGCACCCGGCAACACGACCGCGCTGGTCAGGGGGAACACCGGGATTGCCGTCGGCAGATCGTCAAATGGGGCAATGAATGGATGAAGAGGCAAGTCAGTCTCCTGGATTACGGCACAAGCACTTAGACGCCTTTGGGCAACATAGTTTCCTGTTGATACCGAGTTTGCGGTACCTGCACAACAGTATCGGCGCCCGCACCGGGCGCCATACGGCGTCTGAATCTCTGATAAGGTGCTCGCCTCGCGCTCTGGAGGGGTATTGGGATGGTCGGTAATTGGCATCCGGCACTGTGGCGGCAATTCGAGGCGGAACAGATACCAGATTATTCAGATTCCACCGGGCTTGCCGAAGTCGAAGCGCGTCTTCGCCGCGCCGCACCGCTGGTTTTCCAGGGTGAGGTGGAAAGCCTGCGACGCCATCTGGCACGAGTCGCCCAAGGTCAAGCTTTTGTGCTGCAGGGCGGCGACTGCGCAGAGAGCTTCAATGAGTTCAGCACCGAGCACGTGCGCGACATATTCAGGGTCTTGCTGCAAATGTCCGTGGTGCTGACTTTCGCAGCGGCGTGCCCAGTGATCAAGGTCGGGCGTATCGCAGGTCAATTCGCCAAGCCACGCAGTCAAGCGACAGAGACCCGAGACGGGGTGACGCTGCCGAGCTATCGCGGCGATATCATAAACGGCCCGGAGTTTTCGCCGTCCGCCCGAACCGCAGATCCTCAGCGGCAGCTGCGGGCCTATTCCCAATCCGCCGCAACCCTGAATTTACTTCGGGCGCTCTCCTATGGAGGCTACGCTGATCTGCACGAAGTCCAGCAGTGGACCATGGGATTCGTTCGGAACAGCCCCCAAGGTGATCGTTACCTGGATATGGCCGAGCGCATTGCGGACTGTCTGCGCTTTATGGAGGCATGCGGCATCAATGCCGACTCAAATCCACAGATCCGCCAAACCGAGTTTTATGTTTCCCACGAGGCGTTATTGCTGGGTTACGAGGAATCGCTTACCCGGCGCGAGAGCCGCAACGGCGACTGGTACGCGGCATCGGCCCACATGTTGTGGGTGGGCGAGCGCACCCGTCAGATCGACGGTGCACATGTCGCCTTTCTGGCCGGCCTCGCCAATCCAATAGGCGCCAAGGTGGGGCCGGGCCTGGAACCGGACGCACTGCTCAGACTCATCGACCGCCTTGACCCTGAACGGGTGCCGGGACGGCTCACGTTGATTACCCGGATGGGCGCCGACACCCTGCCGCAACGCCTACCCGCCCTGGTGCGGGCACTACAGCGCGAAGGGCATATGCCGGTCTGGTCATGCGACCCGATGCACGGCAATACGGTAAAGACCGCCAGCGGTTACAAAACCCGGCCATTTGACCGCATCGTGCAGGAGGTGCAGGCGTTTTTTGAAATTCATGCGGCTGAGGGCAGCCATCCGGGCGGACTGCATCTGGAACTGACCGGCCGGGACGTCACCGAATGCACGGGTGGAGCACAGGCGATTGCGGACCAGGATCTTTCCAATCGGTACGACACTTACTGCGACCCGCGACTGAATGCCTCCCAGGGCCTTGAGCTTGCGTTCAGGGTCGCGCAGTATCTCAAGGCACGCAGGCCCCTCAACCTGGGCTGACAACATGCTGCCCGTGGTCAACGCGCTGGGGCCGGTAATCGTAATGACGATGATCGGCCTGGTGCTGCGCTGGCGCGGATTCCTCACCGCTAACGACCTGCACGCCACCACCCGCCTGGTTTACTGGGTCGGAATTCCCGCCCTGTTGTTCATCAAGGTGTCAACGGCCCCCGCCTCCCTGGCCCAGACCTCGGCGTTGCTCACTGTATTGCTGCTGAGCACATTGATTGGGGTCGCCGTTGCCGGCTGGGTCGCCACCCTGCTTCGGATACCCTGGAGGGAAGTCGGCACCTTTGTGCAAGCGGTCTACCGGGGCAATCTTGCCTTCGTCGGGGTTCCGGTAGTGGCCTACGCCGCTGCCGATCTTGGCCAGAATGACGCAGCCGGCATCGCCCTGTTGGCATTGGGCCCGATGGTCGTCCTATACAATGTGCTCGGGGTTCTGGTCCTATTGCTCAGCCGTGGGCGATTGAGCACACGCAACGCTTTGCCGATCGTCCGGGGCATGGCGCTCAACCCCCTGCTGTTATCCTGTGCGCTGGGGCTCCTTTACCGGTCGACCAACTGGCCTATACCCACCGTTGTTCAGCGCTCCCTGGAAGCGATCGGGCAGATGGCACTGCCCCTGGCACTGATCTGCATAGGCGGAGCTCTGTACGGAACCCGGCTCAAAGCCGTGCTATCGCGCACCGTCGCGGCGGCGTTGGGCAAGACCCTGATGATGCCGCTACTCGGGTTGGGGCTGGGGCTGCTGCTGGCATTGGACAACGACGCCATGCGCACGGTGCTGATCTTCATGGCCTGCCCAACCGCTGGTGCCTCTTACGTGATGGTGCGACAAATCGGCGGCGATGCGGATCTGGCCTCCAGCGCAGTCGTGGCCAGCACCCTCCTGGCGATACCGGTTCTGGCCCTCATCATCGCCCTGGTGTGACCACCTCCCCAAATGCGGAGACAGAGTTTCCATGACCCCGAAACGATTTCTGCGACTACGGCAAGTCCTGGACAAAAGGCAACCCGATCTGACGGTGCTCACCGATCAGGTGCATAAACCGCACAACCTTGCGGCCATCTTGAGGACCTGCGATGCGGTGGGCATCATGACTGCACACGTGGTGCTTGAGAACACGCCCTACCGGTCCCGCCCCGGGACGTCGCTGGGCAGTGAGCGCTGGGTGGCGGTGGAGCCCCAGACTCGGATCGAGCATGCAATCCGACACCTGCATGACAGCGGGCACCAAGTGCTTGCCGCTCATTTTTCGCAGCGGGCAGTGGATTTTCGATCCCTGGACTACACCCGTCCGACGGCGCTGCTCCTGGGTGCAGAGAAACACGGTGTCAGCCAAACCGCCGCAACAGAAGCCGACGCCCATATTGTGGTGCCCATGATGGGCATGGTCGCTTCCTTCAACGTCTCCGTGGCCGCTGCAATCGTGCTAGCCGAAGCCCAACGGCAACGACAGAACGCGGGTATGTACGATCGGGTTCGACTCGAACCCGATCGCTATAACGCCACGCTTTTCCGCTGGGCGCACCCGGTACTGGCAGAGTACTGCGATCGGCATCACCTGGCCTATCCAGAGCTGTCCGACGAGGGTGATATTCTGGACCTCGCAGCCTGGAGACAGCGCACTGGGCAGACAGCTCGCATCTGTCCTCAGTGAGCCTCCGATCGATTCATGAACGTGCATCTTGGGACTCAAATGCACAGCTTCATCGTTGCAGATCTTGGCAACAGAACAACGATCACCCGCGATCTGCCCCGCGATCCGCCTCTTGAATCTGCACATTTCACCCTTCGATCTGCTTCATCCAGAACAGATCAGAGGCTCCATAGCCAGATTGGCGTCAACTGCCGAGGGTTGCGACCACCAGCAGGTTCTCGTACTGCCCAAGCACCTTGTCGGCATAGGGTGAACGCGGATTCCGATGACTGCCGTTGTATCGCAACAGCGCCTTGCGAAGGTTGCCGTCTTGTGCGTCCAGATACTCGGCCAGGATCCGGACGCCGGCCTGGATGTTTTTGTTCGGGTCAAACAGGGCGTTGGCCCCCCCGATCTCGGCAATCGTATCCGGATGCCATTTGGGAATGATCTGCATCAGCCCGCGGGCACCTGCATGGCTTACCACGCGGGGCCTGAACGTGGATTCAACTGCGATGACGGCCAACACCAGTTCCGGCGCAAGATCTCCAGCCGATCCCTGTCGAAAGGCTTCGGAAACAATGCGCCGAGCCTGATTTTTGTTGACCGGAAAACGGTTGGCGATGTGTTCGACAAGACGACCCATACGCCGGGTCTGCACCAACAGATCCTGAGTATAGCGAGAGTTCCACCACTGCTCAGAGGTTGGCGTATTGGATGACACAGGTGCCGAAAATACGAGCATGGCCATGATCGTGACGGTGACCAGTACGTAGTTTTTTTTGGGCGCGGGTTTACCACCCCGTGATATTTCAACGAGACGCATGCTTTTTGCCTCCTGGACCCTCGTCGACCGGCGTCCTCATGCCAGTAAGACGTTGCCATCTTGGCCCGACCAAGCTGTTTGCTGACGGTGGGCGCGACGTGGTCTTCTAATTTTTAGGTATTATACTTGTGCAGCGCATCATAGGCAGACTGTCGCCAATCCGCAACAGTGTCCGTCTGCCTCTATTGAAGACCCAATCAGCGCGTCAGTTCAAGTAAAAAATGACAGTGGGCAACCGCCACGGGGCGGGAGCGGTCGTCCTGCCAGGCCTCGACGGTCACGTTTGCAATCCGCCGACCCCGCTTGGTTATGGTGCCACTGGCATAGGTCGTCACCGGACCCGCAGGCCGCAAGAAATCGACCGTAATGTTGATGATCTTTGGGATCATCTGGGTCTCGTGCGCCCACACCAACTCCAAGATCGCAGTGGTTTCGAGAAAGGCACCGACCACCCCCCCGTGCAGCGCGGGCAGGGCGGGATTGCCTATATTGCGGGGCCGAAAGGCCAGTTGGGACACAAACTCACCGGTCTCTTCCGACACACTGATCCCGAGAAACCGCGCGTACGGGATCGCCTCGCAAAGAGGGTTGTAGTCATGCTCGGCGCGACAACGCTCCGCCAAAGCCACAAGATTCACGACCTGCGCCTGTCGGCCGCCAATCCACCGCCTTCACCCTTGATCACAAAGGTGGCCTGGGCGGCCGCAACGGGTTCCGCCGGATCCTGGTGGTAGGCCGTGCTGCGAACGAATGCAATCTGGTGAGTCAGCCGGAAACAATCCGCCCGTGCATGCAGTGGTTGGCCGACCCGCGCCGGCTTCAGATAGTCAATGCGCAAATCCAGTGTGGCGATAGGCCCCGGATTGCGCATGGCGGACAGCACGGAGAGACCGCACACCGAGTCAATCAAGACCGTAACCGCCCCACCATGCAGAACGCCGGTATCCGGATCGCCGACCAGGTCGCTGCGATAGGGCAAGCGCATGGTCGCATCGCCGCACCCGACCTCCACCAGTTCCATACCCAATTCGCGGATATGAGGAATATCTCCAAGATAGAAGCGTGCCAGATCCATGACGCTCGCGTCGGATTGTATGGCTGTCATGATCTCGGTCTCTTAGAATCCAGAAGCAGCGACCATAGCGATACAAGCCACGTCTGTGCAAAAGTTTGCATCCCAGCCTCTCCCAGATTAAGGCCGGAGCGGCCACACCGCCCCTGGAACCTGCGGTCAGGCATGGTCCTGCCCAGTCTGCGGCACGGCCGGGTGCGACGAAGCCAATGAAGCGGACATCATGACCGCCAGAATGCCGACCCGACAGGAACAGATCGTCTCCGTTCATGCGTCCCTGATCATCAGCGTGGTCCGGGGCCGGACCGATCCGATCGCCGCACGCGAGGCGAAAGATCTGATCGCCAAAGTATCGCGCGGCGGTCAGACCGCGCTGGCCCGGATTCTGGGACGGATAGTCCAAAGCGCCCGGCCGGATGGCGCCGATGAGACTGCGCTGTCAGATGATGAGCGAGTGGTGCTCGATGCGGTGTTACAGGGCATCGACAATCCTACTGAGCTGCCGCAAGCCGTTGCCTCGTTCGACCCGGGCGCGGCCGCGCCCGGGCTCGCATGCATGATCGACGCAGCCGCTCGCGGCGACCCGCGAGCTTTGCATACACTGTCTGGAATGGCAGAGGTCATGGTCCAGGTGGGCGGAGACATGGGCCGCTTGGGAGGTCTTATGCGGCGCCTGGTCAACGGTGAGCGGGACGCGGAACGCCTGACCCGCAACATGGGGGCACAGGGCATATCCCTGGTCCACGCGATTTTGGATCAGCTCGCAACCCTGTCGGAGCATTGAAACCGGGAATGTTCCGGCCGGAAAGAGGTCGTATGAGGTAAGCTCACGAGCGCTGGAAACGACATTGGTGGCGCACCCGTTGACCTGTGTCATCGAGTCAGGCAGCGTTCGTGAGGTAGGGTATTGCAGATCCCGGGCGCATCGGCAACGGCGAGAGCGGCTGCCGATGTTCATCGGCGATAACTTCTAGAAGGGGCGACACGCCCTCAATCACTGGAGATAGAGAGAAACCATGGCAAAACAAGACATCGATGTTGGCCGCCGCAAGGCGATGAAGATGGCCATCGCGGGCGCGGCTGCTATTCCAGTCGCCAGCTTGATTGGCGGCGGCGTCGCCTACTCCCAGGATCTGCCACACGTTGCGGAAGATGATCCTGCCGCCGTTGGCCTGAAGTACATGCACGACGCCACCCAGGCGCCGCGGGCCGACAAAGCCGGCACCGCAGCGGCTGATCAGCTCTGCAGCAATTGTCAATTCATCGCCGCCGACAGCGGAGAATGGCGCGGCTGCGCACTGTTCCCAGGCAAAGCGGTCAATGAAAACGGATGGTGTTCCGCCTGGGCGCCCAAGGCCTGAACAGCGGGCCCAACTCAAGCCACCCGGTTCCCGAACAGCGGAACCGGGTGTTTTGTCGGCTTGGTCAGCGATCGATCTGGCGTGGTCTTCGATCGACGCCAATGGCCACGTAGGTGAAAACGCCCTCGGTCACCTTGGCACGTTCGGATTGGCGCTCTGCCCGAATGGCCCAGGCCTGGATTCGGATGCTCATGGACGTCGTGCCAACCCGCTCGAGGTGAGCGTAACAGCACACCACGTCCCCAACGAACACGGGTTTGTGAAATATCATCCCGTCCACAGCGATGGTGGCCACCCGGCCCGCGGCCCGCTGCTTGGCCAGGATGCCACCGGCAATATCCATTTGCGCCAGCAACCAGCCCCCAAAAATGTCTCCGCTCGGATTGGTATCCGCCGGCATGGCCAGGGTTCTCAGCGTCAATTCGCCGATCGGTTCATCCGACTCAGAATTCATGCATTGGCTCCAAATAATCCTCGCCCCGGGCTCCACGCCCTGGGGAGCCGCTGATTTATTCTGGGCGAAGCAGATTGGAGTCTGAAATGTGCAGATTCAAGGCGCAGATTGCGGGTAATAGTTGCTCTATTGCCAAAATTTGCAACGATGAAGCTGTGCATTTCAGTCCCAAGATGCACGTTCACGAATAGATCAGCGGTTCCCTAGGGCTACCCTAAACAACTGATGGGTAAATACAAGCTCACACCGGCGCTGCCAGGGTCGAGACCGAGTACGCATTTGTGAGCACGCTTTCGAACCATGCGGGCTTGAGCGATCTGGCGGCCTGTTTGCGCCGCGAACCACGTGCCGTCTATGACATTCTGGATCACATACTGGAACAACGCGCCGATGCCACCGATCCGGTCTCGCCATACACAGACTGGAGCGCCGTGCGGCTCGTGGCGTCGGCAGAATCCATCCGACATGCACTGAAATGCGGGAACCAGATCGGCCCGTTAAGCGGATTACCAGTATCCATCAAAGACTTGTATGGATTGCCCGGCCTACACACCTATGCTGGAACGCCCAGACGCCTGCCGCCACAGTGGGAGACTGCGGGACCCATCGTAGCAGCGCTGATCAAACAGGGGGCATTGATCAGCGGCAAGACGTTGAGTGGGGAGTTGGCGCTGGGCGGTCTTGGCCTCAATCCCCACTGGGGAACGCCGTCCAACCCCTGGT
>Ga0316191_10002191_pt1 | contig 14091 bp, 8 predicted proteins | sample Eddworburr2cm_MG_FD_204928 | JGI IMG/M metagenome (GOLD analysis project Ga0316191, IMG submission 204928) | Coastal sediment microbial communities from Maine, United States - Eddy worm burrow 2 cm | ecosystem: Environmental > Aquatic > Marine > Coastal > Sediment | place: USA: Maine | collected...
CAACCTGAACATCACGGTCGCCGGCAACCCGACGCTCAAGCAGACGGGCATTGGCGTCGGGACGCTCGCGCCGAACCAGCCGTTTGCGATTTCGTTCGACTGGAAAGGGACGGCCGCAAACGGCGGGGTCATCAGCTTCCAGGTGTTTTCGGAACAGGCGGGCGGCGGTGTGACCAAGACCGACCTGGTTCAGGGGGGTGATGCTTTCCCGGCCGACTGGACGACCGTGGGCCCGCTGAACTACACGACCGCCGCTGACGTCGGCGGCGGACTGACCGTGGAGATCACAGCCATCTGCGGCGCCGTGGCGGGCTGCGTGTCGGACCTCTTCATCGATAACGTCGTGATTACCACGCCATGAGCGGCTGGACACACATGATGCAGACATTCGACATTTCTCAAATAATTCAATTCAGAAAAAGAGTAGTCGCTATGGCGAATCTGAATATCTTTACTCGCATGTCCAACGTCCCTTACGTGCTTGCGGCCATGCTGATAATTTCCGCGCCTGTCGTTGCGCACGCCCAGGTCCACGACGTCGAGGCAGTACGGGATGACAGTGGCTGGAGACTGAAGGTCGACGGCGAGGACTATTTCATCAAGGGCGTCGTTTGGGGCTATTCGCCCAGGGGGCAGAACTACAGTTACAACCTGTGGGGCGAGTCGGACGACTATATCCGCAAGGTGCTCGACTACGATTTCGGCATGATGAGGGCCGCGGGCGTGAACACGATCCGCAGCTTCGCCATGATCCCGCCGGAGTGGGTGACCTACGTCTACCGCGAGCACGGGATTATGACGGTCGTCAATCCGCTGATGGGCCGTTACGGCGCCTCGATAGGTGGCCGCTGGGTGCCTAATACCGACTACTCCGACGAACTTACCCGTTCGACGCTGAAGACCGAGGTACTGGAGATCGTCGAGCGTTACAAGAACACGCCGGGCGTGCTGATGTTTGCGCTCGGCAACGAGAGCAACTACGGTCTTTCCTGGTCGAGCTTCGAGATCGAGGACCTCCCCGAAGGCGAGCAGAACACGGCGAAGGCGCGTTACCTCTACAGCCTGTTCAACGAAGTGATCGCCGGGGGCAAGAAGATCGCACCTGACCACCTGTTCACCATCGTCAACGGCGACATTCAGTACATCGACCTGATCGCCGAGCTCGTGCCCGAGCTCGATGTCCTCGGTAGCAATGTCTACCGCGGGTCGAGTTTCACCAGCCTCTGGGCCGACGTAATGGCAAAGCTCGACCTGCCGGTCGTTTTCTTCGAATTCGGTAGCGATGCCTTCAACGCCCGGGAGTTCCGCGAGGACCAGGTCGCGCAGGCGACGATCCTGAGGGACCAGTGGCTGGAGATGTACAACAAAGCGGCCGGCAACGGTGAGGAAGGCAACGCCATCGGCGGCTTCGTGTTCGAGTGGCGCGACGAGTGGTGGAAGTACCTGCAGGAGGAGAACCTCGACGTGCAGGACAACAACGCCTCGTGGTCCAACCAGGCCTACCTGTTCGATTGGGCGGAAGGCAAGAACAACATGAACGAGGAGTGGTTCGGCATCACGGCGCTGGGCCCCGCAAATTCCGAGGGCGTGTACACGGCGCGGCCGAGGATGGCCTATGACGTGCTTGCCGAGGTCTGGGCACTCGATCCGTACGAGAACAAGAAGGCGGCGTTTAACCAGGCGATCAACGCGATCAACATGGATTACCTGGAGCTGAAGGGCGAAGTACGGTTCCTGAAGTCCGAGAACCAGGAAACGAAGAAGAAGCTGAGCTTTTCCGGCGGCAGCCTGCGCGGCGAACTCGCGTGGCGTGGGCTCGAGCAGGACATTACCCGAGATGGTGAGCAAGGCGTGGAGTTCTCGGACGGCCAGATGATCTTCCTCGACATGGAATTCCAGCCGACCGAGAAACTCCAGGGCCAGATGTCATTGAACATACTGGGCAACGTCGCCAGGAAACGGCCGCTCGAGTTCACCTACGGTGACCGCGGTCTGCCCCAGGTAATCGACAATGCGACGACGGAAATACAGGGTTTTGATGTAGAACCGGTCATCATCGAAGACGGTGAGAGGATAGAGATCTACGACTTCAACGCGAAGTACGAAGGCGAAAATGTCGACGTTGAGGCTTTCTACCACACGCCACGATTCCACTGGGGCTACGAGGGTGACTTCTTCGGCCTCGTGTGGGAAGCGACCGATATCTACGGCATGGATATCTGGAACGCCAAGGCGCCCGAAGGAATCGAATTTGCGGGCAAGAACAGCTGGGACGGTGTCAAGTTAGTTATCGGCCCCGAAATCTATTGGGGCGCCAACCCGAAAGGCGTGTTCAAGTACGATTTCGACCTGCTCGGCGTCGAATGGTCGTTCATCCACTCCGAGGACTTCAGCCGCCAGGGCCAGGGTGCAAACGCCACCCAGGCAACTGAGCGCGAGTCTCGCCAGACCACGCTGTATGCAAAGAAAGAGTTCAGCGACGGCTGGGAGCTGGAGGTCGGCGGCATCATGGCGGCCACCGAAAAGGTCGACGAGGTCTTCGACTACACGGATGGCAACGGCAATATCTACAAGGACCAGATCAAGTTCGAAGATACGCTCGGCCTCAAGACCAAGCTCTCGTTTCCGCTGCTCGGCGCGCAGACCTACCTTTCCGCGCACTACGCCGGGCTCGTTGCCGACGGTGGCCAGTACCACAAGCAATTCGGTGTGACCGACCCCAGCCGTCTGCCTTACTCGGGCCTCGGTAACAAGGAAGAGTACGAGTTCGGCATGTTGATGAACTTTGGCAACATCATGGTGTTCCCGCGCTTTCTCTACCGTGACAACCTGGTCGATGCCAATCCGTTCATCCCGCCGTCCATTTCCGGCGGCATACTAAACCCGGGACTGTCCCCACGCGACAGGGATGGCGATCCGTTCGCGGTACTGGGCAACCGGGAAGCCAGGTCGGCGGAACTGTTCATCGCCTACGATCCAACCGGCGATTCGCATTTCTGGAGCTGGGACAACGACTGGAAGGAAAATGCCAGGGTCGCATTCGACCTGGGCGGCACCTACACCGAGTACCCGACGTTTACGGACGCGAACCTGTTCTTCTTCGAGCCCACCGGCAGCAACGCCTCGTTCGGCCAGGGCCTCCCGGCCGAGGACGTATGGGCCGCCTCGAGCCGCTGGGTCTTCAACCCCAGGCCGGGGCAGAAGTACATCGCGAAGGTCGTCCGCGGATTCGACCAGCCGACGGGTCAGCCGGAAGGCGGCACCCGTGATTTCTGGGAGTTCCACTACAAAGCGTACCTGGGGCGCCACAAGATCGAGGGCTTCTTCCTCAAGGACGCCTGGGGTCCGTACGACTTCTATCGCCAGTTCAACCTTACATACCCGGAACAGTACATGATCGACTACTCGATCCTTCTTGGCGGCAGCACCGGGAGCTTCGTCGATGCGAGGAGCGAAGATCGCGCAACCCGAGTTGGCATCAAGGGGATCTATCGGGCCACGGACGAAAACTCGCCCGACGACGAATTCCTGGAAGGCGCCAACGACTACCTGTTCCTGGTACTGCTCTATTTCTCTTACGAGTTTTAACGGCTGGACCTTGCTGGCTGAGGTAATTTAATAATGAAATATCAATGCTCTATAAAGTCGCGCCAGGCTCGTAACAGGAGTACTTTTCTGGCGCTGCTGGGTGTGGCTACACTGATTGTGGCCGGCTGTAGTGAAGGCACCGAAGACAGGGATGGCGAGAATATCAACGCGATCGTATTGCCGACCGACGTGGTTCTCGATCTTGCCTGCGAGAACGTCGGCGTTCACCCGGAGACCTGTGTACTCGAGGATCCGCAGAACCCGTTCGTCAAGGTCCCGATCATCGAGTTCGACATCAACAACCCGGGTGCCGACAACAAGTTCGAGTTGTTCAATTCCATCCCGCCCGGGCCAACCGGGGCAAAGGCACGCTTCTACTTCTGGGCCACGGCGCTGGCCAGGCGTCCGTCAGGCGAGAACCAGTTCTACACGGCGCTCGCATTGCACGAATTGTTCGATGCAAACAGCAACGTGTTGTCCAAGGATGAGCTCGTTCGCGCCCAGGCACTGAAGGCTTACCGCTCGGTGCTCGATAATTTCTTCGGCTCGGTCACGGTTTTCACATGCTGTCCGGCGGCAAGCCCCGACGGTGAGCCCGTGCCTTTCCCGGTGCCGCTCAACGAGCTGACCGCGGATAATCTCTTCCGGACTGACGCAACGGGTTTCCTGCGGTTGGTCGAAGGCGACCCCATCCTGGTCCTGTCACTGTTACTCGATTGGGGCTACACGTACCAACCGGCGAATCCGCCGAATTTCAACGACGGTGTGGTCACGGTTATCGAGGGCTAGCCGGCCATACGACGATGCCGATAGCAACCTGGACAAAAGCCCTGTGTTTCGCAGGGCTTTTTCTTTTGGGCAGTGATGTCATGGCAGCAGCGATCCCCGTCGAACTGAAGCGCACCGAAGCCGGATGGCAGCTGTTGCGCGGCGGTGAGCCGTATTTCATCCGCGGCGCCGGCGGCTCGGGTTCACTCGAGCAACTGGCGGCAGCGGGCGCGAATTCTGTGCGCACCTGGGGCGGTGATGCCGGCACACTGCTCGACGAGGCTCATGCCCTGGGCCTGACCGTGACCGTCGGTATCTGGCTCGGCCACGAGCGCCACGGATTCGACTATGGCGACGAGGCGCAGGTCGCGGCGCAGCTGGAAGAAGCGCGGCAGATGGTGCTGAAATACAAAGACCATCCGGCGCTGCTCCTCTGGGGGGTCGGCAACGAGATGGAAGGCTTCGGAGACGGCGATGACCCGGCCATCTGGCGAGCTGTCAACGACGTGGCGGCGATGATCAAGGCGCTCGATCCCAATCATCCGACGATGTCCGTTACCGCTTTCGTCCACGGCGGCCGCATCGAACACCTGCACCGGCGCAGTCCGGCTATCGATATCCACGGAGTCAACGCCTATGGCGGTGCCCAGGCCGTCCCGCAGTTTCTCCGCGAGGGCGGTGCGACCAAGCCATACGTGCTGACCGAATTTGGTCCCCTGGGGCCCTGGGAGGTACCGACCACGGACTGGGGCGCTCCGTATGAACAAACCAGCACGGACAAGGCGCGGTTCTACCGCGAAAGCTACGAGAAGGGCGTCGAGGCCGCGCCCGGCATGGCGCTGGGTTCCTACGCATTCCTCTGGGGCCACAAGATGGAGGCGACCGAGACCTGGTTCGGCATGTTGCTGGACGATGGCTCGCAGACCGGCGTGGTCGACACGATGACTGAAATCTGGTCCGGCAAGGCACCGTCCAATCTCGCACCAGGCATTTCCCGCATCGAGATCGCCGGCTCCCCGCAGGTCGATCCCGGCGCGAAAGTCACGGTATCGGTCGTCGCGGAGGACCCCGAAGGCGATGATCTGCGCGTGCGCTGGGTATTGCGGCCGGAGTCCGGGGACTACCAGACCGGCGGTGATTACCGGCCCTCGCTGCCAGCGATCGAAGGCGCGGTCATGGAAAGCCGAAACGACGGCGCGACTGTTCGCATGCCGGACGACCCCGGACCGTACCGGCTCTTCGTGTACGCATGGGACAAAGCGGGCAAGGTGGCAACCGCCAACCTGCCGTTGCTGGTGCGGGGAGCAGCGAGGATCCGCATGCCGTTTCCGGTGTACGAGGACCGGTTCGAGCACATGCCCTGGGTGCCGTCCGGCTGGATGGGTGAAGTCGAGCACCTGACGCTCGATGGCAACCACTCCGAAAATCCCTTCGAAGGCACCGCTGCCATCAGGATTCGCTACGAGGGCAGGTACGGCTGGGCAGGGATCGCCTGGCAACACCCGGCAAACAACTGGGGCGACCAGGACGGCGGTTTCAACGTGGACGGCGCCGACGAGCTCGAGCTGTGGGCGCGCGGCGAATACGGCGGCGAGAAAGTCAGTTTCGGCGTGGGCCTGCTGGAGAGCGATCGCGCCTTTCCGGACTCCGCCATCCGCAAGATCGACGGGATCGTACTGACGCGCGAATGGCGGCGGTACAGCATCCCGCTGAAAGGGATGGACCTGTCGAGCATCAAGACGGGATTCGTTGTCACCCTGACGGGCCGCAGCACGCCCGTCACGATCCACATCGACGGCATTCGCTATATACGCCAGTAAGAACCGCTGCGGCCGTCACTCCGCCCGCAGCAGTTCGGCGTACAAATCCCGCATCACGGGCTTCGGTAAGCGGTTTACGTCGAACAATCCCCAGTGCTTTTCCGGTTCCATTGGATCCCGCGATCCTTTCCAGGGCTCATCGAAGGCCTCGAACACAAACGTGAGGATCTTCTCCTCTGTCGTCCACTCGAGAAGTTGCTCGTAGTATCGGACCTGTAGTTCCTCGGACGCGTTGTGCGGATCGATGCCACGGCCGTTCGCGGCCGTAGGCCACCCGGCTTCGGTGATGATGACCGGTTTGCCCGGGTAGTGATCGACCACCGAATGGTAATTCTCCTTGGTGAACTCAAGGGCGTCGTCTATCGAGCGATATTCCCAGGCCGGGTAGGTGTGCACCGCGATGAAATCGAGTACCTCCGCCAGCGGTTCCAGCTTGTAGGTCCAGGGCACGTAGTTTTCGCAGAACGTCACCGGCTGGTCGATGGCTTCCTTGACCTGCTTCACATAGCCGATCAGGGCATCCACGGGCACCATGTGATCGGTCCACTCAACCGATGCCTCATTGCCGACCGACACCGAGAAGACGATGTCATCGAACGCGTTGGCGAGGCTGATCAGGCGATGGACTTCCTCGATATTGGCCTGCCTGTTCGCATCCAGGGTATCGTCGCTGTATTCGGCGCCCCACGGGCAGTGCGGATTGCTCATCTCCGCCGCCATGTCGAGTCCGAGCATGATCTTGAAGTCCAGGCCCTCATCGCGGATGACTTTCAATACGGTTTCGGCGTGCGGGCTGCAGTCGTACAGCCGGAGGTATTGCCAGTTCTTCGCCAGGATCTGCAAGTCCTCGCGGATTTCCTCGTAAGAGGGAAAGGTACGGCTGTGCGGACTCTGGCCTTCGCGATAGCCGGAGTAGCAGATGGCGTTGCCGTGGTCGAGACCCAGCGCACTCATCGCGCAGGCCCTGCCGCTGGACGTATCAGCCATACTTGGGGTTCCCGTCCTTGTCCCAGAGGCCCCAGTAAGCGCCCACGTCGCCCTCGGCATCGACTTTCCAGGCTTCGTCGAAAGAGGAGAAGTAGAAGACCTCCACGCCGTCTTCTTCTGCCCACTGGCAAGTATCGATGAAGTACTTGATTGCGTTCTCGAACGACGGCACCGCGCCGTCGGTTGGCGTGCCGATATTGGGCCAGCCTGTTTCGGAGATAATTACCGGTTTGCCGTTAGCGGCCCGCTGCGCACGGCGATACATCTCTTTCATGTAGAGCAAGGCATGCTCGGCCGGGCAACCCTCCCAGAACGGGTAACAGTTTGCGAGGATCACGTCGCTGGCTGCAGTAATGCGCGGGTGCACCTCGAACTCGAAGTAAGCATCGACGTAGCCTACTGGCACGCCGGATACACCCTGACGGGCGCGTTCGATGTAGTCGATCAGTTCGTCCTCGGTGAGGTCGCCCCGCAACAGCACTTCGTTACCGACGCCCAGGATATCGGCATGCCCCGCATTGGCGATCTCGATCGCGTTGGCCAGCTCGACTTCATTCTGTTCCTTGTTGCCGTCCAGCCATACACCCACCAGGGTTTTTAGACCATTCTCCTTCGCAATCGCAGGAATCAACTCGTTGCCTTCACTGCAGGAAAACGTCCTGATCCAGCGTACGTAGGGCTGGATGACAGCCAGGCGCTGACGAATCTGGGCATCGCCAATCTGCGTTCCCGGACCCTGCCCTTCGACGTAAGGGCTGAACGATATGCCGTGGATCTTTGCATCGAGGATCTTGCGAACCAGGCTGCGCAGGTCCGCCTCCGAAAGCCCGGCGGCATTGATGCCGGCCAGAGACAGTTTTCTCTTGTAGAGGTTTGACATGGGAGGTCCTTCAGCCGGCGAACAGGTCGCTGCTGTTGAGGGTTGCGTGGAGCGATTGGATGCGGCCGCTGCGCTCGAAGATGGCCTTGCTGTCCGCGGCTGAAAGCCCGAGTGTATCCATCTTTTCTTGCGACCCGTCGAAACGGGTGATCTTCAGCGATGGCTTGCGGCCGTCGTCGAGCGAGTAAACCACCGGCACCTGGCACCAGGTGAACGCGAGGCCGTTCTCGGGTACGGCGATCTCCTGCCAATTGCCGTTGACGTCCAGGTAGCGGAAACTCTCCGAACTGTTCACGAATTCCCGGGTGCGCAACAACGCCGGCTGGATCCTGACGCGCCCACCATCGACGCGAATGCCGAGTTCGCCGAATCGGGTAAGAATCTCTTCCTTCACCTGCCCGGTCATTCCCGGCTGCCGCGCGCCGTTGTGCTTCGGGGTGTGCGAGTAAGGATCCGTCGGGAATGCGCCGTATTTTGCCGGCGTCTTGTTGAAGCCGATTCCGGCACGAACGCGGTAGTAGAGCTCGCCCAGGCGCTTGCACGTTGCCGCATCCGCGCCGCCGTCCACCGCCGTGTAGAAATTCTCCTCCACGGCGAGCAACAGTTTCGAGACCATGTGCCAGTAGATGCAGCCAAGTCCCTCGAAGCCGAACATCGTGCCGGAGCGGCCGGTAAACGCCTGGTGATTGAACACGCTTTCGAAAAGCGAATGCAGCGAATCACGTGCCGCCTCGACCTCGTCGCCGTAAGTATCGATCAGCTCGTCGAGTTCTGCGTGCAGGTCGCCCACGTTCGCAAACTCGGCGTTGAATCGGTAGTTGCCTTCGAGGTCGCGCAGCACGATGCGCTCGTCGTCCTGGTCCAGCATCTTCCGCAGCAGCGGTATTGCGGCGACCGCGTCCTCGGGAATACGGTTCTTCGCCAGGAAGCCGGGCAGCTCACGGTCCGGGTAAAGCATGAACGAGGACTGGTCGGCCCGGTAAACATCGCTGTCGAACAGGCTCTCCAGGACGACGATCGCCTCCGCGGAAGAAATCGCTCCGGCGCTGAGCGCGGCGACCTGGCCCTCGAGCATCGTGTAGAGCTTGCCGATCTCGAGTTTGCCGCCGCGGATGTCGAGCGTGTTGTAGGCGTGATAAAGGCCGTCGTCGCGGACGTTCACGGCGATGCTGTGGTCGATGGCGGCGAGCGCGTCACCGAGCATCGCAACGACCGACTCGAGAGGCTGGTCGACCGAGCCTCCAAACAGACCGCCCGCGTAGATCGTCTGCCTGTGATGACTGGCTGCCTCGCCGAGCTCCACGAGCAGGCCGTAGCGTAAATCTGCGGGGACCGGACTCCCGTCGAGCTGCGGCCGCACGCGCGCGAGTGCCGAGGCCGTCGCACGAAGCCAGTCGCTGACCTCGCTCGATAGCGTGAAGCTGCCCGACTCCTGCGCCAGCAGCTCCTGCAGGAAGCGGATGTAACGCCGCATGTAATACAGCGTCACCATCGACAGTCCCTGTCCGACGAGTGCGTTGTTCGCATCGTTCCACTCCGGACGCTGCGTGTTCATCCAGATGCCGCCATCGACAACCAGGTTGCCCAGCTTGGCGAGCAACGGCACCAACAGCTTCTCGAGCAAATTGACCTGGTAGACATTGCCGCCGGCATCGAGCAGCAGCTTGCCGTCGGCGCCCAGCTCGGTGACGCGTTGCTCGACTAATGCCGCAAGATCCTCGTCGAAGTCGACCGTGGTCTTCGGGTTCCTGAGCAACGCATCGAGGGGCCGGATGCGGTAAGGCACGTTGGCATAGGAGTACAACGGTTGATGCAGCAGCTCACGCAACCTTGTCGGATGAAAACTGCTCGACAGTTCCAGGATCTTCTGCAGGTAGATTATCTGGTGGTCACCCCAGTAGCCGATGTAGCTCCACGGGTTGTCCGGTTCTTCAACTTCCCAATCGATGCCTTCCTTGGTAATTCGGTATGGGTTGTAGCCGTCGATCGTCGACGCGTTAACGAATTTCGCGATGATGCTCTCGACAAACTCCGGGTAGCTGAACGCAAGCGCCTCCCAGTTCTGGAAGATGTCGCGCCAGTTTCCTTCGTAGGAGAGCAGCGGTTCACCCGCCTCGTCGTGCAGGTCGATGGAGAACTGGTTCCAGGGGCGACTGGGATCTCCGTGACGGCGTCCGAAGCGAATGGGCAGGTATTCCGAACACAGTCTCAGTAACTGTTGGTCTCCGTGGTCTGCAATCCTCGTGCGCAGCTCGGCAAATGTGAGCTTGTCCGGCAGGCTGTCGAGCAGCGCCTGGTTGCGACCAGAGACACCGCGATTGAAGTGCCGGACCGTACGCCGGAAATCCCGCGCGGAAATCGTGTACTGGTCGTCAAACACGCCGCCGCGAAGCACATTGAACAGCACGTTCGCGTAATGGTGGACCGATACGTTCTCCTCGGCGGTAAGCTGGAAAGCGTCGCAGCACGCCATAAGTCGCGCCAGCTGGTCGTTTCCGCGGCTGACCGATTCGTCGATCGCATCAGCCACTGTGGCGGGCGCCCGCAGCTGCCGCCGTAACTTCACGACTTCTGCCTGCGATTGCTCGATGTCGGCGACGATTCGCCAGCAGCGCGTCTCGTCCCGCGCGAGAGTCATCGACTCGTTGACGAAGTAGGCGCCCCTGATGCCGCGCTTGTGCGTTTCAGTGCTTACGCTGTCGCCACGCCGGAACCGCTCGAGCTGGTCGGACGACAGGAGCACGGTGGGCGCATCCAGCCCGATGCTGTAAACGACATTGGCCTTGAGCGATTCGCAGGGCTCGGCCCGGTCGGTGATTCCGGAGTAGAGCGTGAAAAGCGCGAGGCCGGTCTCCTCGTCGAGCTCGGTCCACTTGTAGGCGTCGACGAGATTGCTCGAATTCGTCTGCGTGAACCGCGGCGTGCCAGCGGGAAGTACGTTTTGCAGGCCGTCGAGGAACTCGATACCGAGTTCACGTCCCGACGCGTTGCACAGCTCGCAATTCCGCTCGAACCCGTAGGTGTCGCTACTTGCCCAGGTGTACCGGAATTCAAGTCCGAGATCATGGTTGACCTCCTCGAAACAAATCTTGTTGCCGAGGACGTTCTTGTAAAGGTTGCGGTTGATCGTGTAGCGGTCGCCGTGTTCGAGGTTGAACGGTTCCCACAGGCGCTGTTGCCCGTCAGCACGGACCCTGATAATGGTCTTGGGGCCGGTGTGTGGCCAGCTTTCATGGATCCTGTCGACCGTCAGATAGGGGAACAGGGCGGTTTCCGGCGAGATGCGGCCGGCGGTCAGCCCGCCTGTCGACGACACGAACAGCCAGTGATCGGCGCTCGATATAACGCTGATGAAAAACGGCCCCATCTGGTCGACGTTATGGATCGCGTAGTACCGCTCGCCGGCAAAGTCGACAAACTCACCGCGGACTTCGTTTACATTCCTCGTATCGATGTCAAAGACGGTACTCAACAGTCAGTCCTCTTCTCAGTCGACAAGCAGCAGGGTGCCGAACAGGCCGGCGTCGATGTAGCCCCGGTCCTTGGGTCCGGACAACACGACCTCGGAGCCGATGAAGTTCTCGCGCAGCTCGCTGCCGTCGTTGTCACAGTACGCAACCATCAGGCCCATGACCTTGCCGGCTGCCAGCGTTACCGGTTCGTTGCTGTCCGCGCCGTCAACATAGTCATCGGCATACACGTCGATCGCGACTTCCCAGACGAGCTTGCCGTCGTACTGCTTCCAGCTGCTTTCGACATGGTGCGAGTAATCGTGCGGGCGCTCGTCCGTGCCGAGGTCGATGGCGCGATTATCCAGCGAAAAATGGTAGGCGAACGCGTTGTGGTTGAAGCGGTGTTCGCCGCCGGAGTGGTCCTCGTCCAGAAAAATTTCCAGGCAGTCATCGTCCCAGTACTGCACGAGAGGATCACGGTGCGTATCGATCAGCACGTCATCGACGATCTCCACGAGCAGGTAGACCCTGTCTTTCGTCCACGTGACCTTGAAGCGGCCCTGAAAGTCCTCCGGCAGGTACTCCGGGCCCAGCCAGCGGGCCTCGATCGGCTGCCACGGAGCGCGCTGCCAGGCCTCGTCATCCGCGATGCCATCGACCCGCGGCGCCAGTGTCGCCCGAGGGGCGTGGTATTCGGTTCGCTGCGCGTAGTGCGAGCCGGCGCCGGGCATATCGGACGCTGCCGCGACTAAAGGCAGCAAGGCGGCCACGCAACTGACTAGCCGAATGTAGTTCACCGCGTTGTCTCCGTTCGGGTTGATCAGCGCCGCTTTCCGAGGTATTTTGTTTGTAATTGACAGCGCTGTCATCAATAATAAACGCTCGAATCTCCCGTGTCCATCGCATGGCGCCGCCAGAATGAGAAAAACCACCCAATTCGCTGCCTTTTGCATAACGCCCCTGCTGTTCCCGTACCCGGCGCTTGCGGCCGACGACGGGCTCGCCTGGGCCGTCAATATCGGCGGGCCCGCCTACAAGAGCGTGGACGGTACGTCGTACGAGGCCGAGTCGGCGGTGCACGGCGGAACGGTTGGTCGGATCAGCCAGGTAAAGGGCTCGCAGGATCCGGAGCTCTACAGGACCTTCCGGACCGGTGACGTTCGCGTCACCCGGCCGCTGCAAAACGGTACCTACGACATCACCTTTCACTTCGCGGAGCCCGGCGATGTCGCCGCGGGAGAGCGGGTCTTTGATGCCTTCGTGGAGGGCGAGCGGGTTATGGACGATGTCGACGTCATGCTGTTCCGCGACGGCAAGGTGCGATCGGCCTTGAGCGTGACGGTACCGGGTGTCAGCGTCACCGACGGCGAACTGAACGTTCACTTCGATGCTTCGGTGGGAGAACCGGTGTTGAGCGCTCTGGTCGTGCGCAACAGGCAGGAGCCTTCGCCGGGGTGGGAACTCGTCTGGCAGGACGAATTCGACGGCAACGAGCTCGATGCATCGAAGTGGAGCCCAAACATCTGGCCGGCGCGCAAGGTGAATGACGAGGACCAGGCTTACACCGGGCGCAAGAAAAACCTGCGTGTCGAAGAGGGCATGCTGGTCATTGAGGCGCACCGCGAGGACTACCAGGGAGCGTCGTACACGTCGGGACGGGTCCACTCGGCCGGCAAGGGAGATTTCCTCTACGGGCGCTTCGAAGTTCGCGCGAGGCTACCCCGCGGCCAGGGCACCTGGCCGGCGATCTGGATGTTGCCGAGCGATCCGTACCGATACTCGACAACCTGCAAGAAAGGCGAGGACTGGCAAGGGAGCGCGACCTGCAACGCCTGGCCGAACTCGGGCGAGATCGACATCATGGAGCACGTCGGCTACCAGATGAACCACGTGCACGGCACCGTGCACAACGAGGCGTATTACTGGGTCAAGTGGGAGCAACGCAAGGGCCGCATCCTGCTGGACGGCGTCGACGAGCAATTCCACGTCTACTCGCTCGAGTGGTCACCCGAACGCATCGACATCTTTGTAGACGATGCCCACTATTTCACCTACATGAATGAAGGTACCGGCTGGAATGCCTGGCCTTACGACCACCCGTTCCATCTTATCCTGAACATTGCGGTGGGTGGCGCATGGGGTCGCGCCGGCGGTCCGATCGACGACTCGATCTTTCCGCAACGGATGCTGGTGGACTATGTGCGCGTCTATCAGAAGGCTGGCGAGTAAGGCGGAGCGAGCGATTACGCCGTCGCCGCCCGGCACCATGATCCGGATCAGTCAAGCCCTTTGAGGGCCTTGAAGCGATTGATATCGCCCTCGAAGCGGGCAACGATCTGTTGCTCGTCTTCCTGGAACTTGAGCAGGTTCTTCTGGTGGCGCGCGATCGTGGACTGCGTCTCGTTGATGTCCGCGACAAGGTCCTCGTTGATCAGGGGCGCGTCGGGGTCTTCGCTGTAAGGGCGATACCGGGCCGCTTCCCGTTTCAGTTTGGCCAGCCGTCGCTCGAGGTTGCGCAGGTACAGTTCGGTCACACGAGCCTGTGCCTGGAACAGCTCGATGCGTCGGTCGCGATGCATGACGATCTCTTCCACGG
>Ga0316191_10002197_pt1 | contig 14079 bp, 11 predicted proteins | sample Eddworburr2cm_MG_FD_204928 | JGI IMG/M metagenome (GOLD analysis project Ga0316191, IMG submission 204928) | Coastal sediment microbial communities from Maine, United States - Eddy worm burrow 2 cm | ecosystem: Environmental > Aquatic > Marine > Coastal > Sediment | place: USA: Maine...
CTGCGGATCTGCAGACTTGAGATGCGGGGTCATGAAGAAGGTCTCCATGCACGCATCTTGCGCAAAACGGGTGAAGTCGAACTGATTGTAGCCCGCCAACGGGAACTGCACGAAGGTAAGATCCGCCGGCAACGTCTCCTGCGCCAGGGTTTCAAGCAGCGTCGTGGGCTCATTGGCACTGCCGGTAACCCAGATCCGATCACCGGGTCGCAGCAGCCGGGCCAGCGCAGTCATCGTCGGCCACCCTGGAGGGGTGAGCGCGTCATGTCAGCAGACAAAGTCGGTATCCCCAAAAAGCGTCAAGGTTGTGCGAGCATACTGGACCATGGCCAGGCGTTACATCTTTCCCAGCAGACTCCAGCCTCGTTCGCGGCCGAGGAGTTGGTGATGGTCACAGTTAATTTTCACCCCGGCGTCGCCAAATGGTTCGCTGACAACTTCGCTGCCCCCACACAGGTGCAATCTTTAAGCTGGCCACGGATCGCCGCGGGAGAGCACCTGCTGATCACCGCCCCCACCGGCAGCGGTAAGACTCTGACCGCATTCCTGTGGTCGTTGAACCGATTTGCCAACGGAGAACTGGCCAGTGGTGCCACCCGGGTGCTGTACATCTCACCGCTGAAGGCTCTGAACAACGACATTCAACACAACCTGCTGATGCCGCTGGCGGCGCTGGGTGAAGCTGGCGTTCTGCCTGAACTGAGAGTGCAGACCCGATCCGGCGATACCTCACAAAGCGACCGACAACGCATGTTGCGGCGGCCACCGGAAATTCTGATCACCACCCCGGAAAGTCTGTTTCTGCTGCTCACCAATCGCCGGGGTGCGCAGGCGCTGGCCAGCGTGGAAACAGTCATCATTGATGAGATCCACTCTATCGTCGACAGTCGGCGGGGCGTGCAGCTGATGACTTCACTGGAACGCCTCGCTGACGTTGCAGGTGAATTTCAGCGCATTGCGCTGTCTGCCACCGTCGCTCCCCTGGAAGCGGTGGCTGATTATGTGGGTGGTATCGATGCGATGGGCCGAAAACGAAAGCTCGCCATTGTCGAAGCACCGGGGAACAAAGCCCTGGAATTCCATGTGCGCTTTCCGCAAGCGGCCAAAACCGCCGCTGACAACGGCCAGCCCATCTGGGACCCACTGGCGGAGTCTTTCCGCCAGCACATCGATGCCAACACCTCGACGCTGTTTTTTACCAACAGCCGCTCACTGGCAGAGAAAGTCACCTACAAACTGAACGAAGATCTGCCAGGCCCACTGGCTTATGCCCACCACGGCTCGCTGGCCAGAGACATCCGCACCGCGGTTGAGCGCCGCCTTAAAGCGGGGGAACTGAAAGCCATTGTCGCGACCAGCTCTTTAGAAATGGGCATCGATATCGGCGATCTTGATGAGGTGGTCCTGGTTCAGTCGCCCGGCTCGGTTGCGGCGACGCTGCAGCGCATCGGCAGAGCCGGGCATCGGGTCGGCGAAACCAGTATCGGTTCGCTGTATCCCACTCACGCCGTGGATTTCATTGAAGCCGCTTCGCTGGCTGACGCGGTGGCGGAGCGGGATATTGAACCCCTGACAGTGATGACCGGAGCGCTCGATGTGCTGGCGCAGATCATCGTGTCCTGCTGCGCCCATCAGTCCTGGTCAGTGGACGGTCTGTTTGCTCTGATCACCCGCAGTTCACCCTACCGGAGACTGGAGCGCAGCCAGTTCGAACTGGTGCTGGAAATGCTGGCTGGGCGTTACGCAGGGTCACGCGTCAGAGAACTGAAAGCCCGCGTCCACTACGACCGGATTGCCCAGACGATCAAAGCTCACAAGAGCGCGCTGTTCGCGTTATACAACGCCGGTGGCACTATTCCCGATCGCGGCTACTACAAACTGCGCCACGCCGAATCCGGCGCCGAGCTTGGTGAACTGGATGAAGAGTTCGTCTGGGAAGCCAAACTGGGCCAGGTCTTCTCCCTCGGCACTCAGAACTGGCAGGTAGCGAAGATCACCCACAACGATGTGTTGGTACGCCAGGCAAAAGCCAACGTTCTGGCGCCGCCATTCTGGCGCTCAGAAGTCATCAACCGCAGCTTTCACTTCTCCGAGCGTATCACGCAGTTTCTCGAAGACTCGGAGGCACAGCTGACTGAGCACCAGGGCAAAGCGCTGCGTCAGAGTCTGATCGAGCAGCGCGGTTTCGACGACGTAGCAGCGGACGAACTGCTGACCTTTCTGAAAAAGCAGCGTGAAGTCACCGGCAGTAGCCTGCCGCACCGTCATCACCTGCTGATCGAACAGGTCCAGACCGGACCCGGCGGCTACAAAGGTCCCGATGATCTGGCTCACCTGGTGATCCATACCTTCTGGGGCGGCCAGCTGAATCGACCCTGGGCGCTGGCCATCGAAGCCGCCTGGCAGGGGCGTTTTGGTCACGATCCCGAAATCCACGCCGACAACAATGCAATATCAATTCAGCTTCGCGGCAGTGTCGATGCTGCTGCTGTACTCGGCCTGGTCACCTCTGACAACCTGCTCGCTCTGCTGCGCTCAAGCCTCGAAGGTTCCGGTTTCTTCGGTGCCCGTTTCCGCGAATGCGCCGGCCGTGCACTGCTGCTGACCCGGCAGCGCTTCGATCAGCGGCTGCCGCTGTGGATGAGTCGACTGCAGGCCAAAAAGCTGATGACCAATGTGGCCGAATACACAGATTTTCCGGTACTTCTGGAAGCCTGGCGCACCTGCCTCGACGACGAATTCGATCTTCCGGCTCTGCACCAGATGCTCGATGAACTCCACGATGGAGTAATCCGCTGGACGAGCATCACTACCCGCACACCCAGCCCCCTGGCAAGCAATCTGACCTTCGATGCGATCAGTCGCTACATGTATGCGGACGATACGCCGGATAAAGCCGGCCAGAGTTCACTGTCACAGGAGCTGATTCAGAACGCGCTCAACAATGCTCACCTGCGACCGAAAATCGCCGCTCATATCGCCGAGCAGTTCGTGCGCAAACGCCAGCGTCTGGAGCAAGGCTACCAGCCCACCACCAGCGAAGAATGGCACGACTACCTGAAAGACCGAATCCTGGTCCCTGAGTCTGAGTGCACCAGTGAACTGCTTGAGCAGGCCGGCGGCGACTGGCTTGTCCGGGGCAAACGCCGCTGGCTGGCGCATCCGGAATCAATGCCGGCACTGAAGGCGTCCGGTTGGTTCGATGATTCCATGGAGCTGCTTGAAAGAAACCTTCCGGATATCGAAGACAACCGCACCAGCAGGCAGCTCGCTCTGGAGATCCTGTCGTTCTATGGTCCGTGCAGTTCCGCAGAAATTGATCAACTGCTACCCGAGCTTCCCGCTGCTCTGTTGGAAGACGACGCGCTGATCTGTGGTGAACTGCTGGAAAGCGATACTCAGGTCCGCTATTGCGACCGGGACAATTTCGAATCCCTGCTGCGCCTGCAGCGCGCCCACCATCGACCGCTGGTAGAACCAAAACCACAGCGCGCCCTGTCACCTTTTCTGGCCGCCTGGCAGGGCTTTGGTCGCAGCCTTTCTGATTCCGCACTGGACGATTGCCTGAGCCAGCTGCGTGGCTATCCAGCGTCAGCCAGACTGTGGCTTGCCGATCTGTACCATGCCCGGTTCAGCGAATTCAGCGACCATCATCTGGAGCGCGCTTTTGCGGATAATGAAATGGTCTGGTTTGGCACGGGCCGCGAACAGCTGGCATTCGGCTACCCGGAAGACATGGAGCTGTTGACCAACATCAGCGACGCTTCAGGGATTACCGAGCTGTTCACCGATCCAGGCGCGCGTTACGGCTTCTTGCAACTTTTAGATAAACAGTCACGCCCTGACAAACAGTCCGACGGTGCAGAAGCGTTCAACGCCCGCTTCTGGCAGGCAGTCTGGAACAGTGAAGTCTACAGCGACTCGGTGAGCGCTCTTCGCCAGGGCTCCCTTGCCGGCTACAGCCTCAGCGCGCGGCCGTCCCGAACAACCTCGAACCGCCCAACACGTCGCGCGGCAGGGCGGCTCGGCAGCGGCTGGCCGGGCAACTGGCTACTGCGTCCCCATACAGATCCAGATGCCGACCCGCTGACTGCGCTGGAAGACAACAAAGAACGGGCCCGCATTCTGCTGGATCGCTATGGCCTGCTCTGTCGCGAACTGGCCAATCGGGAAGGCGGCCCAGTTCGCTGGGCGAAGCTTGCCCGGGCGCTGTTCGCAATGGAACTGGCAGGTGAAGTTGTCGCCGGCTATTTTTTCAGCGGCCTGTCCGGTCCACAATTCATGACGCCTGCCGGGCTGCAGAGTTTTCAGCACCGCAGCTTCGATTCCAGCTACTGGCTGAACGCCACTGATCCAGCCTCACCCTGCGGTCTTGGAGCTGCAGACGACCGCCTGCCTGCCCGGCGGGTACAGAACCTGCTCAGCTATCACGCCGGTGAACTGGCCCTGACAATCGAAAACAGCGGTCGGCGGCTTAACTTCCACGTTGCAGCAGATCATCCGGCTTGCGATGAAATCTGCCAGCCGCTGGTCTACCTGGCGCGCACGCTGCGGCGCCTCACTGTCGAGACCATCAACGGTGACAATGCCGCAGACAGTGTTTACCTTGCTGCACTCGGTCGCGTGCTGACCCTGCGCCGCGACCACCGCCAGATACACTTTGAGGTTCGCTGACTCATGGCCCTGCTCTACTACACCCACGAAGACTGCCTGCAACACGAAATGCAGGACGGTCACCCGGAACGGCCGGATCGGTTGCGCGCTGTCGGGCAGTATCTTCAGGCCAGCGGTCTGCTCGATGACCTGGATCAGCGCACCGCAGCGGAGATAGATCCTGCCCGGCTGACTGAGGTACACGGCGGTGAGTATCTCGACGGACTGATCGATATGCAGCCTGAGGAAGGGTTGGTGGCAGTGGATCCGGACACCACCATGTGCCCGGAGAGCCTGCATGCCGCCCGGCTCGCAGCCGGGGCGGTGGTTGCGGCCACCAGCGAGGTTTTGAGTGGTTCAGCAATGCGGGCGTTCTGTGCGGTTCGCCCGCCCGGCCACCATGCTGAAGCAGACGCGGCCATGGGTTTCTGCTTCTATAACAGCATCGCGCTGGGCGCTCGCCGCGCGCTCGAAGCTGATCAGATTGAACGGGTCGCGGTACTGGATTTTGACGTCCACCACGGCAATGGCACCGTTGATATTTTCAAAGACTCACCCGAAGTTCTGGTCTGCTCGAGTTTCCAGCATCCCTACTATCCGCACCGCTACGCTGACATCGATCGACCCAATATTGTCAATTCACCGCTCGCTGCGGGCAGCGGCAGCAGCGAATTCCGTCAGGTGATCGAGCAGGACTGGCTGCCGGCTCTGGAGGCACATCAACCCCAGCTTATTTTCATATCCGCGGGCTTCGATGCACACCGGGATGACCCGCTGGCGCAGATCAATCTGAGTGAAGCCGACTTTGCCTGGATCACCCGACTGATCTGCAGTGCAGCAGAAAGCTATGCCGACGGCAGAATCGTTTCAGCGCTGGAGGGCGGCTACGATCTGAACGCGCTGGCCCGGTCTGTGCACACCCACTTGGAAGCGCTGCAGGCCTGACTCAGCCGAGCCGGCCACCACCGTCACAATAGATTCGCTCGCCGGTGAGATAAGAATTACCCGGTGACACCAGATAGCGGACTACGTTGGCCACATCGTCCGGCTGGCATACCCGGCCGAATGGCATCGCCGCATCGAGCTGACGCAGATCATCAACCCCCGCGGTCGCTTTCATCAGCCGCCGGCCCATCTCTGTTTCCACCAGTCCCGGCGCTACAATATTGACCCGTACGCCGTGAGCACGTTCTTCTTTGGCCAGGGTATAGGCCAGCGCTTCCATCGCTGTTTTGCCCATGTTGTATGGGGCACCATTGCCACCAAGGCTGCGGGTCGCCGCACTTGAGATCATGATGATGTCACCACGCTCCTGAGTGCGCATGCCCGGCAGCACCAGCTTGGCAAGATAGTGAGGACCCAGGGCATGGACACCGATCACCCGTTGCAGCTCGGCCGGATCGGTGTCGGCCACGCTGCGCCCTCGGCTGGCAATTCCGGCGTTATTAACAAGAATACCGACGTCGCCAAGATCAGCACGAATCTGCTCGATCATTTCGGCGTCCTGCTGGAAATCGTCTACCGAGGCTGCATAGGCGGCAGCCCGGCAGCCCAGGGCTTCGATCTCCGCCACCACAGCTTCCGCTGCCTCCTGATCGCGACGGTAGTTCACAGCCACGTCAGCACCATCCGCCGCCAGTCCCAGCGCAATCGCCCGGCCGACACCACGGCTGGCGCCGGTCACCAGCGCCACCCTACCCGTTAATCCACCCATTAACCGCTCTCCGCTGCTATTCGACTACCGGACCTATTCGCCGGAAAATTTCGCGTCACGCTTTTCTAAAAACGCACTGACACCCTCTTTGAAATCACTGCTGCGACCTGCCTGATTCTGCAGCTGAGCTTCGAGGTCGAGCTGCTGTTCAAATGCGTTGTGCCAGGTCTGCCAGTAGGCTTTGCGAATCAGCGTCAGCGACTTCGGACCATTGGCCAGCTGCCGGGCGAGCTTAGTTGCTCCCGCCATCAATTCATCGTTGTCTTCAAACAGCCGGTTCACCAACCCCCAGGATTCAGCTTTTTCCGCCGGTAACCGTTCCGCCAGCATGGACAGCTCCATCGCCCGACCCCAGCCGATCAGCCGCGGCAACATGAAGGTAGAACCACCATCGGGGATAAGGCCAATACGAGCAAAGGCCTGAAGGAAGAACGAATTTTTTGATGCACACACCAAATCGCCCATCAGCGCGAAACTCATGCCAACGCCAGCAGCAGCGCCATTCACGGCGGTGACGATGGGCATATCCAGATCTCGCAGCGTCAGCAGGATCGGGTGATAGCTGGTACGCAGACCGTCACCGGCGCCACCGGCACGTTCACCCCGCTCTTCATCCTGCAGATTGGCCCCGGCGCAGAAGCCGCGACCTTCTCCGGTGATCAACAGGCATCGGGCCCCATTGGCAGGATTGGTGATGTCCACCAGCGCGGCGCTGAAGTCGCGCAGCATCTGGGCGCCGACCGCATTCATTACTTCCGGATGATTAAATTTTAGAACTGCCACGCCGTTGTCGATATCCAACGACATTCGCTGAAGAGCCTGACTCATGATGCCCCCTACTCGCTAAATCAATGAAGCCGCAGACCTTAACCAATTTCCATGCGCCCGCGCCAGCGTTCGGATATTCTCTACTGCCGAATTTCAGAATTGCACACGTAACGATGGCGCAATCGAACGACGACCAGCAGGCACAACTTGAGCTGCACATCCGGGCGGAGTGCACGGCGCTGTCGATCGCTTATGCCCGCTGTGTGGATTTCCGTGACTATGAAGCTTTTGTGGACCTGTTCACCGAGGATGGTGAGCTGGATACCGGTGTACCCCTCAACGGCAAAGCGGCCATCCGCAAAGCCATGAGTCGTCGCCCGGACGAGCTGAAGTCCCGACACGTGTTGAGCAATATATTCATCGATGTTCAGGATGCAGATCACGCCCGCGGCATCTCTTATCTGACCTTGTACCGCCACATCGGCCCTGAAAGTCTGACTGGCGCAGCCATCGAATTCGACGGACCTGCCGCGGTTGGCCACTATGAAGATCAGTTTGTGCGCACCGCAGAAGGCTTCCGCTTCAAACGTCGACGTCTGCAGATGACGTTCACACGGGCGGATAAATTCTGATCGAAGCCGTGGTTTTCGGCCTTGGCGGGGTAATTTTCAGCTACAACCCCGAGGTCCGTTGGCAGAAATTCGCCGAACATACCGGCGAAACCGCGTCCGCGATCCGCAAACGTCTCGCAGATTCCGGCTACGCCCAGACTTGTGATATGGGCCGACTGAAGGGTAAAAAAGCCTACGCAGAAGGGATCCGGTTGTTGGGTAAACGGCTGTCGCTGGAACGATTCGCGCAAATCTGGGTCAGTGCCTTCAAGCCCGATGAAGCGGTCCTGGAACTGGTGGGAGAACTCAAGAACCGATGTGCCCTGGCGTTGCTCAGCAACAACTCAGATCTGGTCCGGACCGGGCTGGAATCCGCATATCCCCACGTAATGGAGCTGTTCCGACCGCGGCTGTTTTCGGCCGACCTGGGGCTGATGAAACCGGATCCCCGAAGCTTCGCAGCAGCACTGGAACTGCTTGGCAGCGAGGCCAGCACTACCCTGCTGATCGACGCTGCGATCAGCAACACCAGCACAGCCGAATCGCTCGGGCTGCCCAGTCATACCTTCCAGGATGCAGAAGCATTGGGCATCGCACTGACAGATTACGGACTGCGCTGAGCCTCGTACGCGGTCTCTGCGTGAGATCGATTGGCGCGGCCCTGCTGTTCGCAGCTCAACCGGCAACTGCTGCCGCTGCCAGCCCGGACTGGCAGGCAGTGCTCGCCGAAGTTGAGACGATTGCCGAAGCTGAGCAACTCCCCGGTTTCGGCGTGGTCGTTTTTGACGAGGGCAAAGTTGCAGCAATGCGCAGCAGCTGGCAGCCAGATACCCCGTTTCGCTGGGGTTCCATTACCAAAACGGTCACTGCGCTGGCGGCACTACAGCTAGAAGAAACCAGGCGCCTGGATCTGGATGCACCGGTAAAAACTCTGCTGCCGCCCGGCACTTTCAATAATCCCTGGTCAGCGCAGACACCTTTAACAACCCGCCATCTGCTGGAGCTGAGCGCTGGATTACCGGATCTGAGCTCCGCAGAGTGGGACAATAATCAGCCGCGCCCACTGTTTGAGACCTTGGGCGGCCGTCAACGCACGCTGCTATGGCCGCCGGGATTGCAGCACAGCTATTCCAATGTTCCTCCCGGGTTGACGGCTGGTGTGATTGAAACGGTGACCGGCCAAGCCTTTGCGCGCCATCTGCGTGACGCAGTGCTGATCCCTCTCGGCATGAACCAGGCAGGGGTCAGCCCGGTTCCGGACCTGCCGGGAGGCTTCAAAGCTGACGGTGTCACCGAGTTGCCATACTGGCATATGACCTTCACCGCGTTCGGCGCCCTGAATGCTTCGCTTGTCGAAATGTCCAGACTGCTGGAAATGTTGCTGCATCAGGGCAGGCTGGATGGAATGCAGGTATTTTCCCCAGCGAGCATCATGGCGATGTTCGAACCCGGGACCAGTCTCGGCGCCCGCAATGGGCTGGAGGTCGGATACGGCGCCGGCATGTACAGCTGGATTCGCAGCGGCCATCAGTTCTGGGGGCATGGCGGCGACGCAGACGGCTATCTGTCCCGCTACGGTCTGTTGCCGAAGTCAGGACGTGCTTATCTGCTGTCCATCAACACCGATCGGCCAGAACTGCTGCGGCGCCTGCGGCGCCTCCTGGAAGATTCGTTGGCCACAGACCTGGCTCCGCAACTGCCCCCGGCGTCAGCGGGTTTAACGGATCTAGCGCAGTATACGGGCAGTTATTATCCCTCTTCCGCCCGATTCAATGTCGACGGCTGGCGCTCAGGCCAGGCCAGACGGGCGATCGTGACCGAAGTCGAGGCAGGGCTGGAATTCAAACGGGGTAACCGGACCACTGTGTTGCTGCCGGCAGGACCCGGCCAGTTCCGGCGCGCCGGCGACCCGGTAATCACCGTGGTGTTCATAACAGATCCGCAGGGCAGTGTTTTTATCCAGGGGGAACTCGGAAATTATGTAAATGCAAGCCGTTGTCCCGGTTTTATACCAACCTGCCATCAGTGATAATCGAGCCATGGCAGAGATAGGCACATGCGAACTACGGCTGGCGCGACGGGGAGACGCCGCGCTGCTGGCACGAATGTCGCGCGACTATATTGAGCAGGGTTTGTCCTGGCGCTGGCAGGCGTCAGCGCTGAATGAAAAAATCTCTGCGGCTGAGAGCGTTGTGCTGGTTGCTGATCTGGAACTGGCCAGCATGCGCTTCGTCGGCGGTTTCGCGGTCATGGACTTCCCCTGTGACAAAGCCCAGCTCAATCTTCTCGCCGTACACCCCAACCTGCGCCGTCACGGCATCGGCAACAAGCTGATGCGCTGGCTGCATAAAAGCGCACGCATCGCCGCGGTCGAACACATTGAACTGCAGGTTCGCGCCGACAATCTGCAGGCACGACGCTTCTACCATCAACTCGGCTATCAGGAGGAGACTCTTTTGCCGAACTACTACGACGGTAAACTGGCTGCTTATCAGATGAAACTGCGGCTGTACAATGGCTGACGCCATAGCCACAGCCCGGTCGTTTCACGAACGTTTTCGTGCCAGCTCTGATGCGCTGGAACAATCTCGCCGGATGCCCGATGAGCTCGCCCGCGACATGGCGGCTGCCGGGATGTTCCGTCTGCTGGTACCGAAGCAGCACCAGGGCCTGGAGGTTCATCCCCAGGAATTCTTTGACGCTATTGCAACCACAGCGCAAGCGGATGGCGCGGTAGGCTGGTGTCAGATGATTGGCACCACCACCGGCATGATGTCTGCCTCGCTTCCTGAGCAATGGGCCCGGACGATCTACGGCGAGCACCCGAATACCATTACCACCGGCGTCACAGCCCCGATCGGAACAGCCACCCGAGAAGGCAACGACCTGCGAGTCAGCGGCCGATGGCCGTTCGGCAGCGGCAGTCAGATTTCCGACTGGATCTGCGGCGGCTGCCTGATACAGGGTGAAGAGGGTCCGGAATTGAACGATGCCGGAGTACCAAGGGCTCTGCTGGTGTTCTTCCCTGCAGAGGCGGTCACCATTCACGAAGACAGCTGGCGCACCTCGGGTCTGCGCGGCACGGGAAGCAACGACATCGAAGTGAATAACCTGCTGGTTCCACAAGGACGCTGGGTGGAGCTTGGTGGTCGGCCACTGGTCGATGCACCACTGTATCGGTTTCCGACCCTGGGACTGCTGGCACTTGGCGTATCCGCGGTGGCAATCGGCATTGCCCGACATGCCATCTCCGCATTTGTCGATCTGGCAACCGCCAAGGTCCCGACCGGCTCCGGTCGAACTCTGGCTGAACGGGCCGCAGTGCAGAAAGATCTCGCCCAGGCGGAAGCTTTGGTGCAGTCGGCGGCGGCACTGACCAGGGTTGCCATCGAGACCTCCTGGGACATCGCCAGCAGCGGCGGCAGACTCAGCACGGACCACAAAGCCCAGTTACGCCTGGCAGCCAGCAACAATGCCTGGTCCGCGGCAAAAGCTGTTGATCTGGTTTATCACGCAGCAGGGGGTAGCGCGATTTATGAAACCAGCCCTCTGCAGCGTTGCTTCCGCGACGTTCACGTCGCCACACAACACATCATGGTGGCTCAGCCGACTTATGAAGTTATTGGCCGCGTACGGCTGGGCATGCCCGCCCGAAGCCCACTGTAAATCATGCTGATTGGCACCCTGGCATCACCCGCTCTGCTGCAGTCGAGCCACAAAGTGCGCCGCGACCTGGTTGCCAGAGTGCTCGACAAAGGCCTGGATCATGTCTTTGTCGCCGACCATGTCAGCTTTCATGTTGGCGCCGGTATGGACGGACTGATTAACGCCGCCACGCTGAGCGCAATCGATGAGCGCCTGAAGGTTTGTGTCGGCGTTTATCTGCTGGCACTGCGCCATCCGGTCACTGTGGCGCGACAGCTGGCGACAATTGCTGAATCTGCACCCGGGCAACTGCTGCTCGGTGTCGGCGTGGGCGGCGAAGACCGCAATGAAATCGAGATGTGCTCAGTTGATCCGAAAACCCGTGGCAGACGCACCGATGAATCCCTGGAGATTATTCAACGCCTGCTCGAAGGTGAACCCTTTGATCATGACGGAGAGTTTTTTCAGTTTCAGCGGGGCTGGATAAAGCCAGCACCCAGTCAGCCGATTCCGATGCTGATCGGGGGGCGAGCAGATGCAGCGCTGGCAAGAGCCGCGCGTTTTGGTGACGGCTGGCTGGGGGTGTGGACCTCGGCCGCGCGCTACGGCGCCGTTATCCAGCAGATCAATAAACAAGCCAGTGAACTGGGCAGATCCGAACCCCACCAGCACGGCATTCAGGTCTGGGTGGGTGTTGATGACAATCGCGAACGGGCGCGGGCGCGGTTGGCAAAAGGCATGGAAAACTTCTATCGCATTCCCTACGAGCGTTTCGAAAAATACTCACCCTATGGTGATGCTGCCGAGGTAGCGGACTTTCTGGCTGGCTATGTCGAGCAGGGTTGTAAGGTTTTCAACATCATGCCGGTCGCCGAGGATGATGCTGCAGGCATTGACGCCGTGGCGGAAATCCGCCAACGATTGCTCGGCTGATGTTTAACCCGCCGACCGCGCTGATCCACCGGAGCCTCTGAGTCTTGGCCCACGCGCACAATCACGATCACCCCAACAGTCAGGCGCTGCTAGGCAAGGCGTTTCTGCTCATTGCCGGATTCATGCTGGTAGAAGTGGCCGGCGGACTGCTGGCGAACTCACTGACCCTGCTCGCAGATGCCGGGCATATGTTCCTCGATGCCAGTGCTCTGGGCTTTTCCTGGTATGCGATGCGCCTGTCCCAACGCGATGTCGACGAACGCCTGTCTTATGGCTACCACCGCTGGCAGGTGCTGGCCGCTTTCGTTAACGGACTGACCCTGATGGGTCTGGTCGGCTGGGTGTTGATTGAAGCCTACGACCGTCTGCTGAATCCTCAGTTGATGCTGCCGCTGCCGGCGCTGGTGGTTGCCTCTATCGGCCTGATTGTGAATATGATCGCGTTCCGCTGGCTGCACCATGCCGAAGACAATGCCAATGTGCGCAGCGCTATGCTTCATGTCCTGGGTGACATTCTTGGCTCCGCTGCCGCCATCCTCGCCGCGCTGACGGTCTGGCTCACCGGCTGGCCGTATGCTGATCCGCTACTGGCATTAGTGATAGCGGCGATTTTGGGCCGCGGCGCCTGGCGGGTGCTCAGCCAGTCTGCACACATCCTTTTGGAGGGAGTTCCTGATGGTATCGACCTGGATGCCATTGCAGCACGATTAACCGCAGATGTGCCGGGTATAAACGATGTCCACCACCTCCATGCCTGGGCGCTGACGGCTGAGAAGCCGCTGGTGACTCTACATGCCAACGCCGACCAGAGCTTCGACCTCGAACAGGTGGTTGCGCAGATGAAAACTGTGCTAAGCAGTGAATTCGGTATCACTCACTCCACGATTCAGGTGGAGCACGGGGAATGCCCCGATCACTGATGAGATGGTGGGTGGGAACTTAAAGCACTTAGGCAACCGAAATTCTCAGCCATCCCCCTGCTGATACGCAAAAATCGACTTATAGCCTTTCGACCAGTCCGGTGGCATCAGGCACGGCCGCGAGTCAAAACGTGCCCAGCGCGCAGGTTTTCCGCGCACGATGGCCTCACTGTGACTGGCACCACGATTCAGGCTGGTGATCGGGATCGCATCAGCGGCCGAATATGCGCACAGCAGCAGAGGTCGTGGTCGCTCACTGAGATTCGGCGGAGAGCCATGGATGGCACGGCAGTTATGCACGGTGATGGAACCGGCCGGTCCGCCGAGGTACTCGGCTTTACTGAGATCCAGACCTGAAACGTCCTCTTCACGAAGATTGCCCGTCCACTGACCGCTCTCATCATACAGGTCATACAGTGGCACTTCGTGGGCGCCTGGCAGCACGCCCATTGGCGCCATATCCGCATCGACGTCGCTTAAGTACACACCGATGGTCAGCACGTCGTAGTTGGTATGGGGCCAGAACTGGATGTCCTGATGCCACTTCACTTCTTCGCCACCACCACTCCATTTGAAGTTGAGTTTCGAGTGGTGAAATTTCACATCCGGTCCGAGCAGATCTTCGGCCACGTCCGCTATCGGACCCTGACTGGCGAATTCCCAATAGGTGTCATGAATCTCGACAGGGGAATTCAGCCGCCGTATCCGCGGGCTGTCGGCTCGGTGGTCAGGCTCGAGATCGAAGCGTCCATCTTTGCCAGTGATAGTGCGGGAGAGTTCCACGAACTCCCCGGTCACATCGTTCAGTCGCTTCAGCCATGATGCGTCGATCACA
>Ga0316191_10002199_pt1 | contig 14072 bp, 13 predicted proteins | sample Eddworburr2cm_MG_FD_204928 | JGI IMG/M metagenome (GOLD analysis project Ga0316191, IMG submission 204928) | Coastal sediment microbial communities from Maine, United States - Eddy worm burrow 2 cm | ecosystem: Environmental > Aquatic > Marine > Coastal > Sediment | place: USA: Maine...
CCCCAATTTTCAGAAACATTTCGTTCACTATAATGAACTTCATGCGCGTCTGTAATAGCGAAAATTAAAAATGAACTAACAAAAAGTTGCGGCCTTCATAACAGACAATAAGACATCAGCAGCCAGTTGCCATATTCGCCGACAGAAATAAAACCTGGAGTCAGGCTCACCGGCCGCCGCCGATCCATTAACAAATTCCTTGACAACCCGACATGGTTCATATAGCTACCACACAGTAGCTATTTCATAGCTACTCACCTTCGTCAACTTGCTTCTTAGCAAGGATGTTTCTTATCCATCAACCGCTCAGGGTTGCTGCCAGCACTACCCCCCGGCAGCAGATACCCGAAGCATCGTGTTCAAGCTAAACGCATTAACCTGCTTTCTCCCTGATGACCTGGGAGGAGCTGATGAAAAAGGAGAAGATCAATGAAAAAAGGTTTATGGTTTCTTGTGATCCTAATATCTGTGCTGTTCGTAGCCTTTCTATCTGGCTGCCCGAAGAAGGTTGAGGTAGAACCCGTGGTTGTCGCGGTACCAACCTCATTGGGTTCTTTAGAAGGGGAAGAATCCCTCAATTCGGTTAATCTGGCTGTGGATGAAATCAATGCGCAAGGCGGGATAGATGTTGGAGGCACCAAAAGGCCTTTTAAAGTAGAATCCATCGATTTGCGTGATGCCGCTGCCGGTGTCCCCGTTCCCGAAGCTCTTCTTGGATTGGAAAAAATTATATTAGAAAAGAAGCCGGCTGCTATTGTCGTCGGTCCTTTCCGGTCGGAAGCCTTATTAGCCGGCATGGACCTCATTGCCAAACACAAGGTGCCGATGCTGGGTTCCATTGCGATGAGCCCGGGCTCTGAAGCTAAAATCAAAAAGGATCCCGATAAATACAAATACGTTTTCAGGGTTTCCATGAATGTCATTTACTGGGTCAAACTGCTAGCCGGAACCAATGCCACCCTGAAAAACCAATTCGGCTTTGATAAGGTGTATATCATGAACCAGGATGTCGCCTGGGCCAGGGGTACGGCCGGCGGTATGGCAAAAATGGTTTATCCGAAATTAGGCATGGAGGTCGTCGGCCACGATGAATTCCCGACCGGATTCTCGGATTTCTCCGCAGCATTGATGAAGGCCAAGAATTTGGAGACAGGGGTCATATTTGCGTGTTTTGACATGCCTGAAAGCGGTGTTCTGGTAAATCAGTGGAGAAGTATTCAAGTTCCGGCCTTAATCGCCGGGTTTATTTCACCAATGGCCGGCGAGGTCGCCTGGAAAACCTTTGATGGCAAAATCGGTGGTCTTATGAATGCCATCTTCGAACTGGGAAATATGCCTTCAGATAAATACGCTCCGGCCAAGAATTTCTATAATGCCTATAAGGAAAAATACGGCAAGGGGATCCAGGCCGGTCACGGCCCGGCACCTTCCTACGAAGCGGTTTACATTTTGAAAGAAGCCATTGAAAGAGCTGGATCTCTGGATCCGGACGCCATCGTAACCGAGATCGAAAAAACCGATCGAAAGGGAGTTATGGGGCGCATCAAGTTTGATGAAGGTCATCAGGTCATTTATGGAAATGATCCGGCCGAAGCCGCCGTCGGTGCCTTTTTCCAGTGGTCAGACGACGGCAAAAGAAAAATCGTTTATCCAAAGAGCATCGCCGAAGGTGAAATCGTTCTGCCGACATGGGTAACGAAGCGTTAAGCCTTGAAAAGCGGATGGTGATCTTTAATCGCAATTAAGCCGACCTGCTCGCCTTTGAGATTTTAGGAAGGCGAGCAGGTCTTGTTTTAGTTTCGTATCCTGCTGACACATCATGCATCATTGATAAGCGTATCGATATGTATGTAAAAAATCGTGTGGTTTATTCAACACGTATCTGCAAATACGCTTAAATTAATAGCCGCCGAATTTTTCTATCCATGCTGACGAATGCGATCATATACGGTTTTGTCAACAGTGTCATATTGATGCTGGTGGCCTTGGGATTTAATGTTACTTTCGGCATCAGTGGCATCGCTAATTTTGCCTACGGCGCACTGTATATTCTGGGCGCACTTTCATGTTGGGTTTTTCTTAATCCGATTGGCCTACCCTATTTTCTTGCGGTAATCCTGGCGGTCGCGGTAACCGCCATAGCCGGAGCCCTACTGTATCGGTTTGTTCTGCAGCGGATCAGAGGGATGGTGCTGTCCGAAGTCATTGCAACCTTCGGTATCGGGCTGGCCTTGCTGGAGCTCTTTAAATATATGGGTTTTATCGGTTTTGAATATTCTTTGCCGGTCATAAGCGACACCAGCATAGAAATTGGTACGGTCGTTATCGATTTGCAGCGGATCTTCATCGTTATCATCGGCGTCACGATGGCGGCCTTTATTTGGTTTTTTACCCACCACACCCGCACTGGCCTGCGCTTCAGAGGAATCGCCCAGGAGGAACGCACCGCCCTCAGCCTGGGGATAAACACGGATCGGGTGGCGATGCTTAGCGTTTCCTTTGGTGGTGCTTACGCGGCAATTGCCGCCATTTTTATACTGCCCCTGGGAACAATCAACGTGGAACAGGGATACAGTGTTCTGATCAATGCATTGGCAGTGTGCATTGTTGGCGGCCTGGGTTCCACAGGTGGATTGGTACTCGGCTCCCTTTTAATTGGATACGGTCAAACTTTCACGGCTACCTATCTGGAAAGCCACTGGGTAATGCTGGTTCCGCTAATTGCCATCCTCGTCATACTGGTCATAAAACCATCCGGCATATTTGGCAAACAAAAAGAACTGGAGGAAAGGATATAATTGTTGCAAAGGCGTAAAGAACGTGTAGACCGTGGCATCAAGGTCAGATCCAGCGATGTGTTTGCCCTGTCCTCTTGGCGGGAAATGCTTTATTTGTCCGCCCCACGGCTGCTGCCCATTGTGGGCTTATTATTGCTTTCAGTCGTTTTGAGCTATTACTGGCAGCGAGTCTTGCTCTCGGTATCCGTTTTCGCGCTCCTTGCAATTAGCTGGGATATTCTGGCCCAAAGCGGTATGGTTTCCCTGGGCCAGGCACTCTTCTTCGGAACCGGTGCCTACCTGGCCGGAAATATGAATCACTATTTGGGTTGGCCCCCCTATGTAACCCTCCCGCTGGCGGCTATTTTTGGGGGCCTGCTTTGTACGCTGTTCCTTATACCCGTTTTACGCTTGCGCGGAATTTATTTTTCAATGGTCACGCTGGTGCTGCCGCTGATGCTGGTCCGAATCATCGAGGCCACACGCATTTTTGGAGGCACCGAAGGCCTAAGCGGGTTGGACCCCCTGCCGAACAGATGGGTGGAAATATATCTCATCATTGCCGTTTTGCTGGCGGCCTTGTTCGGGTTCCGACGCCTGATGAATTCAGATTATGGTCTCGTGCTCAAGGGAATCAGTGACAACGATCGTTCGGTGATGAATGCCGGAATCAATATTTACTGGTTTAAAACCCAGGCCTTATTTATTGCCAGTGCACTCGGGGCTTTTGCCGGGGCATTCATGACCCATGTCTATATGTTTGTGGGCATGCCGGTATTTGCAATGGATTATTCCATTCTGCCGATCGCTGCGGCAGTGGTCGGAGGTATGGGCACACTGGCCGGTTCGATGCTTGGTGCCTTTATACTCGTCCCGCTTTCAGAAATATTGCGCGGTCTCGGCGGACTTCGAATTGTTTTTTACGGTCTGTTCCTAGTCATATTTACGGTTGCGATTCCGGAAGGTATTTTTCATTATATTCAGCGCAAATACCATCAATTTGAACGCTGGGTGGAGGTCAAGTGATGGGTTCTTCTTCCCTGCTAAATGTTTCCGGACTCTACAAAAATTTTGGTGGCGTTCAGGCCATCTCAGATTTGAATTTTGAGATTATTGAGGGTGAACTTCTGGGAATGATCGGACCGAATGGATCAGGCAAGACCACCGCCGTCAATCTGATCACCGGCTTTGTTAAACCGACCGAGGGAAATGTCCACTATCGGGGTAAAAATATAACCGGCTGGCCGCCCTATAAAATTGTGCGATTGGGAATCGCCCGAACCTTTCAGATGGTAAAACCATTTTATCAGCTCCCGGCCTATAAGAATATGATCATTCCGTTATATTCCCCGCGAGTCAAGCAAATGACGGGTGGAAAATACGGGGATCGGGATGCAGTGGCTTTAGACCTTCTGGAAGAAGTGGGCTTTGAACGCGATGCCTTTGTAGCCTACAAAAGCGCCAGTGTACTGCCACAGGGCTATTTGAAACGCTTGGAATTGGCAAAAGCCATCGCCCTGCAGCCGGATTTGATCATCCTCGATGAACTTTTTTCCGGATTGAGTCTGGCTGAAGTCGCCAGTATTGTTCCCATCATCGAAAAACTCCGCCAGCAGGGAAAAACCATTATCATGATCGAGCACCGGCTAAAAGAGCTTTTCAGAATTGCCGATCGGATAATCGCGCTCAACTATGGGCAAAAAATTGCTGACGGGCAGGCGGCAGATGTTATGGATAGTCAAGAAGTAAAAAATGCATATCTGGGCAGTGAGTAAGCGTCGATCGGGGATTGGGGATTTCGGATTGCGGATTACCAGTGGCCAGTAACCAGTCGCCAGAAGCCAGTGATCCGTAGCGATCGTTTAAGACACATAAACATTATGAATTGCAATTAACCCTATATGCTTAGGTAGGAAACGCGTGCTGGAAGTTAATAATTTGATGGTTTTTTTTGAAAACGCCCTGGCGTTAAATGATTTTTCGATGAAGGTTGATCAGGGAGAAATTATCGGGGTTATCGGTTCTAATAGCGCCGGTAAAACCACGCTGATGAACACCATCTCAGGCCTTATCATTGATATGAAAACAAAGGAACAGCGCAAAGGCGGGGAAAGGATCACCATTTATGGAAAAATTATTTTCCAGGGCGAAGAAATCACCGAAACCGAGCCTTTTGACCGTGTAAAGAAAGGACTGGTTCTATGCAGGGAGCGGCATCCGATATTCCCGGAAAGCGATGTGGTTGAGAATCTAAAAATTGCCGGCCATCAGGTAAAAAAAGCAACTTTAAAGAATCGGATAGACTATGTTTATTCACTTTTCCCCGGGCTTGTGAATTTAAAACGACGTAAGGCCGGCTTTTTAAGCGGCGGTGAGCAGCAAATGCTCGCCATCGGGATGACCCTTATCTTGAAGCCGACCTTACTGCTGCTGGATGAACCACTGCTGGGGCTCAGCCCCATGATGCAGACCACGCTGGTTGACGCCATCAAAAATCTGAAAAAAGACTCGGGCATAACCATTTTGATTACCGAGCAGTTTGCGCGACCGATACTGCCGTTTATTGATAGAGGCTATGTGATTGAAAACGGCATGCTGGCGCTATCGGGCACTGGCGCCGAACTCATGGATAACCCCGAAGTCAAAGCCGCCTATTTTGGAATTTGATGCTGCAAATGGAAAAAAGTATCGAAAATACAATTTATTCAACCTTTCTCAAAACCGCCGAGCAATACAAAGATCATCCGGCGGTGGTTTACCTGGGCACCCGGTTTTCCTATGGGGAAATAAAAAATATGTCCGGTTGTTTTGGCAGTGCTTTATCGGATATGGGGATCAAAGCCGGACAGAAGATTATGATTTATATCCCCAACAGCATCCAGTGGGTGGTGGCCTGGCTGGGAATTCAAAAAATGGGCGGCGTCAGTGTGCCGATTACACCGATCTACACCCCCCATGATCTCAAGTATATCGCCAACGACAGCGCGGCCGAGGCCATTGTCTGCGCCGACACCAATTTTGGCTATGTCACCAGCGTGCTGCCGGAAACACAGCTTAAAAAGGTGATCGTCACCAAAATGGCCGATTTACTGCCCTGGTGGAAACGCGGTTTTGGCTACCTGTTTGATGTCATCCCCAGGGGAAAAATTGCTCTGGACGAAAACACCTTTTCCTTTCGCAAGTTGCTGGCCCGATACCGTAAATCACTGCAAAATCAGCCAGCTGTCGAACCCGATGGAAATGAAATTACTGAAATTCTTTACACGGGCGGCACTACAAAGTTTCCTAAAGGAGTGCCTTTCACCCATAACCTGTTCCTGGTTTCAGCCCGCGAACAGATAACCATCAGTGAATCCCTGTTCCCGCCGGAAAAAAATGTGATCCTGGGCAATGCGCCCCTGTTTCACATTCTGGGCCAGACCTGTGGCCTGGCAACCCTTTTGCTGGGCGGCACCCTGATTCTGCAACCGAAAATCAACCTGGATGCGGCCCTGGATTCTATACAGCGCTTTGGGGCTAAAACCATGATCGGCGTACCCACCCTGTACCGCATGATTTTGGAGCATGATCGCCTCGATCAATATGATCTGAGTTCGGTCGAATATTGGTTTAGCGCCGGTGATTTGCTGCCGGTGGAAATCGGCCGGCGCTGGGAGCAAAAATTTGGCAGAAAAATTCGTCAGGGATACGGCGCCACCGAAACCTGCGGCGGGGTTTCCATGTGTCCGGTTGATATCGAAACCCCACCCAAAAGCGTCGGCCGCATCATGGCAACCAAAAAAATTAAAATCGTGGATCCGGCAACCCTTGAACCGGTCAAAACCGGAGACTCGGGCGAGCTACTGGTTTCCTCTGATCATATGGTAACCTATTACTTGAATAAACCAGAAGAAACCATTGAATCCTTTATTGAAATAGACGACATTAAATGGTACCGCACCGCTGACGTTATGTCCATGGATGCAGACGGCAACCTGTATTTTGTGGACCGCACAGTCGACACCATCAAACACAAGGGGTATCGGGTGTCGGCCTCTGAAATCGAATCAACTCTCCAGGAACACCCGGCAGTCATCGGCGCCTGTGTTGTCGGCGTGCCGGATGAAAAAGTGGGTGAACGTATTAAGGCCTATGTGGTCCTCAAAGAGGACATCAAAGGCATTACCGGCTATGAGCTGATCAAATGGTGTCGCGAAAGCCTCGTCGCTTATAAAGTACCCCAGTATATTGAATTCAGAGACATGCTGCCCAAGTCCAAAGTCGGCAAACTGCTCCGACGTGAAATCCGTAATGAGGAACAGCGCAGGAAAGAAACAAGATAAGTTTAGCCAAAAAACGGCCAAACTGTTATTGGGTATTGGTTATTCGTTATTGGTTAGATTCAGCTTCTAAGCATTCAAAATTAAGTGCTGAATCAACTTCCCGTCAATTAGCATCCACCCATAATAAAGTCATCACCCCGCTTTTCTTTGTTTCTCCATATAACAATGTCACAGGTTGATATTTTTGTTGACAACTCCAGCGGCATTATTATATTCTTTTTTTTGCATATAGGAGGCATTATGAAAGCTTTTATAAAGGTGATGAAAGCCCTGTCTGATCCCAATCGGGTCAAGATATTAAAACTGTTGCAACAGAAAACCATGTGCGTGTGTGAATTGCAGGGTGCGCTGCAGATATCACAGCCAAGTGTTTCAAAAGCGCTTAAAATGCTGGAAGAAGCAGGCCTGGTCGAATACAAAAAAGAAGGGCTGTGGGTAAATTATTACCTGGCTGACGGCCATGCAAGCCCCTATGCAGCCAGTCTTTTGGGTAATCTCAAACATTGGCTGGATGATGATTCGGAAGTGTCAGGGCTCATTGAAAAAGTACCCTTTTTAAACCGCGCTGAACTGTGCAAGCTATAGTTTTCACAATATGCTTAAATAGGTATATAACTATTTATAAACTGAATCTTGCATGAAAATTAACGAGAGAAAGTTTTTTGATAAATTCAGGCATAAGGAGCAGAAACGGAATGCAAAATGCCACTGTTATGGATGAAGGCCGAGCGAGTGCTGCGGCAACTGGAGAACATACCAAAGCGCCACCCCTCAGCCAGGTGGACTGGAGGAGTATCTGGAAGCCGCTGAGTATTATCATCGGTGGGTTTCTGTTATTCTTCTGGCTGCCGGTCACCAACAGTCGTTTTAGCGGCGCGCTGATCGAATCTTTGGCTCTGGCGAAATGGTACGCTCAGGAGCATGTGATACTTTGCCTGGTCCCGGCATTTTTTATTGCAGGCGCGATTGCCTGTTTTGTATCACAGGCAGCAGTCATTAAATACCTGGGTGTCGGAGCCAGGAAAATTCTCGCCTACGGGGTGGCCTCGGTGTCCGGCACCATATTAGCGGTCTGCTCCTGCACCGTGCTCCCTCTTTTTGCCGGCATCTGGAAGCGCGGGGCCGGATTGGGACCGGCGACCGCTTTTCTATACTCCGGTCCTGCGATAAATGTGCTGGCAATTGTGCTTACCGCCCGCGTTCTCGGGGTAGCCCTCGGAATGGCCAGGGCCGTGGGGGCAGTGATCTTCAGCATTGTTATCGGCCTTCTCATGCATCTTTTATTCAGGAAAGAGGAACAAGCAAAGGCCGAGTCCCCTGTTTATATGCCCGAGCCGGAGGTGCAACGACCCCTGTGGCAGAATGTGATTTATTTTGCGACGATGGTGGGTATCCTTGTTTTCGGGACCTGGGGCAAGCCGGCGCAACCCGTTGGACTGTGGCATAGCATTTACAGCATCAAGTGGCTGATAACCGGCGGTTTTGCGATGCTTCTGGCGATAATGCTTGTCGCCTGGTTCAAGGTTAAAGCATATAAATTGGCCCCGGCGGTTGCGGCAGTTTTGGTCCCGGCGCTGCTCTTTCCTCATGAACCGCTCATCGCCTATTCCGGTGGGATCATCGCGCTGGTGGCGCTGCTTACGACCACCAGAGGTGAAACCGAAAACTGGTTTCTTGCAACCTGGGACTTTGCCAAACAGATCATGCCGCTGTTGTTTGCCGGTGTTTTGGCCGCAGGTTTGCTGTTCGGGCGACCCGGATCGCAGGGCCTCATTTCATCTCATTGGGTCAACAGCCTGGTGGGAGGCAACTCGCTGTGGGCCAACCTGTTTGCCTCTGTAGCCGGTGCATTTATGTACTTTGCCACGTTGACGGAGATCCCGATTCTACAGGGTCTTCTTGGCGCCGGTATGGGCAAGGGGCCGGCTTTGGCCTTGTTACTGGCGGGACCTGCCCTCAGCCTGCCGAATATGATCGTCATTAGAAGTGTTTTAGGGACAACAAAAACCATCGCCTTTGTCAGCCTGGTGGTCGTAATGGCCACGATCAGCGGCGTTATCTTCGGCCACTTTTTTGCCTGATCGATGGGTCCCGGCGCGCCGGGATTGCCCTTAAATATCGTTTAAGCAGAAATATGGGAAGATCGCCTTCGAGAACAACCCGTGGCTAAACAGAAAGTTGAATGATCATGACGACAGATGAGATAACGCAGATAAAAGTTGGACGCCATCGTATGGGCATTATTGGATTGAAGCATGTTCTGGAAGAAGTTTCCCAAGAGTTTGGCGATAGATGGGATGAAGAGGTCAGCGATGAGCTGATTGGGCGATTGTCTAAATTAAATTACATACCTGAGAATAGCCAGAAAGATTACGAACAAGCTTTTTTACGGGAATTTAAAAAATTTGTCGGACAGCCTTATGAACGGAGCAACCTGGAAGGTCTGGAAATTAAGGTTCTGGGCAGTGGTTGTCCCTGTTGTGACGATGTGGAACAGGACCTGATGGCGGTGATGACTGAAATGAATCTTGCAGCCGACATTGAGCATGTGACCGATCCCGTTGAAATCGGAAATTACGGGGCAACGGTCACCCCTGCGCTGGTTATCAACGGCAAGGTTAAGGCAGTCGGCTCGATGCCCAAAAAACCACAGCTCAGGGCGCTGTTAAGCGAAGCCGCCGCAAAGCATCAATAATTGCAAATCGAAATCTATCTCATTATCGAAAGGAATAAAAAATGGAGATCAAAGTTTTGGGGCCCGGCTGTACCCGATGTCAACAGACAGCGGAGCAAGTAAAAGAGGCCGTCGCCGGAGTCGGAATTGAAGCCGATATCGAAAAAGTAACCGATGCGATGCAAATCGCCGGCTACGGGGTATTCGGCACCCCTGCAGTTGTCATCGACGGCGAGGTCAAATGTGTGGGTAAAATCCCGTCCAAAGAAGACATAAAGAAATGGTTAATGGAATAGAATATTGCTGAAGCGAGGTCCGCATGACAGATTCAACCGCAAAACAACTTTCATTTCTGGATCGCTTTCTGACGCTCTGGATTTTTCTAACCATGTTTGTGGGTGTTATTGGTGGCTATCTTTATCCCGATATTCGCCAGATTATCAACAGCTTCCAGATCGGAACAACGAACATTCCGATTGCCATCGGCTTGATCCTGATGATGTACCCGCCACTGGCCAAGGTTAAGTACGAACAACTCGGCCAAGTGTTTCGAAATATAAAAGTTTTGTTGCTGTCATTGATTCAAAACTGGGTCATCGGTCCGATACTGATGTTCTTGCTGGCGATCACTTTCTTATCCGGCCAGCATGAATACATGGTGGGACTGATTCTTATCGGCCTGGCGCGCTGCATCGCCATGGTGATTGTCTGGAATGATCTGGCAGCCGGAGATCGCGAGTACTGTGCAGGGTTGGTGGCGTTTAATTCGATTTTCCAGGTTCTGTTTTTTTCGGTTTATGCCTATATCTTTATCACGGTGGTGCCGCAATGGATCGGTCTTAAAGGAGCGGTCGTCGATATTTCCATCGGACAAATTGCCGAAAGTGTCTTTATTTATCTGGGAATCCCGTTTATTGGCGGGATCATCACCCGCATCATCGGGCTGAAAATAAAAGGCATCGAATGGTATGAGAATAAATTTATTCCGAAAATAAGTCCGATTACGTTGATTGCATTGCTGTTCACCATTCTGGTGATGTTCTCGCTAAAAGGTGAATATATTGTTCAGCTGCCTTTCGATGTAGTCCGCATCGCCATCCCGCTGTGCATCTATTTTGTGATTATGTTTTTCGTTTCATTTGTTTTATCCATGAAAGTTGGGGCAACATACGAACAGTCCGCCACCTTGAGTTTTACAGCCGCATCAAACAACTTTGAATTGGCGATTGCGGTGGCCGTAGCGGTTTTCGGGATTGACTCAGGGCAGGCATTTGCCGCGGTCATCGGCCCGCTGGTGGAAGTGCCGGTGCTCATCAGCCTGGTGAATGTCGCGATCTGGTTTAAGCGCAAATACTTTCCATATGCCGTTGAACTGCCGACCGGCATCTGCCATGTTACCTGCAAACCTTAGGGCGCGCTTCTGGTTACTGGCGACTGGCTGCTGGTTAATGGCAGCTGCAGAGGGCTGCCCTACTTTCCAGTTTCTATCTGTCTGAATTTCGATTTGGACTATCTGCAAGAAGCCGGAGGCAAGAGGCCAGCAGCCAGAAGCAGTTTAAGTAAACTGCTTCTTTATTTCACGCTTCAGCAGTTTCCCGGCCGGGTTTTTAGGCAACTCGTCCACTACGATATATTCTTTGGGAACCTTGAAACCGGCGAGGCGCGTCTTCAAATAGGCTTTAAGCAATGCCGGATCCGGTTTCTGGCCTTTTTGTGCGACGATAAAGGCGGTAACCCGTTCGCCATATTCTTTATCCGGCATTCCGACCACTGCGCATTCCTGAACCTCCGGCCGGGTATACAGGATTTCTTCAACTTCTCGCGGATAAACGTTTTCGCCGCCGGTGATAATCATATCTTTCAGGCGGTCAACAATAAACAGATAACCGTCTTCATTAAAATAGCCGATATCCCCGGAGCGAAACCAGTTTCCCCGGAATGCGGCTTTGGTTTCGGCGGGATTGTTCAAATAGCCCTTTGTAATGTTTGGCCCGCAGATACAGATCTCACCCGCTTCGCCCTGTTTTAAAACCGTCCCCTCAGAATCCCTGATTTGCACTTCCACCAGATCGATCGGGGTGCCGACCGAACCGACCACGTGACCGTAGTAATGATTATACGTGACCATCGCAGCGCTCTCGGTCATACCATAGGATTCATGGATATCAAGGCCAGTGCGTGCCTTCCACTCCCGGACCACCTCGGTGGCCATACTGGCTGCCGCCGAAAAACAATAGCGAATGGATTTAAATCGTTCTGACAGATCCCTCAATTCCAATAATCGAATGTAAATGGTCGGCACAGCGTAAAATTTGGTAATCTGATGGCGTTCGATGGCCGCCACCGCTTTTTCCAGATCAAAAGCCTGCTGAACCATTAAACCACCCCCACTGTAAACCGTGGAAAGGGTGATGTGGACCTGGCCAAACACATGATTAAGGGGCAGGAAACAAAGGACGCGGTCATTTTCGGTTGAGCGCTCATAATGCGCCACATTAAAAGTGGAGGTCTGCAGGTTTTCGTGGCTCAGCATGGCACCTTTGGGAATGCCGGTGGTACCCCCGGTGTACAGGATGGCGGCAGTGTCCTGCCGATGCCGGTCGACGATCTTAAACCCGGGGGGGCCCTCTGCTGCCAAGCCATCAAAGGAGATATCTCCATTTTCACAGACGATCAGCCCGGGCCGAACCTGTTTTTGGATTTCACTCAAATCCGCCAGCTTTTGGTCAGCGGTCAACAGCGCCTTGGGTTTGCAATCCCGCAGGATTTTAGCCAGTTCATTTTGCGTCAACAGGTGCGAAAAAGTCACGGCCACCGCACCGGCTCGGAGCACTCCAAAATAAAAAGCCAGCCAGGCGTATGAGTTGGGAGCGCACAACGCCACATGGTCACCGGGTCTGATCCCCCTGCCATGCAAGGCCGCAGCGACCCGGCTGGCATCGCGATTAAATTGATTGAATCGGATGGGTTGATCCTTTTCAATAACGGCAATATGCTCCGGAAAATAAAGCGCCGCCTTTTCTAAAATAGAAGCAATATTCACTTTTTTTCCTTTCCAAACTTCTTTTATGGATGTTAAGAAATGATATGACATAAATCCCCCCACATTGAAAGGATCGCTTTTACAGTGGCAAAAACAACATCCTCTTATTTAAAAGGCCCCGACGAATCCAAAACGTTGATGAAAGTCGCTCTGGGACAGGAAAAAGCCGATCTGGCGGTGGTGAATGCCCGACTGGCCAACGTTTACACCGGTGAGTTTATCGATGACTGTGCCATCAGCATTAAAGGGAAATGGATTGCGTATGTCGGCCCAAATCCAGAAGATACGATCGGACCCAAAACCGAAGTAATCGACGCCGCCGGCCAAACGGTTATTCCCGGTCTGATTGACGGCCACACCCACCTGGGCTGGCTGTGTAAAGCCGATGAATTTTTACAATATGGCGCAAAGGGCGGTACCACCACCATCATTACCGAAACGCTAGAGGTTTTTCTGGTTGCCGGATATGCGGGCGTCGTCGATCTTCTGGAATCGTTTAAAAACCAGCCAGTCAAAATTTGGTCAACCGCCCCGGCAACGATATCCATCAGCAAAGCGGCTCGGGGCATTTCAAGGGAACACCTGCAAAAGCTTCTTGATCGCGACGATATCGTCGGTCTGGGTGAATCCTACTGGCAGGCGGTGATCCAGGAACCCGACTGGGTTTTGGCTTTGTTCGAACAAACCCAGCGAGCCGGCAAGACCCTCGAAGGGCATTCCGCCGGTGCCAGCGAAAAAAAGCTGGCGGCCTATATCGCCAACGGTATATCATCGTGCCATGAACCCATCAATGTCGATCAGGTACTAGATAGACTGCGGCTAGGGCTGCATGTCATGGTTCGTGAGGGTGCTGTCCGCAAAGATCTGAAAGAAATCGCCAGAATCAAAGACCACGGCATTGATTTGCGTCGATTGGTCCTGGTGAGCGACGGCATAACGCCGGCTGACCTGATGGCAAACGGCTATATGGAAACCCTGGTTCAAAAGGCGATTGATTACGGATTTGAGCCGATCAACGCCATTCAGATGGCCACCCTGAATGTGGCCGAACATTTTTCATTAGACCATTTGATCGGCGGCATTGCGCCGGGGAGATTAGCCGATTTTGTGATCATCCCGGATGACGCTGCCATGGCTGCACAGGTAGTCGTCAGCAATGGGCGGATTATCGCCCAAAACGGAGATTTACTGGCGGCTCCGCAATCGTATTCTTTTTCAGCCGATAGCCTAAACAGTGTTAAACTGCCTCGCGAGCT
>Ga0316191_10002203_pt1 | contig 14070 bp, 12 predicted proteins | sample Eddworburr2cm_MG_FD_204928 | JGI IMG/M metagenome (GOLD analysis project Ga0316191, IMG submission 204928) | Coastal sediment microbial communities from Maine, United States - Eddy worm burrow 2 cm | ecosystem: Environmental > Aquatic > Marine > Coastal > Sediment | place: USA: Maine...
CGCTTTCGTCCCGCACTTTACCGCACGGGGTGTGTGTCCCGCATCGCTGTTTAGTTAATTTGCCATTATGGTTGTATGATCATCAGTCTTTTTGATTGAGCGTGACTTCAAGTGGACAACTCTGAGCAAGATAGCATTCAGACCCGCTACGAGAATCTCAGGTTGCGTAGTATGGCCTTGATATCGCGCCTCCTGTCGTGGACCCTCAGGCAGCGTCATTTCCGTGCATTGCTGGTTTTTTTCCTTGTACTGCTGGGCCTGGTGACCAGCTTTTCCATTATCTTTCAGATCCTGATGGCCTATGAAGGACAGCAGCATTCCTGGGTTAGTGGCCTCTACTGGACGATGTCGACGATGTCGACGCTGGGATACGGTGATATTACTTTTACCTCGGACCTGGGTCGACTGTTCTCTGTCCTGGTGCTGCTGTCGGGCATGATATTCTTTTTGACACTGCTGCCGTTCACATTTATCGAGCTTTTCTACGAGCCGTGGATCGAATCACGCGCGGCTAACCTCGTGCCGCGCAACGTACCTGCCGATATGCAGGGACACGTCATTCTTACGTTTTACGATCTGGTCGCCAGTGCCCTGATCGATAAACTGACGCACTTCAACTATCCCTACGTAGTGATCCTGCCTGAACTCGGGGAAGTCGCAAGCCTCGGAGAAAAAGGTATTCGGGTGATTTACGGTGAATTGAACGACCCCGAAACCTATCGACGTGCACGCGTGGAACGAGCGGTGATGGTGGCCACGACTCGTCCTGATGTCGTCAACACATCGGTAGCGTTCACGGTCCGCGGTATTACCGACAAAACTCGAATCATCGCCACCGCGCGTGAGGCTGCGTCGCATGAGATATTGAAACTGGCGGGCTGTAACCGCGTGCTGGATCTCAGTTGGCTGATGGCGGAGGCGCTCGCTCGCAGAGCCATCGGTGGCGATCAGTTCACTCACGTGGTCGGCCAGATTGACGATCTTATCATTGCAGAAGTCGTCGCAAGCCGCACCACGCTGGTGGGGAAAAATTATTTGCGGGCGCAAACCGAGACTAGCGTCAATATTGTTGGATTCTGGGAGCGTGGAAACTTTGAAATCGGTCAACCGGACAGCATTATCGAAGCGAACACCGTGCTGGTGCTGGCAGGATCCAGGCAGCAGCTAAAAGAGTTTGATGCACTTTACCAGGTCGAGGCGGCGCCAGCTCCATTCAGGCCTGTTGTTATCATAGGTGGTGGTCGGGTCGGTCGTGCCACTGCCGCGGCGCTGAAGCGACGCGGTATCGAGTATCGCATCGTCGAGCAACTCGAGGAGCGGATACCGAATGCGGAAAATTACGTGCATGGCTCGGGCGCAGATAAATCAGTGTTGCAGCGGGCAGGAATCGAAGAGGCACCGACGGTCATCATTACCACTCGCGATGACGAGACGAACATATATCTCACCATTTTTTGCCGCCTGTTGCGCCCCGACATTCAGATTATCAGTCGTTCGAGCCTGGAACGAAATGTTTCGGTCCTGAATAGAGCCGGATCCGATATCGTGATGTCTTATGCCTCCATGGGTTCCAATGCCTTGTTTAACCTGTTGCAGCGTAGCGATTTGTTGATGATCGCCGAAGGTCTCGATGTATTTAAAGTGCCGGTTCCCAGGGAACTGGCCGGCAAGCGCCTGACCGAGTTAAATCTACGTCAACTCACTAATTGCAGCATAATTGGTATCGATTTCGACGACAGCACCATGACTAATCCCGGTCCCGATTTTGAGCTGCCGGCAGCGGGTGAGATAGTGTTGATCGGTACACCAGCCGGGGAAGCGGAGTTTCTCCGGTTGTTTTCGACAGAGTAACGGGTTTGCCTGTGGAATGGCGGAGTATCTTTTAGCCTCAGCCAGGACAACGAGATGTTTTCGATGCTTTCACCTGACTGCGGAGCCTGAAGGAAGGTTGATTACTGGATACACTCATCGTAGAGTTGTCGATAATCAACGCTAGATTGATTGACATCATTCCACCACCCTATAGAGACGATTATGAAATGTCCAAAGTGTTCCTCAAAGTTCGAAACAGTGTCATTCGGTGAGATTGAATTCGAGCGCTGCCTGGGCTGCCAGGGACTCTGGTTCGATATGCTTGAGAAGGAAGACCTGATAAAAATCAAAGGTTCCGAAGCGATTGATATCGGCGACGAACAGGTCGGCGAGGAATATGACAGCCTGCAGAATATCAAATGCCCTCAATGCACCGTCAAGATGTTGCCGATGGTGGATAAGGACCAGGTGCACATCAAGTATGAATCCTGTCCGATCTGCTATGGGACCTTTTTCGATGCGGGTGAGTTTCGCGATCTCAAGGAACACACGGTGCTGGAGCGGTTTATTGAAATGCTGGGGACGCTGAGGACAAATCTCCATACCTGAATGGCGTCATCCACGCGGAACACACTCGACGATATTGCAAAAACCTTATACACCATCGCCGAGCGAGGCCAAATAGGGACTTTCATACTGTAGTTTGCCAGCACCATCGTGTAACAGTTATTTTACCAGCTGACAAACCCAGTCCATAAAAAAACGCGCTTCCGGTTTTTCGGCAGCCTGTTCCTGCAGGCAACAAAAGTAGCCGCGCCTGGTTTCCAGGCGCAATGACGATGCCCTCTGCAAACGCCCGCTAGCGATGTAGTCATCCAGCAGAAAATCCCCGCCGATGCCGTCACCGTTTAATATCGCCTGCAAACAAACAATGTAGCTGTTAAAGCTCTGTCCACTGCGCCGCTCTGGCGTTGCCAGTCCTTTGCTGCCCAACAGTCTGTTCCAGTCATCGACGTGCAGGGCTTCATTGTAATTTTATCCACGGGGAGCGGTTTTTTAGTGGATAGATATGAAAGCGCACAAACAGTAATCATCGATTCGAGGAAAATGGCCCGAAGCTCGACACCGGGCAAGGGAGGTTCGCCAAAAATAATCGATATATCGGTATCCGCCGGCTCATAATTAGAAGTCGAATCGCGCGTGCGCAACTGTAATTCTATGTCGGGGTAGCGCTGATAAAATTCAGGCAGTCTGGCGAGCAACCAGCAACTGGCGAAGCCGATGGACGTTTCCACTTTCAGCAAACCGTGCTCCGATTGTCGCCGAACGCGTTCGAATGCCTGGCGGATTTCATTCAATCCGGCACTGACGGCAGCAAATAACTCCTGCCCCTGGGCGGTGAGTGCAAGCCGGGGTTTACTGCGGACGAATAACAGCACCCCGAGAATACGCTCAAGCTCCGCCACCTGGCGACTCACCGCGGGCGGGTGTACATTTAAATCTTTTGCCGCACGTGCAAAGCTCAGATGGCGAGCGGCAACTTCGAACGATTTGATTGCATTCAGTGGGAGGGGCATACGATAGTTCATTAAATGAAAGATTCGATTTCGAAATACAGCGGGTTTACAGGGTCTGGTCGATATTTGATAATTCTTCAAAATAATTATCCGAAGCAAGTGGGGCCCGGTGCGAAGCGAATACGATTATGTCATAGCCGGCGGCGGTTCCGCCGGCTGTGCGCTGGCGGCGCGGCTGGCCGAGGATCCGTCGGTTCAGGTGTGCCTGGTCGAGGCCGGTGGCAATGGACGAAATCTGTTTATCCGTATGCCTGCCGGCAATGGCTTTATCTTCGGCAACCCCAAACTCGACTGGGGATTCGAATCCGTACCGCAGGCAGCGCTGAATGGCCGACGCATTTACTTCCCGCGCGGCAAAGCACTGGGTGGATCGTCGATCATGAACGGCATGATTTACATGCGCGGGGTTCCACAGGACTATGATGGCTGGCGCGACAGTGGACTTTGCGGCTGGGGGTTCGCCGACCTGTTGCCGTATTTTCGACGCTCGCAGGGGGCCGTCAACCGAGGTAATCCCTGGCATGGCGTAAACGGCCCGCTGAAGACCGAGCTTTCGGCAAATTTCGGCATCCTCGAAGCTGCCTACATCGCGGCCGCGATCGCTTCCGGTCACAAACCGCTGGATGATTTCAACGGGCCGGAGCGCACCGGCGTCGCGCGTTCCGACAGCACCGTGTACAAGGGTGTACGGCAATCATCGGCTATCGCCTATTTACCCAAACCGCCGGCAAACCTGACGATCCTGACCGGTCGCCACATTGCCCGGCTGAGCCTCGAGGGCCACCGGGTGCTGGGCGTCGTGACTGTTTCCGGGGAACAAATTCGCGCCCGCCGCGAAGTCGTGCTTTGCCAGGGCGCCTTCGGCACTCCGCAGACCCTGATGTTGTCGGGGATTGGCCCGGCCGATCACCTGGCATCGCATGGCATCAAGCCCGTGGTTGATCTTCCCGGCGTCGGCGCGAACCTCGCCGACCATGTGGACGTGTCGATGCAATATGGATCTGACCGCATGGACCTGAGCCTGGCCCGCCACCAGCGCCTCGACCGGGCGGTATCATTGATGACCCGCTGGCTGTTGAACGGCAAGGGACCGGGCAGCGGGGCCTTTTTCTCGGCCGTCCTGTTCCATGCCTTCGAGCCTCCGGCACCGCCTGAGCTCGAAGTGTTCATGACACCAATGACAGTCGACGAAAACCTGACCAGCGGCGTGGATGAAAAGACCCCGATCTTGCAGCGCCTGGGCCGCAAATTGCTGGTGCGAGGGCGTAAGGTCGCGCGTGCCGGTGTGCAGATCGACATTAACCTGGAGCGCCCAAAATCGCTCGGTAGCGTGCGCCTGGCCAGCGCCAACCCGCACGACCACCCGTTGATCGACCCTAATTATTTTTCTGCTCCGCAGGACCTGGATGAATTACTGCGCGGCGTCAAAGTGATGCGAGAAGTAATGGCACAACCACAAATTGGGCAATACCTGAACGGTGAGCTGGGTGCATGGAAGAATGCCGACAGTGATGCGGAAATCATTGAGGCTATCCGTGCCACGGCCTATACCGGGCATCACCACTCATCGACGGCGCGCATGGGTGGCGAAAATGATCCCTGGGCGGTGCTGGATCAACAGCTGCGCGTGACGGGTGTCGAGAACCTGCGGGTTTGCGATGCTTCCGCAATGCCGACGCAAATTACCGGCAACCCGAACGCAACCGTAATAGCCATGGCGGAAAAGGCAGCTGATATGATACTGCAACGCCAGCCCTTGCCAGCTGAATATCCACAGGGTTTGGCATGAGCGCCCGGACCTGTCATCGCCATGCTGCCGATACGCCAGGTTTCGACGATCTGCAAACCTGGTTGTGCGCCGTGTTCGACGCTGACCGAGTCCAGGCGTCATTTATCGACAGAGAGATTGGTTGCCATGAAAACTTTCCAGTATTTTGTTGACAATACCTGGCATGAGCCTGCTTCAGGCCAGTATTTCGACAGCGAAAATCCTGCTAATGGTGAAGTCTGGGCGCAAGTTCCAGACTGTAACCTGGCCGATGTGAAACGTGCCGTAGCAGCGGCCAAAGCAGCGTTTTACGAAGGCCCCTGGGGTATGATGATGCCCGCCGAGCGTGGCCGCGTGTTGCGCCGCATGGGTGATGTCATTTCCAGGCACGCGGACCGGCTCGGTGAAATTGAAACCCGTGACAATGGCAAGCTGGTGAAAAATATCACGCCTTCGCTCAAGCCGGATGCCTGGCAGGTCGACAGCTTTCATTACTACGCCGGCATGTGCGATAAATTCGAAGGCCGACTCCTGCCGTCCGAAGTGCCGGACATGCACAACTACCTGAAATGGGAACCATTCGGCGTTTGCGCACTGATATTGCCGTGGAACTCCCCCATCGGCACGCTGATCTGGAAGCTGGCGCCCTGTCTTGCCGCGGGTAACACGGTGGTCATCAAGCCCTCGGAACAGGCTTCCTGTTCCTCTTTCGAATTAATGGAAGTGTTGCTGGAAGCAGGTTTACCGCCAGGTGTACTCAACGTGGTCAGTGGCTTCGGGGCGACCACCGGCGAGCCGTTGATCGACCATGCGGATGTGCGCATGGTCTCCTTCACCGGTGGTACCGCTGGTGGCCGCGCGGCCGCGACTGTCGCGGCGCGCCAGGTTAAACCCATCATTATGGAGCTGGGTGGCAAGTCACCCCAGATCGTTCTGCCAGACGCCGATCTCGAACTCGCGGTTAACGGCGTTGCCGCCGGAATCTTCCCGGCAACCGGGCAGAGCTGTATCTCGGGCTCACGATTGCTGGTACATCGTTCCTTAATCGGTGAGTTCAGCGAGCGCCTGGTAGAGGTGGCCAGCAAAGCCCGCGTAGGCGATCCCACCGATCCCGCAACACAAATCGGCCCGATCGCCAATCGCCCACACTATGACAGCGTACTGGCACGTATTACCGCTGCCGAGAAAGCCGGGCATCAATTGCTGCTGGACGGGCGCAGTGCCTGCCGCGGCCAGGGCTATTATATTGGCCCGACTATTTTCGCCAACGTACCCAACGCTGCCGATCTGGCGCAAAACGAGACCTTCGGCCCGGTGGTCTCAACCGAGGCCTGGGACCATGAAGAAGAGGTTATCCGCATCGCCAATGACACCCCCTACGGCCTGGCGGCCGGTATCTGGTCGCGCGATGTTACCCGCGCCATGCGTGTTGCCGATCGTATCGAGGCGGGTACGATATACATCAATAATTATTTCAATGCAGCGACCCAGTCCCCGGTTGGAGGCTTCAAGCAGTCCGGCTACGGTCGTGAAAACGGTTTCGAAGGTATGCGTTGTTATCTGCAGACCAAGTCGGTGTGGCTCGCAACCAAGCCGACGCAACCCGATCCTTTCGCCGCTTAATGGCGCACAGTTGCAGGGGCTTTGGCTATGAAACTGAGTAAAGTACAGATCGAAAGTTATCGCCAGCAGGGGTTCCTGTTGCTTGAGAATGTCGTCGGCGTTGACCTGCTCGTCGAGTTGCGCGCGGCAATTGCTCGTTTTGTCGAGCAGTCACGCCAGGTTGCGGCGAGCAACAAGGTTTATGATCTCGATCCTAGCCACAGCGCCGCGCTGCCGCGGGTGCGCCGCCTGAAGGATCCGCATCTGCGCGACGAGGTGTTCCAGCGGCTGGCGTCAAGCGATACCATCGTCGACCCGGTATGCCAGTTGCTCGGTGGTACGGTGCGCTTTGACCATTCCAAGCTCAATTTCAAGCATCCTCACAGCGCCGCCGAGATCGCCTGGCACCAGGACTGGGCATTCTACCCGCATACCAACGACGATATTCTCGCGGTCGGTGTCATGATCGAGGATTGCAGGCTGGAAAGTGGGCCGTTACGCGTGATTCCCGGATCACATCGTGGTCCGGTTTACGATCATCACCATAACGGCACTTTTACCGGTGCTATTGCAGAGGGTGACCTGGGGAACTTGCCCGACAGCGCAATCGACCTGGTCGCGCCCGCGGGATCGATCAGCATCCATCACGTACGTACGCTGCACGCGTCCACCAATTGCAGCGCCGATACCACGCGCCCGTTGCTGCTGTTCAGCTATGCGGCAGTCGATGCGTTTCCGGTGTTTGCTGCCTACGACCTGGACGAATACGATGCGCGCATACTGCGTGGCCAGGCCGTGCGTCAGGGGCGCATGGAAGCACTGCCGATCCGCCTGCACCTGCCGCAGAAACCAGGTGCCGATTCTATCTACGACAACCAGGCGGTGCGAAAAAATGGCGGGTGAAGCTGCGCCTGCCATTCAACTCGCTGTCGAGGTGAATCATGCCTGATCCCAGCGCCACAGCCGGGCACAAATACGAGCCTGAAATCATCAGGGTACCGGCGCTCTATGCCTGGCCACCGCGGCCGCTCAAAGCCCTGCGCTACCTGCTGATCGATTTACTCTATCCCTGGGGTTTCGTTTACCTTGCGTTGGCGTATCCGACCTGGCGCTACCTCACCCCTGCACTCGAGACCATGGCTCATTTCGAGCCTGGCTGGATGGCGTTGTTATGGCTGCGCAACTGTGCTTTCCTGTTGCTTTTCGCAGGCGGGCTGCACTGCTACCTGCACCGGCGGCGGGCGCAGGGCGACGCCTATCGGCTCAACCGCAAGAAGCTGTCTGCCGACAACAAGCTGTTCCTGTGGCACGACCAGGTCAAGGACAACATGTTCTGGAGCATCGCGTCTGGAGTGACCATCTGGACCGGGTTCGAGGCCATCAGCTACTGGGTTTACGCGAGCGGCCGATTACCGCTCATCGACAATCCATGGTATTTCGTTGCCTGCATTTACCTGCTGTTTCTATGGTCGACCGCGAATTTTTACGCAGTACATCGAGTGCTCCATTTCCGCTCGATCTATCAACGGGTACACGAATTGCATCACCGCAACGTCGATATCGGGCCGTGGAGCGGCATATCGATGCACCCACTCGAACACCTGTTTTACTTTTCGCCATTCGTGCTCTGGTGGTTCGTGCCGGTACACCCGGTTATCATTATCCTTACCGGTTTTTTCCAGGCACTGAACCCGTCCCTGTCGCATTCGGGTTTCGATTACCTGAGTCTCGGTAAGTTACGCCTGAAGACCGGCGACTGGTACCATCAGCTGCATCACCAGTATTTCAACTTGAACTACGGTAATACGCCGACGCCTTTCGACAAGATTTTTGGCAGTTGGCACGATGGCAGTCAGGAATCGCTGCAGGCGCAAAAACAACGTTGGCGCGTACGTCGTCGGCAAACGGGCTTATAAGCGCTGCCGGGCGTTACCCTGCAGGAAATAGGATCATGAGTGAAATTGATGTACCGGGTAAACGAAGGCGACGGCGGCCAGGGTCTGCACAGCTGCAATCTCGAGCTGCCCACCCATCCATGAGTGGCGCTGTCGGCGGGCGTTATCGGCCCCTGAATGCCGATGATCTACCCGTCATCGATCGGGCGGTTCGCTCGATTCTGTCCGACGTGGGTATCGCCGAGGCAGCAGAAATTGTCATCGATCATGTTACCCGTGCAGGGGGCCGTCTCGACGCTGATGGACGCCTGCATTTTTCTGCCGAGTTGATTGATCAGGCATTAAACGGTTTGCCACGCGATTTCGCGCTCTGCGGGCAACACCCGGACTACGATATGCAACTTGGCGTGGCGCGAGTACACGCGGGTTCGGGTGGCGCCGCGCCGCTGATACTCGATCTAGACAGCGGCCGCTATCGCGAGTCGACACTGCGCGACCTGTACGATGCCGCACGCCTGGTCGACAGCCTCGACAATATCCATTTCTTCAGCCGTTCGATGGTTGCGCGCGACATGCCCGATAACCGAAGCCTCGATATCAATACCGCCTATGCCTGCCTGGCGGGAACCCGCAAGCATGTTTTTGCCGCCGCGACAGATGCCGCCCATGTCGAGGAAATCGCCACCATGTGTTACGCGATCGCCGGTTCACGCGAAGCCTTCCTGGCTCGTCCGTTTCTGTCGCTGAATTGCAACATGTCGGTACCACCGCTGCGCTTTGACGCCGAATCCTGCAACGTTGCTGCCGAAGCCGTGCGTTGCGGAATTCCACTGCATTGCAACACCTTCGGCCAGATGGGCGCGTCGAGCCCGGTGACCATGGCCGGGACGATAGCACAGACCTTTGCCGAGACACTTGCCGGCATGATATTCGCCTGGTTACTGGACCCCGGAGCAAAGTTGATCCTCGGTACGCGGCCGATGCTGACCGATCTGCGTACCGGTGCAATGAGTGGCGGGAGTGCCGAGGGCGCAATCGCGACGGCGGCCAGCGTGCAGCTGGCAAACTACTACAGGTTACCCAATTCGGTCATAGCCGGTGCCACCGACAGCAAGATAGCCGACGCGCAAAGCGGTTATGAAAAAAGCCTGAGCGTGACCCTCGCAGCCCAGGCCGGCTGTAACCTGATCACCCAGGCCAGCGGCATGCAGGCCAGCCTGATGGGCTGTGCACTGGAAAGTTACGTCATCGATAACGATATGCTGGGTATCATCATGAAGTCGCTGGCGATGATCGAGGTCAGCGAGGAAACCCTGGCATTGAAGGCGATCGACGAGGTGGCGCATGGTGAAGGCCATTTCCTCGGACGGGTCGAGACACTGGAACGCATGCAGAGTGATTTCGTCTATCCCGAAATTGGTGATCGCCGTAGCATCGACGACTGGGAAGCGGACGGCGCCCGTGATATTCGCAGCGTGGCGCTCGAGCGTACGCGGCAGATACTGCAAAAACATTATCCGCAGCATCTATCCGCTGAACTGGATCGGGCCTTGCGGGAAAGCTTTGATATTCGCCTGCCGCGCTCAGCCATGGTGGCGTCGTAAGCAATGCTGCCAATCATTTAAATGGAGCGTAGCAATGAAGAGAATCTATGATTTCAGCCGCAGTCCATCGGCGCGAAACTACACCGTCGCAGATTTACAGGCTTTGAAAGGCTCGAATAAAAAACTCAGTATGAGTAATCCGAAAGATGCCATCGAGCTCCAGGCCTGTATTGACGCCGGGATCGATCTACTGGTGGTTTGGGACAGCCAGATAGAAAAGCTGCGGCGCGTGGCCCCACATCACTTTATGGGTGTCGGTAGCACCTGGTCACAATTCGGCAGGCGCGAAGAAATTCTGGACCATGCCTTTGAGATGATGCGCAAGGGCGGCGATATGTATTACACGCTGCGCTCCTTTGAAGTGATGGAAATGTTGGCGAAGGAGGGCATCCCGGTGCAAAGCCATATCGGCCTGGTACCGACATTCAGTCATTGGTGTGGAGGATTGCGTGGCTGGGGCCGAAACGCGGATGAAGCCATGGAAATCTACCGTACCCTGAAGCGCATGGAAGACGCTGGTGTGTTTGCCGTCGAGGCCGAGTGTATCGCCGAGGAAGTGCTCGAAGCCGTCAACCAAAAGACCTCGATTGTGACTTTCTCCCTCGGCTCGGGTATGGCCGGTGATGTCATCATGTCATTCGTGGCGGATATCTGTGGTGAGGCCAGCGAGGAAGAAAAACCGCCGAAGCATGCCCATGCTTTCGGTAACCTGGCGCGCTTACATAAGCAGATGTATGCAGAACGCGTCACCGCGCTAAGCGAATTTCACAGTGAGGTCATGCAGAATAAATTTCCCTATGCGGAGACCAATATTTCCATGCACCCGAATGAAAAGGAAAAATTCCTGGAAGCTTTGGACAGGGCATGAGCAAAAGCATAACAGGGCCCGGTATCGATTTAAGCCGTTGCAAACGGCAAACGATATTCACAGCTTCGATACTCGTTGAATCTTCAGGAATTCGCCAGATCTTAAGCCGATTGAGCCGTGCTGGTCTTTCCCCCTAAGGGCGTTGCTGCTGCGTCACAAGCGGTAGAAAGAAGGCGCTGATAAAACGGTGCGCTTGCTGCAAGGTGAAGAGCTCGCGCTGTGAAGGCCGCTCAGCCTGCCATTCACAGGCCAGCGATTTGTTGCCGATGAACAGCATCTCTGTACACAGCGACGCTGCGCAGCACTGGTTGCTGTCTGCTGCAGACCAGTCGATTGCCGCGATGACAGTGCGAGCGGTCTCGAATTCATCTCCATTATGCTGGATGCTGATGGCCTCTCCGCTGGCGCGGCAGGTTGCATCGATGCGTGTAGGCAAGCTGAACATCGCGCCGATGGCCAGCGCATCGAATGCGCAAACCGCCTCTGCCTGGCCATAAACAGAAGTGACACGGTAGCCCCGAGCTTCGGCAGAAAACGGATAGGCGGCGACAATACGGCCAGCATCCAGCTCAATGAGTCCGGCAGTTGCCAGCGGTTGCACTGTTGCAGACCATTCTAGATCACCCGCTATGTCGCCACTGGCTGGAGCGCATCCCTCCTCGAGAAAAAAACGCAGGATAAGCAGGTGCGCCCGGCGCAGCGGTTCGCAAAGCTGAATTTGCCCAGCCTCCAGTGGCAGGATTGCGCGCAGTCGTTTCAACGCTATTTCGATATCAGGCACAGCTTTTTTACCCAGGGGCGGGAATCCGGGTGGCATTATAACGCCCGGTACCACCCGGGTGCTCCAGGCCTGCTCATTAATTCTTCAATAATTCGAGCCAGGAGTGGTGGAGGATCAGCTTTCATCCGTTTTCTCTTAAACTAAAGAACAAGGGAATGCAGGGATCAACATTTAACCTCTCCGCATCCTTTTTCCTTACCTGTTTCCAGTCATGCTTCGAGGCGGATAGCCGGTGGCGCCATTGATTCTATAATTTTGATCCAAAGACATGGAAAAGAATATTTTATTAAAGATCAGGGCTTGGGCAATATACTCGGGTGGTCTGTCGATACGCCGCATGAGCGGCGCACGCAACCATTCCACAGCTGAGGGCCAGAACGTGATTCATACGGGAAAACAGGACAAACATGCAATGCAGGTCGGGGGTGGCGTCTATGCCAATTGAAAAAACAGACACGCTCGTTGTCGGCGCAGGCCAGGCAGGTGTGGCCATGAGCGAGCACCTGAGCAACCGCGGCGTGACTCACCTTGTTGTTGAGCGCCACCGAATTGCGGAACGCTGGCGTTCGGAACGCTGGGATTCCCTGGTTGCCAACGGACCGGCCTGGCACGATCGATTTCCGGGCCTGACATTTTCCGATTTCGATCCTGATGCCTTTGCCCCCAAGGAGCGTGTTGCGGATTACTTTGTCGATTACGCCGAAATGATCAAAGCCCCAGTCCGCTGCGGTGTAGAGGTCAGGGAAGTGCGCCGCAACGTTGGCCGACCCGGGTTCCGTGTTGAAACGTCGGATGGCGTAATCGAAGCCAACAATGTGGTTGCCGCTACCGGGCCTTTCCAGAAACCGGTAATCCCGGACCTGGTGTCGGACGATGCTGGAATCATGCAGATTCATTCCAACGCCTACCGCAATCCCGGGCAGTTGCCCGAGGGTGCGGTGCTGGTGGTCGGGGCAGGGTCTTCGGGTGCGCAGATCGCGGATGAATTGTTGCGCTGCGGAAAACGGGTTTATCTCTCCGTGGGTCCGCACGACCTGCCGCCGCGGCGCTATCGCGGACGGGACTTTGTCTGGTGGCTGGGAGTCCTCGGCAAGTGGGATGTGCCGGCGCTTGAACCCGGCACAGAACATGTGACCATCGCGGTGAGCGGTGCCCATGGCGGTCATACGGTCGACTTCCGGCGTCTTGCCGCGCAGGGCATGACGCTCGTTGGGCGGACGGAGTCATTCGCAGACGGTGTAATGCACTTCGCGCCGGACCTGGCGGACAATATTGCCCAGGGCAATGCAAACACCCTGTCGGTGCTGGACGAAGCCGACGCCTATATTGTCCGCAATGGTCTCGATTTTCCCGCAGAGCCGGAAGCCCGCGAAGTCGGTGCAGACCCGCAGTGCGTGACTGATCCCATCCTGGCGTTGAATATACAGGAGGCCGGAATCACTTCGATCATCTGGGCGACCGGGTTTACGCTCGATTACAGCTGGTTGCAGGTTGACGCTTTCGATGAACAAGGTAAACCGAAACATCAACGCGGTGTCTCGGCGGAGCCCGGGGTCTATTTCCTGGGCTTGCCGTGGCAATCGCGACGCGGCTCCTCCTTCATCTGGGGAGTGTGGCACGATGCCAGGTATCTGGCGGACCAGATTTCCATACAGCATCAGTACCTGGCCTACAGGCCACGCGCGTAACGTGAATCTGCGCACACATCGGGTCTTACCCGGAATGGGTTGGGCGGAATAATTTTCCCATCCCGGGAGAAGCGGGCTGTCTAAGCGACCCCGGGCCAGACCCGACGCGCAACCAGCGGGGCCCCAGCCGGGTAGCTTAGATAGTTCGCTACCTGCGCTGACCAGTCACTCGATGCAGCATCCACGATTGAATTACCTGGAATTTCATCTTCCCCCATTTCCTGCACGAGCACATGCCGGGCGATTCCGGTCGAGGCGAGAAATTTACGGGTAATACCCGATTTCGCGGCATTGACGCGATAGTCCTGGACCAGCCATGCGCCCAGGTCTTCGTCGTTTTCGTTGGCGTTGAACAGCGCCAGGCTAATATTCTCGGCCCTGATACGAGGGCTGGATTCTGCCGCTCCGCTGGCACCATCAACAGCCCATTCCTCGGTGAGAATCAGCATTTTGCTATTCGCTCGGTAAGCCATCA
>Ga0316191_10002204_pt1 | contig 14067 bp, 10 predicted proteins | sample Eddworburr2cm_MG_FD_204928 | JGI IMG/M metagenome (GOLD analysis project Ga0316191, IMG submission 204928) | Coastal sediment microbial communities from Maine, United States - Eddy worm burrow 2 cm | ecosystem: Environmental > Aquatic > Marine > Coastal > Sediment | place: USA: Maine...
TGGAACAGGTCGCACGCTCCTACATTCTGGCCGAAGCAGTAATTGAGCGGGTTGGAAGGCGTATTGACCCGACGGTGCTGCGGGCCTTATTGAAAGACCCGCTGGTCGTCAATCTCGAGAACGCCGACGCCGCCGCCGAATCCGCTAGCCGTCTCGCGCAGGCCTGTGCATCCGAGCAACTGGAGATTACGCCGCAGTTCGATCAAAAAACCGAAGCCTACTATTTGTTGATCAAGCGCACTCACCACGGTAACGAGCGTAGTACTTACCTTGATGTCGATTTTCTCGAGAGTGGGGATTACGCGCAAATACAACAAACTGCGCAAGTGTTACTGGGCTTGCTCAGTGATGGTGCGGTAATCAGGCGCAAGGAACGCGAGCGCTCTATTACCGAGTTCAAGCAAGCCCTTGACTGGCTGCTCGAAGAAACCAAGAAGGGAATCGGAACGCAGCGATACAAGGGTCTGGGCGAAATGAATCCCGATCAGCTGTGGGATACCACGATGAACCCGGAGACGCGGCGCTTACTCAGAGTGCAAATTGAAGACGTCATCGCGGCCGACGAAATATTCACGACGCTAATGGGCGATCTGGTCGAGCCGAGAAGAAACTTCATCGAGAGCAACGCACTGGGCGTGCGCAACCTCGATATCTGACTCAAGCCGTCTTGCGGCGGCTTTTCTTCTTGGCGGCCGGCGCTTTCGTCGCCGCGGTCTTCTTTCCGGCGCTGGTCTTTCTCGGCTTTGCCTTCGTGGATTTCGTTGGCTTCTTGCCTTTGTCGCCCTTGCTGGCGATGAGATCCAGGGCTTCTTCCAGCGAAATCTTTTCCGGATCGATCGATTCCGGAATAGTTACATTCATTGAGCCGTATTTCAGATACGGACCGTATCGGCCAGCGTTCACAGTAATGGCTTTTTCGTCGTCCGGGTGAACGCCGATTTTTCGACCACCACCGCCACGGGTTTTGGCTTGTGCCAGCAGTTCTACCGCCCGATCAAGCTCGATGTCATAGACGCTGTCGGTTTTTGGTATCGATTTGAAACCGCCGTCATGCTTGATATAGGGACCGAACCGGCCAATATTGACTTCAACCGGTTTGTCTGTCCCGGGGTGATTGCCCAGCGACCGGGGCAGCGAAAGTGATTTAAGTGCGATCTGCAAGGCCTCCGGAGAAGCCTCGGATGGTAAGGGAACGCCCTTCGGCCAGGCTGCGCGTTTTGGTTTTTCCGTTGCAGCCTTTTCCGTCGCACTCTTTGCCTTTGCACTCTTTTTCTTCGTACCCTTTTCCTTTGTGCTCTGCGGCGGCGTCTCACCGATCTGCACATAGGGTCCATACGGTCCGCTGAGAAGATAGATCGTCTTCCCGGTTTCTTCATGGGTACCCATTGCCAGCGGCTCTTTGCGCACCGGTCCGGAGCCGAATGGTTCCGTGAAATCGCAATCCGGGTAAGCACTGCACCCTACAAATAGTCCGCGACTGCTGTTTTGCAGAAGCACGACACTCTTGCACTTCGGACACTTTTCCGGGAGCTGTTTTTCCTGCCAGGCGGGATCCAGAAAACCACGCGAGTAGGCTTCCCAACTACGCACCGGTGTTTTGGCTTCGGGCAGAGGGATACCCCGGCTTATAGTTTCCTTATTGCGCAGATTGTCGGCGAAACTCGTCCAGAATTCTTCCATGACGGATACCCACTCCAGGGTACCGTTTGAAATCTCGTCCAGCTCGGCCTCGAGATTCGCGGTAAATCCGTAATCGAGATAATGATTGAAGTGCGAGGTGAGAAAACCGTTGACCAGACGGCCGACATCGGTCGGCAGAAACCTCTTCTTCTCGAGAAGTGCGTAACCGCGATCCTGCAGAGTCGAAATGATGTTCGCGTACGTAGACGGCCGGCCAATGCCGTACTCTTCGAGGGTCTTGACCAGACTGGCCTCGGTGTAGCGCGGCGGCGGCTGGGTAAAATGCTGCTCGCCGTAGAGCTTCTTGACCGGCAAGGTGTCATTCACTTCCAGCTTGGGCAGCTTTGCGTCTTCTTCCTGCTCTGTATCATCTGCACCTTCGGTATAGACAGCGATGAAGCCCGGGAATACAAGCACCTGTCCGCTGGCACGAAAGACCGTATCCGAGTTACCTGCCTCCAGATCGATACTGGTTGTATCGAATCGTGCCGGTGCCATCTGGCTCGCCAGAGTTCGCTTCCAGACCATTTCATATAGTGCAGCCTGGTCGGGACGCAGATATTTCCTGACTGACGCGGGTGTGCGCGCGATTGACGTTGGTCGGATCGCCTCGTGTGCTTCCTGCGCGTTCTTGGAGCGGTTCCGAAAGGTTACCGGGGTCTTGGGAAGATATTCGACGTCGAAATTCTCGCCGATGTAGCCGCGAATTTCCTGTACCGCTTCCTTGGCAAGCGCGACCGAGTCCGTTCGCATATAGGTGATCAGACCTACCGTCGAACCACCGATGTCGATGCCTTCATAGAGTTGTTGCGCGGTGCTCATGGTCGTCCGGGAAGTCATTCCCAGCTTGCGCACCGCTTCTTGCTGTAGCGTCGAAGTGATAAACGGGGGCGCAGCCTGGCGTGATCGCGGCTTGCGATCGACGCGGGTGACCGTGACCGTACCTTTCGCCACTTTCTCAATCTGTGCGATCGCCTTTTTCTGCTCGGCCTCGCTGTCGAAGGAAAACTGTTCGACTTTCTTGCCCTTGTGCTGGAACAGTCTCGCCGAGAAACCCTGGGTACCTTTCTGGGAGTCCAGGTGGATAGTCCAGTACTCGCGGCTATCGAAGTTTTCGATATCCTGTTCGCGCTCGACGATCAGGCGCAACGCCGGGCTCTGAACGCGGCCGGCAGAAAGACTGCGGCCGATTTTCTTCCACAGGATAGGCGACAGGTTAAAGCCAACCAGATGATCGAGTGCGCGCCGTGCCTGTTGCGCATTAACCAGCGGCATTGAAATCTTGCGTGGATTCTGTACGGCTTCCTTCACCGCAGATTCGGTGATTTCATAAAACACCACGCGATGCAGCTTGCGATCCTTCAGGAGCTTTTTGTCCTTGAGTATCTCCGACAAATGCCAGGCTATGGCTTCACCTTCGCGGTCCGGGTCGGTCGCGAGATAAACCTCCTTGGCCTTGGTGACTGCTTTGACGATGCTGTCTACATGTTTCTTGTTGCGCTCGACCAGCGCGTAGCGCATGTTGAAATGGCTTTCGGGATCGACAGCGCCCTCTTTCGCTTCCAGGTCGCGAACATGACCGTAGGAAGCAAGGATGTCGAAGCCCTTGCCCAGGTATTTCTTCAAGGTTTTCGCCTTCGAGGGCGACTCAACAATCAGCAGATTTTGCGACATTCACGCGGCGATTTGAAAAAGAGGGCGAGATAATAAGAAGATGCCGGCTCCGGAGCAAGCAAATGCTGGGCTTGGGGAGTCGTTTTTACTGAGGGCTACTGTTATCGCGACTGGCCAGCAACTCCAGTACGAGGCTGTCGACCGACTGCTGTTGGTTCCATAACACCATCAGCACAATCAGTTTTATTCTTTCGAGATCCACAGAAGTTTCGGGCAAAGCAAGCACGCGCTCAATGATCAATTCGCGTTGCGGCGCGGAGATAATCTCCGAGTCCTGCAGAAAAAGAATAAACCCACGTGCCTCGGCAGTCAGGTTAGTCAGTTCCTCGTCAGCGTAAATGCGAAAACCACGACTTTGGGCGAACGCCGACTCACCATCTGCTTCGTCCGGGTGACCAAAGCCACTCAGCCACGTAAGCGCCTCGGAAATGTCTTCTTCTTCAAAACCGGCAGCAGACAGGCGTTTGGTTATCGTTTCAGCATCGGGAAGTTGGCCATTGTGAAAATAGTTTTCGACGAGATAGACAAGTATGTCGAACATGAGTCCCCAAGGCTGTTTGATAATTCCGCTATCACTAGCGGACTCGCTGGAATTTCCCTCCAGCCAGTTTTACGACCGCGCCGTCGAGTTCCAGTTCCAACAGCATCGCCGATGCTTTCTCGGCAGTCAAGCCGCAGCGACTGCAGATCGTATCAAGATCGACCGGGTCGAATCCGATTCCCCGGAGCAGCAGCGGATGCCTAAGTGCCGGTGTGTGCTTACGCGTAGTCCCTTCCAGGACGGTCTGTCGGCCAAATTCTTCGAGAATGTCAGTGGAAGTTTCAACGAGTTTTGCGCCTTGCTTGATAAGAGCGTGGCAGCCCCTCGACAGGGGCGAATGCACCGAGCCTGGTATCGCGAAAACCTCACGCCCCTGCTCAAGCGCGTAGCGCGCGGTGATCAGTGAACCGCTCTTGACGGCAGCCTCTACGACCAGCACACCTTTCGCCAATCCACTGATCAGACGGTTGCGGCGAGGGAAATTTCCCGCCAGCGGTTTGGTGCCCAGCGCAAATTCCGAAAGCAGTAATCCTTGTTGCGAAATTTCATGCGCGAGGTCCCGGTTACGTGCCGGATAAACGCTGTCCAGTCCGGTCGCTACCACGGCAATCGAGGAGCCTGTCCCACGCAAGCCTCCGCGATGGGCCGCCGCGTCGATACCGAGCGCCAGGCCGCTGACAACGGTAAAACCATTGTTTGACAATTCCCGGGCGAAGGCTTCGGCGTTATCGATTCCTTGCGGTGTTGCGTTCCGGCTGCCGACGATCGCGAGTGCGTCCTGTTGCAGCAACCTGGATTCCCCCTTTAGATAGAGCAACGGGGGCGGATCAGAGATTTCGAGGAGACCGCGTGGATAATCTTTATCCGCGAGGGTCAGAATGCGATTGTGCTCGCCGGCCGCCCAGTTGAGAGAGCCGGCCAGCTGTTGTGCATCAGGACCTTCTGCCACGGACGCGGCCAATGCCGGGCCGATGACCTGTTCCAGCGCGGCCTTGCTCGCGCCAAGTGCCGCCTCAGGGTTGCCGAAACGGCTCAGCAGTTTGCGGAATCCAACCGGTCCCAGGCGCGGGATGAGCCCAAGCCCCAGCCAGGCCTTGAGCTCCGCACCGGTCATTCAGGATGGTGTCAGTACAGTGTCGTTAATCTTGACTGATCGAGTTGTGTTCATCACCAGTGCGTATGACAAGCGGTCGTACACCTTGAAGACAAAGACGACGCCATATCGCTCGTCGGGTAGTTTGACCCGCTCTCCGGGATCGCTCGAACCCGCGGGCCGAACCGTTTCACCTGTGCGTGACAACGCGAGAACATTGCCGGTCTCGAGGCCATCGCGGCGCCCGCGATTCAGAATCACAACGGTGAGCGGGCCGATCTCGGTCACACCTTCCTTGGCGGCCGCAACGATCTTCCCGGTAATCTTGCGGGTTGGCGGCCGTGGCATGTAGGGTGCGTCGTCACGCTTGGTCATGGTCAGCAAACGGTCACCGGGGTTGATTTCGCGCTCTGCCCGGCTGATCGAGAGCGTTGTAATGTCGGCGACTTCCTTGACGCGCGTATCACCGAGATACACTGCTTCATATCCCAGTACTTCATCAGTATCGGGGTCGGTGAACGTGCGCCCCTCTCTTACCGCATAGTAGCTTTTGGTTCGGGCATCCGTGACGCCTTTCGCGTAGGCGATATCACCGGGCCCGAGTACGATCCGACCCTCATGACCGGAGATGATTCTCGGCGCGAGCTCCAGTTGTTTCTCGTCCACGATCAGAGTATTTGCCAGATAGGATCTCACGAGGTTGGGTGAGAACGTCGGGATCGCTGGCGAGCCCAGTGCGGAGGTACGTATCTCCGGACTGAGACGCTCTCTAACCAGCGACCAGCCGGTGTCGCCTTCGAAACGCAGGCGGGGTGTCCGGCCGGAAAAATCGAGGACAAGAACATCGCCAGGATAAATCCAGTGCGGGTTCTTTATTTCGTCACGGTTCAAACCCCATATATCGGGCCATCGCCAGGGATCACGCAGAAACCTGCCAGAGATATCCCAAAGCGTGTCACCTTTAACAACGACGTATCGGGACGGTGGATTCTCGACCAGGGCGAGCGGCGCTGTCGCCTTGCTGTCCTGCGCAGTCACCAGGGCGGGGCTGGCGAACATGGCGATCGCGGATAACACCATATATATAATTGACTTGCCCATTTGTAAGGTCCTTGTGCTCAGGCGTTGTCGGCCCAAGAGGTTTTCGGCGAAAATTGATAGCCTCTTCATATCAGACATTTTGGTTTAAATTCTGCATATAGTCTATTAAATTAGCAAGCATTTATGGCATTTCTCCAGATTCTCAAATACCCTGATCCACGCCTGTATACCGTCGCCGAAGCGGTGCGGCAGGTCGACCACAACACCCGTTCGTTGATCGACGACATGGCTGAGACGATGTACGCGGCACCTGGTATCGGTCTCGCGGCGACACAGGTTAATGTCCATAAGCAACTGATCGTTATGGATCTTTCTGAGACTAAAGACCAACTTTTGGTACTCATCAATCCTGAAATTATCGAATCATCTGGTCAAATTGAATGCGAAGAAGGCTGTTTGAGCGTTCCCGGAATCTATGACAAGGTGTCCCGGGCCGAGAAAATACGTGTCAAGGCACTTGATCGGGATGGCAAACCCTTTGAATTCGATGCCGAAGGCCTGCTTGCTGTCTGTGTGCAGCATGAAATGGACCACCTCAAAGGCAAGGTATTTGTAGAGTATCTGTCTCCCCTGAAACAGCAACGCATCGTCAAGAAACTGCGCAAGGCAGAGCGGCTGGCGATTTGACAACCCGACTTGCCTGAACCCATGCGCCTGGTTTTCGCCGGAACACCGGCATTTGCAGCTAATGCCCTTGAGGCGCTCATCCAGAGTGAGCACGAAATCGTGCTGGTCCTGACGCGGCCTGATGCCGCAGCGGGTCGCGGTATGAAACGCTCATCCAGCGAAGTCAAAAAGCTTGCCCTGTCGAATGGTCTGCCTGTTTTTCAGCCACCAACGCTGCGTGACGCAGAAGCGGTCAGACGGATTGCGGCAGTGGGTGCAGAAGCGATGGTCGTCGCCGCGTATGGGCTGATCCTTCCAGCGGACGTCATTGCGGCCTTTCCAGGTGGTTGCATCAATATTCACGCTTCGCTGTTGCCGCGCTGGCGTGGTGCTGCCCCGATACAGCACGCGTTGCTTGCCGGTGACAGCGAAACCGGCATCAGCATCATGCGCATGGATGAAGGACTCGATACGGGACCGGTCTACTTCAAAGAGTCGATCCCTGTCGCCCCGGGTGATACCGCGGGTTCACTGCACGACAAACTTTCAGCACTGGGCGCGCGCGCAATTGTTGCAGCGCTGTCAGGTATCGCGTCGGGTAACTTGAAAGCAACAGCGCAACCCACGGAAGGCGCCAGTTACGCCCACAAAATCACCCGGGACCAGGCGCTGATTCATTGGGACCGCCCGGCCAGCGAGATCGAACGGACAATACGCGCTTTCAACCCGTTTCCGGGCGCGTTTTCGCGGCTCGACCAACACGTGGTCAAAATATGGGCGGCCGAGTTTGCCAAAGCTGCATCCGGTTGCCCCGGGCTGGTGGACGCAGTATCGGAGGCCGGCATCACGGTGAATTGTGGTGATGGCACGGCACTGCGGCTGACCGAATTGCAAAGATCAGGTGGCAAACGACTGCCGGCGGGAGCATTTTTGCGGGGATTTCCGGTCGCGCCGGGTCAGCGCTTCGCTGACTGAGGCAGGCTGGTGCAGAAAATACAGCAGGCGGCGGCGGAGGCAGTTCAGTCGGTACTATCCGGGCAGAACCTGACGTCAGCCCTCCTTGCGTCCCGTCGGAAAGGCGTGCTAACCGATCAGGAGAGGGCAGCCGTGCAAGCTTACAGCTACGGCACGCTGCGTCATCTGGGCCTGCTGCGCTACATGCTTGACAAGCTGGTCACGCGCAAACCGAAAGAACCGATCGTGAGTGCCCTGCTGCTGGTCGCACTCTACCAGCTTGAATTTGGCAGGGCGCCTCAATACGCGGTCGTTGATCATGCCGTCAAGACGATCAATTTGGTAGCCGGCCAGGGCCTGAAGTCGTTCGCGAATGCGGTACTGCGCGAGTATCTGCGCAGGCGAGAGGACTTGCTGCGCTCAGCGCAACACGATGATGTCGCGAGATTATCCTACCCCCGCTGGTGGATAGAGAAACTGCGCTCGCAGATCGGCGCGCAGGCAGACACCGTGCTCGAGTTGGGAAACACGCATCCGCCGATGACGTTGCGCGTGAACCGGCGTCGCGTTACGCCAGCGCAGTATCTTTCCATGCTCGAGCAGAGTCAGATCGAGGCCAGAGTGGTGGGCCCGTCCGCGGTTTTGCTCGACGTACCGCTTGCGGTTGAGCGCTTGCCCGGTTTTAGCGACGGCCTGGTTTCGGTTCAGGATGCCGGAGCGCAACAGTCAGCGAATATGCTCGACTTGCGATCGGGGCAAACTGTGATCGACGCATGCGCGGCACCGGGTGGCAAAGCCGGGCACATTCTGGAACTCGCCGACGTGTGTCTGACCGCTCTGGACCACGACGCAGAGCGGCTCACCCGTATCAGCGACAATCTGCAAAGACTTTCCCTTAAAGCGAAACTGCGATGTGCCGATGCGACGCAACTCGACACCTGGTGGGATGGTAAGCCGGTCGATCGGGTACTACTCGACGCGCCCTGCACTGCATCGGGTGTTGTGCGGCGCCACCCGGATGTGAAGTGGCTGCGCCGGGAAAAAGATGTGGCCGGCTTCGTACGCCAGCAAAGGCGTTTGCTGGAGGCGCTGTGGCAGGTAGTCGCCGGCGGTGGTAAATTGCTTTATGTCACTTGCTCGGTCTTTCAGGAAGAGAATCAGGATCAGGTAAGGCAATTTCTTTCCACCCATGCCGATGCAGCTCTGGTGTCGCGGCATGCAAGTACTGCAGGAGAGTTGCTGCTTCCAACCGAAGAACACGATGGTTTTTTCCACGCCCTTTTTGAAAAAGTCTAGGCTGTCACGCTCGTTGCTGGGCGTATTGCTGCTGGTGAGTGTCTCACTGGCTAGGGCGGACAGTATCTTTGTCCAGTCGGTTGAACTTACACCCGAGAACGGTGATTACTACCTGAATGCGAGTTTCAACATTGGACTTACGCCAACGGTGGAAGAAGCACTCAACCGTGGTGTCGCGCTGCACTTCCTCGTTGAGTTTGCCCTGATCTATCCGCGTTGGTACACGCTTTATTTCTGGAACAAGCGGTTGGTCGAGCTACAACAAACTTACCGTCTGAGCTATAACGCGCTGACACGCCAGTACCGTCTCAGTTACGGAGTTCTGCATCAGACATTCAACACGCTGGAAAACGCGCTGTCGGTCCTTGGTGGTCTTTCCGATCAACCGGTTTTCGAGGCAGCTCTACTAGATGAAGACCGGGTCTACGAAGCACAGCTTCGTATGCGTCTAGATACCTCCCGACTTCCCAAGCCGTTTCAGATAGATGCCCTCGGCTCTGACGATTGGGATGTGTCCTCGTCCTGGTTCCGGTGGACGATCGGGCGATGAACCGGTCGCTGCAGAAACTTCGCCGATCCTTGATGACCCGGGGTATGCGGTATGTGGTCGGGCTTGCGCTTATCCTTGGTGTTGTCATGCTCTATCTGTTGTCGACTGCGAGCACCAACACCACTGACGTCGGAAATGATCTCCCCAGGCTGCTTGGGTTCGGTGTTGCCATTGTGGTTGCACTGCTGTTGCTGGTCGGTTTTCAACTGGTCTTGCTGCGGCGTCGGCTCAAAGCGCGCATATTCGGTTCCAAGCTGACGCTGCGCCTGGTGATTGTTTTCACCATCGTCTCGGTGCTGCCCGGGGTAGTGATGTACGGCATCTCGGTACAGTTCCTGGCGGGATCGATCGAATCATGGTTCGATGTGCGTGTTGATAGCGCTCTCGAGAGCGGCCTGAATCTGGGTCGCGTCAATCTCGAAACCGGCTTGCGCGAATTGCAACGAAAGGCCGACTCGATGGCGGTCAGCCTGTCCGATGGCGAAATGGTCACGCCGGTTTCCACGCTCAACGAGCTTCGCGAAAAGGCGGCAGTAAACGAAGCTGCGTTGCTGTCAGCGGATGGAAACATAATCGCGTTTTCCGGTGTGGAGTCCGAGCAGTTGATGCCGGTTGTTCCCAATCCATCGATGCTGCGACAGGTCCGGCTGCAGCAGCCCTATCTTGCCGTCGAGGAAGACGGCGCATCGAAGTTGCGGCTTCGTGTGGCTGTTCCGGTCAATCAGCCGGGCGGAGAAACCCAGATTCTGCAACTCGTGCAACCGGTATCAGAAAGGCTTGCGCGAGATGCGGCCCTGGTTCAGGAAGCCTATCGCGACTACCAGGAACTATCGCTTTCACGCCATGGCCTGAAGCGTCTCTACACACTGGCGCTGACCCTGTCACTTGGTCTGGCCCTGCTGTCGGTTCTGCTGCTCGCAATCTTGTTCAGTAACCGTCTGTCCTCGCCACTGGGATTTCTGGCGGCAGGAACGCGCGCTGTCGCGCAAGGTGATTTCAGTTTGCGCCAGCCGGTGCACAGACACGATGAGCTGGGTGTGCTCACTGAATCCTTCAATGCCATGACCGACCAGCTTTCCGAAGCTCAGAGGGCAGCTCAGCACCACCAGGAAGCGCTCTCTGCTGCGAAAGCCTACCTGGAAAGTATTCTGGCCAACCTGTCGGCTGGGGTACTTTCGTTCGACAAGCAATTCCGGTTGCGGGCGAGTAATCGAAGTGCCGAGAAGATTCTTGGTGCAGACCTTACTCAGCTTATCGGTAAAAGGGCCGAGAACTGGACCGCCAGTGCGCCTCGGTTGGTGAATATTTGGCAAGTGGCACGATCGCGGTTTGTTGACGGGGCGGAATCAACCTGGGAGCAGCAGATCGATGTCGATACGCAAACGGGCAAGCAGGTGCTGTTGCTGCGTGGATCGCAACTGCTGGAAGGCGAGGAAAAAGGCTACGTAGTCGTGTTCGACGACGTCACAAAGCTGTTGCAGGCTCAGCGCTACGCTGCCTGGGGCGAGGTCGCGCGCCGGCTTGCGCATGAGATAAAGAATCCGCTCACGCCAATTCAGTTGTCCGCCGAACGCCTGGAGCGCAGGTTGGCTGAAAAGCTGGATGCATCGGATTCGGACGTCCTGAACCGGTCGACGCATACCATCGTTAACCAGGTGTCGGCATTGAAGGACATGGTGAACGCGTTTAGCGAGTACGCTCGGTCTCCGGAGCCTGACCTTGTGCCGGTCGATCTGAACGCCCTCGTTAGTGACGTGCTCCAGCTGTACGAGGCGTCGAGGCCGAGGTTAAGCGTCGAACTTGGCCGCGATCTGCCAGCGATATCCGGTGATTCGACCCAACTACGACAGCTTGTGCACAACCTTCTGCAGAATGCCGAGCAGGCCGTCGCTGAAGTCAGCCAGCCGCGGATCATTGTGCGCACCTGGATGGCGTCGGACGGAGTTGTGCTCTCCGTAAGTGACAATGGTCCGGGATTCCCTGAACAGATGATGGCGCGCGTGTTTGAACCCTATGTCACCAGCAAGGCGCGGGGAACCGGTCTGGGTCTCGCCATCGTAAAGAAGATCGTCGAGGAGCACGGTGGAAGCGTCACCGTTTCGAATCCCGAATCCGGCGGCGCGCTTGTTGAAATCCGGCTTGCCAGGGCAACCGGCATGCCGGACACGCGCCAGGCGGCAATCAATCAATAGCGGATCGAGCAACGATGAGCCAGATAATGGTGGTAGACGATGAAGTTGGCATCCGCGAATTGTTGTCCGAAATTCTTCGCGAAGAAGGTCATCAGGTTCATCTTGCAGACAGTGCATCACAGGCACGCGACTTACGATCGCGATCAAAACCGGATCTGGTGTTGCTCGACATCTGGATGCCCGATAGCGATGGTGTCACCTTGCTCAAGGAATGGGCGTCTACCGGGCAGTTGACCATGCCGGTTGTGATGATGTCCGGGCACGGCACGATTGACACTGCGGTAGAGGCAACGCGGATAGGCGCCTATGGTTTCCTGGAAAAGCCGATCGCCTTGCAAAAACTGCTTTCGACTGTTGGGATGGCGCTTGAGCAAGGCATTTCGAGCGACAAGCCCTTGCCCGTGTTCGCCACAATCGGCAAGTCGGCTGCCGCGAGCCAGACCCGGGAACAACTCGAGCGTGTAAGAAAACTGCAAAGCTCGGTATTACTTGTTGAGCCTCCGGGAGCCGGAGCCGACCAATGTGCGCAATTGCTGGCAAAAAAAGAACATCCGTGGGTTGAAGTCGTAAGCCCTGGTCATTTTGATGAACGTCGCGAAGAACTGCCCCGCCTGGCCCAGCAGGGAACGATATACCTGCGCGACGTTCAGGACTTTTCACGCGAACAGCAGTTTGCCCTGTTGGCGATGATGGCGGAATTCGAAGCGAGCGGCGCGCGCCTGCTGTCATCGACAACGGCGTCGTTGCCGGAATCCATTGTCGCGTCCACGTTCGAGGCACGACTTTACGCTGTCCTCGCAGGGACCATTATTCGTCTTCCGGCATTGCGCGAACGGTCTGAAGACATACCCGAGCTGATCGAACTGATTCTTTTGCAAGCGCTGCCGGAAAGAGACACGCGGCCACGTACATTCACCATGGCAGCGCTCAACATGCTGCGCAATTATCATTGGCCGGGCAATCTGGTTCAGCTACAGACCGTGGTGAAGAGTTGTCTGCAGCTGGCTACGGGAACGGAAATCGGTATTGGCGATGTCACCAATGCCTTGGCGGAGTTTGACGACGTAGTACCGGTGCTCGACGAGCGCCTCAATCTGGACCGAGACCTGCGCGCAGCGAGAGAGGATTTCGAGCGGGTCTACTTTGAGTACCATCTCAGCCGGGAAAACGGCAGTATGTCGCGGGTGGCAACCCGCGCAGGACTGGAACGAACGCATCTATATCGCAAAATCAAACAATTGGGGCTCAAGCCGCCACGGCGAACCGACGATTGACCGTGTCACCGTGTGGCTGGCATTGCCTGAGATAGAATAGAGCGGATCCCGGAGCCAATAGAAGCCGGGCGCTGATCGATCCCGGAACACCCGTTCCGGGATTTTGTTTTCCTGGAAGAGGACCAATGGCGAACAGAACTGAATTGGCCAACGCCATCCGCGTGCTGGCGATGGACGCAGTGCAAAAGGCAAATTCCGGACACCCGGGAATGCCGATGGGAATGGCCGATATCACCGAAGTCCTGTGGCGAAAATATCTGCGCCACAATCCGGCCAACCCGGCGTGGCCAAACCGCGACCGGTTTGTGTTGTCGAACGGCCATGGTTCCATGTTGTTGTACGCGGTGCTGCATCTGACTGGCTATGAATTGCCGATGGACCAGATCAAGGCGTTCCGCCAACTGCACTCGAAGACACCGGGACATCCGGAATACGGCGTAACGCCTGGTGTCGAAACCACCACAGGCCCGCTGGGGCAGGGTCTGGCAAATGCCGTTGGCATGGCGATCGCAGAAAAGATTCTCGCCAGTGATTTCAACCGACCCGGCTTCGATCTCGTCGATCATCATACTTATGCCTACGTCGGTGACGGCTGCCTGATGGAGGGCGTATCGCATGAAGCGTGTTCGCTGGCCGGTGTTCTAGGACTGGGCAAGCTAGTCGTTCTGTACGATGACAATGGTATTTCCATTGACTCTGACAAGGCCAATATCGGACAGTGGTTTTCCGATGACACGCCGAAGCGCTTCGAAGCATATGGCTGGCAGGTAATTGACGGAATCGACGGACATGACCCCGACGCGGTTGATGGCGCGATCGCGCAAGCCCGCGCGGTCACCGACAAGCCATCCCTGATCTGTTGCAAGACGAGGATTGGCAAGGGCTCGCCGGGTAAAGAAAACACCGGAGCGGCGCACGGCGCAGCACTTGGAGAGGATGAAGTGGCGGCCACGCGCAAGGCATTGGGCTGGACGAGTCCGCCATTCGAGATTCCGGACGATATCTATGCCGGTTGGGATGGAAGAGCGCAGGGCGCTGCCCTGGAATCGGAATGGATCCAGCTTCTGGAAGCCTACGCGGGCAAGTTTCCCGCCGAAGCTGCCGAG
>Ga0316191_10002207_pt1 | contig 14051 bp, 10 predicted proteins | sample Eddworburr2cm_MG_FD_204928 | JGI IMG/M metagenome (GOLD analysis project Ga0316191, IMG submission 204928) | Coastal sediment microbial communities from Maine, United States - Eddy worm burrow 2 cm | ecosystem: Environmental > Aquatic > Marine > Coastal > Sediment | place: USA: Maine...
CATCCGACACAGATCTACGAGTCGGCAGCCGGCCTGCTGTTGTTCGCCTTCTCCTTCTGGTTGCTGACGCACCGTAAATTCCGTGGCCAGGTCTTGGTCACCGTCGGCGCCCTCTACGGCCTATGGCGCTTCTTCATCGAGTATCTCCGGGACGATCCGGAGCGCGGTTTTGCGTTTGGCTTCTCGACCTCTCAGCTGATCTCGCTCGCGCTCATTCCGGTGTGCATCATCGCGTACGTGCAGCTCAAAAAGCGCGCCGAAGAGCACGGTGACATCCAGCTGCCGCAGTGGGCGTTGGACGAGGAGTCGGCGCCTCAGCGCGCGCCCACGAAAGAGGATGCGCGTCCGGCCAAATACCGGCCTAAGAAGAAGAAAAAAAAGAAGTAGGCGCGAAGTCCCGAGAGCTACGGGCCGACCGGCTGCTTCGCGCGATTGAATGCATCGAGCACGCGTGGAGAAGTACGCACGGTGTCGAGCTCGAGATTTGGTTGCAGCGCGAGGGCGGCACGAAATGACGCTTCGGCCAGATCTGCCCTCTCGAGCGCCACGTACGCGACGCCTAGCTCTTTTTGAATCGTGACCGCTTGGGTCGACGTCAGGCTCTCAGCGCCGAGCAAACGATTCCCCATCGCGACGGCTTCTGCGAAGTGCGCCTCTTGCACCTGCCGGATGAGCTCGGGCAAAGAGGCTTCGACCTCGTCTTGCGCTTCCTTTGCGCCCCCTCCGCCCGCAGCGCGGGAGAACGCCTCTGATGCTTCCGCGCGGCCCTCGCCGGCGAGCCGAAGGTCGGACAGTGGAACGAGCACGACGCGACCCCGCTCGATGCGAGCGCCCGGATTGAACTGCCGCAAGCGTTTGAGCGAGCTCGGGGTGTCCGGCAGATAGAGCTCGGCGATCTTGGCGAGGGTCTCGCCGGGGGCGACGACGTGGCGAAGCGGGTAGGGGACCAGGAGCTCTGCGCCCTCGTCTGGCTGAACGCGGCGGTTGCCTTTGTTCGCCTCGATCAGCAGAGCCGCGCGCGCCTCTATGCCGTAAAACCGGGCCGCGATGGACTTCCAGGTCTGGTCTTGGCCGACGCGGTAGAAGGTGACGACGGGGACGAAGAGCCAGCTTCCGGGGAGGAGCCCGGTCTCGTCGGCCCCCTTCATCCGATTGGCCTCGCGGAGGACCGCCTCCCGCGTGGGATCGCCGTAATAGCGTTGGGCGATCGACGCGAAGGTGTCGCCCTCTTGGACGGCGTGGGTGTACACCGCCTGCGCCTTTCCGTCCGATGCAGAGAGAGACACCGCGAGGGCGAGGAGCAACGTGACGGCTGCGCGCATCACGGCGTGGCCTCCGAATCCTGGCCGACCCCGCTAGGCTCGCTGAGGGTTGCACGGTCTTGAACCTCTTGGCCGGCTTCGATGGTGACCACGTGCTCGACCGGCTCGAAGTAGGGGTTGATGTACTTCACGTAATGCCGACCGGGCTTGAGTGGAAGCGACCGCGCGGAAGGGGTCGTGAGCACATGAACGCCATCGACATGCACATGGGCCCAGGGGTCGGCACTCACGGAGAGGCGACCTGCTTCTGCGACGTCGAGCGCGGCTGGCGCTTCTCCAATGGGCGGACCGGACCAGCGGCCGCTTGCGGCTTGCACGGTCAGCCCTGACAAGAGCAAGACGGCGAGCGCAGCGCCCTGCCACTTCGCGACGTTCCGGAGGAACCCGCTGTCCCGCTGGCCTCGTCGCAAGACGCGCGGCGCCACGGCGGAAAGGACCTCGTCGGTTTGATCGCCGGTCATGACCCCGATCTCGTGGAGGAACATGACGAGTCGGGCGTTGTGGCTCATGAGCACGCGCGGAGCGAGGAACTCGGTGAGATCGTCGATCAGTGCCTGGGTTGTCGGATACCGGTTCGCGGGCATTTTCTGAAGGCAGCGGGCCATGATGCGCTCGAGCTTGCGCGGCACCTCGACGCCGACCTTCTTCGGCGGCGCGTAGCGATCGAGTCGAATCTTTTGCATCACCGTTCGCGCCTCGTCTTCGACGAAGGGCTTGCGGCCGGTGAGCATCTGGTAGAGCACGATGCCGACAGAAAAGATGTCGCTCCGGAAGTCGAGCTTGTCGCCGAGGATCTGCTCTGGGCTCATGTAGCTCGGCGTTCCGAGGCCGGTGCCGGTTTCCGTGAGATCGCGGAACCGCTCGTGACGCGCGATGCCGAAGTCCATCAGCTTCACGTCGCCTTGCATCGAAACCATGATGTTCGCCGGCTTGATGTCGCGGTGAATGATGCCGCGGAAGTGCGCGTAATCGAGCCCGCGCGCGAGTTGCAGCGTAATGAGCGCGGCGATGTCCGGCGGCAGACGAGGCGAGCGTTCGAGCAAATCGTAGAGGTCGATGCCGTCGACGTACTCCATGATGATGAACATCGAGCGGCCGTCTTTGAGGAAATCGATGACGTGCAGGATGTTCTCGTGCTGGAGCGACGCCATGAAGTGCGCCTCGCGCTCGAAGCGTTCGGCGAACTGGCTATCGATGGCGATCGACGGTTTCAGCGCCTTGATCGCGACGCGGCGATTGAGCGGTTCCTGGATCGCTTCGTAAACGACAGCCATGCCCCCGCTGCCGATTTCACCGAGAACGCGGCACGTTCCGATACGCTCAACCATCGCGATCAATCACGGTAGGTGTGGGCTCAGGCGGTGTCAACGACGGCCGGAAGTTTTTAGAAAACCGACACTTAGGGCGGAGACGCGCTTGGCTCAGCGGGGAGGATGCAGAGACCCCGCTCGACCCAATCCGTGCCGCCCCGGCCATCACGAATCACGAAGTGGAAACGGACGAGCTGCCCGCCCTCTGGGGCGCTGTCGGCGGGCTGCCAATTCGTGAGCACGGAGGTCGCGGGCGCGGTGATGAAGGAAAACGAAGTCGAGTAGCCGCCACCGTCGGCCAGCCAGCTCACCTGAATCTCTTCGGTGAGCTCTTGGTCGTCCACCGTGAACGTCTGGAGGCTTTCTTGCGTCACGGCGAGATTGACCGTCGAAGGGTCATCGCCGGCGCGCGGGTGCGCCATCTGCTGCGCCTCGGAAAGATCCGCGAGGTCGGCCGCACAGCCCGTGCTCGGTGCATCGCGGGGAACCGCTTGATCGTAGGGAGGCGGCCAAGGCCCACCGTTCAACACGATGCTGAGAAGCTCTGGATTGAGATTGGGGTCGCTCGGATCGTCTTCGATGGGAATGCTGATTGTGACGAAACGCCCTTCGATGGGGCGGTTGTCCTGCTCCGCTGGACCCTCACAGGGCTGAAGATCGTCGGTCTCACCCATCAAGAAACGAAGGATCGCGTCCGGCGAGGGTGTGCCATTCGAGCAGACCACCCCCTGCAAGAGCACACTCGTTGCCTGCGCCGTGTCGAGCTCTTCTTGGGAGGGAACCGGAAACCGCACGATCGGAGTGGCAAGCGGATCCTCCGGAGGGGTCGCGACACAGCCGTCACAGGGCTCGATCGCGGGCCCGCAGATCGGTGCACCGAGAGTCACGGGCAACGGCACACAAGGAATGAGCACCCATTGCAAAAGCCCGGGCGACAAGGGCACCTCCTCGGGGACGTCGGACGCCGCAACGCCTTGATCGACCGCGAGGAGCGAGACCTGAACCTCGTCTTCCGGGCTCGGATTGGCCCGCTCCGGCTCGCCTTCGACCTCAACCTTGGCCCCGACGACGCGGAAGTCGGTCACCACAGACGGGGGGACGAACATGTCGCCGCAGGCAACGAGAAAAAAGAGAAGGCTCGTGCACGAGAGGCGCATCACAGCTCCCCCCTGACGCCCAGGGCTGGAATGATCGGCAGACCCAGCAGCTCCGACTGCTGGCTGTAGTCGTAGTTGTAGATGACGCCCTCGCGGTTGCGTTGGTTGTACACATTGCGGATGTCGAGGAACACCGCCAGCTTCCACCCCTCGAAGATCCACTTCTTCTGAATGCGGATGTCGAGCATGTTGAACAGCGGGTTGCGCAACGAGTTCACGCGCCCGTCGATAGGAATGTAGACGTCGTTGAGCGCGTCGTAGATCGAGCCGATGACCGGCGTGTACGGGTTGCCGCTGACCAGCCGAAACAGGCCACCGATCTCCCAGTTGCGAGGGAAGTTGTAGACGAAGGCCGCCGTTAGAATGTGCGTTTGGTCGAAATCGAAGAGGCGCCAAGGTTCGTTCGGGCCGTCTTGGCGCTCGCTGCGCGACAGCGTGTACGAGAGGTAGCCGAAGTATTGTCGCCCCTCCGCTGGCCTGAAATTGATGGCGAACTCGGCGCCGTAGATGCGCCCGATGCCGTCGTTGGTGTAAAACGGGGGAACGCCACCCGTCGTCGAGACCGGGCGATTCCAAAGGTACTTGTAGAAGCCTTCAACACCGAATCGGACCCCGGGGAAGGCATCGTATTCCCAACCTGCGCCGAGGTGAACCGCTTGGATGGGGCTGAGATCGGGGTTCCCGATGTTGGTGTCCGACTCCTGGAACTCGGGTGCCTGGCTGAAGAGCCCGGCCCCTAGCTTCACGCGCATGTCCTTGCGGACACTGAAGATGGTGGTGACGCGAGGGTCCACGGAAAACGATGTGATTTCGCTGTAGTAGTCGAGACGAAGTCCGACGATGAGCCGCACGATGTCCCCGAGGCGCGCGTTGGTCTCGAGGTACACAGCGGGCCGAAAGACGGTGGTGTCGACGGCTGCAATCACCTGCTCCTGGCCGGCAAGCGACCCCTGTTGGCTTCCGGCACCCTCCTGTGTATCCGGTTGTGGACCGACGTAGTCGAGCTTGATCGGCGCGGTGAAGACGTCGACACCGGTGATCAGGTCGACCCTATCCGTAATCCTGTAGCGCCACTCGCCGCGACCGTAGGTCTGGATGAACGTTCCCTCGAGACGGAACGAGTTGCCCAATCCGAAAGCGATCTTGGTGGGGCCGACGTTGAAGGCGAGCTGTTGATCGACTCTTTCACCCACCTTTCGGGTCCAGTCGATTTGGTTGTTGTAGAAGCTCGTGTTGAGCTCGGTGTTGCCACGAACCGCGGGGTCGACATCGTCTGTCTCTTCCAGCAGCAGCTCGAGACGATCGTTCGAGCCATACGCCGAGATGCGAACCCGGTCGCGTTTCGTCGGGAGGAAGTTCAACTTGAACTGATAGTCGAGGTAGACCGGCGCCTGCGTCACGCCAATGTCATCGGGGGCGACGGCAGGAAAGATCAGATCGAGCAAACTTCGGCGGAGGCCGCCGGAGATCTGCACCTTGTCTGTGATCGGCCCTTCGAGCGTGATGAACGTATCGATGACCGAGATCTCGGCGACGCCGTGGATTCTATCTTTGGCCGGATCGCGCGTCGTGACTTCGAGAATGCCGCCTGTGCGTCGTCCGTAGCGGACCGAGAAATTGCCCGGATAGAAGTCGATCTCCTCGAGCATGTAGGAGTTGTAGACGCTGGTGAGACCACCAAAGTGATAGATCAGCGGAACCGGAACCCCATCGATGAACGACTCGCTGTCCCCGGGCGCAGAGCCGCGAACGATCAGCAATCCGATGCCGAAGGGAGGCCTCGCCACGCCAGGCAAGAGCTCGACGGCGCGAAGGGCGTCGCCTCGGGAGCCGGGAATACGCGTGAGCTCTTCTTTGTCGATCGTGCGCTTGATGACCTCGCGAGGCGGCGCATCGACCACCGCGGTCGCGCCGTACCCCTGGTACGCCGCACGCTTCTTGGTGCCCAAGCGGTAGATCACTTGGGTGACCTGGCCCGCAGAGAGCTGTTCCCGCGCGCTCAGCTCGCCGAACTCGCTCGCGGACACCTGAACGTCGTACTCCCCCGGTTCGAGATCGGTCGCGATGAATGTGCCGTCGGGGCCTGCGACCAACTCGCGTACGAGCTCACCGCGCTCATTGGCAATCTCGACGAGCGCCGCGCCGACCGGAGAGTCGTCCTCGGAAAGAAGCACAGTGCCGGACAGCCAACCCGTGGTGAGCTCCTCAGGCGGGGCCTTGAGCTCGAAGACGTAGCGATAGCGAATGCGGGCCGCGAGCGGCTCCCAGTCTTTGCGCGCGGGCTCGAAGACGAACTGGCGAGCGGCTGCGAGCGCAGCCTCGTCGAACGCCTTGCCACCGGACCTCGCGACGCTGACCTCGGTGACGAGCCCGTCTTTGCCGACCACGATGTCGAGCTCGACATCAACCTCATCCGGCGCTTCCTCCCCTGTTTCCGGATAGTCGGCCTCGACGAACCGAATCAGCTTGGGCGGAGTGATCAACGGCTTGCCATCAGACGCCCCCTCCGTGACGGGGGAGGTCTGAGCGCGCGCCATGTCGGCGAACACGCAAAGGAATAGCAGCGCACCAACAAGCCGAAGCACGCGGTCAGCATAGCCCAGCTACACGATGACCCAAGCCCCCGAGACCACTGCTTTGCTGGCTACGCAATTAGGTGCTCCGGCTACCTTCCGACAGCCGAGGCTGGGTGGTTGGATATGCGTTCCTGGAAAATGGTGCTGGTGCTAAGCCCACCGCACGTGGCCACCGAGTAGAGAACGGCTGCGGTGTGGAGTGGAGACAACCGGCGCCCCGCGCTGCGCGGAAGGAGAGCATACGCGAGCTGCGCGAGATTTCGGGTGTCGTGATCGTGAGCGAACGGTGACAGGCAATCGTTGCAGAGTGTCCCCTTAAACGAAACCACCGCTCCCCAAGAAGGGGGCGGCGGTCGCGTTTCTTAGTCGACACCCGAGGCGTCGCGCGTTGCGGCTATGATCCGGCGGCGCCTTCCGGGTAGGCCGTCCAGTCCGCAGTCCAATCGGTACCCCCAGGACCGCCGAAGGCACCGAGGCAGTTGGCGTTCACCAAGCTGTAGTCCGGCGCCGGGCTGCCACCCGTGGCGGCCGTGCTGAAGTCACCCAATTCGGGGTCCTCTTCAAAGTTGTTTCGTGCAGCTTCCGAAAGAAGAGCCGGCTCGTCGAAGAAGTCGGCGCCACCCGCAACGCTGTCGTCTTTTTCATCGTTCTCGTCGACGGGGTAGTTCTCGCCGTTGCCATCGAAGCAGCTGTTCTCGACGACGATGCCGTCCGGCCAACCGCCCGCAACACTCCAAGCCCCGTTGCGCATGTCGTAACCTGCGCCACCGAAGCCTACGACGACGAGCCCGTCGAGGATGCCCCAAGTGCCGACGCGCGTCACCACGCCGGACCCTTCAACCCGGCCATCGCCGATGATCGTCGCATTGCTGACCTTCGGGGCCGAACGCGGCTCCACGTTGTTGTCACCCGACCCCTGATTGTCCGCTTCAATTCCATTGGGACTCGATGTGTTCGACGAGAAATGGTGAACGATCACATTGTCGGCCTTGCCAAGCCAGCCCTGGTCCCAGTCGAGGCCATCGTCGCCGGGTCCGGTAACGATGACGTGATCGATTTCGGCGGTTCCGCCGAAGAACTCGACGCCATCGTCGAGACCACGGTGAACTTGAATGTAGCTCAGAGTAGTCTGATCGCCGCAGCCACCGACAGTAAGGCCATTGAGCTCGTTGTCATTGCCAAATTGAAAGCCCGCGTACTCGATTCGGACGTACTGCATGGTGCCACAGTCGTGAGTGTCATCATCGCCTCCGAACGCGCCCCGCGGATTGCCAGGAGCGATACCCTCGATGCTACCGACGCACTCGCCAGCCTCCCCATCGCAGGTCGTGTCACCCCAGCTGAGGCGAGCCAAACCGAGAAGAACGACACCGCCCCAGTCACCCGGGGCCGCCTCGCTCGCGAGGGCCGACGAGGTGAAGACAATAGGCGCATCCGAGCTGCCTTGCGCGTCAATCCGGCCCGTCGTCGTAACGATCAGAGCAGAGCCTTGATCACCTTGGATCTCCGTGCCTGCCTCGATGCTGAGCTCGGCACCGACGACGTACGTCTCACGGGTCAGGATGAAGGTGCAAGCTGCTTCGAAAACAGTGTCCTCCGTGATTTCCTCGGCATCGATTTCCACGACGCCACTTCCACCGCTGTCCTGGCAGGGGTTCGCAACGGTCCCACCGCCGCCGGTCCCTCCGGTTCCGGCGCTTCCCCCGGTTCCCGCGCTGCCCCCATTTCCGTCGCTATCACTGCAGCCCATCAGGCCGGCGCTGGCGGCCACCAGGGAGCTCGCAAGAATGATTCCGATGTATTTTCTCATATCCCTATCCTCGTATTCGGCAGCGTCGTTTGCGCCGCGTGAGTCTGTGTCATTCGTTCAATCACGCTCAGTAGATGTACTCAGCGCCAATGCTTACCGACGATCCCCAATTTTGGAGGAAGGTGAGCTCGTCGCCCTGCTTGTAACGCACGCGAGCGAGCGCGATGTTCTTCCACTTGAAGCCAAGCTTGACGTGTTCCGAAACGTTCCATGTCGCGATGAGATCCAACATGTGTTGGGTCTGCTGGAAAACATCAGGTGCAATCACGTCGCCACCCTGAGGACTTCCGGCCTCCACTATCCGAGGTCCAAATGCGTTGTAGACGAGACCGACCATCACGCCCGCAGCAGGATCGTCAAAACGAAGTGACAGATTGGTAACGAAGGGAGACTGGTTGAAGAGTCGGCGTTGAAGACGCCCCGCGATTTGCTGATCTGCAGGAAGCATCGTCTGCGAGCCCATGATCGCGACGTTGCCAAGGAAGTAGAAGCGCTCCAGCTTCTCGTGGAATCGACCGAAGCCGAGGCGAAGCTCGATCTCGCCGCCAACGAGCCACGCGGAGTCGGCGTTTCGATAGCTCGCGTTGCCATTCACTTGGCTCAAGATCACGAATTCGATCGGGTTGACGAAGTACTTCCCGAAAGCTGTAGCGGCGAATAGATCCGTGTCGCCAAAATAGAACTCGTATCTGGCCTCCGCGTTCTGAATTCGCGTCGGCTGCAGATCGGGGTTTCCTTGAACCAGCCATCCGCGGAGGAAATCGAGGTAGTCGAACGGTGCAAGCTCGCGGATCGCAGGGCGAATCACCGTCATTCCGTAGCCGATCTTCACAAACATCTTCTCGTTGATTTCGACGGCGAAATTCGCAGACGGCATTGGATTGAGGTCCTGTCGGTTAGTGCCTTCGGGTTCCTCATCGCTGTCGCTGAAAGGGCTCTGAGAAGTGACCTCCTGTCTGAATGCCTCAAACCGAAGAAGGCCGAGGAACGTCGTTCGAGGGGCCATGGGAGTTTCGAGCTGCGCGTATCCGCCGAGCAAGAGATTGCTTGCTACGTAGCTGTCTTCAGGGCGTGTGACTTCCTTGATGGTGCTCACGGGGCCGAGGCCGTCGGGGCCGAACAGAAAGTCCGGATCACCGACTAGGGCCGACCCGCCCCGCCCTTGCTGCGTGAACCTTCGCGCGTTGAAATCGCGGTCGGTATAGCCCCCGTTGAAGCCCACGGAAGCGTAGGCCGTGGAATCGAATGCCTCGTAAACGGGGAAGCGCACGCTCGTCTTACCGCCGACCGAGATCTGCTTGAGGTCAGCGAAGAAACGACTGGCGCCCGTGACCGTTTGGGATTCGACCTGTTGCTCAACCAGCCGACGGTCGGGCTCGTCGCGCTTGCCTGTGCTGACGACCGCATTCCAGCGAAGCCTGACCTTGCTGTCCTTCAGGTTGCGATGGTCACCGGTGAGTTGATTGAAGAAGATCGATCGTCCGATGAAGTTGTAGCTGTTCTTGGTAAGCGGAATGTAGTTGTCGTTTTGGTCTTCCCCGAGTTGCAGGATGGTTTGATCGTCGCTCGTACGGCTGAACATGCTCGTGACGTTGAGGAAATTGTCGGGGTTGAGCTCGAGGTAGGCGCTCCCGAAGGTGCCCCAGAGGACCTCTTGGTTGCCTTCCTGGTAGTCGAAGTCTTTGATGAGCGTGTCGACGTTGCCATTGGCGTCGTACGTGTAGCGCTTGTTGTAACCGGTCTGGATCGCCTCTTCGTAGTCGTAGAGGAAACTGACGAGGTATCCGGCGCGCAGACCTTGGCTGCCGATCTTGCCGGAGTTGCCTGCGGTCAGTTTCGCTCCGAGCTTGGGGATCGCCAGCTTCGAGCTGGGGTTCCAGACATCGGAGAAGTCGCGCCCGACCTGCGAAACCTGATCTTCGGTGCGGTATCGGTCTCCAGCCCGTCCCCTGGCGAGTCGCTGCGGACCAAGCGATGCAGGGAGCGCTCGAGAGCCATCGTCGAAACCGATCCAGTCGCGCTTACCACCCTGGTAGGTTGGCATCTGTCGAAACGTGCTGATTGAGTTCCCGCCGATCGATACTCCGACTTTCAGCTCCTGTTCATTGGGGTACCTGTCAGTCTCGATCTGCAGCAAGCCACCTGCGAAGCTGCCTGGCAGATCGGGGCGCGGTGACTTGACGACCGACAGGTTGCTGACGACATCACTCGGAAAGATGTCCAGCTTCACACTGGGGATATCCGGGTCGACGCCCGGAATGGGAACGCCGTTCAATAGAATCATGTTGTAGCGGTCGGCGAGCCCGCGAATGATCACGCGACCACCTTCGTCGATGGTCACGCCAACCACGCGTGACACGGCGCCCTTCGCGGTGCTGTCGCCCGCGCGGCTGATCTCCTGCGCGCTAATCGAGTCTTGAACACCCACGGCTTCCTTGCGAATGTTGAGCTGCGCAGCTTCACTCGACGCGTCGGCGAGGTAGACGACCTCCTGCTCTTCGACGCCGGCGTCCTTTTCGGAGATCGGGTCGAGAATGAAGTTGACGCGCTTGAAACCCCCGCGCGTGACGGAGATGTTGTCCCAACGCGCGCCGTGATAGAGATCGTAGTACGAACGCAGGGTGTAGTTGCCCGGGGGGAGATACAGCCGATAGCGGCCGCGCTCGTCTGTGAGCGTGCTTCGAAGCTTGCCGTCTTCAGTGCCTTTCGCGAGGACCGGCGCGTCTGGGAGCACCTTCTTCGGTCGTCGCGAGACCACCTGTCCCTGGATGCCGGTTTCCTTGTCGGCCCCGGGCTCGAGCTTCTCGGGATCCTGTACCTGGACGGACTTCGACACGATGGGCGTTGGGATGTCCTCGATCGTCTTGCCCTTTTCGTCTTTGACGGCGTCTTGCTCCTTCATGTCGGCGCTTGGCGCGTACTCGATGATCACCTCGTCGACGTCCCCGAGGGCGTCTTCTTCCTCTCGCTCTTCAGCGGCGCCGACGTCGGGCGTGATCCATTCCTGGCCGTCCACGTCCTTGGTGATGATCCCTTCCGGCGGCTGCTCCTTGCGAGGCTCGTCCTCGCGGGGCTGTTCCTCAGCGGACTCGTCCTTCGCCGGTGCCTGTCCTTCAGCGGGTGGCTCGGCCGGAGGCTTCTCCTCGCCTGGTGCCTTGGCGGGGGGTGCATCGGCGACGGGCGGCGCTTCAGGCTCTTGCGCGCCCGCTCCGCCCGAGATGGACACAGTAATCCCCACTAGGATGGCCGCGAAGCGGCCCCCTCTCGTCACACTGGACATTTCTCTCCTTCAACGAGTCTGATTGAGGCGAAGCAGAATCAGCTCGTGGTGCTCCTAGTCGTGCACGCCTTCCGTGAGCACCGCGATGTGCGCCGCTCCACCAACACGGGCCAAATCGAGCGCGCGAACGGCGCGCGAGTACGGCGCATCGTCCGCCGCGTCGAAGAACACTTTGCGTTCGCCGCGGGCGATCAACACGCGCTTGAGCTTCTCGGCGAACTCCTCGTCAGGGACGATCTCTTTGTTGATCTGAAAATGGCCTTCTGGGTTCACGCTGATCACCAGTGGCTGTTTCTGGCTCGGGTCCGGAGGAGTGACGTCCTCCGAGTCCGGCTTGTCCGGAACGTGTACCCAGAAGTGCGCGGGCATCAGAGGCATGATCACCATGAAAATGATCAGCAGCACCAAGACGACGTCGACCAGCGGGGTCACGTTCATCTCCGGTTTCACTGTGCCCCTCTTGCCTTCGGGGCCGCCTACGTTCATTCCCACGGGACCCTCCTCCTAGTTCGCCGCATCTCGCGTGTTTCGAACGCTTTCCGCAAAAGCTGCCGCATCGTCGAGAGCCGCCTTGGTGGCCCGCAGAGCAACGCCCGGAAAGCCGACGTCTTGCACGATCGCCATGACATCGCGCACTTGTGCGTACTTGAGGCGGTGGTCACCCCGCAGCACGAGCTTCTTGGCTGGATCGTTGGCGTTGGCGGCCCTCAGGTGGTTGGCGAGCTGCCCTTTGTCGACCGCGTAGTCGTCCAGATAGAGCCGTCCGTCGACGTCTACCGAGAGGACATAGGGATCCGGCTCGCCTTTTGGTTCCTCGTCTGGGTTCTCCATCTTCGCGAGCTCGAGATTCATATCGCTCACCGCGGCCGGTAGGATCACCATGAAGATGATCAGAAGCACGAGGACGACGTCCACCAACGGTGTGACGTTCATCTCAGGCTTTACTTTTTCGCGCTTTTTTCGTGAGAGACTACTCATGAGCTCGTCCTGATTCGAGTCACTCCGCGGGAACGGGTGCTGCGTGCTCGCCGTTCATCACGGCAGGTGAACGATCCAGAATCGCCTCCGAGTCTCCACCAAGCGCTCCGGCTTCCAACTGATCGACGAGCTCACTCCCCGCGTTGGCGAGGCCGGCCTCGTATTTCGAGATCAAGCCACTCAACCAATTGAAGAGCATGACCGACGGAATCGCGACCATCAGACCGTATCCCGTGACGTAGAGCGCCTCACCGATGAGCGGACCGATTGTGCTCAAACCACCACCGCCTTCTTGGCCGATGACCTTAAAGGCACCGAGGATGCCGAAGACCGTTCCGAGTAGCCCTACAAACGGCGCCGTGGACCCAGTGGTCGCAAGCACGCTCATTCCTTTGTTCAGATTCGCGCTGAGATTCTCTCCAGTGCGCTCGAGGCTGCGTTGGGTGAATTCGGCGGCACGACTCTGGCTGTTACCGAGGCTCAGGTTGTCCTGGAAGACCTTGATTCCCTCGAATATGAATCGCGCGAGGTGGCTCTGCTTCTTGGCGTCTTCGGCGATCTGCATGACGGCCGGCGCGTCGCCACGTCGCATGGGCTCCTCGACGTCGGTCGCGAACTTGCGGGAGCGCCTTTTCGACATGAACAGCATCAGCAATCTGTCGACGGTGACGGTGACACCCCAGATCCCTTGAATCGTGAGCACGACCACCGCGCTCTTCACGACTGGGTTCATCGAGTGCCACATCTCGAGTAGGTTTAGTTCCATGACTTGTACCTTTCGCTCCTCATTCAAATGTTGGACGGCTTGAACGTGAATTGACGCCGATACGGATACGGAACCGCCGTCCCGTCCGGCAGGCGCGCCGGCTCGAAGCGTTGAGCAAGCGCGCATTTGATGATCGACTCATCTGGGATGAGCTCGTGTGATTGCTCCACTTCGGCCTTCGCCGGAACGCCGTCGGGCATGATCAGCAGCCGAACTCGCACTCGAATGGTTTCCGCGCTCGTACGAACCTCGAGAGGGACGTCCGGAGCGCGGCAACCGCCGAGGAACTTCGGTCGCGCGACGGTCTCGCGCTTCTGTCGGGGGCCGGTCTTCCTTTTTCCCTTGCTGCCTCCGCCACCGATCATCTCGTCGATGTTGATCTCTTCAACCTCCGCGAGACGGCCTTCACTGGCTTCTTGCAACTCTTCGTCGGGGATCTCCTGAGGCGCGCTGAGCCCGCGTTTCTCGCCGGGCTCGGCCTTGACCTCCTGGGGCGCCTCTTTCTTGATCACCTTCGGCTTTGGCTTCGGCCTCTCCTTCTCGACGGGCGTTGGGGCGGCGGCAAACTGGATTGCGACGTCTCGCTCCTGCCGGTCCACCACGACTTTGGCGGTTGCGACCGCAGCGGCGACTCCGAGTCCGGCGACGACGTAGACCACCGCGGACAGCGCGAGCGAAACGCCCATGCGTCCTCTCTCTTCGGTGGACTCCTTCTTCTTATCGTCGAAATCACTAAACATGGTTCGAACACTTCAGTCGGTAGCCGACGCCACGCACCGTTTCGATGTCGCGACCGGCCTCGCCCAGCTTCTCTCGAAGCCGCTTGACGTGCGTGTCGACGGTGCGCGTCTC
>Ga0316191_10002208_pt1 | contig 14051 bp, 10 predicted proteins | sample Eddworburr2cm_MG_FD_204928 | JGI IMG/M metagenome (GOLD analysis project Ga0316191, IMG submission 204928) | Coastal sediment microbial communities from Maine, United States - Eddy worm burrow 2 cm | ecosystem: Environmental > Aquatic > Marine > Coastal > Sediment | place: USA: Maine...
CGAATCAGGATGACCGAAGCGATGTCCAGCCACCCTGAAGCAAGTCACATTGCCCGTTTTCGGGCGATTCTAGGTGACCGCGGCGTACTGACCGAAGCCGATCGAATCTCTCCCTACCTGACCGACTTTCGCAACCTTTATCTGGGCAGTACGCCGGCTGTTCTGCGGCCCGGTTCAACTGCCGAGGTGTCGGCGGTGATGCGTGTCTGTACCGAGCTGAAAATACCGGTGGTGCCGCACGGCGGCAATACCGGTTACTGTGGCGGGGCCACGCCACGGGAGAGTGGGCAGGATGTCGTCTTGTCGCTCGAGCGGCTGGACAGGATTCGCGCGGTCGATCCTCTTAACTACACGCTGACCGCCGAGGCCGGTTGTATTCTCGCCAGGGTCCAGGAGGCCGCCGCCAACGCGGACAGGTTGTACCCGCTGAGCCTCGGCAGCGAGGGTAGCTGCCAGCTCGGCGGTACCCTGGCGACCAATGCGGGCGGGACCGCGGTTTTGCGCTATGGCAATACCCGCGATCTCGTGCTGGGGCTCGAGGTCGTGCTTCCCGACGGAGAGATTGTCGATGGATTGCGCGCGCTGAGGAAGGACAATCTGGGCTACGATCTGAAACAGCTTTTTATCGGCTCCGAGGGCACGCTGGGGATTATTACCGCAGCAGTGCTAAAACTCTTTCCCCGGCCGGCCGCGCATGTGACCGCGATGCTGGCGTTGCGCGACGTGGAGGCCGCGGTCGAGTTGTTGTCACAGGCGCGACAATATACGGGCGACATGGTTACCACCTTCGAGCTGCTGCCACGTATCGCAGTCGATCTCACGACCCGCCACATACCCGGAGTGCGCGACTTTTTCGCGGCCAAACATGAGTGGTATGCGCTGGTCGAATTCTCGCTTGCCTCGTTGCAGCTAAGCCAGCGGGAGTTGGCCGAAACATTTCTCATGGGGGCCATCGAGCAGGGTCTCGTGATCGATGCGGCACTCGCCCAAAGCGAGGCGGATCGTCAGGCGATGTGGAGGATGCGCGAGAGCATCCCGGAAGCGCAGCGGCACGCCGGGGCCAGCGTCAAACACGACATATCGGTACCCTTGAGTTGCGTGCCTGGGTTTATCGCCGAGGCCGGTGCCGCGGTGCGAAAATTGGTGCCAGGAGTGCGTCTGGTGGCATATGGTCATATCGGTGACGGCAATCTGCACTTCAATCTCTCTCCGCCGGCTGGCGGCGACGAGCAGGAATTTCTGGCCCAGGCCGGCGCAGTACATGACGCCGTTTTTGCAATGGTTTCGGCAAGGGGTGGCAGCGTTGCGGCGGAGCATGGTGTCGGCCGCTTAAAGCGAGACGCGTTGCCACGCTATCGGGCGGGCGCTGAGTACGAGCTGATGGTGCGGATAAAACGAAGCCTGGACCCGCTGGGAATCATGAATCCGGGCAAGGTCATTCAGTTCGACGATGCCGGTTCCGTCTGAATATCTGATTGCGAGGACTCATCGAGCTTCTCGATCGTGATACCGCGAAACCCGTAGATCATCGAAATAAACGGATTCACGAGATTAAAAAAACAAAATGGCAGGTAGGCCAGTGTCGGTACTCCCAGCGTCGCCGCCATGTAGGCGCCACAGGTGTTCCAGGGGATCAGCGGAGAAGTGATTGTCCCGGCATCTTCGATTGCGCGCGACAGATTCTTCGGGTGGAGTCCGCGCCGCGCGAATTCGGCGCGGTACATGCGCCCTGGTAGGACGATCGCAAGATACTGATCAGCCGCGACGATATTGACGCCGACGCTGGTCACCAGTACGGCGGCTATCATCGAACCGGTCGATTTTGCTGCGCTCAGAATCGATTCGATCAGGCGCGCCAGCATGCCGGCATACTCCATTACGGCGCCAAAACTCAACGCCGTAAACACGAGAAATATGGTGGTCAGCATGCTGTTCATGCCGCCTCGCGACAGCAGGTTGTCGACCATTCCGTTACCGGTGTAGGCAGTGAACCCGTCGAAGAGTGTGATCCACACGCCCTTCAATAGCGCGAGACCGGCGGGCAGATCCGGACTATTGGCAACTGCCAGGATAGCGGGGCGTTGTACGATCAGCGCCACGACGACCCCGGTCAACGTGCCGGCGAGAATCGTGGGCAGCGCGGGATATCTTCTCACCGCCAGGTAGAACACCAGCACCAGCGGCAACAGGGTCAGAAGAGACAGGCTGTAATTGGCGGCGATGACATTGCTGATCATGCTCAAATCGGAGTCGGCTCCGGTGCTGGTGCCGCCCAGCCCGACAAACGCAAAAAGAATCAGGGCAATCGCGAATGACGGGCCGGTAGTCCAGGCCATATGGCGGATATGGGTGAACAACTCCGTGCCGGCAACTGCGGGCGCGAGGTTGGTCGTGTCTGACAGCGGCGACATTTTGTCGCCGAAGTAGGCGCCGGATATCACGGCTCCCGCGGTGATAGCCGGGGACAGTCCGAGTCCCTGGGATACCCCCATCAGGCCGATACCCAGAGTACCGGCAACCGTCCATGAGCTGCCAATCGCCAGCGAAGTCAGCGCGCAGATGATGCATGTGGCGAGATAGAAAATGTCGGGGCTGAGAATCTTCAAACCAAAATAGATCATTGCCGGCACGGTCCCGGCGAGGTTCCAGCTCCCAATCAGCGTACCAACCGCAAGCAGGATCAGAATCGCCGCCATCGCCGTGGAAATTCCCTTGACGATCGCATTCTGGATCGAGTGCCAGTCATTCCCGTTTTTAAATGCGATCAGCGCGGCTATTGCCGCGGCGATTACCATTGCGATCTGGTTGGGTCCGGCCGATGAAGAGTCGCCGAACAGGTAAACCGAGAACGAAAGAAGAATGACCAGTACGGCTATCGGTACTACCGCGTCAGCTAGGGAAGGCTTTTTTATCAATGTGGCGGTAATCCGCTTGAATGCTTGTGCCGCCAGTATATGTAGGGGCGCAGGTGAGGTACAGGGTGAGGGTCCGTGGATACCGCCACGCGGGCAAGCACTTGTGCTACCTTTTGCCCAATCTGAACGGATTGGAGCCGGTTGCAAATGAAAAGGATCAACCTGAGCGAATGGTCGATACGCATGCGTTTCGTTGTGACGGTGCTGTTGGTATTGTCCAGTTTTCAGGGTCAGGCGGCAGAGTCTGGCGATACGCTTGCGAAAATAAAGGAGAGCGGGGCGATGGTCATCGGCTATCGCAAAAACTCGCCGCCTTTTTCGTTTGTCGATGGGCAGGGTAATCCGTCCGGATATTCGATAGACCTGTGCAAGCGCGTCGCGACTGCCGTGCAGAAACAGCTGGGAATCCGGGAGATGAGCGTGACTTACGTGCCGTTGAGTGCTGAGGAGCGGCTTGCGGCGGTCACCAGCGGCAAGGTCGATATTGAATGCGGCGCCACAACGAATACGTTGTCGCGCCAGGAACTCGTCGATTTCACCCACATAACCTTCGTGACCGGCGGTACCCTGCTGTCGCTCAGGAGTGCGCCAATCCGTCTGATGTCCGATGCCGGCGGAAAGCGCATTGCGGTTGTTGCGGGCACCACGACGGAATCGGCGCTAAAGACTTATCTGAGTGAGGCGTTGATCGATGCCGAAATGGAACTGGTGACAGAGCATGACGACGGGATGCGTCTGCTGGCGGAAAAGAAGGTCGATGCGTTTGCATCGGATCGGCTCGTGCTACTCGGGCTGGTAAAAAACACCGGCGACGCATCAAAATTCGTCGTCTCTGACGATTTTTTCTCCTATGAGCCGTATGCGCTGGTCGTGCGGCGAAATGATGCCGACTTCCGTCTGGTCGCCAATCGTGCACTCTCGGACGTGTTTCGGGCCGAACAAATCGGAATACTGTACCGGAAGTGGTTCGGTGTGATCGGCGCGCGACCCAGCGGGTTGCAGATGGCAGTTTTTCACCTTCAGGCGTTACCTGAGTAGAGCGGTATTTTTTGCTCGTTGGTTAAGGCATACGGTGTGGCTTCAGCCAGTGTGGGTTTGCCAGCCGGGCGTCGCGGCGAGACCCTCGGCCAGGGTATGTTGCGGCCGCCAGCCCAGAGCGTCGAGATCCGGACTGGTGCGGCAGACCCAGTCCGGATGGCGCAATTCGCGAATCTTCCCCGGAGTAAGCATTGGCGAGCGATTTAGATATCGGCCGAGCAGCCAGTTTATTGCTGCGGGAATACCGAGAAGAGAGGGCGGAATGCGGAGCATGCGTATTGGCCGGCCGGTAAGCGCCGTAACGACTCGGGTAATGTCGTCCCAGCTGTAGCCGTCTTTCTTACCGTCATCGAGTTCGAAGATCCCTATCGGCGGCGGTGCCTCATAAAGGCTCCATGCGACGATCGCCGCGGCGAGATCGGGCGCGTAGATCAAAGAGAAGCGGGCCTTGTCAGAGCCGAACACCGGTGCGATGCCACGCGCCATCAGCTGAAACAGTGGCAGCATCTCCTTGTCGCCCGGTCCGTATACGGCTGGCGGGCGAAACGCGGCCCATGTCATCGTGCCCGCGGCACTTGCCACGGCTTCTTCACCTGCGCGTTTGCTCGCCGCGTAGGGTGACAACTGCGGCTCCCTTGCGGCCAGCGATGACAACAAAAGGAATCGCTTGCATCCTTCCGTGCCGGCAATATCAGCCAGTCTGGCGGTGCCGTCCGCGTTGACCCGGTTGAATTGTTCGAGGGTGGCGCCGCGAACACTGCCCGCGCAGTGGATCACCGTATCAGCGCCGGCTACGAGTGCGGCCAGGGCGCGATCGTCCGTCAACGATCCTTGCACGACTTCGACGGCGCCATCCGGCAGAGTGATTCGTGATGGATCCCGGGCCAGGACTCGCACCGCGGTTTTGCGAGCTGAAAGCAGTCTGGCTATGTGCCGTCCGATAAATCCGGTTGCGCCGGTGAGCGCGATCTTTGCCATCGTGTTTTTGGTCAGTCACTCGTGGAACGAAAAGGGCACCGACAGGTGCCCTATATTGAAACGCCAGTCGACCGCAGTGGGAATTGACGGCGGCGCCTTACCTGGTCGCGGCCGCAACCCGGCCCCGGCGCTTGCCGGGAACCGTGGACAATCCGAATTGCTCGCCACGGCTTTCGATATAGTTCTGTCGCGCTTTGGAGCGCGAAAGCTTGCCAGATGACGTGCGCGGCAGCGTGTGCGCCGGGACCAGTTCAACCTTGCAGTCGATGCCGAGTTCCTCGCGGACCAGGTGTTGCAGACGCTCGACAAGCTGGCTTCGTCTTTCCAGGTCACGCAAGCGGCATTGTACGACCAGCACGGTCGTCTCTTCACCGCCGGCGCCAGGAGCGGAAAAAGCCAGCGCATCACCGGTACGAACTTCTGGCTGTTGCTCAGCCAGGTATTCCAGATCCTGCGGCCAGATGTTGCGGCCATTAATGATGATCAGGTCTTTCTTGCGTCCGGTTATGATCAGTTCGTTGCCGATCCGGTAACCGATATCACCCGTATTCAGCCAGCCGTCTTGTGACAGAGTCTGTGCGGTTATCTCCGGCTCATTGTAGTAACCGGACATGACACTCGGGCCACGGACGAAAATCGTGCCCGTGCGGCGGTCCGGCATTGGCGTACCGTCATCGGCGCGAATCTCAACTTCGTATTCCGGAAGCGGTGCGCCGCATACCACGAACGCGCGCGACCGCGCCTTCTGCTCGGGCGTCGTGACCGGAACCGCTTCGCCGGTGTTGGAAAGGTGCTCGTTGTCGATCTCGTCAACTGTTATCGGCGTTCCGAGGGGGTCGAAGCTGATCGCGAGCGAACACTCGGCCATGCCATAACAGGGAAGGAAAGCTTTCTCGTCGAACCCGCTGGGCTCCAGCGCCGCGCCAAACATATGCAGGATTTCCGGGCGAATCATTTCGGCGCCGACACCGGCAATACGCCAGTTACTGAGATCGTAGCTTTCGGCGTCGCCGTTGCGCAGGCGCCGCGCGCACAGTTCGTAGCCGAACGGTGGACTGAACGAAACCGTAGCCTTGGTCCGGGTCATCAACTCCAGCCACAACCGAGGCCGCATCGCGAACTCGCGCGTGCCGATGTAGTCGACCGAGATCTGACAGGCGACCGGCGTAAGCACGAGGCCAATCAGCCCCATGTCGTGATAGAAAGGCAACCATGAGAAAAACCGGTCTCCAGGGCGAATTTCCGCACCGTCGACGGCAATGCCCTTGAGATTGTTAAGCACCGCTTCCTCGGTGATCATCACTCCGCGCGGAAACCGTGTGCTGCCTGACGTGTACTGGATGTACGCCGTCTCTTTCCCGGACAGCGGTTGCAGCTCGACATCAGCTTCGGGGAGATCGGCAAACGCTTCGGGGGTGCCGCAGAATTTGAGTTTGACGCCCTCGCTTGCTTCATCCAGGTATTCCTCGTACCCGGGCGGCGCGATCAGGATCGACGCCTCGCAATTGGTCAGGAATCCATGCAGCTGGCGCACATAGGCGTTGTGACTGCCAAGCGTAACCGCGGCAGTGAGCGGAACCGGGACGACCCCCGCATACTGGCAGGCAAAAAAGAAGACGATAAAGTCCGGCGTGGTTTCCGCGACGAGAGCGACGCGGTCACCGCGCTTCAGCCCTAATCCAATAATGCGGCGAGCCAGACCCCTGGCACGTTCGCGCATCTCGGAGTAGGGCAGTGCCGCATACAGCCGGCCACGACCGTCATAAAAATTTGCACCCGTCTCACCCTGTGCCGCGTAATCCAACGCCTCGGCGAGACCAGAGAAATCCGCTGGTCGGAGTGGCAAGTTGTTCTGCGTAGGTGTTGCTTCCATACCTAAGCTGTACCTCTCTCCTGGGCCTTTCCCCCGGTTGATCCGAACCCACCTTCGCCTTGTACCCCCCGACCCGCAATTAGGGAGGCTTCGCAAACTGAATCAACAATCCCTGTAAGAGCAAAATTCCTGGCGTCTGTACCAAGGCGGGGAAAATTCCACCGCTGCGTAAACTATCTTACCTAATTAACTCATTTTACTGAACTATGCACCTGGCTGAAACATCCCAGGCGTGTCGTTGAAGCGCGACCGCCCCGGCTCATCGCAGCCGTAAGACAAACGCAACACTGCCCCGGCCAGACTCTTCCCCGAGCCAGGTCTCGCAGCTTAACGCTATTCTCGACTGGTGCTTTCTGAACGATCCGCCCGCCCCCTGAATCTCCACGTTTCCGCGGCCGGTCTCTCGAATTACCGGCCCCAAGTCGCACGTCGGATCGACACGTTCTGCCCCTGAGCATTGCATGGCAACCGCAGGAACCCAAGGCTATACTGCCCGCGCTCGCATGACCACCCCTGGCTACCCCTGAGCAAATCAAGCGTACAATTCTAATTTCATATCCGACGGAAAGGAAGCTTTCTTTTGTGCGGTGCAACCGAGCCGTTTACCGGGTCGGATGCACACGTTGCGCTCCATTCACCAACGGTAATGCAAGTGCTTGATATTAATGACGTAAATGTGCTCTCTGCGGTGTCGGGAAAGGGTTTCAGGCAATTCCTCCGCATGCCTCGGGCGATCTATGCGACTGACCCTCACTGGGTGCACCCATTACTGATAGAGCGTAAACAGCATCTTTCCCGTCGGAACCCGGTTTTTCAGCATCTCCGTTGGCATGCATGGGTGGCGTTGCGCGACGGCCGCTGCGTAGGGCGAATCAGCGCCCAGATCGACCAGCTGCACCTGCAACGCTACGCCGACGACACAGGTTTCTTCGGCATGCTTGAAAGCATTGACGATCCGGCGGTATTCGGGGCTTTGCTGAAAACAGCGGAAGACTGGTTACGCGAGCGCGGAATGCGCCGCGTACGCGGTCCGTTCAATCTGAATATCAACGAGGAATGCGGGTTGCTGATCGACGGATTTGACACGCCACCGTCGATGATGATGGGTCACGCGCGGCCCTACTATCGCGAACGCCTGGAGCAATGCGGCTATGTCGGCGCGGCAGACACACTGGCCTACATCATGCCGCCCCAGTACGCGGCGCCCCCGGTCATGCAGAAGTTGCTGGCGCATGTAAAAAAGCGCACGGTCGTGCGCGTACTGCGCCGCGAGCGCCTCGACGAGGAGCTCGGCATACTGCGCGAAATTTTCAACGATGCCTGGTCGGAAAACTGGGGCTTCCTACCTTTCACGGAAGCGGAATTCGCGGAGATCGGGCGTGCCATGCTGCACCTTGCCGATCCCGATATGGTACAGATTGCCGAGGTTGACGGACGGCCAGCGGCGATGATCGTTGCGCTGCCGAACCTCAACGAGATCATCGCTGACATGGGTGGACGATTGTTTCCGTTCAACTGGGCCAGGCTCTTGTGGCGGCTTAAGGTGCGATACCCGCGCACCGCCCGGGTTCCGTTGATGGGAGTCATGAAGGAGTTTCAGAACACGCGCATGGGGCCGGGACTGGCGTTTGCATTGATCGACGCGGAACGCGAGGTTCTTTTCCGGCGCGGGATCGAAAGCGTCGAGTTATCCTGGATACTCGCGGACAATCTTGGAATGCGCAACATCATTGAATCACTCGGCGGTGTTGCCTACAAACGCTACAGATTGTTCGAGAAAACTCTGGACTTGTAAGCTCCGTCATGGCGAATCAGCAGGCTCAATCAGATCGAAAATTCATTGCGGTCGTTCTTGCCGGCAGTCGTGGACCGTCAGATCCGGTAGCTACTGCGGCCGGTGTTACGGCGAAGGCGCTTGCCGAAGTGGGTGGTGTCGCAATGATCAGTCGTGTCATTGCGGCACTTGCCGAGAGTCACTCCGTCTCTGAGATCGTCGTGGTAGGTCTCGTCGATGAGTTGCCGGCGGATGTGAGGGCGGTAATCGAGGCGCATGCGGTGCGTCTTGTAAGCGGTGCCGAGACGCCGAGTCAAAGTGTCATCGCTGCCCTGGCGACGCTCGATCCGACTGCGCCGGTGCTGGTCACGACCGCGGATCATGCGTTGTTGCGGAGCATTGTAGTGGACGAATTCTGCGTGGGTGCGCGTTGCGCGCGGGCCGATGTGGCGATTGCTCTGGCAACTCATGAGACCGTGCTTGCGGCCTGCCCGGATACCCGGCGTACGGTCAGTCGGTTTAACGACGGTGGATATTGTGGCTGCAATCTCTTTGCTTTTCTCACCCAGCGCGGTCGCGATGCGGTGGGTTTCTGGCGCAAAGTCGAGGCCCACCGCAAGAACCCGGTTCGAGTAATACGAAGTCTTGGGCTGCTCACGTTGTTGCGTTTTGTGAGTGGCAGGCTCTCGCTAAGTCAGGGGCTGGAGGCGTTGTCACGGCGCAGCGGTGCGACGGTCGTTCCGGTTTTGATGAAAAATGGCGAAGCGGCAATCGATGTCGACAGTGCGGAGGATCTGAATCGGGTCCGGGCGCTCGTTGCGGCGCGCGAGTCCTGTTAGCTTTTTTCAGCGGTCAGCGGTCAGCGGTCAGCGCTTCGCCGAGTTTCGACATGTCCTGCCAGGCGCTTTCCCGACGGAATCCGCCGGACCCGGGATCATAGATTCGCGACGACCAGTTGATAGTAATGTCGTGCTCGTTCCGCTGCACTCGGTACAAAAAGTAACGCGCACGTCGCGCGAACTCTGAATCTCCCGAGGATGCGGATGAAAGGCCAAATACCGGTAGCGTACCGGTTGAGGTTTCCAGCTCGTTGTACATCAGTCGGTGGGTATGGCCATGGAGGACGAGTTCCGCCCCGGTGGAGCGCAGAATCGTGCTGGTTTCGCCGGCATCCTCGAGACGCTTGCGCCATTTGTAACTGCCCGGAACCGGGGGGTGGTGGATCAGAACTACCCGGCACAAGCCGCGATCCCGGGCGTGTCGAAGCGCCTGTTCCAGCGCCTCACGCTGGGTTTTCCCGACCCGCCCTGTGGCCAGCAGCGGCGGACACGGGTAGACAGAAGAGACTCCGAAAAAGGCAACAGGCCCGCGCACCCGCACGCTAGGGAAAAGGGCCTGCCGGGGCTTACCCGGCACCACTTCCGGATCCGATGCCATGTAGTCGTACCAAAGTCCCACGGTCTCGTTCCAGGCTGCTTTGACATACTGGTCATGATTGCCGGGAACCACGCTGACCCGGCTGCCTGGCCCGAGATTCTCCAGCCATGTCCGGGCATCGCGACATTCGCCAGGAAGGCCGATCTGGGTCAGGTCGCCGGTGATGGCGATATGATCCGGGGACTGCGTATTCAGGTCGGCGACAAGGGCCTCGAGTATTTCGCCGCGATGTACGGCATGCCGGCGGCGGCGCCACGATAAATAGCCAAGCGCGCGTTTGTTTGCGAGATCGGCAAATCCAACAGGGTTGGGACGAGTCAGATGCGGGTCGGTCAGGTGGGCGAACACCAGGACGTCACGCGGCTCGTCGCGCACCTTATCGCTCGAATCGGGTAGGTAGGGGGGGCTAGGCAAGTACGATCTGCTCGCGATTGCGAATGCGGCACCTCCACAGCTTGGCGTCGCGGAAGTATATACTGCCCACCCTCAGCACGTGGAATAGCGAGCGCCCATCGCGGTGCGAGGCATGTTGCGATGACAGCGCCGTCTCTTGAACAACTCATCAGTCGCCAGATATCCGCCGATTCGCCAGAAGCGGTGGAGCAACTCGGTGTCGTACTGCGGCAACGCTACGGTGATGCCGTGGACGCGATTCTCTATTACGGGTCCTGTCTGCGTCAGGGAGACGCGCTCGAGGGAGTTGTCGATCTGTACGTGGTTGTCAGTAGTTACCCGGCCGCGCTGTCCTCCGCGTGGCGGTCACTTATTTATTTCATATTGCCGCCTACCGTCAAATACATGGAGGTGGAGATTGACGGCGCCGTCGCGCGTACCAAATATGCGTTGATATCCCGCCGTGACTTCCGTCGTGGCACCAGCCAGCGATGGTTTCATTCCTACCTGTGGGGCAGGTTCTCACAGCCCTGTCAGCTTGTTTTCGCGGCAAACGAATCAACACGGGAATTTATCGTCGGCTGCCTGGCTAGCGCCGTATGCACACTGCTCTCACGTACCGCCTCGGTCATGCCGGCACAGTTCGATGCGTTGCAACTATGGAGAGAGGGTCTGAGCCTGAGCTATCGCAGTGAGTTGCGGCCCGAGTCCGGGACCCGCGGAATTGAACTTGCGGACTCTTCGGCACAGTATTATTCAGAAATTACCGTGAGCGCAGCCGGGGCCACGGGTATCCGGGTTTCGCCGGGAGACCGGTTTCCCCTCAGCTATGACGCGCCCGCCTGGGCGCGGCGCTGGTCGAAGATTTGCTGGCGATTGCGCGGTCTGCAGGGCAAGTTTCTAAGCATTGCGCGTTGGCTCAAGGCGCTCGCGACCTTTGACGGCGGTCTCGACTACGCGGTCTGGAAACTCGAGCGCCATACCGGGGTGCGGGTGACATTGAGCGAACGGGCGCGTCGCTACCCGTTGATCTTTCTGTGGGGTGAACTCTGGCGGCTTTACCGGCAGGGCGCGTTTCGCTAATTTTGCCGGCGTCTTCGCTGGCGCCGGACGATACGGTAAAATCCGCGGTTTGATGCCCCGCTGCGATACTGGTGACCGAGTCCTGTGTTGCCTGCGGTGGCTGCACGATAGCGAAGAGGTGCCGTAATCGTGGACCATTGTGTCTTCATCCACACCAACCACAAACAAATCGTTGGCGCACTGGTGGCCCAGTACGCACTCAAACGTAATTCCGCGCATGCCGAGAAGTTCGATGTGAAGCTGATTCACACCGAGGATTACCCGTGGCTGCGTGAATACGAAGGCCAGATGTATCTGCGTGACGGCGTGAGCCGGGTCTGGCTTTACGAGGATCTGCAGTCGTTTACTCCGCTGCGTTTTATGCCCCCCGAGCTGATGGGTTATCGGGGGCGCGCGGTCGTGATCGATCCGGACATATTTGCCGTTGGTGATGTGTGGGACCTGCTCAGCCGCGATATGCAGGGCAAAGCCATTCTTTGCCGGGCGCGCTCGGGCCCGAAGGGATTCATAGACAAGTGTTTTGCCAGCAGTGTGATGCTCCTCGATTGCTCGCGGTTGACACACTGGAAAGCGGAGCAGGGTTTCCGCGAGATGTTCGAATTCAAGCGCGACTATATGCCGTGGATCTGTCTCAGGATGGAAGATCCTGCGTCGATTGGTCCATTGGAGAAACAGTGGAACGATTTTGACCGACTGGCGGCGGATACCCGGTTATTGCACAACACCCGGCGCAAAACCCAGCCGTGGAAAACAGGATTGCCGACCGACTGGCGGCCGGCCGAGCGATTCCGTCTATTTCCGCCGCTGGCATGGATCATGCGTGCGCGGCGGCGGCTGTTTGGAGAATATGCGTTTCTGGGCAAGTACCGAAGTCATCCGGATCCCAACCAGGAGCGTTTTTTCTTTGGCCTGTTAAAAGAGTGCGTCGACAAGGGCATCGTTACCGAGGATATGCTGCGTAACGAGATGGCATCGAATCATGTGCGCCACGACGCTCTCGAGGTTCTCGAGCGAACGCGTCCGCTGCAACCGGGACCGGGCCTGCCCATGGAGCTGCCGGCAGCCTGATGTTTTGGACCTGAGCGATGGGTCAGCCCTGAACTGGACTGGCCAGCAATTCAAGCACCCGCTCCACCGCGCGTGAGCCATCCGGCAACGGTGGCGGCGGCGCGTCCGGAAACCGCTGCCCCAGCCAGACCGCGCGGCCGGACGCTATAAGCGCCCGGTGCATCCGGCCGATATCGCGGCGCATTCGCAGCGGCGCCAGCCCCTGCGCCAGACGGTGGGTCCATGCCTTGTAACGCAGCGCATTGATCCAGCGCTCGGCAGCGGTCGCCCGGAGGTCCTTTGCGAACGCTCTGTCGCCTATGCCCGCACGGTCGTCCATGTCGAACATATAGACGGGTCTTTGCATGGCGCATGCCTCGGCGAGCATCGACATGCTTTCGCTGGTGACTATGTAGGCGTCGGCCAGTCCGAGGAAAGCGAGATACGGATTGTCGCTGTCACCCACCCGCCATCGATACACAAAATTGGGTACATCGACAGCATCCGAAAAGGCGTCGAGCACGGCAGCAGGGGTACGTGCGCTTGATGTGACCAGCAATGAACCCTGCATGGAGCGAGCCAGCGCGTTAGCCTCGCCGGCGAGCCTGCGAGCCTTCTTCGCGTCGAGATAATACGGGCCGCTCTGACCGCCGATCAAAACGGCAATATAGGGAGGGGTGAGGTGGCTTAACCGGGGCCTCCATTCGCTGACCGCAGCAGCTACTTTTGCGTCGTCAACGCGGTGCAATGGTAATTCGCGGCGCATGACGTTGCCGGACTCGCCGAGTTCATATTGTGGCGTGGTAATGACGAGATCGAAATTGTCCGGATGCGCCCACGGCCGCCCCAAATGCACGATTCGCACACCGCCCCCCGCTTGTTTGCGTATCCAGCGCGCAACCGGTTCGTTGCGGCGCCCCGACGTGATGACGAGGTCGGGCCATGGCGGCTCCAGCCGCGCGGAGTCTCTGGCAACCGTGCCAGACAGGGTGGGACCGAGAAGCAGGTTGCTGAGTAACTCGCTGCGCCGGTAGGAGAAGAATTTCTTTGCAAACGGAATTTCCAGCGCCTCGGCCAGCGCCAGCACCTGGTTGTTGTCGCCAGCCTTGTGACCGAGCAACGCCCATATCCGCGGCTGCGGTGGCAGGTGTTGATGAGGGGGCGGTCTGTCGCGGTCGGCAGTCATGGAAGCGCATTGTAATGCTTGTCGCAGTAACAGGAAGCGGGCCGGGGCCAAGTGTATAATGCGAGCCCACTGCCGCGGCTGTTCGAGGGGTTTTTTGCCCGATTTGCTGATTGCTGTAGCGCTGACTCGGTGCTCACCCGTACATCCCGGATTTATCACGAGGCGAAACGAAAGCATTGTGAAATTGAGCGAAGGATTTGTGGCCGCCACATGGAACTGATGCTGACATACGCCCGGTCCTACCCGTGGCAGAGTTTTCTGATGGTCACCGCTTTGCTGCTGGCCGGGATAGCTGAGGGCTCGAGCCTGTCGGCGTTATTGCCGCTG
>Ga0316191_10002214_pt1 | contig 14041 bp, 11 predicted proteins | sample Eddworburr2cm_MG_FD_204928 | JGI IMG/M metagenome (GOLD analysis project Ga0316191, IMG submission 204928) | Coastal sediment microbial communities from Maine, United States - Eddy worm burrow 2 cm | ecosystem: Environmental > Aquatic > Marine > Coastal > Sediment | place: USA: Maine...
TAAGGATTTCGCCAGGTCACAGGCCTAGGTTCGGCGACTCACAATCGCTTGGCCGCAGGTTCGAGTCCTGCCGGGCCCACAATCGGTTGCGTGTACTTCCGTCGAGACCTATCCGGGCTCGACGTCGTGCCGTGTGGGGTTTCAGCTTCATTCTGCCTGGCGGCGTTGTTCCCGGTGTGTCGGTTGGTGTGGTCCGGCTGACGATGGACCGGGAGGAGCCGGAGCTAGGCTCCGGTGATGAGCTTGCGATGGCAGTCGATCGTTGTCGACACCATCGATCCCGTTTCGCTGGGTCGGTGGTGGGCAGACCTCCTCGGCTGGCGCATCACCTCCGAAGACGCCGACGAACTCGTCATCGAACCGCCGGTGGGTTCACCCGAGGATGGCACGTCTCCCGACCTCCTGTTCGGACGGGTACCCGAGAACAAACACATCAAGAACCGACTCCACATCGACCTTCGCCCTGACGATCAGGAGCGCGAGGTCGCCCGAGCGGAAGCGCTCGGAGCGTCGCGAATCAACGTCGGGCAGGCCGACGACGTGACGTGGGTGGTGCTCGCTGACCCCGAAGGCAATGAGTTCTGCATTCTGCAGGCACTGGCCCCCGACGAAACGCCCTAGGTCAACAGTCCGTTGTCGATCGACAGCCGTCGGAACTCGGTGGGGCTGTCGGCATGCGCAAAGGGGCGGGACCGGCCGTCGTCCAGGGCGGAGAGGTGGGCCGCCTCCACAAAGACCTGGGCTCCCAGCACCTCGTTCTGGGTGACCCCGAACGGTTCGCCCGCCTCGACCGCATCCCGGAACGCCGTGTGCGCCCGCTCATACGTCGCGTGGAAGCGAGGCTGGAACTCCGCGTAGTCACCCTCGAGAGTCGTCATGTGGAACGTCCTCGACGCCGGGTGGAGTTCACCGTTCGCGGTCCACAGTTCCACGGGGATCGGGCCGGGGTAGCCGGAGAACCGGCCAACGTGGATGGTGCCTTCGGTGCCGATCAGGTAGGTCTCGTTGTTGTAGCCGGAGGCGTGGGTTCGGCTCAGATCGAGGCGACCGATGGTGCCGGACGGTGTCGTGAAGCCGACGAAGGCCGTGTTGCCTCCTTCGTCGACAGGGCTGTCGTAGTGCTTGGCGTTGAACATGCGAGCCCAGACCTCATCCGGATACTCGCCGAGCAACCAGAGGGCCTCGTCGGCGACGTGGATCCCCATGTCGATGATGAGACCGCGGCTCGTGTAGGTCGGCGGGGGAGGGAACTGATCACGAAGAATCGAGCGGATCTCGCGAACCGGACCGATCAATCCATCGTCCATCAGCCGTTTGGCGTGGAGCAGCGCCTCGTCGAATCGCCGTTGGAGACCGATCTGGATGAGCGTCCGGTCGGTCCCGACGGCCTCAACGAAGTCGAAGGCCTCCGGCAGATCGGAGGTGAGCGGCTTCTCCAGATACACGGGAATTCCGGCTTCGACGAACGGCCGGGCATCGCGTGCATGGTCCTTGGTGTGCGACGAGATGATGACCGCGTCGAGATCCACGCCGGCGATCATCTTCCGCGGATCGGTGAACGTTGGAATTGCCGGCTCGCCGAGAACCCGGGTCGCTTCCTCCGCCGCGGCGAGTACCTCATCGCCAATTGCGACGATCGCGTGACCCTGATCCTTGACGATCTGCCCGTGTACCCGGCCGATGCGTCCCACTCCGAACAACCCGTACTTGAACTGCTTCGTCATGGAAGTACCCTTCCCAAGCTTGCAGTGATGCTCTGTGAAGCGATGCTACCAACGGCAATCTCCGCCACTACCAGAACGCGCAGCCGGCGTCGCGGTCCGGCCGTAGGATTGGGCGCCATGAGGAACGCACTAGAAGAGGCGCAGAGAATGGGAGCGGATGGCCCGACCGTGGCGGCTGCCACATTGGTGAGCGTCGACGGGTCGGTGCCGCGCCGCTCGGAGGCCCGTCTGCTGGTCTCGTCCAACGGGGCGACGTCAGGGTCGGTGAGCTTCGGGTGTGTCGAAGCCGATGTCGCCGCCCATGCCGAAGCGGTCCTCGAGAGTGGAGAGCCGCGCCTCGTGTCGTACGGCCTGAGCGACGAAGACGCCTTCGGGCTCGGTCTCACCTGCGGTGGAGCGATGGAGGTGTTCATCGAGCCATGGACGAGCCTCGCCGCGGACCTGGGCGGAGCGCTCGATCCGGCGTTCTCGGGCGTGATGGCGACCGTCATTGCCGGACCCGGTCGAGGAGGCCATGCGCTGTTCAACAGCGACTCCGGCATCTGGTCGGGCGATCTGTCGCCGATCCACAGTGACGAGCTCGCTGCCGACGTCGAGCCCACCATCGCGGGGGAGAAGGCCCGCATCGTGGAGGTCGGAGGCTCGCGCATCTACCTCGAACCCGTGGTCGCGCCACCGAGGCTGCTCATTTACGGTGCCGGCCACACGGCCCAGGCACTCTGCGCGGCCGCAAGCGCCATCGGTTTCCGGGTGATCGTGGCCGATCACCGGCCCGGGCTTGCGGACTCCGATCAGTATCCAAATGCGGCCGAGGTGCTCGTCGGTTGGCCGGCCGACATCGTGCCGCTCGTGTCACCGGACGACCGCACCTATGCCGTCTGTCTCGCCCACAACGCGGAAGTCGAAGATGTACTCCTCCCGTTGCTCGCCGACGCCGGAGCGTGTTACATCGGCGTACTCGGGAGCCGCCGGAACCACGCGGCCCGCAAGCAGCGTCTCGTCGCGGCAGGCATGCCGCCAGAACACACAGAGCTGCTCCGCGGTCCGGTCGGACTCGGCATCGGCGCTCTTACCCCGGAGGAGATCGCCGTCTCCATCGTGGCCGAACTCGTCACGGTGCGGCGCGATCACCCTTTCGACTGAGCGGCCACACCGCTGGGCTCGTCGACAGGCCGTTGTGGCGCGCTCTGGCGCCCATTCGATCTAGAGTTCTCCGTACGAATCGCCGCGCGCTGCGGCGATTCGGAGACTGATACAAGGAACACCGAAGGGAGAGCCAATGGCTCGGAACAGATGGACGTTCATGGTCGCGCTGATGATGGTGCTCGCGATGGTCGCGGCAGCATGCAGCAGCGACGATGGTGGCGACGAGACGACCACGACGGCGGCAGGCGGCGACGAGACGACGACTACCGCCGCCATGGAAGAGGGTGAAGAGTTCAAGGTCGCGTTTGTGCACGTCGGCCCGACGGCTGACAAGGGGTGGTCATGGGCCCACGATCAAGGCGCCCAGTACCTCGAAGCCAACATGCCAGGCGCCGTGATCACGACGCTCGAGAGCATCCCCGAAGGACCGGACTCGCAGCGTGTGTTTGAGGACCTTGCGGCGGACGGCAACGTGTTGATCTTCGGTACGTCGTTTGGCTATATGGACCCGATGCTCGCGGCAGCGGAGAACTTCCCGGACGTTGCGTTCATGCACGCGACCGGGTACAAGACCTCCGACAACATGGGCAACTACTTCGGCGCTGCCGAAGAGGGTCGCTACCTTTCCGGCATGGCTGCCGGTGCGCGTTCCGAGAGCGGCAAGATCGGGTACGTGGCGGCGTTCCCGATCCCCGAGGTGCTCCGCGGCATCAACGCGTTCACGCTCGGTGCTCGCGAGGTCAATCCTGACGCCACCGTGCAGGTCATCTGGACGTCGACCTGGTTCGACCCACCCGTTGAAGGTGACGCCGCGCAAGCGCTGCTCGATGCAGGCGTCGACGTGATCGCGATGCACCAGGACTCGTCGGCACCGGGCCAGGCGGCCGAGACCGCCGGCGCTGGTTGGGTTGGCTACAACACCGACATGTCCGAGTTCGCCCCGAATGGTTGGCTCACTGCTGCTGTCTGGGATTGGGGCCCGTACTACCTGGCCACCGCGGAAGCGGTCAAGGGTGGCACGTGGGCGCCGGATGCATTCTACGGCAACATGGCGGACGGCATGGTCAACATTGCACCGCTCGGGCCATCGGTCTCTGACGAGACGGCGGCGCTCATCGAGACGCGAAAGGGCGAGATCATCGCCGGGACGTTCTCGGTCCTGCCGGATCCGATCGTCAACCAGGATGGCGTCGAGCAACCGCTCGGTGACATCTTCAGCATGGACTACTTCGTAGAAGGCGTCATCGGCAGCCCAACCGGCTGATCGACGACCCAATCAAGTGGACGAGGGCCCCGCCTGTGCGGGGCCCTCGCCTGTTGTGACGGGCGCGGGCGGTGTGGCTAGGATGCCGGGATGCCAAACGCCGATCAGAGCAGCACGCCTCCCGCGGTAGAGCTTCGCAAGATCGACAAGTCGTTCTACGGTGTCCTGGCAAACGCCGATGTTGATTTCAACCTCGCTCGCGGCGAGGTCCACACACTGCTCGGCGAAAACGGCGCGGGGAAGTCGACCCTCTGCTCGGTCATGGCCGGGCTCTACCGGCCAGATTCAGGCGAGATGCTCATGGACGGAGAGCCGATCGTCCTGAAGTCGCCGAAGGCGGCCCTCGCCGCCGGCATCGGGATGGTCTACCAGCACTTTCGGCTGGTGTCGAACCTCACCGTTGCCGAGAACCTTGCGCTCGGAAATCCCGAAGTTGGGTTGCGCCTGTCGCAGAGCGAACTCGAGGACGAGGCCCGCGAACTCGGCGAGCGGTACGACTTTCCCGTCGACCCGTCGGCTCGGATCTGGCAGCTCTCGGTTGGCCAGCAGCAGCGCGTCGAAATCCTCAAGCTTCTCTACCGCGATGTCCGCATCCTGATTCTCGACGAACCGACCGCGGTGCTGACACCGCAGGAGGGGCAGGCGCTGTTCAGAGCGATGCGGACTTTGGCCGACGAGGGCCGTTCGCTGATCTTCGTGTCGCACAAGCTCCATGAGGTGAAGCAGGTCTCCGACCGAGTCACGGTCCTCCGCGAAGGCCGGGTCGTCGGCGCTGTCAACACGGCGGATGCCGAGCCGCGCGATCTCGCCCGCATGATGGTCGGCAAAGACCTCGTCCTCCCGACACGGGCGCCGAACGAATCAATCGGGGATCCCGTTCTCGTCGTTGACGACCTGAAGATCAAAGACGATCGTGGTCTCGATGCCGTCGACGGACTCTCGATCACGGTGAATTCCGGCGAGGTCGTCGGCATCGCCGGCGTCTCAGGCAACGGCCAACGTGAGCTTGCTCAGGGCATCGTCGGCCTGATGAAGGTCACGGGTGGAACCGTCCATCTCTCTGGGAAGGACATCACCGGCACGACCGTCCTCAAGTCAATCAAGGCCGGCATTGCATACGTGCCGCAGAGTCGCCTCGGAATGGGGCTTGCCCCAGGGCTCGACACGGACGACAACCTCGCTCTGAAGCAGTTCCGTGAACCGCCGTACTCCAACGGACCCATGCTCTCCCAGAAGGCATTCAAGACCAAGGGCGCCGAGCTGATCGAGGAGTTCGACGTGCGGGGTGTGCGTCCCGGCCTCCCGATCCGGCTGCTCTCAGGAGGAAATCTCCAGAAGGCGCTGATCGCGCGCGAAGTCACTCAGGATCACTGTGTGCTGATCGCCCGGTCCCCAACCCGAGGCCTCGACGTCGGAGCAACGGCCGTTGTGCGCGACCAGATCCTTGCTGAACGGGATCGAGGCATCGCCGTCCTGCTCATCTCTGAGGACCTCGACGAGTTGCTCGCTTTGTCAGACCGGTTGCTTGTGATCTACGAGGGGAGGATCGTCGGTGAGATGCCGGCGTCTGAAGCCACTGCCGAACGACTCGGATTGCTCATGTCTGGTCATAGCGAGGAGCAGTCCGCATGAGTCGTCGCTTCATCGTTGAACCGCGAGGCCTCGCACCCTGGTGGCTCAAGCTGCTCATTCCGATTGGATCCGTTGTCGCAGCGATGATCCTCGGAGCGGTGTTCCTTGCAATCACCGGCAACGACTGGGTCGAGGTCTACCAGAAGATGGCCGATGCAGCGTTTGGCTCGGGCCGTGGGTTCGCAGAGACGCTCGTATCCGCCACCCCCCTCATCCTCACCGGTGTCGCGGCCGCCATCGCCTTCAAGATGCTGGTCTGGAATATCGGTGGGGAGGGTCAGCTCATCTTTGGCGCCATCGTTGCCGCCGGCGTGGGGATCTGGCTCGCGGACTCGACTCCGCAAATCATCGCAGTCGTTGCGGTCGTCATCGCCGGAGCGATCGGTGGAGCCTTCTGGGCCTCGCTGGCTGCAGTGCCAAGGGTGTACCTCGGTACCAACGAGATCATCACGACGCTGATGCTGAACTTCATTGCCCTCAACCTCATGCAGTACCTCGTGCTCGGAAGCTCGAGCCCCTGGCGGGATCCCGAGGCGACCCAATTCCCGCAGGGCCGTCCCATCCTCGACGCCGGCCGCATCCCCGAGTTCTTCCACCGCCTCGACTGGGGTCTGTTCATCGCCATCGGCGTCGCGGTGATCGCCTGGTTTGTCATCAGCAAGACGCGCAGCGGATTCGAGTACCGCATCGTCGGCGACTCGTTTGACGCCGCTCGCTATGCAGGCATCAAGGTTCCGAGAAAGGTGCTCGGCACGTTCCTCTTCTCTGGAGCCGCGGCCGGACTCGCCGGTTCGATCCTGGTGGCGGGCATCCTCGGCAAGATGGATCCTCGGTCTCTCGATCTCGGTCTTGGATTCACGGGGATCATCGTCGCTGCGCTCGCTCGCCTCAATCCGATCGCGATCATCCCGGTCGCGATCCTGATGGGAGCGTTGAACAACGCCGGACCGGCGCTCCAGTCGATCGGTGTGCCATCGGCGACGGTGAAGATCCTCCAAGGTGCGATTCTGATCTTTGCCGTCGCAGGCGAGTTCCTGATCTCGAACCGGATTCACCGGCCCGATCCAATCGCCGGTGAGGCGAAGACAGAGCCAGAGGCACAGGCAGCATGAACGAATCCGTGCTCATGCTCACACTCATGGCCGGCATCGGCCTCGGGACGCCGCTCGTGTTCGGAACCGTTGGCGAGATCCTCACCGAGCGATCGGGCATCCTCAACCTTGGTGTTCAGGGCATGATGCTGTTCGGCGCGGTGATGGGGTTCTGGGCAACGTTCGTGTCCGGCAGCCTGTGGCTCGGTGTGCTCGCCGCCCTCCTGGCCGGGGCCGGCATGTCTCTGATCCACGCCTTCAATTCGATCACGCTGCGCGTGAGCCAGATCGTTTCGGGACTGGCACTGACCATCTTTGGAACGGGTGTCGCCGTATACATCGGCAAGGCCGGTTCGGATCCGCTGATCGGTCAACCGTCGAAAGCGGTGTTCGAGCCGATCTTCCCTGAGGCCATGACCGAGATTCCGATCGTTGGACCGCTCATCTTCGGTCACGACGCCCTCATCTACCTTTCGTGGATCATCGTCGCGGCTGCTAGCTACTACCTCTTCCACACCCGCCCGGGTCTGACGGTGCGCGCCGTTGGCGAGGATCCCGCGAGTGCGGAAGCCGCGGGTGTCAACGTCTCCACTGTTCGCTACATCCACGTCATGCTCGGCGGAGCCCTCGCAGGGCTTGGTGGCGCCTACTTCTCGCTCGCTCTGGTGCCGTCATGGCAGGACAACCCGATCGGGCAGGCTGGGTGGATCGCGATCGCCCTTGTGATCCTGGCTTCGTGGCGTCCGTGGCGGGCACTCTGGGTCGCCTACCTCTTCGGAATCGCTGGACGACTCAACTTCACGTTCCAGACGCTCGAAATCAACGTGCCCGCGACCTTGCTCGACATGCTTCCATTCCTCCTCGCGATCATCGCGATGATTGTGCTCACCAGCGGCAAGCGGGCGAGGTTCCTCGGAGCGCCGGCAGCTCTCGGCATCCCCTACTTCCGGGAAGAGCGCTGACCCGGGCGTGTCCTGGATTCTCCTGACCAACGACGACGGCATCGACAGCCCTGCCCTCATCCCGTTCGCCGATGCTTTGAGGCGACTCGGGACGGTTCGCGTCGTCGTGCCTGATCAGGAGCGGAGTTGGGTCGGCAAGGCGATCACCCGAATCGGACCGATCGGCACAGCCGAGGTTGAACTCGAAGGCGAGGCAGCCTGGACCTGCACCGGGTATCCAGCCGATGCCGTGCAGATCGGCATCCACGGACTCTTCGATGAACCACCGGTGCTGGTCGTGTCCGGCATCAACATCGGCTACAACCATGGAGCCGGATTCCTGATGTCGTCGGGGACGATCGGCGCCGCCGTTGAAGGCTGGGTCTCCGGGGTTCCGTCGATTGCCGTGTCCACCGGCGCCAACGGAGACTGGTCGGCGTGGAAGCGCCGCGCCCTCGATCCGGCAGCGGCGGGAGACTGGGAACGCCTGGGATTGGTCGGTGCCGAACTCGTCAATGTGGTCGCGGACGCGGGTCTCCCGGACCTCGCCGATGTGGTGTCGATCAACGTCCCGTTCGACGCCACGCTCGACACGCCGCGGCACGTGACCACGATCGCACGGATCGGTTATGACCGGCTCTTCAGCGACGATGGCAATGGGGTGTATCGCCACGACTTCAACGGTCGACTCCTCGAATTCGAATCACTCGAAGGCACCGACATCGAGGCCGGGAGGGACGGTTGCATCTCGATCGCTCCAATTCGTATGCCTTCGGCCGCAACGGTTCCCGAGGACGTTCGAGAGCGAATCGAGGGCTGACGGGGCCAACGTCGTGGGGGAGGGGTCCTCCGACCCTGGTTTCGATCTCGATACTCAACCATCGTGCGGGGCAGCACCGATAGGTGCGCAACGCGCGAGGAGAGGACCTATGGGCATTCGGATCAAGCGGGCAGCAGTCCTCGGAGCTGGAGTGATGGGGCAGGGCATTGCCGCACATCTCGCCAACGCCGGGATTCCTTCGTATCTGTTCGACATCGCTCCCGGAGAACTCACGGAAGCGGAAGTCGCTGCGGGACTCTCGTTGGAGGACCGGAAGGTCCGCAACCGAATCGCCGACGCCGGTATTGCCGCCATGAAGAAGTCGAAACCGGCCCTGCTCTACCGGCCGGACCTCGCTGCGATGGTGACCCCCTGCAACTACGAGGATGACCTCGACAAGCTCGGCGAGTGCGACTGGATCGTCGAAGTCGTCGTCGAACGGATGGACATCAAGCAGCGTGTCTTCGCCATGGTCGACGAGCACCGGCGACCGGGCAGCGTCGTGTCATCGAACACGTCGGGTCTCTCCGCCGAGGCGATGGCCGAGGGTCGGAGCGACGACTTCCGCAGCCACTTCATGGTGACCCATTTCTTCAATCCGGTCCGCTACATGCGCCTCCTCGAGATGGTGCCGATCAGCGACACCGATCCCGGCGCGTTCGCCGACATGGCCGACTTCGGCGAGAACGTGCTCGGCAAGGGCGTCGTCTACTGCAAGGACACCCCGAACTTCATTGCCAACCGGATCGGCACGTTCGGCATGGCATCGGTATTCCACTGGATGAAGGAGTACGGCCTCGGTGTTGCCGAGGTCGATGTGGTGTTCGGGCCGGCGATGGGACGCCCGAAGTCTGCGGTGTTCCGCACCGTCGACATCGTCGGCCTCGACACCATGGCTCATGTGTTCGCGACGATCGGCGAGGGATGCCCCGACGACCCATGGCGAGACAGGTTCGTAGTTCCCGGTGAGATGCAGGCCCTGATTGCGGACGGTCGCCTCGGCGGCAAGACCGGCGCCGGGTTCTACAAGAAGGTGAGGGGGGAGCAGGGCAGCACGATCCTCAGTCTTGACCTCGACACGCTCGACTACGTCGATGCGGGCAAGCTCCGCCTTGCCTCGGTCGGCGCGGCCCGCAAGGTCGAGGATGTCGGCGCAAAGATCGGTGCGATGACGGCATTCGACGACGACCACGGGCGCTTTGCCTGGAAGGTCACCGCCGAGTCATGCATCTACGCGCTCGAACTCCTCGGCGAGATCGCCGACGACATCGTCAACGTCGACCGGGCCATGCGGTGGGGTTTCAACTACGAGCTCGGGCCCTTTGAGACGTGGGATGCCATCGGTGTCGCCGAATCCGTCGAGCGCATGCGTGCCGAGGGGATGGTCGTCCCCGAGGCCGTCGATCGGCTGATCGAAGTCGGCGAAGGCATCTGGTACGTCAAGCGCGACGGTGTCGCCCACTTCTGGGACGTCGGAGCCGAGGAGTACCTCCCGGTCCCGGTCTCCGAGGACGCGATCTTCCTCACAACGCTCGCCGAAGAGGGGAAGGTTCTCGCGGAGAGCGTCGGCGCAACGCTGTACGACATGGGCGACGGCGTCGGTTGCGTCGCCTTCCACACGAAGATGAACGCCATCGACAACACCATTCTTGAGGTCATCGCGACCGGGTGCGACATGGTCGACGCCGGTGGTCTCGTCGGGTTGGTGGTCGGAAACGAGGCGACCAACTTCTCCGTCGGTGCCAACGTGGGTCTCATCGGCATGCTGGCCATGTCACAGGACTGGGATCAGATCGATCAGGCGGTCCGTGTCATCCAGGACACGTTCATGCGGATGAAGTACTGCGACGGCCCCGTTGTGGTCGCACCGCGCGGCCTTGCCCTCGGCGGCGGCTGCGAAGCCGTGATGCACGGTGATTCCGTGCGGGCGGCCGCCGAGTCCTACATCGGCCTCGTCGAACTGGGGGTCGGTGTGATCCCCGCCGGCGGCGGCTGCAAGGAGATGGCATTCCGCTACTACGGGTCGGTACCGGAAGGTGTGAGGGTCGACTTATTCCCGTTCATGGAGAAGGCGTTCATGACGGTCGGTACCGCCACCGTGGCGACCAGCGCCGAGGAGGCCAAGTCGTACGGGTTCCTGCGCCGGACCGATCGGATCACGCTGAATCCCGACGCCGTTCTCGCCGATGCGAAGGCCGACGTCCTCGCCATGGTGCAGATGGGCTACCAGCCTCCGATCCCGCGCACGGTACCGGTTCCGGGGTCGACTGGGATCGCCGCTCTTAAGGTAGGTGTCCACGGGATGCGACAAGGCGGATACCTGAGCGAATACGACGAACACCTCGGCACCGTACTCGCCACCGTGTTGTGCGGGGGCGACGTTCCTGCGGGCACCATGCTCTCCGAGCAGGACTTCCTCGACCTGGAACGGGAGGCCTTTGTGGGCCTCTGCAAGGAGCAGAGAACAATCGAACGGATCCTGCACATGCTGGAGACCGGCAAACCGTTGCGGAACTGAGAAGGAGTAGACGCATGAGCACAGGAGTGGTGGTCACCCACGCACACCGCACGGCAGTCGGGAAGTCGGGTCGCGGAACATTGCGCGAGACGAGGCCGGACGAGCTGCTCGGTCAACTGATCGAGTCCTTCATGGAGCGGGTCCCAGAACTGGACCCGGGCAAGGTCGACGATGTGATTGTCGGTTGTGCCTTCCCCGAAGCGGAACAGGGCATGAACGTCGCCCGCATCGCGGCGCTACGAGCCGGCCTGCCCGTGTCGGTGCCCGGCATGACGCTGAACCGGTTCTGCAGCAGCGGGCTCCAATCGCTCGCCAGCGGGGCGGCCCAGATTGCGGCCGGATGGTCGCAGATCGTGATCACCGGCGGCGTCGAATCGATGTCGCTGGTCCCGATGGGAGGCCAGAAGCCTGCACCGAACCCCACGCTGGTCGAGACATTCCCCGCGTCCTACGACTCAATGGGCATCACGAGCGAGACGGTCGCCGAGCGCTACGACGTCAGCCGCGAGGACCAGGACGTGTTCGCCGTCGAGTCCAACCGGCGGGCAATCGCTGCGATCAAGGAAGGGCGGTTCAAGGACGAGATCATCCCGATCGAGATCAGCCTCGAGGGCAAGCAAGTTGTCTTCGACACCGATGAAGGCCCGCGCGAGAGCACCGTCGAGGGGCTGAGCAAGCTGCGGCCGGTCTTCAAGGTCGACGGTCGATCCACGGCAGGAAACTCATCTCAGACCTCCGATGGCGCCGCGATCGAGGTCCTCATGAGTCGAGAGGCGGCTGCCGAACTCGGGTTGACGCCACTCGCCGAACTCGTCACGTATCAGGTGGCAGGGGTGCACCCCGACGAGATGGGCATCGGTCCCACCGTGGCGATCCCCAAGGCGCTGGAGGCCGCCGATTTGTCGGTTGCCGACATCGGGTTGATCGAACTCAACGAAGCGTTCGCCAGCCAGGCGCTCTACTCAATCAGGAAGCTCGGACTCGATCCTGCGATCGTCAACGTCAACGGCGGTGCCATCGCACTCGGACACCCGCTCGGGTGCACCGGAGCGAAGCTCACCGCCACGCTGCTCCACGAGATGCAGCGCCGCGACGTCGAGTACGGCATCGTGAGTATGTGCATCGGTGGCGGCATGGGCGCCGCAGCGATCTTCAAACGAGATATCTAGGGCGTTGCCCCGCTGACGCGAGGCCTGTCCCTGCCTCTGTGGTCGCCCATCGAGGAGGGGACGGGATGCGGATCTGGATCGCCGGGTCCGTCGCCGTTGTCCTCGCTGGCGCGTGCTCTGACACGGCAACCGAACCGACGCCGGCGGACATCGCAACGGTGCGTGCTGAGGTCTTCTCAGCTGTCTGCCTTGAGGCGCATTGTCCGGGGATCCCGGTCCCGGCGCCCGATACGCTCCCCGACAACGTCTGAGAGGCGATGTCGAAGTCCTCGAGCGCGACGGCGACGGCTGTGCAGGCATCTTCGCAACCGTCGGCCACTTCCCGTCGGATACTTCGTGACCACGTCCGTCAGCTGATGGACCCCCTGTGTTTCGGCTGATCAGCGAGCCAGACATCGTCGTCGAGAACACCCTCACGCTTGCCCAGCCCAACGTCGGTCTGAACTCACACAATGGGCAGGTTGTGCAGCGCCGAATCTGGCAGCGCCGACGGAATCGCCATGAAGACCGCGAGGGGGAGCACGTTGACCAGAAGACGCATCTTCTTCATATGCCGATCGTATGGCACGCCGAGCGGTCCCGCAAGGCGCCACGGAGTTGCGGGCGCAGGCTCGGGTTCAACCGATTCAACGATCCGCAAACCACCCACCGATGAAGCATGGGGCCGCCAGATGTGCCGACGTGAGCGAGTGCCTTTGTGACCGCCGGGTGCGCCGTTGGATTGTCCTAGGCCGGAACTATGTTCTGGTTCATGTGGAAGAGGTTGCCGGGGTCGTATTTCGTCTTGACCTCGACGAGTCGGTCGTAGCTGGTTCCGTAGTTGGCTGCCGCTCGTCCCTGGTCGTCAGCTGCCATGAAGTTGATGTACCCGCCCTTCTCGGAATGCGGGGCCAACGCCGCGGCATAGTCGCGCACCCAGGCCGTGTTCGCTTCGTTGTCCGCCGGGTTCTCCCACATTCCGGCGATGACAGGGGCAAAAGATGCCTCACGATGCCCAAACGCAGTGGCATCGGATTCCACGCGGTGGCACGCCCCGTTGATTGGGTACAGGTGCACGGTGGACTGCATCGTGGGCACCAGTGGCCCGTATTCGAGATGAACATCAACGGCCGCGTCGGTGATCTCAACCGCATAGTTCGCCTTCCAGTAGTGCTGAAGACCCGCAGGCAACAGGGCATCAAACGCCGAGTTCATCGCGGGAAACGGGGCAGGGCCGACATGTTCGGCCACCACCGGAGCCACATCGCGGAACGGCTTGAGCACTCCCTCAGCCTCATCCATCGGTCCCGTCCAACACGAGACGATCATGCAGAACGTGTCGCCGTGACGATCCCCAGGAATGAACGGCAGCGGAGGAGCCACCTGCCAGCCGAAGAAGCCGCCGAACTGCTCGGGGGCATCGGCAATGAACTCCCGGTACAAGCTCAGGACGTCTCGTGCGGCTTCGACCTCGAAGAACATCGGCCCTCCGTAGATCATCCCCACCGGGTGGAGCCGGAACTCCAGATTGGTCAGGACCCCGAAGTTGCCTCCTCCTCCCCGGATGGCCCAAAAGAGGTCCGAGTTCTCCACCTCGTTGGCGTGGAGCAGTCTTCCGTCGGCAGTCACCACATCGGCAGAGATCAGGTTGTCGATAGACAAGCCGTGGGCCCGAGAGAGGTACCCGATGCCTCCGCCCAATGTGAGACCGGCAACGCCCGTCGTCGAGATGATGCCGCCCGGCGCAGCCAGGCCGA
>Ga0316191_10002215_pt1 | contig 14039 bp, 14 predicted proteins | sample Eddworburr2cm_MG_FD_204928 | JGI IMG/M metagenome (GOLD analysis project Ga0316191, IMG submission 204928) | Coastal sediment microbial communities from Maine, United States - Eddy worm burrow 2 cm | ecosystem: Environmental > Aquatic > Marine > Coastal > Sediment | place: USA: Maine...
ATTGTCAGCCAAACTGGTGATACGCAGTGTTTCGGACACGGCGATTCTGGTCAATGATGAAGAGCATTCTGGTTCCATCGCACTGACCCCGGAGAACTTCCTCGGCGCCTGGCCAAACACCCCCATTGCCGCGCTGACAGAGGCCGACTTTGACGATATCTTCGTTGCAAAGCCCGAGATTGTGCTGCTCGGTACAGGCGCAATAAATGTATTCCCACCACGCGAACTGACTTTTTCCTTTGCTCGCAAGGGCGTCGGGCTGGAAGTCATGGACACGGCCGCCGCCGCACGGACATTCAACGTACTCGCCAACGAAAGTCGCCGGGTAGCTGCAATCCTGTACTTGTAGGAGGCCGCCCCAGCGGCCGAGCCGCGAAGCGGCCTGCGACAGTCAGTCGAGAAGTGAATCCCCCGAGATGCCGTGACTCTCGAGCATCTCCCTGAGGTTTTTCAGCGCATCGAGTTGTATCTGCCGCACACGCTCACGTGTCACGCCGATCTCCTCGCCGATCTGCTCCAGCGTCGCGCGCTGGTGACCATGCAGACCAAAGCGACGTTCAACAACCGAGCGCTGCTTCTCGCTGAGTTCGCAGACCCAGTGATCGACGATGTCATTCACATTGTCCTGCTGTGCACATCGGGATGGCTCAGCAGAGCCCCTCGCACGCAAGCGATCGATAGGGCCATCGCCTTGGTCATCGCGCCCGCTGGCACGCAAGGTGACGCGTTCGCGCAACGACATGAGTCGCTCGACGTCAGCAACGTCTCGCTCGAGGTGATCAGCCAGTTCCTGCACAGTCGGTGTGCGGCCGTTCTTTTGCCGCAAACGACGCATCGCGCGCAGGCAGGAATTCATGTCCTTGATGATATGTATCGGCAGACGGACAGTGCGCGACTGATTCATGATGCCGCGCTCGATGTTCTGCCGTATCCACCAGGTCGCGTAAGTCGAAAAACGAAACCCGCGTTCTGGGTCGAATTTCTTGACAGCATGGATCAGCCCGAGGTTGCCTTCTTCGATGAGGTCCAGCAGCGGCAAGCCGCGGTTGATGTATCGGCGTGCGATCATGACGACGAGCCTGAGGTTACTCTCGATCATGCGCTGGCGCGCGGACTCATCCCCTCGCAAAGCTCGGCGGGAGTATATTTTTTCTTCTTCCGCAGTCAGCAGCGGCGAGATACCAATCTCGTCGAGGTACTGTCGTGTTGGATCCAGCAATCGTGCCAAAAACACCCTCCCCTGGGTCACACGAGGCGACTGATTGAGATCGATAGGCTATCTCGCCGGCAGATACTGACGCGGATTAACCGGGTCCCCATTGCGCCTGATCTCGAAATGCAGTCGCGGCTTGCGTTCCGGCCCCTCCCCCATGGTTGCGATGCGCTGGCCTTTTTTTACTTCTTCGCCTTCTTTGACCAGCAGCGACGCCGTGTACCCGTAGGTACTCAGGTAGGTGTCGTTATGCTTCAGAATAATAAGCTGGCCATATCCGATCAGTCCACTTCCCGCGTAGACGACGCGCCCTGGAGCCGCAGCGAGTATAGGCTGCCCTGCCTTGCCGTTAACGAGGATCCCCGTGCCGGGCCCCGGTTTTGCGCCAAATTCGACGTTAATCCTGCCGCTGGTCGGCCATGCCCACTTTGGTGACGGCTGCGCCGGAAGATTGGGCAGGGGACGCGATGGAGGCTTGGAGCGTGTCCCGGAGCCACCTGCCGTGCGTGTGCTCGAGCCACTCGGTGGGACAATCCGCAACACCTGGCCCGGGTAGATCAGGGATCCGTCCCCCAGCTGGTTCCAGCGAGCCAGATCATTCGGCTTTTTGCCGTACCGGGATGCGATCGAAAACAGGGTTTCGCCTTTCCGAACGAGATGGACTTCCTGCCGGTCCTGCCAGCTCGGCGTGCTACTGCATGCACCGAGCGCCATGGCGAGCAGCAATACGATGAATACGCGGGACCTCATTAGCCCCGCATCATGAGCCACGCGATGACGATTGCGGTGACGGCGACCACAGCCCAGCCGACGCGCTCGATGTGTTTCGACAGAGACGACTCGAAGCGTTCGCCACCAAGCCGAACCAGGCCAGCGACGAGGAAAAAACGTGCTGATCGGCCAATCAGCGAACCGATAAAGAATCCCGGAAGGTTGAGTGCGGCAACGCCTGCAGCGATCGTGAAGACCTTGTAAGGAATGGGTGAGAAACCGGCGACGAACACCACCAGGACGCCGTAGTGATCAAACCACTGCCGCGCCGTTTCATAGGCTTCCCAGTAGTGAGACTCGCGCAACCACGGCTCGATAGCCTCGAACATGCCCCAGCCGATAACATAGCCGCCCAGGCCACCCAGAACCGAGAACACGGTAGCAATCGTCGCGTACCTTACCCAGCGTTTCCGGTCAGCGAGACACATGGGTGCCAGCATGACGTCCACGGGAATCGGGAAAAACGAGGACTCGGCAAAGCTCATCGCACCCAGGTAGCGCTCGGCGTGCGGATGACGCGACCACGCGAGGACCCGGTCGTAAAGCGGTCGGAACAAACTCATATAGAAATCACTTTTATAAAGTCGTTTATCATTTTGAAAAATATACCCTATTTACTCTTTACAAGGGGGACGAAGCAGACCGCGCCGAGAGACACCTGTTCGAAGTGATCATCGCGCTTGATAATCTTCACCAGGTCCTGGATACCTTGATGCGGCCCGATAGGAATTATTAGTCTCCCGCCCGGCGCCAGCTGCTGCAGAAGCTTTTCGGGCACCTCGTCAGGCGCGGCCGTCACGATAATGCCGTCGTACGGGCCGTACTTCGCCCAGCCCTCCCAGCCATCGCCGGGTTTGAACTGTACGTTGTAGATATCCAGGTCCCGGAGTCGCTGCTTGGTCTTGCGCAGAAGCTCCGGGATACGTTCAATCGTGTAGATCTTCTTGACCAGCGGCGACAACACGGCTGTCTGGTAGCCGCAGCCCGTACCGACCTCGAGGACCTTTTCACCCTCGAAGTTGTCCAGCAGCGCCTCGGTCATGCGCGCAACAACGTACGGCTGACTGATTGTCTGCCCGAGTCCAATTGGCAGCGCCGTGTCTTCGTACGCACGGCTGGCGAGTGCCTCATCGACAAACAGGTGCCGCGGTACATTGCGAATCTGTTCCAGCACCGCCTCGTTGTGGATGCCCTGATCGATGAGCCGCTGCACCAGGCGGTCGCGCGTACGGCGTGATGTCATACCGATGCCCTGGCGAACATCGATCATCGGTTCAGCCAGGCCGCAATGCCAGGGACGGCCTCGTGGCGTGTCAAATCAACGTTGAGCGGCGTCACAGCAACCGCACCCTGCTCGATCGCGTAGAAATCGGTGCCCTCGCCCGCATCCTGGCCCTCTCCAGCGGGACCGACCCAGTAAATCGGACGGCCGTAAGGATCCTTGTCTTCGAGGATCGTCTCGGACTTGTGTCGAAAACCGAGGCGTGTCGCCTGAATGCCTGTCAATTCATCGTAGGGGCGGTCCGGGACGTTGACGTTGAGAACAGTATTGGATGCGAGGGTTGAACGGTCGAGCTTCTGCACGAGTTCCACGGCAACGCGCGCGGCAGTGTCAAAGTACCGCAGCTTGGATCCTACGAGCATCTTGCCGACGAGCGACACAGCAATCGTCGGCAAACCCAGGAACCTGCCCTCCATTGCGGCAGCAACGGTCCCTGAGTAGATCACGTCGTCTCCGAGGTTGGCGCCATGGTTTATGCCCGAGACCACCAGATCCGGCTCGTAGTCCAGAAACCCCGTCAACGCCAGATGCACGCAGTCAGATGGCGTGCCATCTACTTTGTAGCGGTTCTCACCCACCTTGGATACTCGCAACGGCGTTGTGAGTGTCAGCGAGTTACTCGCGGCCGATCGATTCCGGTCCGGCGCGACCACGACCACGTCGGCGACCTGCTCCAACGCATCGGTCAGCGTATTGATACCCGTGGCGAGATACCCGTCGTCGTTACTTACGAGGATTTTCATTCTTGTGACTGACGCGCGGAGCCTTGATTGGCATTTAAGACGGCCTCACTATACCGGTTGTTAAGCGCGCACCATAGCCTCAAAGACACTACCGTGAGCAACGACAAAGACCCTGACGATTTTCGCCAAGCAATGCGTGGCATCAAGCCGCTCAAGAGCGAAGCGCGCGTGCCCGTGACGAAACCGAAGCCCAAGCCCAAAGCGAAATTTTCGAAAGCCGACGAGCGCCGGGTGCTGGCCGAGAGCCTCGAGGACGACATTGACACGATCGAACACGGCTACGGTGCCGCCCTGCGCTTTCATCGCCAGCACGTCGGCAAACGGACGATGCGGAAACTGCAGCGCGGCGGCTACAGCGTCCAGGCAGAGATCGACCTGCATGGCATGACCGTCGATGAGGCGAGACCGCGGCTCGCCGACTTCATTGACTACTGCGCTTCGCAGGGGAAATACTGCGTGCGCGTCGTGCATGGCAAGGGGTTGGGCTCAGGGAATCGCGGTCCAGTCCTCAAGAACGCTGTCAACCGCTGGCTCAGAAAGTGGGATTGCGTATTGGCATTCGTCTCCACGCGCCAGGTCGACGGCGGGACGGGCGCAGTCTACGTCCTGTTGCAGCGAACCTAGATAATAATGGTAGGCGTAATCCAGAATTGACACTTTTTTTCTGTATTCCATAATGATTGGGCGAAATGGCAAACCTGGCGAAAGCCAGTGACGCAAAGCCACGGGTCCTCGCTTCCTCCGCGACGCCTTTCGTGACGTTCCGAAGGACCCAGGATCGCCGGGCTACCGACACTCCACGGCTATCTACAGGAGTAATTGTCGTGACGGTACTCAAAAAGATCCCGATCTCTGTTGTACTGCTTACTATTCTATTTGCGTACTACTTCGCAACGGGTGCGTTACCGTAGAATTGAAGAGCACTTAGTTAACCCGGCGCAAAGTTGCACCGCGCCAGCACGACCAGGGTGATGCGAATAGCAAGATCCGCATCACCCAAAGGGGAGCTGCAACTCGGCAGCTTCGGAAGGCGCAGCTTTATCCGTCGAGCCCTAAAACAAACCCCACAGATGAAATATCGCGGTCCCGGCGAACGTACCCAGCGCGTAGCCAAGCACACCAACAAGCACACCTGGTGTGACGAGGTCATGCCAGCCACGCGCCGCAGCAAGTGCGGGTGCTGTCGTGGCCCCCAGCACAGCCGCGTTCGAGGCAGTGACGAGTTCGGGTATCGTCAGCCGGAACAAGCGCCCGACGGTGAGCAGTACCAGCAAGAAGCCTACTGCAAGTAATCAGGATTGCTCAATGTTTGCATGCGAGGAACGCAAAGATTTCCTGAGCGCAGGCAGCAACAGCAGGCATAGCCAAAGCGCCTGGCCACCGCCACCTGATGAAGGCTGTGGGGGCTGCGGCGGTGGTGGTGGTGGTGCCGACGCCGAGCGGCAATCGACGTCTCCTGCCGGCGCGATTGCCGCGGGATCGGTCGCCACGAATGGCTTGATCTGACAATCGATGCCGCCGTGATCCTGGGCAACACCGTCTTCGTTCTCATAGCCAACCCAACCGCCCTGCTGCCAGTCGACAGGTGTTGCGGGGTTTGCGTCGATCAGGAAATCGGACATATCGGCAAACGATAGTTCCAGTACCGCCGGTTCGCTGCCGGCCACTGTCAAGGCGGCTGGAATCGAGAAATCGATGCTGGCGGCGTCGAAAATATACTGTCGGTAGCCATCGTTTGCGCCATCCGGCTGATCGAGCCAGACCATGGTCGAAAGGTCGACCGCAACGTCATTGCTCTCGTCCAGTGCCGGAAGCTGGAGTTCAACACCGCCTGAATCGGGAGACGTTCGTTGACCCGCGTAAGTTCCGGCATCACCTGACGCTGTCAGCATTCGCATCGGTTTTGAGAATGCGATCCACAGGCGATACTCGCCGCCCGGTTGCAGCGCATGGTTCTGCGTGACTGACAGTGTGCGTGGATTTCCATCCTGCCATTCAGCACTGTAGCGAACCTCGTCGGTACTCAGATCACGAATTCGAATCGCGGTAACGTGCGGCGGGCCCGCCTGCCGGTAGAAACCGATCAGTGAGCTTGCGACGATCTCGTTGCGCAAGCGAGCAACCTCACTATTCGGCAGAATAAATCCCGAGTGACCGTGACTGGCGGTACCGCCATAGTCCTGCGCTCCATTCAGTGGTTCTGTTTCGAGTGTCCACGATGGAATATTGAAAGTATGGGCGAAATAATCAGACGTTAGTCCGATGCCGCGATCGGTCTGGCTGGCAGAGTAGCCGTATTTGAAGTCTTGTACCGCACGCATGACAGTTGCGAGCCGACTGGTGTAGTTGTCACGCCGAAAATCGCCTGTCGACGGCGCCAGATAGACTTGGGAGAAAGAATGAATGTCCATGTACAGGCGTAATCGGTTACCCGGAGCGAGCGTTGCCGCGTTTTGCAGTGCCTGTATCTCCGGCTCTGAAGAAGCGGTCGGGCCACGGTAGAGCAAGCTGGTCACTGATGCCGACGAGCCGTCATTCAATCCCCAGCCAACTGGACTGTTGCGATTCAGGTCTATGCCCCAGAAGTTGTCGTTGGTCGTGTCAATCGTGTTATCGATTGCGTTGTTGGTGGTGGGGTCGCGCAGATTGCGGCGGCGCATACGCCCTTCGCGCGGTTGCAAGGGATCTGCACTGGTGCGATCCGGATGGGCCTGCGTCTGCAGGAACCCGTCAACGTTCAGGACCGGAATCAGCACGACGTTGAGATTGTCGCGCAGGTACGAGCCGAGCCATTGGTCATCGGCCGTGGCGGTGAGAGTTTCGATCAGCGCCGATACAGCCTCGGGCGGCTGCCACTCGCGCGCATGGATGCCACCGATCGCCAGTACCGCCGGTTCAGGAAGGCCGTCCAGCGTCAGGTTGTCGGCATCGCCAATTGAATAGGCCCAGATATCCCTGCCTACGACGGTATTTCCGACCCGGTCCGCCCGCACATTGTCGTCCGTGAGCGCCAGGTCCTGGTGAAGCGAAAGCAGGCTGTCGTAGGTTCGAAATCCGTCGACGGGCGTCAACGAACTCACCGGGATAGGGACTGTGTATCCGAGAGGAATGAGGTCCACGCCGACGGTCGATTCCGTGTACGTAAACATGCGACCGGCGCAGGCAGGATCGCTCGTGTTGAGAATATCGGCATTGCTCAGCTGACACTGCGCCTGCACCTGCGTGGTCGCAAAAAAACTCGCAAACAATACGATGAGACCGTGTTTCATTGCAGTGCCTCCCGAAGTTTTTCGCTCGAAAGCTCTTGGGACAGCAATTCATGTCTCAGAGATTGTGCGGCCGCCGACTCGCTGATGCGCAAGACAAGCGCTGCGCGCAACTTCATCAAGTCAGTTGCATCTCCGAGAATCACTGCTCGAATTTCGCTAAGTATGTCGTCGTCCGCAGCACGAGCCAGTGCGAGCGCGGCCGAGGCTCCGTCCGCTGAATCGCCCAAGCGATTCAATAGCCAGCGACGAACCTCGTTCTCGTTCGAGAAATGTGCGCCCAGCTCGAGGATCGCAGCCGAAGCGAGCTCCGGTCTTGCCGATGCGTTGATCAGCAGGTTGACCGTATCGCCGGAATTCAGGGATCGATAAACAGACCTAATCGCTTCGCGACCGTAGTGCGCATCACCTTGCGTGATAATCGCGTCAAACAGGTCCGTATCGCCCATGCGAGTTGCTGCCGCAAGCAGCAGCGGATCATACTCATCTGACAGGCTTTGCGACTGCAGCAATGCGGATTTCGTGGCGGCAATAGAGCGACGATCGACAGATTCGAATGCTTGCCGCGTGCCAACCTGCCACGCTTCGAGCGACATGCCGCCAGGCGGTTGCAGGAAATCGATTGGTTGCCACAGCGCAGCGCGAAGTGCGGTTGATACCGATTCCTCCGCATCAGCCGTATCCCAAATACGAATGGTCATCGCGGCAGCCGCCGCCAGATCATACAAGGGCACGACCGGCTGGCCTCGTTCCTCGTGCAGGCGCACAAATGCATTGACCGGACGATTACGATAATTATTTACCGCCGCTCTCGCAGCGGGAGCGGGAGTCGTCGCCGACATCGCGAGCAGCGTAGCCTCCAGCAAGTGAACTTGAACGGCAGGGTCGATGTTTTCATCGCCGTCAATCTGTTCAAGCATCAACGATAAACCGGCGGCGTCGTCTCGCTCGGCAAGCACACGAATCATCGCACTGTGCTCTTTAACCGCTTCCAGTTTTTGGGCGTGCGCCCCTCTATTCTCAACGATAACCGGCGCGGCCATCACGCTGGCCGTTGCCAGCAGCACAAGCAGGGTAATTACTGCACGATTGATCAAGTGGCTTTGCATGACATCTCGATTACCGGCTGTGCCGGTACCCTCATTACTGTTGTCTTTGCAGACAGGCCTGAAGTTGGATTCCTCCTCACGACAATGGTTCCGCCTTTCGCAGCACTGAATCCATACCAGGCACCAGGGCCGTTACAGGGATCAACCCATATCCCCAGGCTGCGTGCGAACCGAAGGCTCGCCTCGCGAAACCCGCGTCAGCGGCGTACGGTTACGAAACTGGCGGAAATGGCGTTGACTGTCGAGTAACGACGATCTCGCGCAACACCGACGTTGCAAATGCGCCGCGACCCAGGGCAAATTCAAGCTCGAACGAGTCTTCGCCGATTTTACACGTGAGGTCACTGACCCGGAGCCGCAAACTGCGAGTACCGGGTTCGACGCGCGCCTTGCCGAGTGCCGTAATCCAGCGTTCATTGGTTCCGGTTGAGCCATCTCCAGGAAGCTCACCAGCCGGGTGAATGTCCATCTCGCTGCAACGGCGCCGAATTTCATCGTCGACTTCTTCCACGTTGAATACACTGCCGGTTCCGTCAAGGTTAGCCTTGTCGCCCGGCAATATCGTGTTCCAGGTTGCTTCCCGGACTCGGGCATCCAGTTGTTCATTGAACATGAACGAGCGGGCCGTCGAGATAGCGATGCTGCGCTTGTGCCGGGGAAGACGCTTGCCGCTGGCCCATGCATCTGCCAGTTCGACGTTGCTACCGTCACGGCCGAAACGCTGTTCGCCGAAATAATTCGGTACACCCTCTTCCCTGATTACCTGCACACGCTTTTCGATTGCGTCGGCATGCGCATGCAGCCCTTCGCCGCGCAAGACGATGTGAAAGCGGTTCGCCTTGTGGGCGCCCCTGCGCAGCTTGCGGTTGTGGCGCTGCACGTCGAGCACTTCGACACCTTCAACTTCAAGCGCCCGCCAGTCGGGTGAATGCCAGCGCGGCACGCTAAACCACTGCTTCGTGACTGCATGGCGATCCTTGAGGCCGGCGTAGCCGACGTCTTTCGCAGGTATGTCGGCGAAGCGCGCAAGCTGGCGCGCAACCCACTCGGTGTTGGCACCAGTCTTCTCAATCGACAGGTAGTCGTGTTCCCCATCCCCCGTGAATTCGAAGCCGAGTTCCTCGGTAACCTGGAAGTCTTGAGGCGTTGTGCGAATAGTGGCCGCAAATAACGGGGCACTCCCGTCAGGTGCGACCGTGGCATGAGCGCGGGCCCAGTCAGGATGTGACACAGGAACTACTTAGTCGGAGACGCTGCTGACCGGGACGACCTGGTAGAACGTCTCGGCCTCGCCGATCATTCCAAGGTCCGTGCGAGCACGCTCTTCAGCCGCGTCGCGCCCCTGCTTCAGATTGATGACCTCGGCATCGAGTGCCGCGTTGCGTACCCGGAGGGATTCATTGAGTTCCCGCTGCTCGGCAACAGCGGAGCGGAGATTCAGGGTCTTTCGATAGCCATCGTCGGCAAACCAGAGCTCGGCCTGAAGACCAAGCCCGGCAACCGCCAGCAATACGAGCAACCAGCGTGAACTGATCATTTCTTCCCCAACCTGGCTTTTGAGACGCTATCGGACCTTCACCGAAAACGCGTCGCGAGCCGCATACCCTGCTTCTTCGCCCAATTCCTCTTCGATGCGTAGCAGCTGGTTGTACTTGGCTACGCGGTCTGACCGGGACAGGGATCCGGTCTTGATTTGCGTCGCCTGGGTGCCTACCGCGATGTCGGCGATCGTTGCGTCCGACGTTTCGCCGGAGCGATGCGAGATCACCGCGGAGTAACCCGCTTCGTCTGCCATAGTAATTGCATCAAGAGTTTCGCTTAAGGTACCGATTTGGTTGGGTTTTATCAATATAGAATTGGCAATATTTTCATCGATGCCACGCTTCAGGATTGAAGTGTTGGTAACGAACAGGTCATCGCCGACGATCTGCACCCGATCACCCAGCTTTTCGGTCAGCAGGCGCCAGCCCTCCCAGTCGCTTTCATCCATGCCGTCCTCGATCGAAATGATCGGGTAAGCATCGGCCAATTCAGCAAGATATCCGGCGAATTCGGCCGCATCGAACTGCCGGCCTTCGGACGCGAGGTCATACACACCATCCTTGTAGAACTCCGAACTCGCGGCATCCAGGCCAAGCAGGATGTCGTCGCCCGCCTTGAACCCGGCCTTGTCGATAGCCGTCATGATCGTGTCGAGCGCTGCCCGGTTTGACGGCAGGTTGGGTGCAAAGCCGCCCTCGTCACCGACAGCCGTATTCATACCCATCCCCTTCAGGACGCTCTTCAGGCTGTGGAAGACTTCGGCGCCGTATCGCAACGCCTCGGTGAAGTTGGGGGCGCCTACCGGCAAAATCATGAATTCCTGGATATCGACGCTGTTGTCGGCATGCGCGCCGCCATTAATGATGTTCATCATCGGCACGGGCATCATCGTGCTGCTGCCAAGGTGCCGAAACAGTGAAATGCCCTTCGACGCAGCTTCCGCCTTCGCAACCGCCAGCGAAATAGATAGCAGTGCATTTGCGCCGAGGATTCCCTTGTTGTCGCTACCGTCGAGCGCAAGCATGCAGTCATCAACCGCACGCTGGTCTGCAAACTCGCCTGCAAGCAGCGCATCACGAAGCACGCCGTTTACATTGGCGACGGCCTTCCGCACACCCTTTCCAAGGTACCGGGATTTGTCACCGTCCCGCAATTCGACCGCTTCGCGCGTGCCGGTCGAAGCTCCCGATGGAACACCGGCGCGTGCCGTGCTGCCATCGGCCAGCGTAACGTCTGCTTCAACAGTAGGGTTGCCGCGTGAGTCGAGAATTTCCCGACCACGTATATCCGTAATCTTGATCATTGTTATTCCTGATTTTCTGGCGAGTCCGGTACACCAAGACCGTAATCAGCTTCCTGGTAACCGCGTTGTTTGACGCTCGCATCGATCGACATGAGCGTTTCCAAAAGTTGTTTCATCTTGTCGAGTGGCCAGGCATTCGGACCATCACTCAGCGCTTTCGCCGGGTCGGGGTGCGTCTCCATGAAGAAGCCCGCAACACCCGCAGCAGCCGCCGCACGCGCGAGAACAGGTATGAACTCGCGCCGACCTCCCGACGCCGAACCAAGTCCGCCCGGTTGTTGCACCGAATGCGTGGCATCGAATACTACAGGCGCGCCTGTGCCGCGCATGACGGCGAGACTGCGCATATCCGACACGAGGTTGTTGTAACCAAACGAAAAGCCGCGCTCGCACACCATGATGTCGTTGTTGCCTGTCGATTTCGCCTTGTCGACGACGTTCTGCATCTCCCAGGGCGACAGGAACTGTCCTTTCTTGATGTTCACCGGCAACCCGGTTGCCGCCGTGCGCAAGATGAAGTTCGTCTGCCGGCACAGGAATGCCGGGGTCTGCAATACATCGACAACGTCCGCTACCTCATCCATCGGTGTGTCTTCATGCACGTCGGTCAGAACTGGCAGATCCAGCTGTTTCTTCACTTCGCCCAGGATACGCAGACCCTCTTCCATGCCAGGGCCACGAAAACCGTCTCGTGAAGAACGATTCGCCTTGTCGAACGACGATTTGTAGATGAAGGGGATGCCCAGCTCGGCCGTCATTTCCTTGAGCGCGCCCGCTGTGTCGAGGGTCATTTGCTCGCTTTCGACAACACAGGTGCCGGCGATAAGGAAGATCGGCCGCTTGTTGCCGACTTCGAATCCGCAAAGTTTCATGCTTCAGCTGCCTCCGGCAGCTCACCTTCGGCATGCTTGCGCACCGCCGCGATAAAGCTTTTGAACAGTGGGTGCCCATCACGCGGATTCGACGTGAATTCCGGGTGAAACTGGCTGGCGAGGAAAAACGGGTGGTCTTCGATCTCAACCATTTCGACGAGGTCGTCTACCGACAGCCCGGAGAATATGAGGCCAGCCTCTGATAGCTGGTCACGATAGTTGTTGTTCACCTCGTAGCGGTGGCGATGGCGCTCGACGATCCTGGTCGCGCCGTAGCTGCGCGCGGCAAGCGAGCCTTCCGCCAGTATCACTTCCTGCCCACCGAGGCGCATTGTGCCTCCCAGCTCCGAGTCTTCACTGCGTTCTTCTGTGCTGCCGCCGGCATCCTGCCATTCCGTGATCAGGCCAACGACGGGATGTGGAGTGTCAGCATCAAATTCGGTACTCATTGCGCCTTCCAGGCCCGCCAGGTTGCGCGCCGCTTCGATAACGGCGACCTGCATTCCAAGGCAGATGCCAAGGTAGGGAATGTCGTTTTCGCGCGCCAGGCGCACCGCAGCGATTTTGCCTTCGATGCCACGATCGCCAAATCCGCCGGGCACCACAATGCCATCCATATCGCGGAGGCGATCGATATTGTCGCCCTCGACGTCCGTAGACTCCGTGTAATGAATATTGACTCGCGTGTGCGTGTGGATGCCACCATGCTGCAGAGCCTCGACCAGTGAAATATACGAATCCTTGAGGTCCATATACTTACCGACCATTGCAATGTTCACCTCGGCCGTCGGATTCTGCTTCGCCTCGACAACCGTGTCCCATTCCGTCAGGTCTGCTTCCGGCAGGTCCAGCCCCAGTTGGCGGGCAACGATTTCGTCCAGGCCCTGCTCGTGCATCATTCCCGGAATCTTGTACAGGTCATCGGCGTCATAGGCTGAAATAACAGACTTCTCTGGCACGTTCGTAAATAGCGCGATCTTCTTCCGCTCTTCCGACGGCAGCGGCTTCTCGGAGCGGCAGACCAGGATATCCGGCTGGATCCCGATCGAGCGCAGCTCTTTTACCGAGTGCTGCGTCGGCTTCGTCTTGATTTCGGATGAGGTCGGAATATACGGCACCAGCGTCAGGTGCACGTAGACGACCCGGTCATGACCAAGCTCAATGCCCATCTGTCGAATGGCCTCGAGGAACGGCAGGGACTCGATGTCACCGACCGTGCCACCGATTTCGACGAGACAGATATCGGCATCACCGGCGCCTTTCGTGACGCTTTCCTTGATCTCGTTGGTGATGTGCGGGATGACCTGCACGGTCGCGCCCAGGTAATCGCCGCGACGTTCCTTGCCGATGACGCTTTCGTAGATGCGGCCCGTCGTGTAGTTGCTGTGGCGTCCGCCCTTTGCCGTGCGCACAAAGCGCTCGTAGTGGCCGAGGTCGAGATCGGTCTCTGTCCCGTCGTGGGTAACAAATACCTCGCCATGCTGAAACGGACTCATCGTGCCCGGATCTACGTTGATGTAAGGATCCAGCTTGATCATGCTGATCGTAAGGCCGCGCGCTTCTAGGATCGCGCCAAGACAGGCTGACGTGATGCCTTTCCCGAGGGAGGAGACCACGCCGCCGGTAATGAATACATAAGATGTCATGTGTGAGCTCAGGGCATCATGCCCATGTAATTAACTCAGCAAGAAACGAGAAAGGGCTGGAGCAAAGCACTGCCTGGCGCTGTGCTTTTTCCAACCCTTCGAGTCCGCGCCGTCGTTGGAGAAAGACGGTATTAAAGTCTACCGAAAGGCATGGGGCTTAACAACGACTCATCGATCTTAATGCAGCACCGGACGATCACTCCAGCGCAAGCCGACACCGGGCGCGCTGAACGCATCCGCGGCGATCCACAGGTCGCCGACCGCCACAAGTTGGTCGCCCGAATAGATCAGT
>Ga0316191_10002218_pt1 | contig 14030 bp, 9 predicted proteins | sample Eddworburr2cm_MG_FD_204928 | JGI IMG/M metagenome (GOLD analysis project Ga0316191, IMG submission 204928) | Coastal sediment microbial communities from Maine, United States - Eddy worm burrow 2 cm | ecosystem: Environmental > Aquatic > Marine > Coastal > Sediment | place: USA: Maine | collected...
GCCGGCGCGCTGCCCCATAATCCGGGGCAGAGAATACCGGAGAAACAATCTCCAAAGGCCATGAAAAGCTGGATCGAAGCATATCATTTGCATGTATAATGACAATCTTAATGACATTTATCGAAACGCATCAGGACCCCCCCTAGCGATGGAAGCGGTGGCAACCAAACTGCGCGACTTCGTCGTCGAAGAGCTGCTCTATGCGAGCGACGTTGACGAGCTCGGCGTCGATGACGAGCTTCTGGGCTCGGGACTCCTCGACTCCATGGGCGCGGCGCAGCTGATGGTCTACATCGAGGAAAATTTCGCGATCCAGTTCGAGCCTCAGGATCTGACCTTCGACAACTTCAACAGCGTGAGCGCGCTCGCCGCGCTGGTCGCGGCCCGTTCATGAAGCCGCTGTATTCCAACGGCGTCGAGCTGGACGTCGACGCGGACGCGCTGGGAGAGCTGGAGGATTCCTCGGCATATCTGGAGGACGCAGCGGCGCTCAGAGCGAAGATGGAAGCCCAGGGGTACCTGTTTTTCCGCGGCCTGATAGACACGGCGGTCATCCTCGAAGCGCGGGAGGAAATCCTGTTGAAATTCGCCATCATCGGCGAGATCGACCCGGGATTTCCGATCAATGACGCCATCTACGGCGGGGGTCAAGCCATTCACCAGGTCAACCTCAGGGCCTTTACCCGCAGCGTTCGCGACGGCATCGCGTACCGTCGGGTGGTGCTCGACGAATCTCTGCTGAAGCTGCATGAACGACTGCTGGGTGGCAAGGTCCGTCCGTTCGATTTTCGCTGGCCCAGGTTCGCGCGCCCGGGGGAAGGATGCGGAGTGCATTGCGATGGCCCCTACCTGACCCGCGGCACCGACCGGATCTACTCCAGCTGGATACCTCTCGGGGACGTGGCCAGAGAGGAAGGGGCCCTGATGATTCTGGAGCGCGGACCGCAACATCACCCGCTGTTGAAGCACTACCTTGCCAAGGACGCGGACCGCGATGGGCTCCAGTGGCTGGGCAATCCGCGGGAGCTTCGCGAGCGCTTCGGCACCCGCTGGCTGACGACGGACTTCAGGGCCGGTGACGTGCTCTGCTTTGCCATGGACACGGTGCATGCCGCCCTGGACAACAAATCACCGACCGGCCGCTGTCGCCTGTCCTCGGATTCGCGCTACCAGCTGGCTTCCGAGCCGCTGGATGAACGCTGGAACGGGGCCGATCCTCCTGCCCACGGACGCGACAAAGTCTTCTTCCCGGGCCTGGGTTCCTGGAACAACAAAGACTTTCAGGATGAGTGGAAAACCGTCGACCGGCACGGACGGCTGATCATTGATCGCTGACAAGACCAAGCACGCGACGTAACAGGGGCTCATGCATGGATTTTGGCTGGAACGAAGAGGCTCGGGCGCGCCGTGAGGCGCTGATCGAGTTCATCCGCGGCGAGCTGGCAGATGACACGTCGGAGAACGATCCGGAATGCGCGTTCTCGGCCGAAAACTGGAAGAAGTGCGCGGACTTCGGGGTGCTCGGATACACGGTTCCCGGCGAGTATGGCGGCACGGGGCTGGACATTCTGACCAGCGTCTATCTCATGGAAGCGCTGGGCTACGCCTGCAAGGACAACGGGCTGACCTTCGCCATCCTTTCGCAGATGCTGAGCATTCAGCCTGCCATCGAGAAGTTCGGCTCGCAGTCCCTGAAAGAAAACTTCCTCAGGCGTCTGGTCTCCGGCGCCTACGGCGCCTTTGCCATCACCGAGGAAACCTCCGGATCCGATACCTACAGCCTGAAGACCACGGCAACCCGCGTGGAAGGTGGTTACCTGCTGAACGGAACCAAGAAGTTCATCACGCTGGCACCCGTGGCCGACATCGCGGTCGTGTTTGCCACGGTGGATGCCGATCGAGGCCAGTGGGGTGTCACCGGATTCGTTCTCGAACGCGGACAGAACGGGTTTACCACCACCGAGACCCGGCCAAAAATGGGCCTGCGAACCACGCCAATCGGCGACATCGTGCTTGAAAACTGCTTTGTCCCCGACACCAGAAGGCTGGGCGAAGAAGGCGCCGGCGTCGGCATCTTCAACACGGCCATGGAATCGGAACGCAGCTATATCCTGGCGGGGCAGGTGGGCGCCATGCAGCGTCAGCTGGAGCAGACCATCCAGTTCGCCAGGACGCGCCGCCAGTTCGGCACGCCCATCGGCAAGTTTCAGTCCGTCGCCAACCGCGTGGCGGACATGAAGCTGCGCCTGGAGACCGCACGCCTGCTGCTGTACAAGGTGGCCTGGCGTGAGAGCCAGAAAAAGTCTCTTCTGATGGACGCAGCGCTGGCCAACCTGCATCTGAGCGAGGCCTTCCTGGATTCCAGCCTGGATGCCGTACGCAACCAGGGCGCGCGGGGTTATCTGTCCGAGTACGAGGTCGAGCGGGATCTTCGCGACAGCGTCGGCGGCCTCACTTATTCCGGCACTTCCGACATCCAGCGCAACATCATCGCCCGCATGCTCGGGCTGTAACCGCTTTCCAACGATGCTGTACCTGCTGCACCAGATCGTTGACGAGTCTGCCAGGCGATATCCCGACCGGGATGCCTTCTGCTACGGTTCAGAGACGCTGAACTACCGGGCGCTGGCGCAGCGTGCCAACGGTCTCGCTGGAACCCTGCGGGACGAGGGCGTTAACGAGGGAGACCGGGTCGGCCTGCTGCTGCCCAAGTGCCTCCATATGCCGGTCGCCGTGTTCGGCGTTCTGAAAGCCGGCGCGACCATGGTTCCCCTGGACGCGCAGTCGCCGGTCGACCGGCTGGCGATGATCATCCGGGATGCCGGTATCCGGCATCTGATCGCCACGCCGGACCAGCTGCGTCTGGTGCGGGCATTGCTGGCATCAGGCGACCTGGCAATCAGCCTGGTCATCGGTCCCGAACCCGCATCCGACCTTCCCTGTCGCACCATCCCATGGCATTCGGTTGCGCCCGGCAAACGAGCGCCGAAGATCGCGCTGGTGGAGGATGATCCCGCGTACCTGCTCTTCACCTCGGGCTCCACCGGCCAGCCCAAGGGCATCCTGCACAGCCATCGCAGCGGTCTGACCTACGCCAGACTGTCTGCGGATACCTACGGCGTCCGGCCGGACGACAGGCTGGGGAGCTTTGCGCCCCTGCACTTCGATCAGTCCACATTCGACTTCTATACCGGACCGCTGTGCGGTGCGACCACCGTGCTGATCCCCCGGGCGTTCGCCGTTGCCACTGCGAGCCTGGCGGCACTGATGGAAGAGGCAGCGCTCACCATCTGGTACTCGGTGCCCTCTGTGCTGGTTCAACTGGTGCTGCAGGGCGCGCTGGCCGACCGGGATCTTTCGCATCTGCGATGGATTCTGTTCGGCGGCGAATCGTTCCCGCTCAAGCATCTCGAAAAACTCATGTCCCTGGCGCCGAACGCCCGCTTCAGCAACGTCTACGGGCCGACCGAAGTGAATCAGTGCACCTACTACCACCTGACCAGCCAGGCCCACCTGACCGAGGCCATACCCATCGGGCGCGTATGGCCGAATACGCAAGCGCTGATACTCGACGAAAACGAATCACCGGTCACCCAGGGTGAGCCGGGAGAGCTGCTGATCCGCTCCCCCACTATGATGCTCGGCTACTGGCGACGACCGGAGCTGAACGAGCGTGCCTTCTACTACCAAACCCGCGACAGCGGCGTCCGCGATCGCTTTTACCGAACCGGTGATCTGGTAAGAACCCGTCCGGACGGCAACATGGAGTTTCTGGGTCGCAAAGACCGACAGATCAAAACCCGGGGTTATCGCGTGGAGCTCGACGAGATCGAGCATCTGCTGTGCATGCACGATCGCGTCGAGGAAGCGGCGACCTACACAGTCGAGGATTCGCAGCAGGGGTTGCTCATCGAGGCCGCAGTAGTCGCAGCAGGACAAGGCTCACTCTCGCAGAAAGACCTTGCGATCCATCTGGCGAAGCATCTGCCGCCCTACGCCCGACCCAGACGGGTGATGGTGCTGGAGGAATTTCCTCGAACCCGCACCGGCAAGATCGATCGCAATGCCCTGCGTGCGCTGGCGCCTTCCGGCTAAAACATCTAGAAGCTTGTCCAGCCGCTCTGCAGATCAAGCGTCCGTTCCACCAGCCACCAGCACGCGACCACGCCGATGGCCGCGGAAGCGGGTCGCAGGAAGAGCTTTGGATAGTTGTAATTGCGAAGCAGGAACAACAGCGGAAAGAGGACCAGAACGATCGCAAGCTGACCGGCTTCCACGCCCAGATTGAAGCCCACCAGCGCAAGCAGCTTGGACTGGAAATCCAGTGACAGCAGGTTGAGCACGGTGGCAAAGCCCAGACCGTGGAACAGCCCGAAGACGAACACCGCCGACCACTTGAAGCGTCCGAGGAAGGAATAGAAGTTGTCGAGCACGACAATCAGTATGGACAGCGCGATAACCGACTCAATCAGTCGGGACGGCAGCTCGATCCAACCTTTCAGCGCCATTCCCAGGGTGATGGAGTGGGCGACGGTGAAGACGGTGACCACGGCGACCACGTTCCACATGGCAGACCGCAGGCCTTTAGTGGGCTGCCAGATGCCGTCCTTCCTGATCAGCACCGAGGTCAGCAGCAGGGTAACCAGAAACAGCACGTGATCCAGTCCGATCCAGATGTGGATAACGCCTTCGCGAGCAAAATTCACAAACTGCTGAAACCTCGTATCGCCGAGCAGGTTGAAAGAGGTCGTTTCACGCCCCGGTCCGAAGATAAACGCCTTTTTGTAGTAGTTACCCTCCAGCCCGATTTTGTAGTTGTTCTCGAAATGAAATCCGCCACGATGCGCCGCATCCTGATGCATGATGGCCGAGTATCTGATCTCGAGCCTATCCGCCACGGGAAGCGGTGCGTCAACCTCGTAAAAAATCTCCAGGACGTTCTCGAAGTCAGGGAAGAAGTTGTAGTCCACGTAGGTGATGGGATAGTCGCCTGCTTCGTCGCCGATCGAATAGTGCGCCTGCAGGTAGTCGGCAATAACCCGGCGCTGCTCTGCGCCGAGGCCCTCTTCCTCGGAAATATTCAGGCCGGTAACGCTGTTCAGGTCTGCAACGGCCATGTCGATGCGACCCCGCAGGCCGTCTTCGTTGACCTGCAGCCACAGGTAGCTCATGCCGGGCTGATGGGCATCTCCCGTCAGCGGAAAAAAGGCTGCAATCATGGCCACGGCAACGAGGACTGACGACGTCAATGATTTCATCTCTTACTACCTGTTCTTACCTGTTCTTTCTTGGCCGTTGAGGGCCGACTGCTCCGACCGCTTCTTTGAGATCCATCTCGATGCGCAGCGGTGCTACGGGAGATCCCGCCAGCCCGGCGTAGGGATCATGCGGGTCACTTCGACTCTCCATCTCCACTTCCAGGCCCAGGCCGATCTCGGCGGCGATGCGCTCGAGCACGCCAAGAACAACGTAGTCTTCGAGCGCGAATCCGGTGGAATCAAAGACCGTCGTGCGGGTCCGGTTCGCCGCATACTGGCCGCAACCCCGCACCAGCTGCATGAGATCCGGCCCAAGCTGTTCTGGCGGCAGCGCCTGGCACTCGCCTTCCCGGACTGCCTGTGGCAGATAGTCCGGGCAGACCAGGGCCCGGTCCAGCAACGACCTGGGCAACTCGGTCTTGCCTGGAAAGTCGGAACCGACCGCGTTGATATGCACCGACTGCGACAGCGCACCGTCCTCGAACACCGGCCCACCGCCTACGGCAACCGACGTCGCCGTGCAGAGGATATCGGCCGCCCGGGCAACTTCGTTGGCGCCGCAGATATGAAACCGAACGCCCTCCATATGCAGCGTTTCGACCCGGCGGGCGAAACTCTGGGCGACCCGCACATCAATATCGCAGACATAGACCTCACGTATCGGGAACAGCCGCGAGAGCGCGTGAAGCTGAGTCACGGCCTGGGCGCCCGCGCCGATGAGCCCGAGGGTAGACGAGTCCGGGCTGGCCAATATTCTGCTGGCCACCGCCGACGCAGCGCCCGTGCGGATGGCCGTGGCGAGCGTGCCATCGGCGACAACCCCCAGATGGCCGTTGGCAGTGTCGAACTTGAGTAGAGAGGACAGCACGGTAGGCAAGCCCCGCTTCCAGGGATTATTCGGGTGGTAGCCGACGAGCTTGATGAACGCTTCGACATCCCGTTTCAGCAGGGGCATCCACTCGAGCAGGCCCACGGCCGGATTGTCGTAGCTGAATCCTTCGCGTTTCGGCACGTCGTACGCCTCGATGCCATGCTGGTCATCGCAGGCAGCGTGAAGCGCCGCAATGACTTCGTCCATCAGCGCGTCCAGGCCAACGTGGCGGACGGCTGCAGCGATGTCTTCAGCTGACAGTATCAGGGTGCGCAACTCAGTGTGTCCTTCCGTAGTGATCGTTAGTTCTTCCCTTGCTCAGCAGCGGGATCTTTTCATACATCTCTTCCAGATAAGAAAGCACGCCTTCCACCGAATAGCGGCGGATATCCTTGCGTGACCAGCCAATAGGTAAACGCATGATGACGTCCCTGGCCATCTCGGTTTGCTTACCGGGACCAGACAGCCGGAAGTGGTTCGACACCAGGGAGCCGAACCAGTATCGCTCCAACAACCTGGGCTCAGAAAGCAGCAGCAGCTTGGATGGTCGGCAACCGATCAACCCGGCCAGGCTGCTCATGTAACCCACGTAGTCAACCAGCGTTCTAATGGTGTAAGAAAGCCGGAAACTATCTTCTTCCTGGCTGGCTTCGCGCGCTATGAGGGACCGCAGGCGCGCCTTCCCGGGCAGCTGCCTTTTTCCGCTGCACAGCAGCGCAAAGTAACGGCTCTGCATCTCGGAGCAGGCCGGTATGCCTCCTACCGAAGGTCTGGCCCAGCCGATCAATGCCAGCCGGCTGCCCACCTCCGGGTGAAACATATGCTTGTACAGCTGCCGGACGTCCGGGATCTCGAAGTCTTCGAGAAAATCGAACCGGTCCTGATAACCCGTACAGCACATGATCACATCGGCTTTGAAGGTGGACCCGTCTTCAAAAACGACCTGATCTCTCTGCAACGCCTCTATCCGGCCGCAGTGGACGTCGAGTTTTCCGGAGGCGATATCCTGCACGAAGATCTCATTCTTCGTGAGGAACTGCTCTTTGGGAGACTGACAGTTCAGCGTCCAGGTGGCGAGAACCCTGTCGTACTCGCTGCACTCGCGCTTCAGCTTGTTCCTGGCGCTGTTGCACGAGATGTCATGCAGGCGCCGGGAAGAAATCGAGCTGAGCAGCCGGCTCGTGTAAGCGTCGGAGGTATGTGGCCCGCCGCCCGGAAAACGTTCGACGATGGATTGGTATCGACGAATCGACAGCATGCATGCATCTGCAACGTTGGCGATTTCGTGGGCCACATCGGCGGCGGTCTCACCGATGCCGAAACAGAGAACGCGCTTGCCCGCAAAGGGCTGCGCATTCCGATAGGTGGCCGAGTGTAGTATCTCGCCCCGGAAGTCCTGCTCTCCCTTGAACTCCGGTCGCTTCGGAATCTGGTGAGTGCCGGTGCAGATGGCAACGGCGTCGAACAGCGTCTCCGACACCTCGTCAGCCGACGCGACGGTAACGGCGAAGCTGCCTCCTGGCAGGCGTTTGATGTTTCGGATTTCAGAATTGAACTGTATGTGCGGTTGCAGAGAAAAGTGGTCGCAGAAGTCCTCGAGATACTCGAAGTAGCGCTGGTGGGTCCAGAAATCGCGCGGATCGTCTTTCGGTGGTGGAAACGACGAAAAGGCCATGAAGTAGTTGGAGACGGTTAGCAGCGTAGAGTCATAGACCTTGCCGTTCTCGCAGTGGAAAACGCCCCCGATCGCGCTGCTCTTCTCGAAACACACGGGTTCGTGGCCTTCCTCGAGCAGTTCCTTGATTGTAACCAGGCCGGAGGGCCCTGCGCCGACAACGCAAACCTTCATGTTCTATCCGGTGTTTTTGAATTCTTAACATGCATTTTCGCAAGAATTTTGTCAATTTTTCGTGAAGGTCGAGCTCTGTGCAGCCTAATCAATTCAGCTGACGCACCTCTTCCAGGGTGGAGGCGCAATCATGCCGAGTTGATTTGAACGTATCGGCGCTCAGCAGCAACCCCCCCGGACCAAGCAGCACGAACCTGCCGATGCTCGAGGCCACCTTTCGGCCGGCATCGCGCGCCTGCATTCGAACTGCTGGCGCGGCGAGCGGACCGTCCACCGCGATGTTGATGTTGTGAGAGAACACCTTGCCTTTTTTTGGACGCGGCAGCAGAAGAACGTCGACCGTTTCCGTATCGAAATCCATACGGCCCGCCCCGCGCATGAGCATGTTGGGCGTATCGACGACGAGTACGTTCAGTCGGCCCCTGCCCTCAACGATAGGCATGTCAAAAATTCCGCAGCGAATGACCATTTCAGCTTCCTTCTGCTGCCAGGGCAGGAGATCGGTAAATACGCGAACCCAGGTCAGCCCTGCGCTCTGGTTGCGAACAGACCCTTCGGTCATCAGCAGGGCAACGCGGCCGTTCGCGGCCGCGGCCATGTCGTGAGCGGAATTCCCCTCCGCTTCGATGTGCGCGCCGAAATCGATCAGCCCTTTAGCACTTTCATCGATACCCGACACGCGCAGAAGCCTTCCCACATCCAGCCTTGTGGTCTCTATCCGGAGATCAAGCCTGGCCGGCAAACCTTTCTGCAGGCGTATGCCTCCGAGAATCTCTGCATCCCGGTAGGTGGCTTCCAACGGATCCAGGTCGAGAACGCCATCATGGATTCGCAGCCATCCCTCTCGCAGCACAATGGGCTCGCCGCCAACCAGCAGGGTCAGACCGGCCAGATCGAAATCGACCGTCATCGCCCCAAGCCAATCCAGCTCCAGTTCGCTCCGTTCGAACAGGGGAGCAGACGCTTCCTGCGCTCCACCGCCGATGCTGTGAGCATCGGCGCCTGCTGAATTCTTGAGCCAGGGGCCGATATCGACGACGCCTTCGTTGATCCCGCCACGAACCCGGGCCACCTTGCCGTTCTTCAGACGCAGATTGAGCGATCCGCTTACCCGACTGCCGCTGGCCGCCAGGCGGTCGAAGTCCAGTTGGTAGTCTTGCGGCCCTCCGGAGATGTGAAAGCCGGTCTCAACCTTGCCCAGCTGCTGCCAGACGTCGCCCGTCAGCGCGAGCCGTGGCACCAAACTCTCGGCGGTGCCGCGAACATCGATCTCGAAATCCTCTACCCCCAGGATGTTGCCTATCTCTCCGGACAGCTGGATCGACAGGTCAGATGCGGTCACTTGACCCTGGATGTCACGCAACACCGGAGCGTCCCAGGCGCCGCCGGCGGTTGCACTCAGGCTGAAGGATTCCGTCATGGGCAGCTCGGCACCGATCCAGGCCCCCAGGGCCGCGAGATTCTTCCCTTTCAGCGAGCCCTGCATCGCGAACCCTTGCGAGTGGAGCACGTCGTCCAGGCGTCCCGTGAACTGCCCTTCGGCCAGCTCCCCCCGCACAATCGCGTCCAGCACCTCCACATCCACGATGTCCCCTGTGCCGCTGATGCGTGCCTTGGCCTGAAAGTCGTCGGTCGGCGGTACGTTCCAGTCGGCGATCATCCTCAGGTCCCTGAGATCCTTGCCCTCGACGGTCGCCAACAGGCTGTAATCGGGCACATCGAGCAGGTCATTCACCGTACCGGAAAGTTCAAGCGTAAGGGTATCGCTGATCGCCGTGGCGCGGTCCAACACGAGGTCCAGTTTCTGCCGCGACCCCTCGACCCGGCCTATCGCCGAATAGTTTTGCGTCTCCGGAACTTCAACCGGCAGAGCGCTCGGCAGCAGGTTGGTCAGATCTCGAAGGTCGTCACCTTCCAGCGCAAAAGTCACGTCGATGCCCGACAGCTGGTAGGCGTCCTCTATGGATCCGCGCAGGCGCGCTGTGCTGCCGCCTTCGCGCAGCGTCCCATCCAGATCGGTCACGTGCATCTCAGCCTGGTGGCCGGTGATCTTCATTGTCACGGCGACGCTGTCGACGTCGGGGATCGGCAGCAGCAACACGTCCACCAGGGCGCCAATGCCCTCGGCTTGAAACGTGCTCTTGAGCTCTATATCACTCATGTCCCGGGAATCGCCGATACGGCCTGTGATGATGAGATCCGCCTGTGGCACGCTGGCGTGCAGATGCAGATCTTCGAGCTGGGGCACCCTTGAACTCCCGAGCAGCGTCGCGTTGAACTGATAATCCTGGGTGTCGGTCCAGGGCCAGTCCCACGCCGGGATCAGATCCCGGATCGTGCGGCCCTCGGAGGACAGCCGCAGGTTAAAGCCCTCCAGGCGATCCAGAGAGGCAACCGTACCCTCGAGGGAGGCGTTGAAACCCTCCCCAGCCATGCTGCTGCTCAGCTCGCTGACATGAAGGCGGTCGGCCTCGCCGTTGAGCTCGGCGCGGAATTCATAGCGCTCCACCCAGGGCAGCTCGAAATCCAGCCAGGCGCGAAGCCACTGAAGATCACGACCGGCACCGCGCAGACTGAGTCTGGTACCGGAAAAGTCGGTGAAGTCCTGATCGACAATCGATCCGCGGATCTCGATTTCGTCGTCGTCAGATCTGACGCGCAGGTCGAATTCGAACCCGCCGGCAGACAACAGCTGCCTTATGGCGCTGGTTCGACCATCGAGCCTGAGCCTCGCGCCATCGGGCAGCCTCGCAACCGCCTGCAGCTGGATCTTCTCGTCGACGTCGGGCGTTTCCACTTCCAGGAGATCGAGCACTGTCTCACGGGTAATGCCGGTATCGACGTTGAAATAGGTCACGCTGAAATCCCGGACCTCAATCGCCCTCAAATCCAGCTCGGCATCTCCTGGCTCGTCGTCCCGACGGCTTTCAAAGTCCCAGTTGTACGTGCCCGCCGAACTGTTCTCGAGCCAGAGTCTGGCACCGTACAGCTTCAGCTGCCGGATCTGGATTTCGCCCAGCGCCAGCCGCACCAGGCCAAGCTGCAGCTCCAGCAGATCGATCTCGAGCATCTGCGGTTGGCTGCCCCAATCGGCGTTGGCGACCGATACCCGCCGGATCCCAACCGTTGGAATCGGCAGGACCTGAACCTCGAAGCCCCCGGCGATCTTTACCTCACGACCCAGCCGCTCCTCCAGGGCCTCTTCGATTTCGAGACGGACCGTTTCGAAGTCCTTGGAGGCCAGGTAGGTGTAAGCCATGCCGATCACTGCGCCGATGAAGACAACGGGCGCGAGCAGAAACCAGCCTTTCCAGCTCATGCAGCCCCACCGTGAGCCAAAGACAGCTGGGGATCAATAAAAAACCGTCTCATCGCTGTCGATGATGCCTCCCTGCCGATTTCACAAGCAGCTCGACGGCCAGCTTTACATGGGGGGCGGACGAACATGTCGCCTACCTATTGGTCGCCGCCTGCTTCGGCCCGCCTGGCGGTGAGACCGTCAATGACGGTTCTCTTGAGCAGCCAGCGGGTAGGCCCGAACTGGGTCAGCGCGTCCAGCACCCGATAGAGCCGGCCGGAGCAGAACACCGTCCTGCCCTGTTCCAGCGCCTTCAGACCCTCGCGAACCACCGTCTGCGCGTCGTACCAGAGGAATTCCGGGAGGCTGTTCTTCATCTCCATAATGTCGGCTGCCTGATGGAAGTCGGTGTGGGTGAAGCCGGGGCACAAGGCGGAAACCTTCACGTCCGCGCCCTGGGTCGATCCTGCCAGGCCTTCCGCGAGCGCGACCATATAGGCCTTGCTGGGCCCGTAGTTGGTATCACCGGCACGAATGAACCGCGCGGCCATGGAGGAGACGTTGACCACACGACCAAAGCCCCGGTCGATCATGGCCGGCATGAACAGATGGCACAGGTGTGCCGCCGAGATCATCATCAGCTGCAGAAAGTCGGCCTGCTTTGACCAATCGCGGTCGGCGAGAAGGTCCGGCCCCGCGCTGCCCGCGTTGTTGACGAGGAAACTCACCTCAACCCCTTGAAGCTGGCGATAAATCTCGGCGGGGGCAGCCGGGTCGGCCAGGTCCGCGACGAGGGTGGACACGTTCACCGGATAGCGCTGACGGAGGTCTCCGGCAACTTCGTCCAGCTTTTCGGCGCGCCGGGCAACCAGCACCAGCGCGTAGCCACGATCGGCCAGCTGCCGGGCAAACTCGACCCCAAGGCCTGCCGAGGCGCCGGTGATCAGCGCGGTTCTGCTCATAGTTTAATCACCTCCGGTGGATCCTCAATCGGCAAATGCCCGTGAGTAATAGCGGTTCAGGTCGTACAGGCCGGCGTTTACCGGGTCACTTTCGTTAAACCGGTTCTGGAACCAGTCGTAGGCATCCCAGAAACGGGGATCCCGGCGATTGACGCCGAACCTGTTCAGCTTTGCCACGTACTCGGGCGAGCCGTCAAAGTTATAGAGCATGTCGAAAAACATCGGAATGTCCGCCAGCGCAACGTCCAGGAAGTAGTTCGGGTAGGCGCCGACGCTGCCGAAGATGAAGTCGATGTTATCCTTCGAGGGATCCAGGCGCAGCGTCTCACCGAGCATGGCGTTGACGTTGTCGTGCCAGCGATTGATGACGATGGAGACGAACCGGTCGCCGCCCGGCGCGCCGCGCAGCCGCACGTACAGCACGTTGGCCTCGCTGTTGGTGACGTGTCGAATAAAACCCGTGCCCGGTGTGTTCAGCGCGCGGAAACCCTGAACGACATCGTCGCGCGAATTGAAGGTTTCGGGCATGGCAACCACTTCGCCATCGGCATGGTAGTTCAGGCTGTCGAAGGCGATGCCCACGGCGGGGTCCAGGCGCCCATTCACCACCTGCTCAACCAGTTCCCGCTTCGGGTCGCCGGACTTGTAAACGACCGCCGTGTCCCGACGCGTCAGCAGCTCCTGCTGGCGCGTATCCTTCAGAGCCCGATCGCCGATGTACCAGGATCGAAAGGTCGCAACTCGATCGTCCGGCGGGAGGAAAGACACGAAGTTAAGCTCCCCTTCCATCCGCAGGTAGTCCATATAGCGCCGCACGTTGGCCTGGTGGGAAATGTTGCCGAATACGTCGAAACCGGCCACCAGCGCGTAGTAAACGCGTTCGAACTGCGAGTAGTCGATCACCCACAGGGTTCGCGGCAGATCTCCGATCGCACCCTTGAGCACCGATGCGCTGTCGAAATGACGGTAGACGGTCAGTACCGGGGCGTCGCTGGGCCGGTTGCCCGGCCAGATGGCATCGATGCCGAGACCGCCCGGCACCTTCTCCTCATAGAGCGCGTTCTTTGCCTTGTAGAAGTCGGCATAGCGACTGCGGTACTTGTTGCTGAAAGACTTCAGCACCCGCATGTCGCTGCCGGCTTCGGTGGGCAGGCGCAGATTGTCCGCCTGTTGAATCAGAAACTCCGGGTTCTTTACGGTCTCGTCCGAGTCGGGGTCGAGAAACAGAGTCCAGAAGTGATCCTGGATGACGTTGACCGCAATCTGCCCCCTGCAGACCGGCCCGCGAGTGAAGGTGCGAACGATGTACTCGGCGTTGTCGAGCAGAAACTGATAGCGGCTGCGCGGCGGTATCTGCGCGTAGACCAGAAAAGGGTTTGCGCTCTCGGCGTCATCGTAAGGCATCAGATGCGGCGGCTGCAGCCAGTCCGGGGCGATGAACAACTCCTGGTAGCGGGCAAGGGTCGCGTCATCGAGCTCAAAAACGATGTGCGTCTTGTAGACGATGGTGGCGTGAATCTTCCGGAACCGATAGTAGATGCGGTCTTCACCGGGGTCGTCGTACGGCCGGGCGGTGGCGATCTCCTGGATCGCCTCACCGGGAGGCGTAGCTGAGCGCACAAGATAAAAGAACGCGTCGCTGTCTGCGGCAACGAACCGCACGTGGGCCAGAAACAGATGCTCGTAGATATAGCGCGCGGTCATCGCGTGCTTGGGGTCATCGCGGTTGAGGAACGCTTCCCACCTGGCGATCTGGGCGGCGTCGGCAGGGCCAGGGTTTACCAGCGCGGCC
>Ga0316191_10002219_pt1 | contig 14026 bp, 12 predicted proteins | sample Eddworburr2cm_MG_FD_204928 | JGI IMG/M metagenome (GOLD analysis project Ga0316191, IMG submission 204928) | Coastal sediment microbial communities from Maine, United States - Eddy worm burrow 2 cm | ecosystem: Environmental > Aquatic > Marine > Coastal > Sediment | place: USA: Maine...
CGAGTGCCAATGAACTTGATGCCCTCTCGAAGCAGGCTGCCTATGCCGAAACCCTGGTGCAAAATGGTCTGTGGGATGAATATGTCGCCCGCGTCACCGGAGTTTCTCCAGCGCCTGGTGCCGCTGCTGCAGGCGATTCACAGTCAACCTCTGCAGGTGAATCTGAACCGCAGGGTGAACTGAGCCTGTTATTGCCGGGCGAGGGCGATAGCAGCTCGACGGGCACCGGTGAAAGTACCGATATCGGGCAGTTACGGACCAAACTGGCGTTAGCTGAGGAAGAGCTGGAAGCTTCCCGTATTGAGAATAAAGATCTGGAATCCCGAATATCGGAGCTGCAGGCGCGACTTTCCAAGGTCGAAGAATTGCGGAAGATGGTCGAAATCCAGGACGATAGCCTCGCGCAGTTACAGGCCGGGCTGAGCGACAGTCAAACACAGGATATTGTCGATGGCGAAAGCGAAGACAGCATGGTTGAAGACGCTACGAGTAGTGGCGCAGCGGGTGCAAATACCGTTGAAGATACGATAAAGGCCGACGAAGAGGCATTGCTCGAAGAATTACTCGCCGAGGAAGCCACGGCGCAAGCCGAAGAGCAGGCCGCGCTGCAGAAAGGTGACATGCCCGATGGCGAGAGCGAGTCGGCCGTAGAGGATGAAATTGTAAAAGTGCAGCCGATGGCCGACGGAACCGAGCAGATGGTCGACGACGAGGCGAGGCCAGCGGTGGCGGTTCCTCCTCCGGCACCCGTGATTATTACCGAACCGACGAGCAGTAGCGGTGGCTCGATGCTTGACGGCATATTACCGCAGGAAGTCGTCGACATGCTCCCGTCGATGGGTGGTATTTTCAGTAATCCAATTATTCTTGCTGCGCTCGGTGGTGTCATTGTTCTGTTGTTGGTCCTGGTCGTAATCAAGCGTAGAAAAGCCGCGGAGGATGATGATTTTGGCCTTGGTAGCGATACTGGTAATGATGATTTGTTCGCCAACGATGACGAAGATGAGTTGACGCCGATCCATCTGGCTGAAGTCGAAGATCAGCTAGAAACCGATATAGAAGTCCCCGCTGCGGAGGATAAGGTAACTGCGGAAATATCTGCCGGGCCTGCAGAGGAAGTCGAGGACGAATTCGCTGCGACCGCAATTATTTCAGCGGCCGACATGCCCCAGTCCCCGGCACCGGCGACTCCGGTTGCTGAACAGGATGACGTGCTGAATGAAGTCGACGTCTATCTCGCCTATGGTTTGTACGACAACGCTGAAGATCTGTTGAAGAATAGTCTGGTTGAGAATCCCGATCGAGCGGATTATCGTTCGAAACTGCTGGATACCTATTTTGCGACCAGGAAGGTGGATGACTTTGTTAAGGAAGCTGAAAACCTCAAGGGGATGGGCGACCTGGGAAGCGCGTACTGGAATCGCGTGCAAATCATGGGTTATGAGCTGGCGCCAGATAACGCATTATTTTCCGCCGCCAAGGATAGCGGGCTTAGCGCCGCCGACCTGGAGATAGCCAAACCCCAGGAGGCCGATTTTGACCTCGGTGCGGCCGAAGACGAAGACGTCAGTTTCTCCACTACGGACTTTAATCTCGGAGAGGAAGATGGCGGTAGTGATTTCGGTGGTGCCACAAACCTGACTGCGGGCGGCGAACTGGAGTCTACCCAGCAGATTCCCACCAAGGCGGGTAAATCGCCAGCGCTAGATGATGATAGCGATGCCGCAGATGACTCGTTTGAACTGCCAGACGACATAGGCGATGAACTCGAATTCTCAATGGACGATGATGCCGCGGGCGCTGAGTTACCGGCTGGTTCGGAATTAGCGGATGACGAAACCGGTGAATTTGGCATGCTGGACGATCTTGATCTCGAAGATTTCGGCGCAGACGAAGTCGACCAGGCTGCTGATGATGACGAAGTCGCACTTGATTTTGGCATGGAGGATGAGGAGGACGGCGACGACCAGGTGGGGGCCAAAACGGAAATAATCACTCCTAACTACGATGAAACTGCAGTTCTCGAGATGGAGGATGACGACGAAGACGTTACTGCTGATGACTTCACGGATGGAGACGAAGACGGCATAGACCTGGGGATGGAAGACACGGCATTGAAGACTTCCGAGGACCACATCGAAGATACCGGTGAACTGGTGCTCGATGTCCAGGACGGCACCGAGGATATCTCGATCATAGATTTTGGTGGAAACGACTTCGAAGAACCGACAGATAAAGTCCCGTCAATTTCCGATTCTGAGCTCGATATTGATGATGATGACTTTGTGCTCGATGACGAAGACGATAAAGACGCCAGAACGGGCACTTTTGCGCCGGGTGATTTTGACGAACCGACCGCCGTCGTCGACTCGCTGGCTAATCTTGATGATATGGATGATCTCATGCTGCCGGACGATGTGGACGAAGTATCGACCAAGCTCGATCTGGCGCGCGCTTTTATCGATATGGGCGATACCGAGGGTGCCCGCGGTAGTCTCGAAGAGGTAATGTCGGAAGGTAATGCTGAACAGAAGGCCGAAGCCAGGACCTTGCTGGATCAGATTTAATAGTCGTCGCGGGGTGTCTGACCCCGCGCCAGATTGACGGCCTGTGGCGTAAGCTGCAGGCTTTTTTTTGCATCGACTGCAGGAATTTTGGCATCCTCGTGCCCTTAACATTCCGTCTGGGATGCCTGCTGCGTCGCTACTCTGTGATAGGGAATATGCGCATAGGCTTGTTTTTCGTACCGAGGGAACCAAATATGCGAACTTTAGATTGTAAACTAACAAAATCGTGGTCGGATTAGTGAAATATGCCGTGGGCGTCGAGTACCGTGGCTCGGCCTATTGTGGCTGGCAGCGTCAGCCGCATTGTGATTCCGTTCAGCAAAACCTTGAGCAGGCGCTCAGTTTTGTCGCCGATCACGCGATCGAACTGGTCTGTGCGGGGCGTACCGATAGCGGTGTGCATGCAGTAGAGCAGGTCGCTCATTTCAATAGCATGTCCAAACGCAGTGAGCGCGCCTGGTTGATGGGGGCAAATTGCCGCTTGCCACGCGATATTCGAATTAAATGGGTGGTGCCGGTATCGGATGATTTTCATGCCCGTTTTGGCGCACAGGCCCGCGCTTATCGCTACCTTATTCTTAATAATACGGTTCCCAGTGCCTTATTCCATGATCTCAGCGCCTGGGAGTTTCGTGATCTCGACCACCACAAGATGCATGAATGCGCTCAGATCTTACTCGGTGAGCACGATTTCAGCAGTTTTCGCGCGGTTGGTTGCCAGGCGAAATCGGCGAGTCGCAATGTGCAGGATATTTCGGTTTCACGCCGTGGTGAGCTGGTGATGCTGGATATCAGGGCGAATGCCTTTCTTTATCACATGGTGCGTAATATCGCCGGCAGCCTGATATCGATTGGACGAGGTGAACATGATATTGACTGGTTCATCGGATTGCTCGATGCTCGCGATCGGAATCTGGCCCCAGCCACAGCGCCGGCGGCCGGATTGTACTTTGTCCACGCCAGCTACGAAGCGCAATTTAAGCTCCCCATTGGTGATAAAAAACCCGTATTATTCTGATATGCAAAGTCGAACACGAATCAAGGTTTGCGGGATTACCCGTCTGCAGGATGCACTGCAGGCAAGCGATTGTGGCGCCGATTCCATCGGCCTGGTGTTTCATCCTCCGAGTCCGCGCTTTATCGACCCGGAGGCTGCGCTGGAGATTAGTCGTGCGCTGCCGCCCTTTGTTACGGTTACGGCCCTGTTTCTGGATGAAAAAGAAGACTGGGTAGCGGAGGTTGTGCAGCGCCTGCAACCTGATTGCCTGCAGTTTCATGGTAATGAGCCGCCCGAATTTTGCGAAATCTGGGGTCGACCCTATATCAAGTCCATACCGATGGGCAGTATCGTGGATCCCTGTGCCTATGCTCAGCTGCATGAAAACGCGCAGGGTTTCCTATTCGACAGTAACGTTGCTGGACGTCAGGGCGGATCAGGTGATACATTTGACTGGTTAAAAATCCCCCCAGCTTTCGAACATCGGTTGATCCTGGCCGGAGGTATCAATCCGTCGAATGTAGCTGACGCAATAATCCAGGTGAAGCCCTGGGCTGTTGATGTCAGTAGTGGCGTGGAAGCGTCTCGGGGTGTCAAGAACAGCGATTTAATCGAACAATTTTTTCACGGGGTGAAATGTGGTGACGCCAGAAAATCAGAGCAAGATAGCGTTGTGCCACGATGATTAACCAGACAGAACGGGGCATCGTATGAACTGGTTCGAAAAACTGATGCCATCGAAGATACGTACTTCGGGCGCCAACGATAAGAAGAATGTACCCGAAGGCCTTTGGGCCAAGTGCAGTAATTGCGATGCGATTATTTATCGTGCCGAACTGGAACGTAACCAGGAAGTTTGCACCAAGTGCGATTTTCACATGCGCATCGGAGCGCGGCGTCGACTTGAATCCTTTTTTGACGAGGACGGGCCGGTAGAAATTGCGCCGGACCTTGAAGCCGAGGATGTCCTCAAGTTCAAGGACGACAAGCGTTATCGTGACCGTCTGCTGCAGGCACAGAAACAAACCGGCGAGAAGGATGCCTTGCTGGCGATGCGCGGGACTGTACTGGGAATCGAAATGGTTGCAGTCGCGTTTGAGTTTCGTTTCATGGGTGGTTCCATGGGTTCCGTGGTTGGCGAAAAATTTGTACGTGCGGTGAATATTTGCATCGAACAGGGTTTGCCGCTGGTCTGTTTTACCGCAAGTGGTGGAGCGCGCATGCAGGAGGCGCTGTTTTCCCTGCTACAGATGGCGAAGACCAGCGCCGCATTGACGCGCCTGGCGAAGCGGGGTTTGCCGTATATTTGTGTGCTGACCGATCCCACCATGGGCGGTGTCTCTGCCAGTTTTGCGATGCTGGGTGATATTCATATTGCCGAGCCCGGCGCGTTGATCGGTTTCGCCGGCCCGCGCGTCATCGAACAAACAGTGCGCGAAACACTGCCGGAGACATTTCAGCGCAGTGAGTTCCTGCTTGAGCATGGCGCGATCGACATGATCGTCGATCGGCGCGAGTTGCGTGACAAGATCAGCTCGCTATGCGCCATGCTGACGGGGCAAACGGTACCCTAAGCACGTTTCTCATATCTCTTTAAAATCACAATCCATGCGCTTAGATACGCTCGACCAATGGCTGGAATGGCAGACCGTTCTGCACGATAAGGCGATAGACCTGGGTCTTGATCGGGTGCGCGAAGTTGCCGATCGATTGGGAATCGACAAGATTGCAGAGCGGGTGATTACCGTCGCAGGCACCAATGGCAAGGGCTCAACCGTTGCCGCCTATGAAAACTGGTTACATCGGGCCGGGTATTCGGTTGCTAGCTACACTTCACCGCATTTGCTGGTTTACAACGAACGAATCCGCCATAACCTCAGGCTTGCTTCTGATGATGAGCTTTGCGCAGCTTTTGCCGCGGTCGAAGATGCCCGTGCGGAAACGGCCCTGACCTATTTTGAGTTTGGTACCCTGGCTGCCCTGTATTTCATGCAACAGCGACTTCCGGATTTTGCGATCCTTGAAGTTGGGCTTGGCGGTCGCCTGGATGCGGTTAACATCATCGACGCGGACCTGGTGCATTTGACTCCCATTGGACTGGATCATCAGTCCTACCTGGGCGACGACAGGGAATCGATTGGCTTCGAAAAAGCGGGCGTACTGCGCGCGGGTGTAGCGGTGGTGTTGAACGATGCGCAACCCCCACAGTCGGTGCTCGCTGAAATCGATCGCCTCGATTGCAGATGTTTGCAACTCGGCCGCGATTATCGGTTTACCCTGCAACAAGACGATCAATTTCTATGGTACGGCAAGGATCGCGAATATCGACTGGACAATGTGTTATGTGGTGCTCACCAGGCACAAAATCTGGCCGGTGTAGTTGCCGGCTTATCCCTGTTGCTGTCCCTGGATGACTTCGGCCCAGATCAGGTGCGTAGCGGATTTCACGGTACGCGGATCGCCGGGCGCCTGCAGTTACTGCAGAGTCCGTTGGCTTGCCAATTGATGGCCGACGTAGGGCATAACCAGGATGCGGCGCGGGCGTTGGCAGAAAGCCTGCTCAGGCTGCGCCATGACAAGGGCCGTGTCGTGGTTTTGCTCGGGATGCTTAAGGATAAGCAACCGGATTTGTTTGTTGAAGCTTTGCAACCTGTCGTTGACTACTGGTGGTTTATCACGCTGGACACGGAACGAGGTCTCGATGCAGCCGCCCTGGCGGCAAGAGTCGGTTCCCAGGTAGAGGCAAAACAGCACTTCGAGCGAATCGACAACGCGCTCGATCATGCGCTGTCATCTTTGACCAATCAGGATATAATGTTGGTTACCGGCTCTTTCGTAACCGTCGAATTGTTACTCCGCGCACTATCCGCTTCAGGCGAATTTAACTAAGTATGGAACAAAATATTAAGAACCGCCTGGTTGGGATTATTGTTGTTTTTGCGTTGGCGGTAATCTTCCTGCCCATGATTCTGGATGGATCAGGGATGCGCAAGGAGAAATTCGAGATTGTGATTCCACCGCCACCGGCGGTTGACTCGAATGCGCAATTTGACAGTAAAATTATCGAACTCAATGACAAGGCAGACGCTATCCCCGAGCTTGAGCAGCGCTTCGTCGATGAAGTCAGCAGTGAAAATCAGGTCAAGCGAACTGCGGTCACTGATGAAACGCCAGAAGAACAGGAGAATGCAGCCGAACCGGCTTCGGCGCCGGCGACTGGCATGGCCGAACCGGCCCGGGTCGGGGGTACCAGCTGGGTCCTGCAAGTTGGCAGTTTTCAGGATCGCAACAAGGCGCTGATACAGCGCGATAAGCTGCGTAAATCCAATATCGCCGCCGTTTTTATCGAACAATTCAATGTCAATAACAAACCCAGTTACCGTGTTCGCCTTGGTCCATTTGTCAACCGTGAGCAGACCCGGGTGGCGCAAAACAAGATCAAGGCCAAGCATGACATCGATGGCATAATCATGAAGTATGAAAGATAATCACGTCTTTCCCAGGGCAACAGACAGGTTAATGGTCGATTTTTTTCTCTCAGGTATTCAATTCGCTCGATGGCTCAACGAGGTGCATCATGGCCTGGGTTGATCTCGTCATCATCGGGGTGATCGGGTTATCCGCGCTGATCAGTCTGATTCGAGGTTTCGTCAAGGAGTCGATCTCACTGGTGACCTGGGTGGCTGCCGGATTGATTGCCCTGCGTTATTACGCGCCGATGGCCGACTTGCTGGAACCTTTCGTCAGCTCGGCCCCCCTGCGCCAATGGGTTGGTGGCGGTATCCTGTTTGTGGTCACGCTGATCGTTGGCGCCATCGTCAATTTCATCATCAGTCAGTTGGTTTCAAAAACTGGCCTGAGTGGTACCGATAAAGCTCTGGGTGTCGTTTTCGGGGCAGCTCGCGGAGTGCTTATCGTTACCATGGTTGTGTTGCTTGCGAGCCTGACGCCGATGCCAGAGGCTTCCTGGTGGCAGGAATCTGCAACGATAGGGTTTTTTCAGCAATTGGCTGTATGGATCAAAGGGGTTATTCCCGCGGATGCGGTTGGTCAATTCAACTTTTAATCAGGCCTAACTCGCCGGGTTGTATTTTATGTGCGGAATAGTCGGAACAGTGAGCCAGGGTCCAGTGGCCCAGGTGATCTATGATGCCCTGCTGGTATTACAACATCGGGGCCAGGATGCGGCTGGAATCGTGGTCTGTGACGGGAACCACCTGAATCTGCGCAAGGATAATGGGCAGGTCAGCGATGTTTTTCGAACCCGGCACATGCTGAAACTGATCGGCAACATGGGTATCGGTCATGTGCGATACCCCACTGCCGGTTGTTCGTCTTCGGCTGAGGCGCAGCCGTTTTATGTCAATTCTCCCTACGGCATTACCCTGGCGCACAACGGCAACCTGACTAATGTCGACAAGCTGAACACCGAGCTGTATCAGTCCGATTTGCGCCATATCAATACCGCCTCCGACTCGGAAGTACTGCTCAACGTGTTTGCCCATGAATTGCAGAGTAGCGGTAGCCTGAATCTTACCGCCGAGCAAATCTTTACCGCAGTTACCGAAACTCATAAGCGTGTAGAAGGTGCTTATGCAGTGGTCGCCATGCTAACCGGCAAGGGGATTGTCGGATTTCGCGACCCGCATGGTATTCGTCCTCTGGTTTACGGTAAGCGTGAAACCGACAGTGGTTGTGAGTACATGATCGCCTCTGAGAGTGTTGCGCTACAGACATCCGGTTTCGACCTGATTGCTGATTTGAAGCCGGGCGAGGCGGTGTATATCGATGCACAGGGGGAGCTTCACCAGCGCCAGTGTGTAGCGTCGGCAGAACTGAATCCGTGTATTTTCGAGTATGTCTACCTGGCGCGGCCGGATTCAATTATCGATGACATTTACGTTTACAAGGCGCGCTTGCGCATGGGTGTCAAACTGGCACGCAAGATACTTCGGCAAATGCCGCAACACGATATTGATGTCGTTATTCCGATTCCGGATACCAGCCGGCCCGCGGCAATCGAGCTGGCCTATCACCTCGGGGTCAAGTTTCGTGAGGGATTCATCAAAAATCGCTATATCGGTCGCACCTTTATTATGCCGGGTCAAAACTTGCGCAAGAAATCAGTGCGTCAAAAGCTCAACCCGATCGACATTGAATTCAAGGGTAAAAACGTCTTGCTGGTGGACGATTCGATAGTGCGTGGCACTACCTCAAAGCAGATTATCCAGATGGCGCGCGAGGCTGGCGCGAAAAAAGTGTATATCGCCTCGGCCGCTCCACCGGTGCGTTACCCCAACGTGTATGGCATTGATATGCCGGCGGCGAGTGAGCTGGTTGCCCATAATCGCAGCGAAGCCGAAATTGCCGAGTATATCGGTGCCGACTGGTTGATATACCAGGATCTCGCCGATCTGGTTGACGCGGTGCAAAAAGGTAATCGCAGTATCGATAAATTTGATTGCTCCTGCTTTGATGGAATTTATGTCACGCGTACCGTAGGCGACGATTATCTCAATAAAATCAGCACCTTGCGCGGTGACTCGGCCAAGGATACGGGCGATGATCAAACCAATGTTGTCGGCATGGAACTGCACAATAACGCCTGATGAACTGGCAGGATCTCAATCGTGAAGTTGCCGAACAGTTAGGTGGTAATCCGGCACTCGCGGATGAAAGACCGATAATCTACATCGATTGCAGGCAGCAGATGTTGTACCGGTTTGACATCGAAGCTGAGAATAATTGCAGCTATCCGATATCGACCGCCGCCAAGGGCGTGGGTAATCGATGCGAAACCTTCAAAACACCCTTTGGAACCCATCGTATTCGGCAGAAAATTGGCGGTGGTGAGTCACGCGGCATGATTTTCGAGGCACGCAAACCCACTGGCAAGATCGCCAGCAGCCTGGACAATCGTGACAAAGATGAAATCACCTCACGTATTCTGTGGCTGGATGGATTGCAAGAGGGAATCAATAAGGGTGGGGTTCACGATACGTTTTCCCGCTACATCTATATTCACGGGACCTCGGATGAAAAGCGCATAGGCGAGCCGGTTTCGGCAGGCTGTATCCGCATGAAAAATGACGATGTGATCGAGCTTTTTGATGAGGTTCTGGTAGACGATATCGTCGTGATTCGATAAACCGGGCTGGCCAGGGCAGGTGTATTGACAATAAGTATCCGCTGATTGCCGATCAAGGGCCCCAGTGACGGTTTGACTCGATTGGTCGATATCATCGCGCCCAACAGTCTGACCCTGGTGGCAACCGGCAGTGATCACTATTTTAGCGAAGATCTGCAAATCAGTCGGACAACAATCGCCAAGGTCAAGACCGTTTTGGATCTGCCACAACCGCACGGCCGCGACTGAGGGTCATTAACGGCCTTGACAATGGTTATTTGCCATCATAAGGTTTCGCACTAGCGCCGATTTGTTTCTCGGCTTGCAGGCGCTGCAGTACCGGAAGCGGTACGAAAAATAAATTTGCTAAAGAGGGTGGTCCTCATTTCATCGTGCACCTACTCCCTTCCGAGTTTTTCGCTTTTGGAGAAACTCCGTGACAGACTACAATCCAGGTCTTGATACCCTTGCCATCAGGAGCGGTCATCGACGTACCAACGAGCTCGAACACAGCGAACCGATATTCGCGACTTCGAGTTTTGTTTTTGAAAATGCAGCTCAAGCCGCCGCGCGCTTTGCCGGCGAAGAGCCGGGTAACATCTATTCGCGTTTTACCAATCCGACCACGCGCGCGTTCGAGGAAAGGCTGGCGGCCATGGAGGGTGGGCATAGCTGCGTTGCAACGGCCTCTGGAATGGCGGCGATTACCAGCCTGTGCATGGCGGTATTGCAGGCCGGCGACCATATTGTGAGCTCGCGCTCGATATTTGGCACGACCACGACCCTGTTCGACAAATACCTGCCACGATTCGGCATTGATACCAGTTTCGTTGCACAGACCGATCTGGCCGACTGGCAGCAAGCGATCCGCGCCAATACGCGGATTTTGTTTGTTGAAACTCCTTCGAACCCATTGGCTGAAATTGCCGACATCCGCAAGCTGGCCGATCTCGCGCACGAAAACAACTGTCTATTGGTAGTCGATAACTGCTTCTGCACCCCGGCGCTGCAGCGCCCGCTTGCACTGGGAGCAGATGTGGTGGTCCACTCGGTCACCAAGTATCTTGATGGTCAGGGACGTATCGTCGGGGGTGCCGTGGTCGGCCCCGAGACGCTGGTCAACGAGGATGTATTTGGCGTTATTCGCACCACTGGTCCGACCATGAGTCCCTTTAACGCCTGGGTGGCGTTAAAGGGACTGGAGACCCTCAGCCTGCGCATGAAGGCCCATTGCGAGCAGGCTATGCAGCTGGCGCTATTTCTGCAACAACACCCGCGCGTGCGCAAGGTGTACCACGCAGGACTCGAAACTCACCCACAACACGAGTTAGCGCGTTCGCAGCAGAGTGGTTTTGGCGGTGTGGTTTCATTCGTCGTTGAAGGTGAACGCACTGCGGCATGGCGCGTTATCGACGCAACCGAGATCCTCTCCATTACGGCTAATCTTGGCGATGTCAAAAGCACGATTACCCATCCAGCAACTACTACACATGGGCGTGTCAGTGCGCAATTGAAGGCGATTTCCGGTATCGAGGAGGGCTTGTTACGCGTGGCGGTTGGCCTGGAAAATATCGAGGACATTATCGAGGATCTCTCCCGGGGCCTCGATGCCTGAATTGTTTCAACGAATTGAAGTCGCGCTACTCGAGACGGAGCCGACCGCCAAATGTGGTTTGGCAGCCAGCCTTTACCTTGACTGGCGTAAGGGCGGTCTGGTCGTTCACGGTCGCTCGCCGATTCTACCCATCGATGATGCCGGCCGCCCCGAGGAGCCGACACTGGTCGATCCGAGGCAACTCGAAAGGCGCAGTGTCGCGATCGAGTCGGGGCGCATCAAATTGTTGCATGCGTTTGCTCACATCGAATTTAACGCGATTAACATTGCGCTCGATGCGGCTTACCGTTTTCGGCAGATGCCCTCGCAGTATATCGACGACTGGTTGCGCGTTGCGAGCGAAGAGGCCTCACATTTTCAATTGCTTGAGCAGACCTTACGCGAGCGCGGCAGTCATTATGGAGCTTACCCGGCGCATCGTGGCCTTTGGGATATGGTCTGTAAAACCCGGCACGATGCCCTGCATCGTATGGCCATGGTACCGCGCGTGATGGAAGCACGGGGCCTGGATGTGACGCCGATGATGATCAAAAAGTTTCGCCAGGCTGACGATGATGCGGCAGTCGCAATACTGGAGCAGATTTACCGCGATGAGATCGATCACGTACGCATCGGAAACCATTGGTATCAGCAGCTTTGCGATCAACAGGGGGTGGATGCAGAGACGATGTTTCGCGCGTTGATCGATCAATACATGGGAGGTAAGTTGCGTGGGCCTTTCAACTGGCCAGCGCGCATCGAGGCGGGATTCAAGGCCGCAGAATTGAGCGCCCTCGAGCAGGGCCTATAGTTCTTGCGCGGTCATCGATTGATGAACTGTTAGTAGCCCCCGCTGCCAGACCAATAGGCAATGGCTATGCGTCGAGTATTAGCCGCAGGTTAGACTCTTGGGTCGGTCAACGTGAAGCCAGAATCCGCTTGCCAGCTTAGAAAGCTCGGCTCGCGAACCCAGTCCCCAAGCACAATGCGGGTCAAATTCGAGGCATAGCTATGCGTCGCCGGTCGATGGGTATGTCCATGAATAATGACGTCGGCGCGGTTGGCGTGAAAGCATTCCGCAACGGCTGTTGGGTTCACATCCATGATCTCACTGGATTTTTTACTCATGGCGGCAACGCTGTCGCTGCGTAATTGCGCTGCAATCTGCTGTCGCTCTACAAGCGGTTTTGCCAGGAAATCCACTATCCAGCGCTGATCGCGAACCATGTTGCGAAACGCCTGATAATCGTGGTCATCGGTACACAGGCTGTCACCATGCAGCAATGCAACCCGCAATTGCCCCAGTTGCAGTACCAGTGGTTCCTGCAGCAAGGTCATGCCAACGCGGTCGGCAAAAGCTTCGCCCAGCAGGAAATCGCGATTCCCGGCCATGAAATATACTTCACAGGATGAGGCGAGCTGTTGCAGTGAGTCGATAACCTGAGATTGTCCCTGCGCCGCATCATCGTCGCCCAGCCAGACCTCGAACAAGTCACCCAGGATATAAAGACGACTGGCCTTGCAGGCCCGGGTCTGTATGAATTGGCTAAGTGCCTGCGTGATCTGCGGTCGCCCCGGATCAAGGTGGCAATCCGAGATAAACAGGTATTCCTCACCCATGATCTGGTTACTGATCTGGTTACTGATCTGGTTTTCTGGCCTACTTTACCTGGCCTACTGGCGACTGGCTGCATTAATGGTGATAGGTTCGAGCGGAACATTTTGATGACCACCCTTGTTGCCGGTGGCGACTTTTGCCATGGCATCGACCACGTCCATGCCGTCGACGACCTTGCCGAAAACCGCGTAGCCCCAGCCCTGTTGCGACTCACTGGTAAAATTCAGAAAAGCATTGTCGACGAGATTGATGAAAAACTGCGATGTCGCTGAATGCGGGTCACCGGTGCGCGCCATCGCCAGGGTGCCGCGATCATTTTTAAGACCGTTGTTGGCTTCGTTCTTGATCGGTGCATGCTTGCTGGGCTTGTCGAGCATATCCTCTGTGATACCGCCGCCTTGCACCATAAAGCTTGGAATGATCCGGTGAAAGGTCGTGCCAACGAAATAACCGTCATCGACATAGGCGAGGAAGTTCTCGCTGGAATTTGGCGCATTTTGCATGTCCAGTTCGATCTTGATTGGGCCCATCGTGGTTTCGAGCAGCACGATCGGATTGTCAGCGGTTGATTCATTCATTGGGGTTCCACCTTTAATGTTGGGAAAAAATACCAGGGAAAGGATAGCTACGAGTACAACCCCGACAGGAAGTAGTGTTTTATTCATCAGCATTCCAGTTATTAGCTGTCCACAGTTACGAGGTTGCGGATTCTACTGATTTGTTCGCGTTTTTGGAAGCTGAGCGGCAATTAACGGTTTCGCTTGGCGGGGGCATCTTTTAAACTCTAAGCCCTGTTGCAACCAACCCATGCTCGCGAGCAATGCTGAAGATTTATAATAGCCTGAACAATCGCAAGGAAGTCTTTGAGCCGATCATTCCCGGGCAGGTGCGGATGTACGTCTGTGGCATGACGGTCTATGACTACTGTCATATCGGACACGCGCGGGTGCTGGTGGTCTTCGATGTGGTTTACCGGTATCTCAAGTATCTCGGTTACCAGGTCACCTACGTACGTAACATTACCGATATCGAAGATAAAATTATAAATCGAGCCAATGAAAACGGGGAAGCCTACGATCAGTTGACCGAGCGCTTTATTCGCGCAATGCATGAAGATGCCGAT